>Ga0182738_1001974_pt1 | contig 24916 bp, 25 predicted proteins | sample eDN5th30CBELigMG_FD_128876 | JGI IMG/M metagenome (GOLD analysis project Ga0182738, IMG submission 128876) | Enriched Miracle-Growth compost microbial communities from Emeryville, California, USA - eDNA 5th pass 30_C BE-Lig MG (version 2)... ...
GATCTCCGGCGCGGGCTTCTTCCAGCGTTCGCGCAATGAGCGGCGCTCCTTCATAGGGCTGCTGCGCTAACTCGGGTAGCGCCATATTCAGAAGCAACAATTGCCGGCATTCCAACCCGGCTGCGCTGGCGGTGGCCTGCGCTTCTTCCAACCAGTGCGGCGCGGCGGCCAGCAGACATTGCTCAAAGGCATCCAGCCGTGCTGCAAAAGTACTTTTATCCAGATCGGCGGCATGGACGCGGCGCGCCAGACGTTCGGCCCGCTCCACCAGATATTGCCGCTGCAATTCTCCCAGTCTTTTTCCCACTTCCGCCGCTGCGCCCGTTAAATATATTGCCTGTCCCATAATGTATAATGGTTAAGACTTACGCTTTTCATCATACAGTCCCCATTAAAAGGGGTGGTTGCGTAAATCGAAAAAGTGATAAATCCACGGCTTATCTTATCAAAATATGGAAAGCTCTCTCTGGCATTTCCGGCAATCGCTCGCTTTGCGCCCGCTGCTTTGGATCGCACCGGTGGCGATGGCAGGCAGCGCATGGGGCGCGGCGTGGGCGGCGCTGCCGCTACGGGAAAACGCCATTCGCAACTGGCCATTGTTGTGGCTGCCCTGCGCTGTGATGGCGTTTTCCCTGCTTCTGTGTGGCTGGGCATTGCGACAAAAGTACTTTTGGATGCCCCGCGTCGCGGGCGCACTGGCTCTCTGTGCCGGATTTTTTATTTATAGCGCATGGCGTGTCCTGCCGCCTTCCGGCGATATCTCGCAACTGGTGCATGATGCCGAAACAGCCGCTTCCCGCAAACCTTCAGTCCTGCAAGCAATTCCCATCCACGTGCGTGGCTACGTGGCCGAAGCGCCGCATGTGACGGATTACACGCAGGAATTTCCGCTCCAAAGTACTTTTGTGGAGAGCCGGGGAAAGGTCTTGCCCTGGCGCGGCAATATCTGGATACAGGCGCCGCTGGATCAACAACTCAACATCGGTGACCGCGTGGAAATCCATGCCGCGCTGCGCGATTTGCCCGAACCCGGCACGGACGTGGAAGCCAATCGTCGCTGGCGTTATATCCTGCATCATTGCTGGAGCATGATCAAGCTGCGCAATCAGGATTCGCTGCAACGGCTTTCCCCAGCCACTGCAGGACGTTTCTGGCCGGGGACTACTCTGGACACCGTTCGCCAGCTCTTACTGGCGTTGTATCAACACCGATTTATCCGTTATGACGTTGCCTATCCGCGCGCTTCCGCGCAATTGATGGTGGCGATGGTTTTCGGAGACGGCGCATTGCGCACGCCATTGCCACCGCTGGTGCGCCGGGATTTCCGCGCCGCCGGTCTCACCCATTTATTAGTGGCCAGCGGCACCCAGATCAGCCTTTTGGTGGTTTTCATCATCGGCTTTTTGAATGTGTTCGGATTGCGGCGTTTCCCCTGGTTGATGCTGTCATTATTGTTGCTCTTGCTGGCCTTTTATGCTCTGTTAGTGGGCGGCGCGGCCAGCATCTGGCGGGCTTTCATCGCTGGCTTTTGCGTTGCTCTGGCGTTGCTGCTGGGACGCCCCGTCGATATGCTTTCGCTGTGGGGATTCGCGGCAACGGCGCTTTTGGCCATTGATCCGTTGCAGATATTCGATTTGAGTTTTCAACTCACCTTCGCCGCCACCTGGGGCCTCATCGCTGTTGCTCCCCATTTGCAACGCGGCCTGCAACGGCACTGCAAAAGTACTTTTGTGATGAGTCTGTGCGGCATTGGGATGTATACGCTGGCCGCTCAACTGGCGGTTTTTCCCTTGCTGATCTATCATTTCGACGGCGTCAGTCTGGCCGGATTATTTACCAATTTCGCCGGCATTCCGCTGGCCGGGCTGTTGGTGGGAAGTGGCATTTTGAGCCTGCCCCTGCCGTGGCTGACCGGGGTAAATGCTTTTCTGACGCATTGCATGTCCGGGCTGGCAAGCGGCGCGACTTCGTGGAACGCCCTGCAACTGCATGGCATCACTTTGCCGCTGTCGGGAATTGCCATTTATTATGCCGCGCTCTGTGTGTTGCCGCGCTGGGATGAAGTGCGCCTGATTGCGCGGGACGAATGGCACCAACTGGCGCATCGCTGGCAATTCGGCAATTTCAGTATCGGCTCGCTGCGCATGCTGATCTGGGGAATGGCCGGAGCAGCATTGCTGTGGAGCGTACTGATACTGACCCAAAAACCGACGGAGCTGCGCGTTGCTATGCTCGATGTGGGGCAGGGCGAATGCATTTTCATCCAGACGCCATCCGGCCACAACTTTCTCATCGATGGCGGCACACTGAGTGGCGCCGAACATGGCAAAGTGGGCGATTCCGTCATCGTTCCCTATTTGCAGGCACAGGGCGTGCGCCGTCTGGATGCTGTTTTGCTTACCCATCCCGATGCCGATCATTGCAATGCGCTGGATGAGGTGACGGACGAAGTGCCGGTGCAATTCTTTCTGGACGGCAGCGGCCAGCGATTGCCTTCCGGCGATATCAAAGAACCACCCTTGCAGGAAACCGATTACTGGATATTGCGAAAATCGCTGCAAAAACATCGCGTGCCGCGCCGCCTGGCGCATGCCGGACAACGCATTGAATTGGACGATCATGTCGTTTTACAAATCCTCAGCCCACTGCGGCCAGCGCTGGCAGGCGATAACAATCACAGCATGGCCATCAAACTGATTTACGGCAACACTTCGTTTCTGTTTACCGGCGACATGGAAAAGGAGGAGGAAAATCAACTGCTGCGGCGTGGTATTAATTTGCGCTGCACCATTTTGAAAGTGGCTCATCACGGTTCGGCCACTTCCAGCACCGCGGCATTTTTGCGAGCCGCCCATCCGGCGGCAGCCATTATTTCCTGCGGCAGATACAATCCCTTCGGCCATCCCGCCGCGGACACTTTGCAACGTTTCAAGGAAGCACATATTCCCCTATTTCGCACTGATCTCAACGGCACCATCGAAATTCGTTCCGATGGGAAACGGTGCCAGGTGAGCAGTTTCCGATAAAAAGTACTTTTCCCAACGCCTCGAACCCGAGATCTCAAACCTGGAACCTCCGCCCATTTGAGTTAAAATATCCCTCGCTATCATGCTCACCTATTCCGCACTAAAACCAACTAATGCGCTCCAAGAAGGCCAGCCCTATTCCTGTTATGGGATTGTGGGCGATGGTTTTTTGCAGCAGCGTGCGCTGGATTTTCTGCTGGAGCAAATTCTGCCGGAAGATGAGCGCGAATTTAACCAGGATACCCTGAACGGCGAAACCACCACGGTCAATGAACTGCTTTCCAAAACCGGCCAGTTGCCGTTTATCGCGACGCATCGCGTGGTGGTTTTGCGTAATGCCGATAAATTGGAAGGCGTGGCGCGCGCCGCGGCGGGAGAGGCCAAGAAGAAACCGGCCAAGTCTTCCAAAACTCTTTCGCCCGGCCAGCAACTGGCAGACGGATTAAAATCACTGCCGGCCAGCACCGTATTAATTTTGCTGCGCAGCGCCGAGACGCCGGAAAGCGGATTTAAGGCTGGACCGGTGCGTTGCCTGAATGCCAATCTCGACAAAATCATCGAATCCAACGGCGTGATTATCAATTGCTTGATCACCAAGCGCGACCAGGCGGCGGTCATCAAAATCATCCGCGAAGAAGCCGCGCAATTGCAGGTGCAGCTCGATCAGGGAGCGGCCGTGCATCTGGCCACGCGGGTAGGACACGATATCGGATTATTGCTGATCGAACTGGAAAAATGCGCCCTGCGCGCCGGGCCGGGCGGCACTGTCACCAACGCCATCATCGACGAGATGACGCGCCGCAAGCCGCAGGACACGGTTTTTGATTTACTGGATGCCATCGGCGCCCGGCAAACGCCGCGAGCGCTGGCGATGTTGCGCGAATTGCTGGATGGAGGCGAAGTGCCGGAACGGTTTCTGGCACTGCTGGTCAGCCATTTGCGGCGATTGTGGCAGGTGCGAGCGCTGCGCGATCAAAAGGTGCCCTTGAATGCCGCCGCGGTGGCAAAAATCTCTCCGGCGCTGGCGGCGCAGTTTCCCGAAGACGGCATTGTGGAACGCTTTTCCGCCTTCTCCTGGAAGATTCGCGAATTGCAGGCGCAGGCCGATCGCTTCTCCCAATATCAAATTCAGGCCGCGCTGGAATGTGTGCTGGAAACCGATCTCGCTCTTAAAGGCATCGAGGATGAAGGAGGAACTCCTGAACTGTTGCTCGAACGGCTCGTCATGCGACTGGGTGAATAAAAGATGTAAGGAAACGCAACAGCGCAGGCTACGAGGATTATAGAAACTAAATACCATTGGATCACTATGACCAAAAGTACTTTTCTTGCAGCGTTTTTACCGGGATGTATCAGTTGTCTGGTTACCATCGGCGGCGCGTGGGCGCAAACCACGGAGCAGGCGCCACCAGCGCCCGAAGTGGCTTCGGAAGCGACCTTGCAACCGGTGGCGGCCACCGTGCAATTGCCCGCCACACCACCGGTGCAGGAAAAATATTTGAAGATTGTGCCTGCGCCACAAACCTCGTCGGGCCAGTTGTTGCTGCCCGCTTCGTTTTTGCAGAATCAGATGGGAATCGCCATCGACACCTTAAGCGCCACCAGTTGGAAGCTGTCCTGGTTCGGGCAGGATGTGCAAATGACGTTGGGCAATAAAGCGGCCATGAGTGGCACCACCGCCATTGCCATGACGGCGGCTCCGGCCATTATCAACGGCCAGCCCTATTTTCCCTGGGACGGCCTCGCAACAGCCTGGAAACTCGAAGGCAAACTCGTTAATTCACCCACCCAGGGACAATTGCTGTGGCTGCATTATCCGGCGGCCTTTCTGGATGCCATCCGTTATTCCACCTCAGCGGAAAAGTTCCGCGTGGTTTACGAATTTAGCAATCCCACCTTCATTCAGGCCCAAAGCCAGTCCGGCGGCCCGGTGTTTTCGCTGGCGGCGGCGCGGCGCGGCGGCGCGGCGGCCATTCCTTCGCAAAAAGATCCCGGCGATCATTTGATTTCCAGGCTCGTCACCAGCAGCGGCGACTGGAAAGCATCGTTAAAAGTACTTTTACGCTATCCCGCGCCAGTCAGCTGGTTCACCATGACCAATCCGCCGCGTCTGGTGGTGGATGTGCAGCGCAATTTCGAGGAAGTTTCCACCAAAACACTGGGCAATGGATTGACCTATCAGCGCATCCGGCGCGGCCTGTGGCGCGGCCCGCAATTGCTTTATGTGGTGCGCGCCGATCCTTCCGCAGGCTGGCGGCTCAGCGTCGCCAATGGCGGTTATTCGGTGCTGCAACGCGATTACACTTCTCACCTCGCCAAACTGCATGGCGCGCCGGTGGCCGTCAACGGCGGTTTCTTCGCCTATGACGGCGCGGCCGTGGGCGCGGTCAAAGTGCAGGGCGAATGGTTGCGCCTGCCCTGGGCGGGGCGCAGCGTCATCGGCATGACGGGCGACGGTAACGTTAAAATCGGCCAGATCAAAGTGTCGCCCTCCGTGCGTTTCGGCAACGGCAAACAATATACGCTGGCCAATCTCAACGGCTATCCCAAAGCCGGACACATTTCCGCGCTGAGCCGCCATTTCGCTAATTCTTATACGCTCAAACCCGGAGAAATGGCGCTGGTGGTCAAGAATGGCGTCGTGACCAGCCGGCCCGGTGGCGGCAAGATAGAAATTCCCGAAGACACCTTTTTGCTGGTGGCCAGCGGCGGCGCCCGGCCTGCGCTGGAAGCAGTGCAGCGCGGCACTTCCGCGCAGTTGCAATTTGCCGCGCCCGGCTGGGAAAATTATTCCTCCATTCTGGGCGCCGGCCCACAACTGGTGGATAACGGCCAGGTGCATGTGTCCAGCGAAGGATTCCGCTCTGATGTCACTTCCGGCGCCGGCCCACGCACCGCCGTCGGTGTGGATAAAAACGGCAATTACCTGGTAGTGGTGGCAGATGGAAGAAAGCCCACGCGCTCGGTGGGATTGACACTCAATGAATTAGGGGCAACCATGCTCAACCTGGGCGCAGTGGACGCCATCAACTTCGATGGAGGCGGCTCTTCCGCAATGGCCATCAACGGCAATCTGGTCAATTCTCCCTCCGATGGCCACGAACGGCAGGTCTCCAACGTGGTCATGATATTGCAACCGTGAGGGCGGTGGATAAAAGTGCTTTTAGGGAGAAAAAGTACTTTTATCTCTCAACATCCAGGCACCCCCAATCACTAAAATCAGCGAATAGACAAAACAACTACTGTAATTTGCGACGGTTGCTCTGGCACCCATCAATGACAGGGTGACACTGGCGAAAGCTATCGCAAAAACAAGAGAAGCAAGGCCGGTAATCATGAGACCTATCGGGGCAAATTTCGCACGATATTTGCCTCTTAAATGCGTTATGAAATACCCGCTCATGCCACCAAGAACGAGAATATAAATGACCATCCAAATGCCAAAGAAAATCCCGCTCAAACCACTTTCAACATTCTGCATTCCAGCCTGAGCAGACAAGAATTCAACCAGGATACTTGTGAATACGCGATTGCCAATCCCAACCATCAAAGCGCCAACTACCGCGCCTAAAATCGCATACAGATGAATCCACGCGAAATGCTTCCACCAGGGATGTTGCATGGCGGGAGTTTAATCTATTTCACGTAAAAACAGGATGGACAGCTTTAACCTGTCCATCCTGTTCGTCGATATAAAAGTACTTTTTACATTTTCAAGGCATTGATGAACTCCGCAACGGTCAGATTGGCTGACCGAATAAGGCTACGCAACGTTCCCCTGGCAACTTCATTATGATCGGGAACAGACAGGGTGGCAATTTCTCCTTCTTTGGTCAAAACAATATGACTCCCCCGCTGGCGTGCGATATGCCACCCCAAATGTTCTAATACACGAACAACTTCCTTTCCGCTTAAAACCGGAACCGCAGGCATTATGCGGCGACCTCAATCTGGCGGGTTTCGATAGTGAGAGGCAGGCCTTTTTCCGCCCGGACTTCCAGACAAAGCGCGATAGCTTCATGGACGTTATCCAAAGCGTCTTCTTTGGTGCGCCCCTGGCTAACACAGCCGGGAATAGACGGACATTCCGCGATCCATACTCCATCTTCATCTCTGTCGAGAGTAATGTTAAATTTCATGATGCATCACCACCGCAATAGCGCTACAGAGTATTTTATCAAAGGCTCCCATAACGAAACAAAAATAGGATGGACAGTTATATTCTGTCCATCCTGTTCATCGATGTAAAAACGATGGAATAAAAGTACTTTTATCCCAACTGCGCCAGCACTGCCGCGCCCAATTCATCGGTGGTGCAGGACGGCGCGCCAGCGGCGATGTCGCCGGTGCGCAGGTTCTGATCCAGGGCGGCCTGCACGGCTTCTTCCACTTTATTGGCCAGATCGTCCTGGCCCAGACTATAACGCAGCAATAACGCGCAGCTGAGAATGGTGGCCAGCGGATTGACGATGCCTTTTCCGGCGATATCCGGCGCGGAGCCATGCACCGGTTCATACATGCTGACACCCTGCGGATCCAAATTGGCCGAGGGACTCATGCCCAGACTGCCCACGATGGCGGCGGCTTCGTCGGCAATGATGTCGCCGAACATGTTGTCGGTAACGACCACATCCCATTTGCGGGGCGAGGGATCCTGCAATACCAGCAAGCAGAAAGAATCGACCAGCTGCGAGGAACAGGTGATGTCGCCGTGCGCGGCGGCCAGTTTTTCAAAATGGCGGCGCCAGAACAGCGAGGCGGAAAGCACATTGGCTTTATCGACACTAATCAAATGCTTGCCGCGTTTGCCCGCCAGATCAAAAGCAAATTCCAGAATGCGGGTGACGCCGTTTTCGGTGAACAGGTTAATATCGGTGGCGCTGCTGGACGTGATGCCGCCCATGCGGGAATAGAGGCCTTCGGAGTTTTCGCGCACGATGATGAAATCGACGCCATCTTTGAGCAACTCATCTTTCAATGGCGATGCCGCTTCCAGGCCACGGAATAACTTCACCGGACGCAAATTGACATATTGGCCAAAATACTGGCGCAGCGCCAGAATGCCATCGCGCTCCACCACGCCGGCTTCGATATCGGGCCGTCCCATGGGGCCTTTCAAAATGGCCTGGGAATCGGATAACTTCTGCAGCGAATCTTCGGGAAGTACTTTTCCGGTTTCCAAAAACGCCGTACCGCCCACCGGCGCTTCCACGAAGCTGACATCCAGCTGTCCCAACCGCGCTGCCGCTTCCAACACCTGGCGGCCCCAACGGATAACTTCCGGCCCTACGCCATCGCCGGGAATAACACCTATCTGATAACTCATCTTTGCTCCTTACAATACGCGCAGAAAAATTTACTTGATTCAGACAGTCAAGGCAAATAAATGGCATCGTTTTTGCTGTTACAAATTTCACTTATCAATGGCGGGAAGAGCGCTCCGTAAAAGTACTTTTGCCGCAAAAGGAGAAGTCATGAGCATTATAGGATGGGTCGTTCTGGGTGGGCTGGCCGGATGGATTGCTTCGATGATCATGGGCACCAATGAGAAACAGGGTTGTATCATGGACATTATCATTGGTATCGTGGGAGCCATCATCGGTGGTTTTGTGTGGAGCCTGATTATGGGCGGGAACTGGCAATCCGGATTTAATATCGTCAGTTTTATTATTGCCATCGTTGGCGCTTGTATCTTACTCGCCATCAAAAAAGCTATCTTTAAAGGAAAATAAAAGGGCCGGGTAATGGCAAAAGTACTTTTGTCATTACCCGTTCTATAAAGCCTGAACTTCCGTTGCCCTCACTTGCCAAAACCGGTAAAATTGCGTAAAATGTAAAGGCACGTGAGGGGAGACAATTAGGAACAGTTTCCACAAGCGGGGCATTGCCTCCGCTTTTTTGTTTGCCCACGGGACGAAATTATTGGGCCAGGAAGTGAATTTATGGCAACTCGAAAACGCGTTACATTCGAACAACCCACCCGCCAAAACGAATTGTGGGAAGCGCTGCGCTTAGTCGCGGAAGAAAAGGGAATCCCTCACGAGGCATTGATTGCCAGCATTGAAGGAGCCCTCGTTTCGGCGTATAAAAAAGCCTTTGGCGGCAGTGGCACAGTGCGTGTTTCCGCGGATTTCGAAAACAACAATTTCCGCGTTTTCGCGCAGAAATTAGTGGTGCAACGCGCTCTTAATCCCAATACCGAAGTGAGCTGGAAAGAGGCGCGCGCCGATAATCCCGAGAGCAACCTGGGCGATGTCATCGAGCGCGAAGTGACGCCGGACGGCTTTGGCCGCATCGCGGCACAAACCGCCAAGCAAGTGCTATTGCAAAACCTGCGCGATGCCGAACGCGAACAGGTGGTTTCCGAATATCAAGATCGCATGGGCGAGATGTTCCGCGGCGTGGTGCAACGCACCGAACGGCGCAATGTGATTCTCACCATCGGCAAGGCCGAAGCGGTGTTGCCGGTGCGCGAACAAACACCGGGCGAAGGCTATCGCTTCGGCGATGCTATTTTCGTCTATGTGACCGATGTGCGCCCTTCACAACAGGGGCCATCGATTATCGTCTCACGCACTCATCCCGGTCTGGTGCGGCAACTATTCACGCGTGAAGTGCCGGAAATTGCCGAAGGCATTGTGGAACTGAAAAGCGTGGCGCGCGAAGCCGGGCAGCGCACCAAGATCGCGGTGTATGCAGAAAATCCGGAAGTCGATCCGGTGGGCGCTTGCGTGGGGCCGCGCGGCATGCGCGTCAGCGATGTCATCGCGGAACTGGGCAATGAGAAAGTGGACATTGTGCGTTGGAACGAGGATCCCATCCAATACATCTCCAATGCGCTTTCACCGGCACAAATCAGCAAGGTAATTCTAAGCGAAGACGAAGATAACACTGATTCGCGCGAAAAAGGCACTGCCACCGTGCTGGTTTCCGAGGAGCAGCAATCGCTGGCCATCGGCAAACAGGGACAAAACGTCCGGCTGGCGGCGCGTCTGACGGGATGGCGCATTGATATCCGCACCGAGAAGCAATACGCCGAGGAACAGGCCAAACATCTGTTAAGCGGCGGAGAAGCCAAAAGCGCCAAAGTGGTGCGGGAATCTCCCGATGCGCTGGCTGATATCTTCCCGACCGAAGATGCATCCGCGGCATCCCAACCCGCGACAAGTGAAGAGACGCCGGAAGCAGGCGTTGAAACGGCTGCCGGGGACGAACAGCTGTTCGAAGTGAATGCAGCGGCAGACGCCTCCGATCCACTGGAAGAAGCTGAAAACACTGATCCCGGCCGCACGCCTGGCGATGCGCCGGGCGAGAGTAGTGCCAGTTAAGCCACGGCGCGCCTTGCGGCGATGCGTGGGATGCGGCCGTCACCGGCAACAAGATGACCTGATGCGCATTGCCTGCAAGGATGGTGCGAAACCGGTGATACCGGATGCGCCCCTGGCGCCGGGAAGAGGAGCATATCTGTGCCGCAACTCTTCCTGCATGCAGCGTGCTTTGCAAAAACGGGGACTGGAGCGGGCACTACGTTTACGCGGTGCTTTGCCGGTGGAGATTATTAAGACAATTGAAGATAAGATGGCCGGTACAGAGTTGCTGCGACAACAGCCGCTCTAAAAGTACTTTTACGTAAGAAGCAAGGGGGAAACAGGCTATGGCGAAAATACGAGTTTATGATCTGGCAAAAGAATTAGGGGTAGGAAACAAGGAGTTGCTGGGATTACTGGAAACCATCGGTGTCACCGGCAAAGTGCCTTCCAGCTCCATCGAGGAGACGGCGGCGCAAGCCTTGCGCCAGATGATCGCCAATAAGAATAATCCCCAGCCGGAGTCAGACGCCAGCGAAGCGGATGCAGCCGAACAACCACAGAGTTTCGACACCTTCGACCCCAGCGAATTCCGCACGCAACATACCGACAACGACATCGAAGAAAGTGTCCCGAGCGATCATCTGGAAGACTTTCGCGATGCTGATTTGACCGCCACTCCTGAAATTGACATGGCGGCCCAGTCCGCTCCCAAACCCAAATTATCGGTTGCTCAGCGACGCCCCTTCGGCCCGGCACGACGCGGCAGCCCACGTGGACGCGGCAAAGATTTCCGCAACGAAAACCGCGGCCGCCGTGGTCCGGAGCAAGACAGAACACCCGCGCCTAAAAAGGAAGAAGACGTCCTTCCCGAAGGCTCTACCATCGCAATCTCTCCACAAGTCACGATTGCCGAGCTGGCCACAAAAATCAAAAAGTCACCGGCGGAGCTCATCAAGAAGTTGTTCTCCATGAGCATTATCCGCGCCGCCAATCAGCCTTTAGAGGCAGACGTCGCGAGCGCCCTGGCCGCCCAATACGGCTATCTGGTGGAAGTAGAGAAATCGCGCGCGGAAATTGAGCAGGAAAAAGCCCAGGGCGAAATGGTCACCATTCCTCCTGCCGTCACGGTCATGGGGCATGTGGATCACGGTAAAACCAGCTTGCTTGATGTCATTCGCTCCGCCAATGTGCAAAGCGGCGAAGCCGGCGGCATCACGCAGCGCATAGGCGCTTATGAAACCGAGCATAACGGACACACTATCGTCTTTCTGGACACGCCCGGCCATGAGGCCTTCACCCGCATGCGGGCCCGCGGCGCCCACGTCACCGATATCGCTGTATTAGTGGTAGCGGCCGATGATGGCATTATGCCGCAAACCAAGGAAGCCATCGACCACGCCCGCGCCGCCAAGGTGCCGCTCATTGTGGCCTTAAATAAAATCGACCGCCCCGGCGCAGATCCCGATCGCGTCAAAGGGCAGTTAGCTGAAGTCGGGCTGATTCCCGAAGATTACGGCGGCGACACCATCGTCATCCCGGTTTCCGCCAAAACCGGGCAGGGCGTCGTCGATCTGCTGGACATGATTTTATTGGTGGCTGAAGTCAACGAATTAGTTGCCACCAAACAGGGCCCTGCCACCGGCACGATTTTGGAAGCACAGCAAGACCAGCAACGCGGCGCCGTTGCCACCGTATTGGTGCACAGCGGCACGTTGCGCATCGGTGATCATGTGGTGGTGGGTGATGTCCACGGACGCGTCCGCGCCATGTATGACTACAAAGGCGATGCACTGGAAGAAGCGGGGCCGCAAAAGCCGGTTTCGTTGATCGGATTGTCCGCTGTTCCGCATGCTTCCGATACCTTGCGCGTAGTGAAATCCGCCAAAGTCGCCCGCGAACTTGCCGCGCAATTTGCCAATGATGCCAAAGCCGGACAGGCTTCCGGCCCCAGCCGCATCTCGCTGGAAGAACTCTTTGCCCAGATTAAAGACGGCAACGTAAAAGAACTCAACGTCATTGTCAAAGCCGACGGACAGGGCTCCGTCGAAGCCCTCTGTTCCAGCCTCACCAAGCTGGCGCATGAAGAAGTGCGCGTCAAAATCGTCTCGCGCGGGGTGGGCAACATCACCGAAAGCGATGTTATGCTGGCCTCCGCGTCCAACGCCATCATCATCGCTTTTGCGGTGAGCACCGATAATGCCTCGGCATCACTGGCCGACCGCGAAAATATCCAGGTGCGCACCTACCAGGTGATCTACGACGCCATCGACGATGTCAAAGCCGCCCTCGAAGGCATGTTGGAACCCACTTACGAAGAGACCAAAACCGGAGAAGCCGAGGTGCTGGCCACCTTCAAGAGTGCCAAAGCGGGCACCATTGCCGGATGCCGCGTTATCGAAGGCAAGCTCATCCAGGGCGCCATCGTGCGCATATTGCGCAACGGCGAACAATTGCATGAGGGCACCATCGATACCTTGCGCCATGTCAAACAAGACGTCAAAGAAATACCCGCGCCCGGTGAATGCGGCGTCTCGCTCAACAATTTTGATCGCTTCCAGGAAGGAGATCACTTGCACTGCTACGTGCGGCGCCAGGTGAAACGAACCATTTAGTTACATTGTTTGCTCCTGAGACTTTCGGTGCCAGAGAAAAGTACTTTTCTCTGGCACGCACCTTGCCCGCAGGGGCGGCACTCGTCCAATGGCGGGCAGGCATTGCCACGCTTAACAGGTAAACTGGCATATTATCATGTCCACTACTTTCCGATCTAACCGGGTTGCCGAGGCTATTCGCGAAACGGTCGCCAAAGCATTGCTGCGGCGCATCCAGGATCCCCGTCTGGCGGGTGTCACCCTGACGCGGTGCGAAGTCACGCCTGATTTGAGTTACGTCAAACTGTATTACACGGTTTTGGGGGATGATCAGCAGCGCGAAGAAGCGCGGCGCGGTTTTGAAAGCGCCACGCCGTTCCTGCGCACACAGGTGGGCCATGAAGTGCCACTGCGCACCGTGCCGGAACTTTCTTTCCGCTACGACCAGGGCGTTGAAAATGCCATGCGCATCGAAGAATTACTTGCCGATTTACCCGAATTAAAAAATGAATCCTGACATGCCCGCACTTTCACCATGACCCCACCTTTTGATGCTATCGCCCGTCTCATTGCCGATTATCGCTATTTCCTTATCGTCAGCCATGTCAGCCCCGACGGCGATGCCCTGGGATCCGCCCTCGGGTTATCATTGGCCCTGAATAATGCCGGTAAAGAATCTGCCGTGGTGTCGCGCGAGCAACTTCCCATGGCCTGTCGTTTTCTGCGTTATTGGGATGCTCCGCTGCAGGAAGCACCGATCTGGGGCGAATATGTGCTATTCATTCTGGATTGCGACGGCGCCCCCAAACGGATTTCCGCACCTTATTCGCTGGTAGAAAATGCCACGGCCACCATTCTAATCGATCACCATCGCACCGCCGAACCCAAATTTGATGTGAACTGGATCGACAGCGACAAACCCGCCACGGCCTTGATGATTTTTCAGCTGCTGCAACATCTGGGAATGCCGCTGGATAAAGATATCAGTGAATGTCTGGCCTGCGGCCTCTCCACCGACACAGGACATTTCCGCTATTCCAACACCACGCCCGAAAGCCTGCGCGCTATGGCTTCCATGATCGAATCCGGCGTTGATAACGCCCTGATTTCCTTCAAATTGTTTGAAGAACGCAGCCTTGATTCGGTGCGATTGACGGGCCTGGCGCTCAGTCGAATGCATTACGAAAACGGCGGCGAATTGATGTGGACTGCGCTCTCACGCGACGATTATGCGGAACTGGGAATCGGCGAAACCAGCAGCGAAGGTCTGGTCAATCAGTTGCGCAATATCCGCGGCACGCGCATGGCGATTGTGTTCCGCGAACATTTGGAAGAAAACGGCGTGATCACCACGCGCGTGAGCGTACGCTCTCAGGCGTCCCTGCGCGCGGATCTGTTTTGCGCCCAGTTTGGCGGCGGCGGCCATGCCGCGGCGGCGGGCTGCCGCTTAGACGATCGCACCTTCGACAGCAGCGTGCGCAAGATCGTGGACGCCGCCAAAGTCTGGGTATCCGGCGGAGCCGTCAAAGCCGTGGCAGCGCTGGCAGCAGGTTAAATCACAGTAAAAGTACTTTTGTGCCGATGCACGGTGTCATTAACTTCCTCAAACCTCCCGGCATGACCAGCCATGACGCGGTACAAATGGCGCGGCGCGCCACCGGTATTAAGCGCATCGGCCACGGCGGAACGCTCGATCCGGCAGCCGCCGGCGTTTTGCCGCTATGCATCGGTGCGGCCACGCGACTCAGCGAATACTTGCAGCAACACGGAAAAGAATACATCGCCGAAAGTACTTTTGGTTATGAAACCGATACGCTGGATGCGGTAGGCGAAACCATCAAAACACAGCCGGACTTCGCCCCCGACAAGATAGCGATTCAAGGCGCGCTGCAACACTTCATCGGTGAAATTCAGCAGATTCCACCACATTATTCCGCACTGAAGAAAGATGGAAAAAAATTATATGAACTGGCGCGCGCCGGTGAATTGCCCGCACTAGAACCGCGCTGCGTGCATATTCAAGCCCTGGAATTGATGCATTTTATGCCCGCCACCTCCTGCACTCCCGCGCGTACCATGCTGCGTATCCAGTGCGGCAGCGGCACCTATATCCGCAGTCTCATCCGCGACATCGCCCACCATCTGGGCGGCTGCGCCACCATGACATTCCTGGTGCGCACCCACAGCGGCGGCGACGCCATCGCGGACGCCTATACTGCCGAAGAAATCCAGGAAAATCCCGCTGCGTGTTTAACGCCGCTGCCAAAAGTACTTTCAGGGTGCTTTGATGAAGTCGTTTGTGATGACGAAAAAGTGTTGCGTCTGTCACAAGGACAATGGGTGGAAACTAACTGGCAAAATAACCAGGTAGCCGCCATGAGCGCCGACGGAAATCTGGCGGTAATTGCAAAACGTCTGGACGATTCCGCGCGATATAAACCGGAGAAGGTAATGGAGATGAGGTCCGTGGTTCCTGGTGCCAGATCCGGGGCTTAACCACCTCGCACCAGGAACCCGGGACCTATAAAATCATGCACATTCATCATCAACTTTCCGATACAAAAGTACTTTCGCAAATGGCGCTGGCCGTGGGCACGTTTGACGGCGTGCATTGCGGCCATTTGGAATTGATCAAAACGCTGCGCCAGACGGCGGCGGAAAATCATTTGCAAAGCGCGGTATTGACCTTTGTCGATATGCCCTATTGCTATTTTTTCCCCGATCAATGTCCGCGCCTGCTGACATTGGCGGAAGAAAAAATAGCCCGATTCGCCACCACCGGCATCGATCATTTATGGATTGTGCCGTTTAATCAAGAAATCGCCTCGCAGGAATATGATGCGTTTGTGAAAAGTACTTTGGTGGAAAAACTGGGCATGCGCATGCTGGTGGCCGGTCCTGATTTCGCCCTCGGCAAAGGCCGCCGCGGCGATTTAACGGCATTGCGGGAATTGGGCAAATCGCTGGATTATGGCGTAAAAGTACTTTCGCAAAAGTACTTTTATAAAGACGCCGCCGTTTCTTCCACGCGCACCCGCGCCGCTTTGGAAGAAGGTAGTTTGCAGGATGCCAACGCCATGCTGGGACGCAATTATCGTTTTCGTGGCAAGGTCATTTCCGGTCGCGGCTGGGGCAGACGGCTGGGAATGCCGACCATCAACGTGGCATTTCCAGCACGAAAAGTACTTCCCGCGCCAGGCGTTTATGCAGCGCGCGCGCGATTGGACGATGCGGCAGAATGGCTTCCCGCCGCGCTCAGCATCGGCGATAATTCCTCCGTCGGCGGCCACGAAATCAGCGTGGAATTCCACGTCATCGGCCACACCGTTGCCACGCCCAAACTTGCGGAAGTGGAAATGATAGCATGGCACCGCGCCCAGCAACATTTTGAAAATCTGGATTTATTGGCCGCGCAAATGCAGCGCGATGTGGAAGAGATTAAGCTGTTAGTTTAGAGAAAAGCTTCCCCCTTAAATCAACGCATTCAAGTCCGCACCGTGATTGATGTGGAAGACGTGCCCATCAATCACCAGCGCCGGCACCGATTTGACGCCGAATTCGGCTGCTTCAGGGATGCGTTGTTTGGTTTTAGCGAGATTGACTTCTTCCACATCGTAACGCTGAGGATCGAGGGCGTGAACGACCTGGCGTTTGGCGGCCTGGCAAACCCGGCAGCTGGCATCGTGATAGAAGACGGCTTTGGTTTTCATGATTTCTCCTCAAAGTACTTTTAAACTACTTTTATCGTTTCTGCATCTGCATTATCGGGGGTGTTGTCGAATGACCAGCCAAATTTCAGACCGGTGACAAACCAGCCCATTGCAAAGGCGCCCAATGCGAATATGGTGTCACCGAGAATGCGCATCCAGTGTAAATTCTGGATGAGGGGCGTTTGCATAAATTCGGCGGAACGCGCATACCAGAGGCCGTGATTGACGCTGGCCACCGTTTGCAGCAGGCCAATGGGCACCAACGTCAATACCAGCATCAGCATCAAGCCGATATTCATGGCCCAGAAGGAAAAACCCAGCACTCCGGTTTTCCATTTGCGGCGGCCAAATAATCCCTTCAGGCAAAATAGCATCAGGCCAATTCCCAATAAACCATAAACGCCAAATAACGCGCCATGGCCATGAGCAGCAGTGGTGTTCAACCCCTGCATATAATACAGCGCCACCGGCGGATTGATGAGGAAACCGAGCAACCCGGCGCCTACCAGATTCCAGAACGCCACCGCCACGAAGAAATAAATGGGCCAGCGATAAGCGGTAACCCACGGCCTGATATGTGTTTTGGACAAATCGCCGTATGCTTCAAATCCCATCAAAGCCAGTGGCACCACTTCGAGCGCGCTAAAAACCGCTCCAAACGCCAGCACGGCAGTGGGCGTGCCGGTGAAATAGAGATGGTGGAAAGTGCCAATGATGCCGCCGCTCAGAAAAATAGTGGTGGCGAACAACACACTGGCGGTAGCAGTGGCGCCGCGCACCAGCCCCATCCGCGTGAACAAAAAGGCCATGATAACAGTGGCGAACACTTCGAAGAATCCTTCCACCCACAAATGCACCACCCACCAGCGCCAATATTCGATGATGGCCAGATTGCTCTGCCTGCCCCACATCAACCCGGCGCCCCAGAACAAAGCAATGGCTGCCGATGAGAGCAAAAAGAGGCCCAACAAATGTTTCTGTTGCCCATGATGTTTAAATGCGGGCAGCAGGGCGCGCACCATCAACCCCAGCCACAGGAACAATCCCACAAAAAGGAAGATTTGCCAGAATCGCCCCAGATCGACATATTCAAGTCCCTGCGTGCCAAACCAGAAATTCCAGCCATGCCCCAGCCGCTGCTGGATGCCCAGCCATTCGCCGAAGAGCGAACCGGCCACAATCACCAGCAAACACACAAAGAGCAGATTCACGCCCAGCTTCTGATATTTAGGCTCATGCTCCGAAACCGCCGGCGCCATGAACAAGCCGGTGGCCAGCCAGGCCGTGGCAATCCAGAAGATGCCGAGCTGCGTGTGCCAGGCACGCGTCACCGCATAGGGCAATATATCCGCCAGCGGAATGCCATAGAAACTATTGCCCTCCACCGAATAGTGCGCCGTGGCCGCACCCAGCGCAATCTGCGCCACCAGCATCGCGCCCACCACCCAAAAGTACTTTAGGGTGGCCTTCATGGAAGGCGTGGCATTGGCGGCCAGCAGTGGATCGGTTTCAGGATATTCTTCCGGCTCTTCGTCCTCACGGCGCAGCGTGGCATAATACCAGGCCAACGCCCCAATGCCTGCCAGCAACAGCACAAAGCTGATCACCGACCACACCACCATGTCGCCGGTCAGCGTATTACCCACCAACGGTTCGCTGGGCCAGTTGCTGGTGTAGCTTAAGCCGTTTTCGCCGGGGCGATCGGTCACACAGGCCCAGGATGACCAGAAGAAAAAGCCTTCCATGAGATGGCGGTTGCGCGCGTTTGGAATCGCATTCACCGGAATCGAATACTCGTCGCGCAATTTCTCCACCGCGGGATCATCGCCAAACAAGCCGTTATAATGCGCGCCCACCTCATCGATGGCTGCGGCGCGTAAATCCGAGACAGTCAGCGTTTTGGTATCCGGATCATACGTATTCTTGCGCAATTCCTGCTGCAATGTGGCGCGGCCTTCAGCCTGTTGAATCGCATCCAGCTCTTCATAGCTTTTGCCGTATTTCTGATTTCCCCATTTATCCAGCAAAAACACCGCTTCGCGATGCAGCCAATCCGCTGACCAGTCGGGCGCCAGATAAGCTCCATGTCCCCAGATCGAACCCACTTCCTGGCCGCCCATCGACTGCCAGACGTTTTGTCCCTCTTTGATCTCCGCACCCGTGAAAAGTACTTTTCCACTTTCGGTCACAATCTGATCCGGCACCGGCGGCGCCACCTGATATAATCGCCAGCCATAGTAACCCAGCACCGCAAAAGATGCCACCACCACCAACGCCATCGCTGTCCACAACCGCTTGTATCGCATTGCCCTTCCTCCTCTGAATGTTTACGGTTCCACAAAAGAAGACTGTCATGTCTGATTTTAATCAAGCGGTTTTCTTTCTTCAAGAATTAATTAAGGAATACTGTTATTATGGCATCAGGGTAAATCATTGGCAGGCAAAAGTACTTTTAGCCCTGCCCCTGCTTTTGTAAGATAAACGGGACGTTTTATATTCGACGACAGGAGATTTTTGATGAGTCAAGCCATTTCATATCCCGTGGATCCGGCCGCTGCCGGTTGGAACAACGTGCCGTTGCCTTTTAGCCTGGCGACGCAGGTGGGGAATATCATTTTTGTTTCCGGCCAAGCTTCCACAGACGCCGCCGGGGCGATTGTGCCGGGAAGTTTTGAGGAAGAATTTCATCGCAGCCTGCACAATTTGCGCGCCGTGCTGCAGGCTGCCGGCAGCGATCTGGATAAAGTGGTGCAAGTGCGCGCCTATGTGCGGGACAAAGCGAATGTGAAATTATACAATCAACTATATCGGGAATATTTCAGCGAACCCTTGCCGGCGCGCACCACGCTAACCAATTGCCTGCCCGAAACGTTGCATTTTGAAATTGAATGCGTGGCCGTTGTGGAAAGCGCGGAGTAAAAGTACTTTTACCGGCATTCATTCCAGCCCTTTTCCGTAACCGGCCAGAAAATCATACCAGTCCGGGTTTTGCAGCGCTGCCACGAAGCGGGGAAAGGGAATATACGGCACATAAGCCGGTTTGCGCGGCAAATGGGGCAGGCGCATTCCGGCTTCGCTGGGTGTGCGGCTGCCTTTTTTGCCATTGCAACGGCGGCAGCAACAAACCAGATTTTCCCAGGTAGTCTCGCCACCGCGGTGGCGCGGGAAGACATGATCCAGCGTTAATTCAGAATTGGAGCCACAATACTGGCAGCAATATCCATCGCGTGCCATCACCGAACGCCGGGAAATGTGCAATCGCGGCAGCGGCCGTTTGACCATTTTCCGGACACGCACCACCGACGGCAACAGATATTGATTTTCTGAGGTGGAAAAACTGCGGGTGCTGTGGCGGATCACTTCAACTTTTTGCAGATACAGCAAGATCAACCCGCGCCGCAAATTGCAGATATTGAGCGGTTCATAGTTAAAATTCAGAACCAGCACTCCGTCCGGCATCGCGCGCGAGGAAGAGTCAGGATCATCCGGCAAAGCGATCAATCTCTGGGGCGCGCGGACAGACATACGGCTTAAAAGGCCTCCCTTTCAAATCTCCGCCTGGCGTTGGCGCGGGCTGCTCCCACCAGAGCATCCACCAGCGCATACACATAAAACCCCACCCAGATGGCAAACATCAGCCAGAACCAAACGCGGCCGGCGCCACTCATTTGTGCCACCGCGAGAGAAAATGTATGTTCGGCATCGCGTGGCAGGTTTTTGAGCGCCGTCATCAACGGCAGAAACCAACCAATCAAAGTGAGTAACCAGCCACCAAAAAGCACTCCAGCGGTAACTTCATCGCCATTATAATATTGCCCTGCGCCTGGCAAAACAGAGAGGCAGGCAGCGATGAACGGCTTGCGATCCATCCATTGATCGGGATCATCTTCGCCCAGCGTCATATGTTGCTCTTTGGAGCGTTTCATTTCCTCGATATCGAGAATGCAGAGCGCGATATTTTTTTCAAACGAAGCGTGAGAGGGATGCAGTTTATGGCCGCGTTCAAGCACTTCCAGCGCTTTTTCCTGCTCGCCTTCGGCCATGAAATATTCACCCAGCAATTCGAGAGCGCCGCAATCATTGACATCCAGCTGGAGCGCTTTCTTGAGTTCCTGCCGCGCCTCTTTTTTGTTGCCCTGCCGCAAAGCGCGGCGCGCCGTCATTACCAGCGCTCCCACTTTTTCCTGTTGCAATTGTTGCTGCAATTGCGGATCCAGGGTGGCATGAATTGGTGAGTCTTGGGTGGTCATAACTCCTCTTTTCAGGTGTTGATTTCCCTCACTATGAGACATTGCCGCGCTTAAAAGTAATTTTAAGCTCAGACCGAAGCGGACCGCGGATTGGCCCACAGCCGTTCCAGGTCATAGAACTCGCGGGTTTGCTCATCGAAAATGTGCACGATGACATCGCCATAATCCAGCACCAGCCACATACTTTCAGCGCCGCCTTGCGGCTTGGCCCGCATGTCCCATTGTTCGCGCATGGTGTCCTGAATTTTCTCGGTGATGCTTTTCAGATGCGTATCCGAAGTACCGCTGCAAATCACCAGATAATCCGTCATGGTGGTGCGCTCGTGGACATCCAGCAACGCCACATCCACTGCTTTCATTTCCTCGGCCGCCTCCACAGCGGTTTGCGCGTGCGCTTTGGCAGCCTCGTCCAAACGGTCTGTATCTTCTGTCAGATGATTTGTGATGGTGTCTCCTTGTATGTCCTCTCTTACATCTTCTTCGCGCCAAAAAGTACTTTTGATGCGAATTCCCGCTTATTGATATAGATGATATAACCGCATCATGCGTTCCACTGCATCCGGTAATAAATAGCGCACCGGCAAACCGCGGCTGACACGGCGGCGAATATCACTGCTGGAAATCTCCAATTCCGGCGCTTCCAGCAAAAGTACTTTGGCCCGCTGCACCTCATTTAGCAACTGCATTCCCGCATCCATCGCAAAGCCGGGCCGGGGCGCTGCGATGAAATGGCACAACTCAAACAACTCCGCGCCACGGTGCCAGGTCAATAAATCCGCCAGCGAATCACTGCCGATGATATAAAAGACCTCCGCGCCCTGAGCCAGAAAGTGATTGATGGTGTCATAGGCATACGACGGCCCGGCGCGATCCAGCTCCACCCGCGACGCCTCGAAACCAGCATTATCCGCGATGGCCGCCCGCGTCATCTCCCATCGCTCTTCGGGATCGGCATGCGCCGACTTGCCCTGACGATGCGCCGGAATGCGATTGGGAAAGAAAAGTACTTTTTCCAGTCCCCATTGCAGCCGCGCCGCTTCCGCGATAAAGAGATGCCCGTAATGAGGCGGATCAAAAGTGCCGCCCATCAAACCCACTTTCACTCTGCTCATTATACAACACAGCGGGCAACATTTGGAAATATACCGAATGTCATTAACAATTAAAAGTACTTTTACAGATGCCTTAAACCATGCCGCGGTTTTGCCGTCTGTGCAAATGTGATAAACATTAATCACCTCAAAAAAGGAGTTTCTCTATGGCAGAACAAGAACATACATCGGGTGGATATTTTCGTGGACTGGTCACTGGCGTTTTAATCGGAGCGGGCGCGGCCCTGCTGCTGGCGCCCAAACGCGGCGAAGAGCTGCGCGAGGAATTGGCGCAAAATGCCGCCGAATGGAAGAATGCCGCCAACAGCGGCACACTGGCGGATCGCGCCCAGGAACTGAAAGATCGCGCCACCGAACTGGGACAAACCGTCGCCCAAAAAGCACAGGAAATCAAACAGAAGGGACAGGATTCACTGGGCAAAGCACAGGAAACAGCCGAAGACGCCGCAGAAGAAGCCGCCGCGGAAGTTGAAGAAAACCTCAATCATGACGCGGAAGAAAGCGTCTAAATCCGTCTGTGATTTAAAATAAGCTTTCAATTTTCTTCATCTTAAACCCATCCTCTAAGGTATATCTCCTTAATAACTTAGAGAGTGGGCTGGTGTGGGGGAGTATTATGAAATCAACGACTTTGTTCTCTAATCAATCGGCTGATCTCCCTATTTAGATTCAAATTTGCTCCATCAATTGGCAAATTACCATCAACATCGACGATGTCTGTTTTAGCCCCATGCTCCAAGAGCTGTCGAACAACATCGATATGCCCTCGTTCTATTGCATGGAAAAGCGGTGTACGATTTTCGGCGTCAAAAGAGTTAACATCGGCACCTGCGTCAATTAACAAATTTACTATGGCGGAATGTCCATAAGCCGCAGCATTATGTAAAGGCGTCCCTAAACATGTCGCCTTATTTACACCTGCTCCTAACTCCAATAAGGCTCTAACAGTATTTATATCTCCCTCTCCAGCAACATTAATAAGAGGCGTAATTCCTGAGTTGTCACTGCAATCAATGTCAGCACCAAATTTCACAAGGACTTTGATCATGTCCGTGAATCCTTCTTGAGCTGCCCAATGCACAAGACTCCAACCATCGTCATCAGCAGTACTAGGGTTATCACCCCTTATCAACGCTGTGTTTACCTGGTCAACATTACCACTTTGCACTGCTTCACTGATTTTCATGTTTTGCATAATAACATTTTCCCATTCTGCGGCTTGCACCCTCCTCTATGGAACTCAGAAAAAGTTGCATTTGGCAACAGATGGCCCTATGGAAAGAAATTAGGTGAAAGCCCTCTCCTTCGTCAATCCATCCGCAACGGTGGTGATGTGGGTGATCTGGTTCAGCCGGTTCGTTGCGTATGTAGCGGTGCCGGTGGAACCCGTGCTGGTGGTGCTTACGTGTTGCGTGCGGTTCCTTAATGCCTCATACACCCGCTTATCATTAATCAGGAATGAGCCTCCCTCGGCTCTGGATGCGTATCAAGCACCGAAAATAGGATCAAATATAATGCCTTTAAATTTTTCATCTAAGATTTTTTGCATAGTTACAGCCCCTACTATTATCTGAGGATGTCTTGCATAATAAGGCCCGATAATCAAATCACTACGATAAAATCCATCAGGAAGAGGTGTGGAAATATCATAATATTCTGGCGTAGGACCAACCCATTCGCATAATTCACAAAATGGACATTGCTTCTCATAACGTATATTGCTTTTATTTGTATTTACTTCAACCTCATTGGTCACGATCAACTGAAAATGGTATTTGTCCTTATTAAAGCCAAGGAAGCGCAACCCAGAATATGCTTGTTTTTCGCAAAAATCCTTAAAATGTTTTGTTACGATGAATTGGCCATCATATGTACAAGAACAATCAGTCGCTCTATGAGAAACCTCGATTTTGTCCTCAGAATATGGTACCGTGAAATTCCTTTGAAACACATATTTTGGATTATGTGGAAATAATTCTGTGCGAGCACCACATATAGGACATCTCGAAATAACTGTAGAAGCACGCGGATACATTTCAGTATCATTGTCATGTGCATAGAGAGTATAGCCGATTACGTTGTTATTCATATAACTTTCTCTTATAATTAAAAGGCAATAATGGCACCGAGCATTAGAGAACCAACACCTATCGCAGGAGCAGCTTCTTCCGCCTCTACTACCGCTCCAGCCTTTGGATTTGCCTCAAAAAAATCCTTGGCCGCAGCCTCATATTTTGATCCAGCACCTTTATAAAAATCCGCCGTTGCATCAAGCCGTTCCTGCTCACTATACCTGCTTCTTATGCGCAAGCCAGGATTCTTTCTGCTTGACACCATGTCCTTTCCTGTGCGCTCGCGATATTTTTTAAAGAAGTCTACCCAATCCCTATGTAACTGAATATGGTCATCAGGATCCATTGGGGTTAATTTTTGATTTTTGTCACCCCCCATGTATTTTGGAAAAGAGTGGTGCCCATGAGAGTTCGCCTCGTTAATTAATCCCCACCAGGGAACCCTATTTCTTTGTTTGCTATTGTAGGGCCAAGGTCCCAAATAGTATCCGTGACATGGAGTCAATTGCTCAGGCGAATTGTAAACAACTAATTGGCCGTAATTATCAAACGCGTTTTCTGGCCCATTTCCTATAAACCCATACAAATTCAATCCGCCGCTTTCCGCAATAGGATCACGATTAATCCATCTTCCTAACTCCGGCGAATAGAACCTATACCCATAATAATACAATCCACTTCCAGAATCATAATATTTAGTGCTAAACCGCCAAGGATTCTCGGAAGAGATACGTTCAAATGTTGTGGATTGGCAAGAGCAGCGTCAATCTCCGTATAGTAATTTAAGCAGCTTTTTGCATTTGTGTCATCTCTGATTCTGCTAATTCTCCGTTGATAAATAGACA
>Ga0182738_1001975_pt1 | contig 24912 bp, 20 predicted proteins | sample eDN5th30CBELigMG_FD_128876 | JGI IMG/M metagenome (GOLD analysis project Ga0182738, IMG submission 128876) | Enriched Miracle-Growth compost microbial communities from Emeryville, California, USA - eDNA 5th pass 30_C BE-Lig MG (version 2)... ...
ATGAAAGGGGGGCGGGGCTCTCGCAACCCTTTTCATGATCTTCATTTGCGGCACAGACCGCTGGACGGCTGTTGCTCACGGCGTGGAGCCAAGACGTTTCTATTTTCAGAGCAACCCAATTTCGGCCGGGGAATGGTACGGTGGGTAGGGCTCGGTGGTTTCAGGTCGGGGGGTGGAACCGGCGATGTGGCGATTCTGGAATTCGGTTCCGCGCAAGCGGGTGTTTCTCGCCTCCTTGCTTGGCGCTTCGGGGGGAGTTCGGGCGCTTGAGGCCCTTGGGAGGGCGCGGGGGTCTTCGGTTGTCGTCCTGACTTACCACCGGATCGCCCGCCCGGGGTTGGAGTCGAACCCCTATTACGACCCAGTCGTCTCGGCCACTCCCGAGGGGTTCCGCGACCAGATGCTCATGGTCCGCCGCCATTTTCGGATCGTCCGGCCGCTCGACTTGCTCGAACCAGCCGACAACGGAAAGCCAAGGGCTCTAGTGACTTTCGACGACGGCTATCGAGACAACCACGACGCGGCCTTGCCCATGCTCCAAGAGTTGGACATCCCGGCGACCTTCTTCATCCCCACCGGCTTCTTCGAACGTCCCCGCTTGCCCTGGTGGGACCATGTCGCTTATGTCCTTAAGCAGAGCCCGGTTCCGTTAATCGAGTTGAGGCGATGGCCGGGCGACGAATCGCCAGTGGCGCTGGAGCTGGGGCCGGACCCTGCGTCCGAGGATCGCGAGGCGGCCATCATGGGGGTTATCCGGCTTTTCCTCGACGGAGAGGTTCGCGACGAATCGTGGTTCTTGTCACAACTGGAGGAACAGGCCGAAGTTCCGGTCGATTCGCCCGCCCTGGGCCGCGAGTTGTTCATGACCTGGGAACACCTGAGGCGGCTGGCGAGCCTCGGCCATGTGATCGGCTCGCACGGTCACGCCCACGTCGCCTTGGGGACATTGTCCGAGGCCGACCAGCGCCGGGATCTGGCGCTCTCGCGGACGATCCTGGAAATGGCCGTCGGCGGCGAGGTCCGAACGGTCGCCTATCCCTACGGCTGGCCGGGCGCGTTCAACTCCCGGACGATCGAACTTGCCGGCGAGGTCGGCTGCGTCCTCGGCTTCACGGCCGTCGAGGGGATCAACCGGCCGGACGACCCGGGCTTCAACCCCCTGGCCCTCCGCCGCCTCAACGTCGGTTCGGGCGACCGCCCCGCCCTGCTCCACGCCCGCGCGGCGCTCCACGGGGCGATCGGGCGGTCCTGGCTATAACAGGTTTACCCAAAAGCAATTAAGTCAACGTAACCAGGACGACCTCGGGTCGGCAGAAGAGGCGGACGGGGGGGCCGCTGGTGCCAATCCCCCGGCTGACCAGAACGGAGCATCGGGGGCCTTGAACCAAACCACCGAGATACTTGGAGCCGAACCCCGAGGGGACGATGGGCGCGCCGTAGCCCGGCAAGACGACCTGGCCGCCGTGAGTGTGGCCGCTGAGCATCAGGCCGACGCGAGTATCGTCGAGATATTCAGCGTAGTCGGGATTGTGCGAGAGAAGAATGACGGCATCGTCTTCGTGGGCCCCGCCCAAGGCGGCGGCAATGTCCTGATGATCGGTCCAAAGATCGCCAACGCCGCAGAGCCGCAGACGAGAGCCTCCCCGGCGGAGCCAGACTCCCCGGTTGTCGACCAGTTCAATGCCCGCCCGATCCACCTGAATCCGCGATTCCACGGCGCTTTCCCAGTGGTCGTGATTCCCCAGAACCGCGAACCGCCCCATGCGGGCCTCAAGCCGCTTCAACTCGCCGCAGACCGGCGCGATATAGCGGGCGCTTTTCGAGACATAGTCCCCGCACAGAACAACCAGGTCGGGCTTGAGACTATTGGTTAGGTCGACAACGCGTCGGATGTGAGAGAGGGGCACAAACGGGCCGTGATGCAGGTCGGCCAAAAGCGCCAAGGTCGCTCCCCGGAAACGAGCCGGGAGCTTCGGCAAGGCGATGATATGGCGAGCAACTCGGACCCACCTGGTTTCCAGGACCGGATACGAGGCCCCTCCGGCGAGGGCCGCCAAAGCGCCAAGTCCCGCGCCGGTTCGTTTCCAAAATCGGCGACGGTTCAGCCTCTCGTCCACTTTTGGCTCGTCGCTCATGCCGACGCGTTCCCCCGCCGATCCCGAAAATCGCGCGCCCTCAGAGTCGCATTGTACGATGCGCGATTGGGCCGGCAAGCGGCGACTCCGCGTTCTCCCGTCGCGGGCCATTTTTGACGGGGCGATTTCGGCCTCTGGGCGGGCGGCTTGAGGGGATCGCCTGGAAGCCCTACAATTTTTGATGCGGGCGCGAGGGGCGTTGGGTTCTTCCGATGATCGCGGAGGTGCATGGTGAGCGTTGTCCCCGACGTGGACGCGGCGCTGGATCTCGACGGACGGCGCGAGGCTTTGCTCGAAACCCTTCGGAGTTATGGCCGGGTCGCCGTGGCCTATTCCGGAGGAGTCGATAGCGTCGTGGTGGCCAAGGCCGCCCAGGTGGCTCTTGGAGACGCGGCGATCGCCGTGACGGCCGTTTCCCAGAGCCTCGCCGGGGGCGAGCTGGACGAGGCCCGGGAACTGGCCCGGGAGATCGGCATCCGGCATCGGGTGATTCACACCGAGGAATTTGATGATCCGAACTACCTCCGCAACAATCCCGACCGCTGTTACTTCTGCAAGAGCGAACTCTACGGGCGGCTGACCCGGATGATGGACGAGCTGGAGGTCGACGCGCTGGCTTCTGGGATCAACGCCGACGACCAGGGAGACTACCGCCCCGGCCTCAAGGCCGCCGAGGAGCGCGGGGTTCGCCACCCGCTTCAAGAGTGCGGGATCGGTAAAGATGGTGTCCGCGAACTGGCCCGGCACTGGGGCCTGTCGGTCTGGAACAAGCCGGCCACCCCTTGCCTGTCGAGCCGGATCGCCTATGGCGAGCCCGTCACCCCCGAGCGGGTTGGGATGATCGACAAGGCCGAGCAATGGCTACGCGCCCAGGGCCTTCGGCAACTTCGGGTTCGCTACCATAAGAACGACATGGCCCGCGTCGAAGTCCCGCTCGACGAACTGCCCAGGCTGGCGTCCGAGCCGGTTCGCTCGGAATTGGTCCGGGTCTTCCGCGAGGCCGGATTCAAATATGTGACGCTCGACCTGGAAGGCTTCCGCTCCGGGAGCCTCAACGCCATGATCGCCAGCGAAAGCCTTAAGCTCATTATCAAGTCTTGATTTGCGGGGCGATCAGGGCGGCAAATTTGGGGAGGGCTCGGCGGAAGCCTTGCCCTCCCGACAACATGAACCAACGTGTCGGGATGAATACATGGCTCAGGTTCGATGCCGATGCGGCGAGGTTCTGGAACTCTCCGACGATGACGAGCGGGTCGTCTGCCAGCGCTGTGGGGCTCGAATCCGGGTGCGCCGTCCGGATCGGGCCGACGCCCCGACGAGCGACGGTTTCGTCCGCTTCGCCTGCCCCTGCGGCCGTCGCCTGAAGGTCCGGGCGGTCGATCGCCCCAAGGCCGGACGATGCCCGGATTGCGGGCGGATCGTCCCGGTTCCCGACTCGGCCCTGGCCGCGGCGCTTGAAGATCCCGAAACACGAACCGAGGAACTCAACCAAGACGACGTCGCCCGCCTCCAGCGGTGGGCCGCCCGACACGGGGTCATGCCCTCGAGCGGCTGGACGAAGGCCCCGCCCCCGAACCCCGCGCCGTACACGCCCCCCCCGGCCGCCCAGGTCGAAGCGGGCCTCCGAGTCTGCCCCAAGTGCGGCCAACCCCTGCACATCAACGCCATCGCCTGCCCCTCCTGCGGAGCGTATACGCCGAAGACGTAGTGAGGGCTCTCCGTGTTGTTCGGTCACGAGGACATCAACGGGATTTGTAGGGGCGGTCCCCCGCGGCCGCCCTCACGGGACGCGCGGCCCACACCGGTCGCCGGAGGGCGGCCGCGGGGGACCGCCCCTACACCGCTCGGCATGCCCGCCGGGGACAAGCCGCGGATTCCGAGTTGACGAAGCACGACATGAGGAACCGTGTTCCATGGGATTCGTCAGCACGTTCGACATGTTCAAGATCGGCCTGGGGCCTTCGAGCTCGCACACGATGGGGCCCTGGAAGGCGGCTCGGTTGTTCTTGAGGAAACTTCGAGAACTGGGGGTATTGGACCGGACGACCCGGGTGCGAACCGAGTTGTTCGGGTCACTGGCCAAGACGGGCAAGGGGCATGGGACCGACCTGGCGGTGGTTCAGGGGCTTTGCGACCTCGACCCCGTCACCTGCGACCCAGCCGAAATCCACGGCCGATTCGCCGCGGCCAGAGCCTCGCGTCGGCTTTCGCTCGCGGGAGAACGTGAGATCGTCTTTGATTATCCTCACGACATCATATTCAATGGTGAGGCGGCCTTGCCCTTCCATCCCAACGCGCTCCGGTTCACCGCTCGGCTCGACGACGGATCGACGCATGAGGAGACGTATTACTCCGTCGGCGGCGGGTTCGTGGTTCAGGAGGAGGACGACAAAGCCGCGGCCGACGGCGGCGACGGCGGCCCCTCGATCCCCTTCCCCGTCGGTTCGGCCGACGAACTGCAACGGCACTGCGAGGCGAGCGGACTGTCGATTCCCGAGGTTGTCCTCCGCGACGAGCTGGCGGTTCGGAGCGAAGAGGAGATCCATGAGCGATTGAAGCGGATCTGGGACGCGATGCTCGACTCGGCCTTTCGAGGAGCCCACGCCGGGGGAACCTTGCCGGGGGGTTTGAACGTGGTCCGCCGGGCCGCCCTGCTGAATCGATCACTGCTGGGGGACGAGACGGCCAAGGCGACGGCGGCGAGCGCCCGGGATTGGATCGAGGCCATTCGGAGGGAGACCGCCGACCACGACTTCGCGAAGGTGCTCAAGTGGGTCTCGTGCTTCGCCCTGGCGGTCAATGAGGAGAACGCGGCGTTCGGCCGGGTCGTCACCGCCCCAACCAACGGCGCGGCGGGGGTGATCCCGGCGGTTATGCTTTACCGTCTCTGCTTCCACCAGGGGGGCGAGGCGGCGGTTGAGCCCTTCCTGCTCACCGCCGCGGTCATCGGCGCCGTATTCAAAAAGCGGGCAACGATCTCCGCGGCCCTGGGCGGCTGCCAGGCCGAGATCGGCGTCTCAAGCGCGATGGCCGCCGCCGGCCTGACCCAGACCCTCGGAGGCACGACCGGCCAGTCCTTGATGGCCGCCGAGATCGCCATGGAACACCACCTGGGCCTGACCTGCGACCCCGTCGGCGGCCTCGTTCAAATACCCTGCATCGAGCGCAACACGATGGGGGCGGTCAAGGCGATCACGGCGACGCACCTGGCCCTGGAGGGAGACCCGGCGCGGGCGAAGGTCAGCCTCGACGCCGTGATCCGAGCCATGTGGGAGACCGCCAAGGACATGCGGACCAAGTACAAAGAGACATCCGAGGGGGGCCTGGCCGTCCAGGTCCCCGTCAACGTCATCGAGTGTTGAAATCCCGATCCGTTGGTTCTACTTGCTCAACCGTTCGACGACGGCCTTGCGGTCCTCGTCTCGAATGCTTGGCTCCTTGTTGATGAGTTCGACGGCCTTCGCCGCGGCCTCCTTCAGAGACATCCCCTCGACCGAGCCGAGCCGTCGATCCAGGGCGTCGATCAGGTTGTCGAGCGTCTGTGTTTCGGCGAGCATCTGGCTCTTGGTCGCCGCGGCCTTCCGAGAGGATTTCAGGCCGGCGTCGACCTCGGGAAGCTTGGCCTGGGCCTCAGCCGCCTTCCGAGCCCTCTCCTTCTGTTTGGCGGTGGCCTGGTCGGGTAGGTCCTTGTAACGAATCATGAACTCTTGAACCAGCGACTCGGGCGTGTGCGCCACCGACTTGTCGAACTCAAGGTCCCCGCCACAGCCCGACACGGCCGCGGCCACAACCGCCAGGCACGTCGCCAGGGCGGAGACGAGCGCGCGAAGGCGCGGAGACGAAATCATCCGTCGCGGCATAAAGATCCCTTCAACGATCGCGATCCAATAGATGGCGCGGCCCGGGTTCGCGGGGAGCCCGGGCCGCCGTCTGGGCCGTTTGGCGTGGTCAATAGGCGTCGGACGAGACCACCTCGCCGCCGTTTCGGGTGCCGAGCGCCCACCAGGTCGGCAGGTTGATCGAGTTCTTGACGAACCGAACCGAGCCGTCCATGAAGGCCACGTTGGCGCCCCCGGGGTGATTGCTGCTGGGATTGGCGCCGGTGTCGCCCTCGAAGCAGCGGAGCGTGTTGTCGTGATAGACATGGTACGTCGGGGCGTTGGGGGGGAACAGGTGAGCATACAGGTGTCCCTCCCAGGCGTCGGTGAAGGCCCAGCTCGCCCCCTTGTACGTCGTCCAGAAGGCCCAGTTGAGGGCGGGGCCGGCCATGCCGTCGCGGATGACCGCCCAGATGTCAACGTCGGTCTTCTCGATGATGGCCGAGTTGGTGTAGTTGAACCGCCGCCTCGGGTCGCTGGAGTTCCCCGAACCGTCGTTCTTCAAGAACTCGCTGGCCGCGGCCGTGTTGGAGAGGCCGTCGATGATCGACGCGACCGTGACGTTGACGTTGGTGTTGGTCGCCCGCCCGGCCGGCGAGCAAGGGCCGGGGGAGGTGTTGTACATCCGGGAGGTCGAGATCACCCCTTGATGGGGAGGGAAGGCTCCGCCGTTGGGAGGCTGGCCGGGCATCAGAATGTTGCGGGGCCGACCCGAATTGCCGGCGTAGTTGTTGTTCCCCAACTTGCCCCCCGGCACGGCGTTGACGACGCCGTCAATCGGCGTGCACTCGACGCCGTCGGACGGGCAGAGGAACGTCGAAACCGTCGTCCGCTGCGCCGTGGCGTTAACGCCGGTGACGATGTTGTTGTTGCCGTAGAACCCGTCGGAGTACGAGAAGTTCATCGAGTCGTAGAGCGGCTTCTGCTCGATGAACGGCAGGATCATGCAGTGCCAGGCCCGGTTCCCGGCCGTGCCCCCGGTGCCGCCGTATTCGTCGGCTCGGCGGTACTCGTGAACCGGGGTCGAGCCAAACGCGGACATGTAGTTATGAATGCCGAGGCCGATCTGCTTGAGATTGTTGGTGCACTGCATCCGCCTGGCCGCCTCGCGGGCCGCCTGCACCGCGGGCAGCAGCAGCGCGATCAACACGGCGATGATCGCGATCACCACCAACAACTCGATCAACGTAAAGCCGGATCTGGAACGGGAAGGACGCACGGAAGACCTCCTTCTTGCTTGACCGGACTGGTTGGGTCCCCCCGGAGCGTCAAAGCTCGCCCGAAAACGAAGTCGCCGGGGAGAGGAGCGGGAATACCGAAGGAATTAGTCCAAACACGCTCTCATGATGATCGGACACAAATGATATTCGCTTCCGGCTTCCGTTCTTTCAACCTCTTTCAAAGAATTTTTGCGGCCCTGGGTTCCAGGCGCGCGCCGGCCCGCGAACGGGTCGACGGTTTCGTCGACCGATCAACGGGCGCGGAACGCTCGCGCGAGCTTCGAGTCGTGGGGCGCGCCCCGGCGGCCGCGAACGGGCGAGAGCGGGGCGCATGGTCCGGAGTCCGGAGGAGGGAGAAAGGAGGCTCAGCGCTCGGCTTGAGCCATCTCGTCGAGCTTGCCGGCGAGGGCTTGGCGGTCGTTCTCGTCGAGGCTCTGATCTCTGGCGATTGCCTCGGACATCTTACGGAAGACCTCGGCCGGGGGCGTGGTTCGGATCATTCGGGCCTTTCCGGCGATCTCGTCGAGCAGGTCGTCGGCGGTCTCGGCCTCGGCCTTCTTGGTGACCGCCGATTTCGTTTGGGCCTTGGTCTGAGCCTCGCGCTCCGCGGCGGCCGAAGCCTTGCCCTTCGGCTCGCTCCGGTTCTTGGTCGCCTTCTTCGCCGCGGGGGAGAGATCCCGATATCGGAACGCCAGCTCCTGGGCCAACGACTCGGGAGTGTACCGAACCGCCTCGTCGTGCTCGACCGTCGAGCCGCAACCGGTCGCCGCCCAGCTCATCGCCAGAACCAGAGCGACGCGAACAAATCGTTTCATGAGGATTTCCTTGAGCGACGCTGAAGCCGCGAGACCGCCTTGATTCGCGCCCCGCGCGCCCGGCCGCGAACGGGCCGGTCGCGGGGGAGAGGATGAGGAGACGTCAATACGCGTCGGACGAGACGATCTCGCCCTTGTTGCGGGTTCCCAGGGCCCACCAGGCGGGAAGGCTCACCGTGTTTTTGATGAACCGAACCGAGCCGTCCATGAAGGCGATGTTGACGCCGCCGGGATGGTTGCTGGAGGGGTTCATGGCGCTGTCGCCCTCCTGGCACTGGAACTTTGAGGTGTTGTAGGTGTTGACGTTGGGAAGGTTCGGAGGCAGAACGTGGGCGTAGACGTGCCGCTCCCAACCGTCGGAATAGGACCAGGTCAATCCCTTGTAGTAGCTCCAATCCTTCCAGTTGATGACCCCCGCCATGGCGTCCTGAACCACCATCAAGACGGGGACGTCCGGCTTGTCCACCAGGCCCGAGTTGGTGTAGTTGAGGTTGCGCCTGGGGTCCCTGGAGTTGCCCGTGCCGTCGTTGGTCAGCGACTCGCTGACCGCCGCGGTGTTGGAGGTCCCATCGGTGATGCTCGCCAGAGAGACCGTGATGTTGGCCGTCGAGGCGGCGGCGGCCGACGGACACGGTCCCTGAGCGCTGTACATCCGCGACATCGAAATAATTCCGCTAAGCGGGGGAAGGTTGCCGCCGTTGGGCGCGTCGCCGGGCATCAAGATGTTCCGAGGATGCCCCGAGTTGGCCACGTAATTGAAGTTGCCCGGTTGAAACGCGATGTTGCCGGCGCCCGCCCCGGTGTTGATGACGCCGTCGGAGGGGCAGAGAAACGTGGAGACGGTGGCGCGAATCACCGTGTTCTCGGTCGGGTTCGGACCCATCAAGGGCCCCGAGTAGACCCACTGATCGGTGTACGTTTGGTTCAGGTTATTGTACATGGCCGTTTGCTCGACGAACGGCAAAATGGCGCAGTACCAGGAATGGCAACCGGCGTAGCCGTTGCCTCCCTCGGCGGCGTGTCGGTACTGGTGCATTGGGGTCGTGTTGTTCACGTCCATGTAGTTGGCGAACCCCAGGGCGATCTGCTTGATGTTGTTGGTGCACTGCATCCGCCTTGCCGCCTCGCGGGCCGCCTGCACCGCGGGCAGCAGCAGGGCGATCAACACGGCGATGATCGCGATCACCACCAACAACTCGATCAACGTAAAGCCACGGCGTCGGGCGGCGCCCATGAAAGTGCTTCCTTCGAGAATCGAAGACCGTCCCGCGACTTCGGGGACTCGGCGCCTCGGAACGAGAGCGGGAGCGGCGGGACTTGGGGGGAGGATAGAGGATGACGACTCGCGATGAATACGGGACGCTCCGGACCTTGTGTCCCGGAGCCGTTCCCTCAAACCTATACGAAAACCCCGCGGGATATCCGCCATGGAAGGGCGGGGATGGCGCGGACGAGCCGCGCGAAAACTCTCCTCAACTTGGAACCACGGTGTTCCGAGACCGCGACCCGCAATCATTGAGAGCTTCCATCGTCAATGATATCAAGTCTCCCCCAAAATTCAATCAGCGCGATCCGACCGGGTCATCCTCGCCCATTGCCCGCTTTCTCAAACCGAGGTCGGCGGCGGGGTTTCGGCGTGATGAACGCGCGTGGGGAGGTTCTTGAGGCGAAGGGCCAGCATGATCCAGGTCCAGCCGCTGAAGATCATGTCGATTCCGACGAACAGGCCGATGACCCAAAACCCCGAAAGGGGCCACTGTTGCCAGATCATCAGCCCCAAGCCGATCTCGATCACCCCGCTCGCGAAGGTCCAGCCCCACTGGGGGAACTGGTAATAAGCCGAGCCGATCGCCCGGAATAGGCCGCCGATCAACAGCGCGGCGGCCAGAAGCAGCGTCACCGCCTCAAGCGCCGAGACCGGCCGGTTCAGGAACAAAAGCCCCACGACGATGTAGAGCACCCCGAGCAAGAGCACCAGGAAGAACCCGCTCCAATCGCGGGTCCAGAACGCGCCGACGAGTTGGGCCCCTCCCGCCATCAGAAGGAGAACGCCGATCGTCAGGGCCGTCGCCAGCGACATCAAAACCGGAGCGCCAATGGCGATCATCCCGAAGACCACCAAGGCGATCCCGAGGGCCAAAAGCCATCCCCAGCGGCCTCGAATCGCCTCCAGTTCGTGCCGGAAGTTCCGCCGAAACACCCGCGTTTCGAGTCCCGAGCCCGTGCTCATCGCGGCGTCCTCATGTTGATTCGAGAGCCAAAGCCGATTCACTCTGAAAGCAAGATGACGAATGCCAGCACGTTCCGCGCCGGTTTTTCCGATGCCAATTGGGTGGTCGGCGTTCCCGGGGTTGGGCCGTCCCTACGGGCCCGCGGGGTCCTTCACGCAGCGGAAGCCCAGGTGCGACATCCCCGAATCGGTGGCGGTGCCCCGTCGAGCGCTTGGGCGGTAGTTGGAACAGAAGTTGGAGCTGCAAAGGTAAGAGCCGCCCCGAGTGACGCGCTTGGGCTGATAAGGTTCGTCGGGATCAAAGCTTTCACTAGGCCCCCTGGGGTTGACCACCAAGCCCGAGTCGGCGTCGAGGCGGTATGCGTCGGGCCGATACCAGTCGGCGCACCACTCCCAGACGTTGCCAATCGTGTCGTAAAGGCCCAGGCCGTTTGGAGGGAACGACTTGACGGGGGCGATCAAGGGGAACCCGTCCTCATCCTCGCTCTTCATGGGGAACCGGCCTTGCCAGGTGTTGGCCATCCGTTTGCCGTCGGGCTGAAAGACGTCTCCCCAGCCAAAGGTCTTGCCCTCCAGCCCTCCCCGCGCGGCCTTCTCCCATTCGGCCTCGGTCGGCAGCCGCTTGCCGGCCCAGGCGGCGAAGGCGAGGGCGTCTTCATGGGCGACGTGAACGACGGGGTAATCGTCCTTCCCCTCGATCGAATCGTCGGGGCCCTCGGGATGCCGCCAGTTGGCCCCGGGCGTCCAGCGCCACCAGTTGCTCAAATCTTCAAGTTGCTCGATGCTCAAGTATCCGGCCGAGGGATGAAAGACGAGCGAGCCGGGAACCAGTTGATCGTCGGGGGGCTTGGGTGTTCCCGGAGGAAGCTGAGCCTTCATCTCCTCCCAATCGATGGGACGCTCGGCCACGGTGACATAGCCGGTCTCCTCGACGAACCGGCGGAACTGGGCGTTGGTGACCTCGGTCTCGTCGATCCAGAACCCATCGACCAAAACCCGATGCGCGGGCTTCTCGGCCGGGTGGGCCTTCGCGTCGTTGGTTCCCATCAAAAACTCGCCCCCGGCAACCCAAACCATCCCCTCCGGCGCGGCTTCGGGCGCGGTGGCCGGCTCGGGGGCCGGAGCGGCCGTTTCGGCGACGACGGAAGGCGCGGGCGAGCCGGCCTCGGGGGGTATCGTCTGGTCGCAACCGCAGACGAGCGCCATCAGCGGAATGGAGAGCCAAAGCGCGCGCCGGATGGGGGCCTTGGGATTTCGGAACGGGTTTGGCGAGCGGGAGGGCCTCTCTGGAGTGCGGGAGCTTGCTCCCGCTTTGTTCGCGGAAGCTTGCTTCCGCGTCCAACCCGCGCGGCTGGACGAAAACCCCGCGCGGATCGGAAAGAGCGGCGGCAAGCCGCCTCGCTCCAAGTTTGGCCGCTCGGTTCCTCCGCTTTTTCCGTAAACCCTTCGACCCTCATCCGGTCTTCGACCACCTTCTCCCGGGGGGAGAAGGACGATTACCGCGGGCGCGCTTGTGTTGGTCAGGATTTCTCGGTCGTCTCGGCCCATCCCGGTTTCCGCCCCTGGTTTTCGGTTTCGAGCCATTTCCTCAAAGGTTCAAAGTACGCGACGAGGGGCCGGGCCGTCAAACCCTCGCCGACGGCGTCGTGGAGCACGGCCCTCCAATCGCGGGTGGCCCCCAGTTCGAGGATTCCCCGAAGGAACGAGCCGACTTCGTTGCTGCCGTGGTAGTCGCACTCGCGCGGGTCTTGATTGAGGATTTGGCGGGCGATGTGGTCGTGGAGCTGGAACTTCAAGACGGTGCCGATCGCGTAATCATAATATTGCGCGGGGTCGTCGTTGATGTGGGTCTTGGTGGCGGCGTCGCAAAGGGTTTCGGCGCGTTCGCCGGGAGGCGCGATCCCTTGGAAATTCAACGCGTGCCGCCACCAACCGGCGTTAAGCTCCTTGTCGTCGATGGTCCCGGCGTAGAAGTCGCGCTCAAAGTGTGTCATGACGCCGGCCGACCAGGGGAGGAAGACGACCGAGTTGCCGTCGAGCGCCGCGTCGAGCAGGAAGTCGGTTTGAGGCGCTTTCTCGGCCTCGGGCGTCAACAGGCCGACCTTCTTGAGATAGGGCCGCTGGCTCGCGGCCAGGCCGATCAGGTCGCCGACGCCTTCGTGGAACGCCCGGTTGGCCCCGGCGCGGAGCAGGTACGGAACGCGCGAGGTGGAGTAGCTCAGGTAATAATAGATATGCCCAAGCTCGTGATGCGCGGTGGTGAACCATCGGCTGTCGGGTTCGACCGACATCAGGCTGCGCACGTCGCGCTGAAGGTTCATGTGCCAGGCGCTGGCGTGGCTGTTTTTTTTCCGTCCCGATTTCGGGTCGGCGGGGTACAGGTCCGACTTGGTCCAGAAGCTCTCGGGAAGCTCGGCGAAGCCCATCGAGACGTAGAACCGCTCGGCCTGCTCGACGATGTACTCGCGCGACTTGTCCTTGAACGGGGCGTCCATGTCGATCCCCTCGACGAGCCCCGGCCAACCCTGGCCCCAACGGTTCGGGAGCCAGTGGGCGGGGATCGGTCCGGAGGGAACGTCGGCCTTGTACCGTTCGGCCAAGCGGTGCTTCGTCCAGAGGTGAAGCTGTTCGTACAACGGCTTGGTCTCGGCGACGAGCCGGTCGCAAAGGTCCATCATCTCGGGGACGGTCATGCCGTAGTCGGCGACTTGGAGGGCGAAGAAGTCGTCGAAGCCCATCTCCCGGGCGACCCGGTTTCTAAGGTCTCGCAACCGCAGGATGCCGTCGCGGAGCGGCCCGCCGACGGCCTTCGAGGCGGTCCAGTACAGCTCGCGCTCCTTCAGGTCGGTCGAGCCGCGCAAGATCCGGTCGATGTCGTTGGCCGTTGGATTTTCGGTCGTCCCATCGGGCTTCTTGACGCTGAAGGCGAACCCGTCCTGCATGGCCGCCTGGCGGGCCTCGGCCTCGGCGCGGGCCTTGACGACCTCGGGCAAGGTCCCCGGCGCCTCGGCCGCTCGGAGGCGGACCTTTTCGAGTCTTCGGAGCCGAAGCTCGTCGAGCATGTCCTTCTTCTCAAGCAGCGCCGTGACCTTGGCGATGACCTCGGGCGAGCCGACGACCCGATCGACCGCCTGGGTCGCCTCGACCCTCGCCGCCGAGTGGGCCTCGCTCACGTCGGTCGACGCCACCCAGGCCGCCTCCGTCGCCTTGATCTCGAGCGGCAGCCACGCCTCGACGTAATTGGCCAGAAAAGCGTCGGCGTCGGCCTTAACCACCGAATCGGCCTGCGACGCCCTGGCGGCCGTTGACAACGGCCCCGCCCCACCCGCCGCGGCCGCGATCGCGACCGACGTTCGCAGAAAGTCCCGACGATCCAGCCCGCCCCCGTCGGCTTCGCCTCGTCCCCCGGTTCTCGCCTGATCGTCCCGCGTCATGGTGGAGCGCTCCTTTATACATTGGAACGTGTCGCGGTGGTTCCCTTCGCCAAACCCCGAGAATACCCGATCGGACGGAGTGTTTCCCACGCCCTGGAGGCGAAAGCGACGTCCGCACGCGCGATCAACCGCCGATTCGGTGGATGGTTCCCGAGGGAGACGTGTCTTCGAAGACGAGTTCGCTCCCCTTGAGGAGCTTTTGCGGAAACACGATCAGATTTTTATTGAGCGACGCGGGTGCCGATGGCGCCAGGAATCCCTTGATCTTCTTCGTGGCGAACAGCGCGGAGCCGAGTTTTTGCGTGGGCGCGTCCTCGTCCGTGTAGGGATCCCATTCGCCCGTCAGTTCCTGAAGTGAAACATTGAGCAATGCCTGCTGAACTGGATCGGTCAAATCGGCGACGGAGCGAAGTTTGACATGGATATCAAGCAACGCGAACTTCGTCCGAGCCGGATTCGCCACGGGACGAGAAGGGGGACCGAGAATGGCCCCCACTTCATAAAGCGCGGTCGTCTGATTTTCCGCGAGGTACAGGATCTCGATGCCGCCCGGACTGAACCGAGTCCTTACGCCAAGGCTCTGGCTGGTTCGCAGCGCCGTGGCCAGATGGTGCGGCGCGATCGCCCTGAACCACACGGCATTGATTGGACTAAGGGCGAGCCTCCCGCAATTCCCCAACCTCATGAGAACATGCCCTGCCGAGCCGCCTCGATCCGATTTCTTAAACGTGGCTCGTCTGGCGTGCCCAGCAGTTCCACCGGCTTGCGGCCTTCGAAAACGGAGTTGGGCGTGTGGAACCACTGTTCGGGGTCGTCCATGACTTCGCCCACGTCGCTTAAGAGCTTGGGGTCAATCTCCATGCCCGGTTCCCGCGGGGGTTCGGCGGGGAAGACGACCCAGCCGAGGAATCGGGCGAGCGCCCAGCCCTTCGCGGTGAGCGCATGGAGGGCCTTGTCGCCGATCCGACGGGAAGTGATCAGGTCGGCCAGCCGAAGATGCGCGAGCGAATGGCTCAGGCCCCCCGGATCTTGGCCGATGAAGCGCGCGAGTTCCTCGGTCTCGGCCTCGCCATCGGCTAGGGCGACGAGGATCGAGACCCGCTGGGGATCGCTCGCCATGCCAAGGATGATCGACGCCTCCTCAACCTCAATGGGGTTGATCGCCCGCCGAGGCGCCTTTTCCGGCTTCAATTTCGACTTTGATTTCGGTCTCGATTTCGTTCGCGTTCCAGCCATCGTTTCCCCCCGACCGCTCGCTAGCCCCTCGGATCAACCGCGGCCTCTCGACGTGGACCATTATAGCCCCGCGCCGATTGCGGCGGGAATCGGCCGGGCGGGTCTCGCCGACAGTTTTGAGAAACAAAGGCTTGCGTCGAGCCGCCCCCGCGTTCATCCTTGAGGGCAATTCCGGCCCAGACACCCGCGGCTTCGAATCGGGTGGTTCTTCATCATTTGGAATGCTCAGCACGCCCAGCGCCGAGGAAGCCCATGCGACCATCGCGAATCACGACCCTCATGTTGTTCGCCGTCGCGGCCATTTGCGCGACCGCGAACCCGCGAGCCCGCGCCGATGAGGGAGTTCGACCGACCGACGCGAACGGAAGGGCGCTGAACCTCGACTTTGAGACGGGAGACCTGCGCGACTGGACCGCGGCGGGGCCCGCCTTTGGGGGGCAGCCGGTTGAGGGAGACGCGGTCGCCGCGCGTCGATCCGACATGAAGAGCGGCCACGCGGGCAAGTTCTGGATCGGCACGTTCGAGCGCGCCGGCGACGCGCCCCAGGGGATGCTGACCTCCGTCCCGTTTCGAGTCTCCCGCCCCTTCGCCCGGTTCCTGATCGGGGGCGGCTCGCGCGAGACGACCCGGCTTGAGATCGTTCGGGCCGACGATGGCGCCGTCGTTTACCGGGCCGCGGGCGAGAACCACGAGGAGATGAAGCCCGTCGTCGTCGACCTCTCCGCGCATCTGGGCAAGGAGATTTTTCTCCGGCTCGTCGACCGTGACTCATCCGGCTGGGGGCACATCAATTTTGATGATTTCACCCTTTGGAACGAGAAGCCCACCGGCGAGGCCCGCCCATCGCTTCCCGGGGCCGACATCTTCGCCCACGCCGGGACCACGCCCGAAGAGGCCGCGGCGGCCATGACGCTTCCCCCCGGCTTCAAGGCCACCCTCTTCGCCGGCGAGCCCGACGTTGTCCAGCCGATCGCCTTCACCATCGACGACCGAGGCCGGCTCTGGGTCGCCGAAGCCTATTCGTACCCGATCCGACTTCCCCAGGACCAAGCCCGCGATCGGATTCTTATATTCGAGGACGCCGACGGCGACGGCCGGTTCGACAAGCGGACGGTCTTCGCCGAGAAGCTCAACCTGGTCAGCGGCATCGAGGTCGGCTTCGGGGGCGTTTGGGTTGGCTCGGCGCCCGAGCTCCTGTTCATCCCCGACCGCGACGGCGACGACAGGCCCGACTCCGAGCCCATCGTCCTGCTCGACGGCTGGGGCTACCACGACACCCACGAGACTCTCAACTCCTTCACCTGGGGCCCCGACGGCTGGCTATATGGCTGTCACGGCGTCTTCACCCACTCGCGCGTCGGCAAGACCGGGACGCCCGACGCGAATCGAATTCCCATCAACGCCGGAATCTGGCGCTATCATCCGATTAAACACGAATTCGAGGTCTTCGCCCACGGCACCAGCAATCCCTGGGGCGTCGACTTCGACGCGAACGGCCGCGCCTTTTTGACCGCCTGCGTCATCCCCCACCTCTATCACGTGATCCAGGGGGCCCGATACGAGCGCCAGGCCGGCGCGCACTTCAACCCGTATACTTATAACGACATCAAAACGATCGCTGACCACCGCCATTACCTCGGCGCCAATCCCCACGGCGGCAACGGCCGATCCGACCTCGCGGGCGGAGGCCACGCCCACGCCGGCGCCTTGATCTACCAGGGGGACGCCTGGCCCGCCGAGTATCGCGGCTCGCTCCTCATGAACAACATCCACGGCGCGCGGCTCAACCGCGACCTGCTTGAACCCTCGGGCTCGGGCTTCATCGGCCACCACGCCCCCGACTTCCTCTTGGCCAATGACCTCTGGTCGCAGATCGTCAGCCTCAAGTCGGGTCCCGACGGCCAGATGTACATGATTGACTGGTACGACAAGAACCAATGCCACCTGACCGACCCCGCCGCCCACGACCGAACCAACGGTCGAATCTTCCGCGTGGCCTTCGGAGAGGACAACCAACCTTCGAGGGCCATCAACGCCAAGACCGTTTCCAATGATGAACTCGTCGAGATGCTCGCCCATCCCAACGATTGGCACGTCCGCCACGCCCGCCGTTTGCTCCAGGATCGGGCCGCGACGATGGAGAGCGCCGCGCGGGGCGAACTCGCCGCGAAGCTCGCGGACAAGACGTTCGAAGGGGCCGACGACAAGGCCCGGCTCAACGCGCTTTGGGCGCTCCACGCCGCGACGGGGATCGACGAGCCGACGACGACGCGGGCCCTGAACGACGCCAACCCCCACATGCGGGGCTGGGCCGTTCGGCTCGCGGTTGAGGACGGCGAGGCGTCGCCGGCGCTTCTCAAGCGGTTCGCCGAGATGGCCAAAACCGACCCGTCTCCAGTTGTCCGCTTGGATCTGGCCTCGGCGATGCAGAGACTTCCCATCGACGTTCGCCTTCCGGTCCTTGAAGGACTGGCCGCCCACGACGAAGACGCGAGCGACCACAACTTGCCCTTGATGGTTTGGTACGCCCTGGAGCCCGCCGCGGGCGCCGACCCGGCTCGGGCGCTTGAGGTCTCGCTCACGTCGAAGCTCCCCGGCTTGCTTCCCTTCTCCGTTCGCCGCGTGGCCGCGATCGGCTCGCCCGAGGCGTTCGAGTTGTTGGTACAGACGCTCGGCAAGGCCGAGACCGACGCGGTTCGGCTGACGATCCTCGAAGCGCTCAACCAGTCGCTTCAAGGTCGCCGATCGGTCGACGCGCCGAAATCTTGGTCATCCGTTTATGAGAAGCTCGGGGCGAGCGCCGACGCCAAGGTTCGTTCCCAGGCCGACGCCCTGGCCGTCACCTTCGGCGACCCGAAGGCGCTGGCGGCGCTTCGGGGCGATTTGGCTGATTCCGCCCGCCCGCTTCAGGCGCGGCTCGACGCCCTGGCGGCTCTGCTAAAGGCCCGCGACCCCGACCTCGCCCCCGCGCTCCGGGCGCTTTTGACCGAGCCCGCCCTCCGCGCCGCGGCCATTCGGGGGCTCGCAGCGAGCGATGATCCCCAGAGCGCCGCCGCGATCCTGAAAGTCTACTCCGGTTTGACGCCCGACGAGCGCCGGGACGCTTTGAACACGCTCGCCGCTCGGGTCGATTCGGCGAAGGCGTTGCTGAGGGCGGTCGGAGATCAAGCGATCGCCTCCAAGGACCTGTCGGCCGACCTGGTTCGCCAGCTTCGCAACCACAAGAACGCCGAGATCGACGCCCTGATCGCCAAGGTCTGGGGGACCGTCCGCGAGACCTCGGCCGACAAGGCGGGGCTGATCGCCAAATATCGGCAAATGTTGACCGCCAAGAATCGGGCCAAGCCCGACCTGGAGTTGGGCCGCGCGGTCTTCGCCCGGACCTGCCAGCAGTGCCACTCGCTTTTCGGGACCGGATCCCAGATCGGCCCGGACCTGACCGGGTCCAACCGGGCCGACCTGGAATACGTCCTGGCCAACGTGCTCGACCCGTCGGCCCTGATCGGCAACGACTACGTCGCCCACGTCGTCGCGACGGCTGATGGCCGCATCCTGACCGGCATCATCAAGCAAGAGGATCAAGATTCGTTGACCTTGCAAACGGCCAACGAGGTTTTGGTTATCCCCCAGGGCGATATCGACGAGCGGAAGCAAAGCGAACTGTCGATGATGCCCGACGACCTTTGGACGCCCCTCAGCGATTTCGAGGTCGTCTCGCTGGTCGGCTACCTGGCCTCCTCCTCGCAAACGCCGATGTTGGCGACGGCCGAAAACGCATCGGGCTTCTTTAATGGCAAAGACCTAACCGGGTGGGTCGGCGACCCGTCGCTCTGGTCGGTTGAGAACGGCGAAATCGTCGGCAAGACCTCGGGCCTCGACCACAACGAGTTTCTCAAGAGCGAGTTGTCGGCCGAAGACTTCCGACTCACCTTTGAGATCAAGCTGGTGGGCAACGAAGGCAACAGCGGCGTCCAGTTCCGAAGCGCGCCCCTCCCCGACGGCGAGATGAAGGGCTATCAAGCCGACGTCGGCCCCGGCTGGTGGGGCAAGCTCTACGAGGAACACGGCCGAGAGCTTCTCTGGCCCAAGTCGGCCGAAGCCCACGTCAAGCCCGGCGATTGGAACGCCTACGAAATCGTCGCCGTCGGCCCGTCGATCCGAACCTACATCAACGGCGAGCCGGCCGTCGTCTTGGACGACCCCGATGGATCGCGCCGGGGAATCTTCGGCCTCCAACTCCACTCCGGCGGCCCCACTGAAGTCCGATTCCGGAACCTGAAGCTTGAACTGAACCCGAGCCTCAACTCAACGCGCTGAGGAGTGGACCAAGCCTCTCTGTAGCCGGCCTCTGTGAGGCCGGGACCGGCGTCGGATCGCGAGGGCTCGCGTCCCGGGGTCACAGACCCCGGCTACAAAAATTCGACGACTCCCCGCCCTCATTGGCACAACCGGAGCGCCACGATTCATGACCGACGAACGCGAATACGTCCCCGGCGTTTGCAACATCGGCCGGGCCGAGGTTCGGCTCCGTTGGTTTTTGGGATGGGCCGGCCTGGCGGCGACGGTCGCGCTCTGGGCCGGGCTCGCCCTCGCCGGGGCTGATCCGTCGACCCGGATCTGGGTCGGCGCCCCGGCCCTGGCCGCGGCGATCGGCTTTCTGCAAGCGGCGCGGGGCTTCTGCGTCAAATACGGCCTCGGCGGCGTCTACAGCCTCGGCCCGAAAGCCGGCCAAGTCGAGCCCGTCGACCAACCCGAGTTCCGCCTCAAAGACCGCCGCGCCGCGCGCTGGATCATCGCCCAATCCCTCCTCATCGCCGCAGCCGTCGGCGCCGCCGCGTATTGGATTCCGGTTTGAGGAGAGGAGGGAATCAGGATTGAATCAATTCGGCCTTCTTGATTTGTTTAACGAATCCCGGCCAAAGTTCCTCGGAGGCGACTTCCAAGGCCAGCGCCAGCTTCTCGACGGTGCGGCGCTGGGGGCGGCATTCTCGGGCGAGCATCATGGAGATGGCTGGTTGACCGACGCCGACGGCTTCGGCCAATTGAACCTGGCTCACCCCCTTCTCGGTCATGACTGCTCGGAGGCGATCGGCGAAGGTCGCCTCCTCGGAATCCATCCGACGAGAGGCCTCTTGCTCCTCAACACTGAAATCAGCCTCGGAATCAAGGTCGATGGCCATCGGCGTGGAATGGAGCGATTCCCTTAAGGTATCCAGGGCGGCTTGAACCTCGTCGGCGTCGGCCTCGGGGTCCACAACGATTGAAGCCATGCTCGCGATGCCCTCCTGGTCCTCCCGCTCACGGCCGAGGTAGACGCAAAGCAAATTCGCGAACACGCGCAGAGCCTCGTCATTAACGGCAAGGCCGTCGATGCTCTCGCTCCACCGCGCCAACTCGGATTCCAGTCGCGATCCCATCATGACTGCCCCCCCTCGCGCTTGAGGCATATCAGCGCGCCCCAGTTGCTATTCCCCGTAAAAACCCTTTCGGATCAATCTCCGCCTCTCTTTGAAACCATCGAGATCACGGGAAGAGAAATCGTCCCGCTTCTTCTGAAAGACGCGAAGGATCCAGATGTTCGGCAGCGGATTTGTCAGCTTGTCTCCTCCCACATGGAAGATGATCCGAAGGTTGTCGTTGCCGGCAATGGTTCCGTGGATTCGCAGCTCCCCCACGTCGTTGCACGACAATCCCTTGACCCACTCCCAATCCAGATCGAGCACTTGCCCGGTCCCAGTCGAGGGAGCGGAATCCGGCCAGAACCGCAACTTCAACGCGTGCCGCCGAATTTCCATGCGATCCGAGACGCGAGGGAACAAGCGACGAGCTTCCTTGAACGCTGGGCGGAATACACGCACGCGGTATCGGCCCGTCAGCTTTGAACTCACGGGCGGATTCCCCCCGCTTTAACTCTATCACACAATCCAGCCTCATAGCGGAAAAATATCACATAATACGCGCTTCGAGCAAGCAAGAAAAGCCCTCAAAAGGATCCCGCCATTGGAATTTTGCTCCAATCTCTTGTCTCTCTAAGGGTTCGGCAGGCCCGAAACTACAGCGCGGCGCGACCGGCTTTCCTGTCTTCACCGCCATCCCGGGCTTGATTTCGGCCGGATCAACCCCGCCCCTCCTCGATCATCTCCTTAATCTCCTTCGCGGAGGGCGAGCCATGTTGTCGAGTCCGTTCCCGACTGTAGGCGCGAAACTCCGCGATTACGGCTGCGGCGTCCCGCGCCTTGGTCGGCTGGGCGGGCGAAAGGATCGCCAGCGGGCGGCCTTGTTTCGTGATCGTGAACGACTCTCCCCGCTCCGCTTGGGCGAGCAAGCGCGAGAAATGCATTTTGGCCTCGTGGACGTCAACGGAAGTCATGGCGATCCCTCTCTTCGAAAGGTATGGGTCGACTCGATCCAGTGTAAATCCGCCGCGGCGGCTCGACGAGCTTCGCGAGCGCCGGAACCCGGTCGTGTCCCTGGCGCCCTCCAACTCCCGCCGGGCGCTTGCCCGGGGCGGGGGGCGGCTTTATGATCGGCGTCAATTGGAATAGGGGGCGGGGTTGGGGGTTTTCCGCGAAGCGAGAGAGGATCGAGGGCGACGATGGCCAAGACGACGGACTACCTGGCGCTCGACCTGGGGGCCGAGAGTGGCCGGGGGATGCTCGGCCGGTTTGATGGCGAGCGGCTCGGGCTGGAGGAGATTCACCGCTTCCCCAACGGCCCGGCGCGGATGCTCGACACGCTTTATTGGGACCTTCCCCGGCTGTTCGAAGAGATGAAGACGGCCATCCGAATGACCACGGCCGCCAAGGCTGGGCTCGACGGGATCGGCGTGGACACCTGGGGCGTCGACTTCGGGCTCGTCGGCCGGGGAGACACCCTTTTGGGGACCCCGGTTCACTACCGAGACTCCCGAACCGACGGGATGCTCGAAGCGGCCTTCGAGCGCGTCTCCAAAAAACGGATCTACGAAATCACGGGTCTTCAATTCCTGCCGTTCAATACCGTTTATCAGCTTTTGGCCATGAAGCGGGCGAACTCGCCGCTGCTAGAGGCCGCCGAGACGCTCTTGATGATGCCCGACCTGCTCGGCTGGCTCTTAACCGGCGTCAAGGCCGGCGAGCGCACCGACTCGTCGACGACCCAGCTTCTCGACCCCAACTCCGGAACTTGGTCCGACGAGATTTGCCGGGCGCTTGGGCTTCCTCGCGAGATCCTTCCCCCCCTGATCGAGCCGGGGAGCGAGCTGGGCCCCTTGCGGAAGTCGGTGGCCGACGAGGTCGGCGTCGGCCACCCCCTAACCGTCATCGCCCCGCCAACCCACGACACGGCCAGCGCCGTGGCCGCGGTGCCGACGGCCAGCCCGACGGTCGGAACCAACTCGCCGCCGGATTGGTGTTACCTTAGCTCGGGAACGTGGTCGCTTTTGGGCGTTGAGGTCCCCCGTCCGGTCATTACCGAAGAGACATATCGGTACAATTTCACCAACGAAGGGGGCGTGGCCGGCACGACTCGGCTGCTCAAGAACATCATGGGGCTTTGGCTCGTTCAAGAGAGCCGAAGGGCCTGGAGCCTGGCCGGCAACCCGATGAGTTATGAGCAACTGACGGCGATGGCCAGCTCGTCGAAGCCCTTCGGCGCCCTGGTCGACCCGGACGACCCATCGTTCCTCCCCCACGGCGACATGCCCGCCCGGATCGTCGAGTTCTGCAAGCGAACCGGCCAAACGCCCCCCGACGGCGAGGGGGCGATCATTCGTTGCTGCCTGGAAAGCCTAGCTCTCAAGTATCGATGGACGATCGAGCGGCTGGAGTCGATCCTCAAGACCCGGATCAAGACCATCCACGTCGTCGGCGGGGGCTCAAACAACACCCTGCTCTGCCAGTTCACCGCCGACGCCTGCGGCCGACCGGTCCACGCCGGCCCGGTCGAGGCCACCGCCATCGGCAACATCCTGATGCAGGCCGTCGGCCGCGGTCGCCTCGGCTCCATCAAAGACCTCCGCGCCGTCGTCGCCCGATCATTCCCCGTCACCGTCTACGAGCCCCGCGACACCCGGGCCTGGGACGACGCCAATGGGAGGTTTGAGAGCCTGGTGAAGACGTGAGTTTCGAGGCGAGGGAGAAAGACGCATGGTCAAGATTCTCCGCGGGATTGTACGCGGCCGGGAGGCACCGAGTCCGCCGCCGGCTTGATGGCCGATCATTGGACCGAAGAGGATGACCGGATCCTTGAGGAGATCGAGCCCGAACGCCATCGGTCAGAGGCCTAACTCTAATCCGGCGGCCGTCCCTACAACCTTGCGAGCAAGGGGTTTCCGTAGGGCGGGCTATGCCCGCCGCGCCAGCCAGCTTGGGATCAGGCACTGTTTGAGAAATCAAAATCGACCGCGCGGGCAACAAACCGGATGGTGCTCCCGTGGCGCGGGCGGCCCGCCCGCGGTTCATTGGCCCGGGGGATCCATCCCTCGCCGATCCGCGGCCGGGCCGGCCGCGCCACGATGGGGGTTATGGAGACCTTTTAAACAGAACCTAGTCCGCTACTCCATCGGCCGCACGCGAAACAGGACGAACGACCGATCCCAGCGCGTGGTCGGTCCTCGGGCGAGGATTTCCGGGTCGCCGACTTCACTTAATAGAGGAAGGTCGCGTTCGCGGCCGATGACGGCCATTGAGGGGGCTGGGGGGCCGCTCGGCTCGGGCGGCTCGCCGTCGTAATGGAACGAGGCGGGGCGGTCGAGGTAGTACAGGCGGACGGCCAGGTCGTGGGGGATCGGGCCGAAGGGGGTCGGATAGGGCTGACGGTCCCAGTCGTCGTGGAGCAGGATCAAGGGCTCCTCGGCCGGGACGAGCGCGCCGACGCGCTGGTAAAAGGTCCACTCGTCCCCCTTGCGGTCGTAACGGGGGCCGAGCGACCAGTAACCGAGCCCGCAGACCGCCGCGAAAATTGTGAACGACCCGACCGCCAGGCGTTGGATTTGAAGAGGCGTCCAGCCCCGGTTTTCCAGCCGCTCGCCCAGTCGAACCAGAGCCAGGGCCGCCCAGATTGACCAGGGGGGCATGGCGTGGATCGCGTAATGGGCGTTGCGGCCTCCGGGAATTGAGATCAGCAAGAGCGGCAAGACCGTCCAGGCCCAAAGCAAGCGGTCCCCGGCCGATGTCTCGCCCCGCCGAAGCGCCGCCAGCGACCGGCGGGCCCCGGCGATGGCGAAGGGGGTCCAGGGGAGTCCCTGGCCGAGGACCTCGATGAGATACCCAAGCGGATCCTCGCCCGCGAAATGGCCGTGGCCAACCCGTGGGCCGACCCGGTCGGTTATGTGCATCAGCCAGAGCGAGCCGACGCCACAGCCGTGTTTGTGGATCATCGCCAACGGCCAGGCCAAGGTCAGCAAGGCCGCGACGGCCCACCCCGCGGGAAAGCGGAGCCGTCGCCACGTCTCGGGTCGTCGATCCCAGATCAGGACCGCGACCACGACCGACCCGGCCAGCGCCGCGCCGAAGCCGATCCCCTTAACCCATGAGGTCAGACCCAACAGGACGAAGAAGGCCCAGCGCCAGCCTCGGGAGTCGTCCTCGTCGCGCTGGCGGTCGAAGGCGGCGAGGGTCCAGACGACCAGGCAGGCCAGAAGGATGTCGGCCTCGGCGAGCCTTCCTCGATAGACGCTCCAAAACGTCGTGGCCTGAACCGCGCCGGCCAAAAGACCGACGGCGGCGCCATAACGGCGGCGGGCCAGAGAGGCGACTCCCAAAACCAGGGCGGTGGCGGCGAGGAGCGAAGGCAACCGCGCGGCCCAGGGCGAGACGCCGCCCAACAACCAACCGACGGCCGCGACCGCCTGAAAAGGCAAAGGGGGCTTCTCAAGCCAGGGCAATCCCCCGATGGTCGGGTGCCCCCAAACCCCCGAGGCGAGAATCTCACGCCCCCCAAGCGCCACGAACGCCTCGTGATACGTCAGGCTCGAAGCGGTCCC
>Ga0182738_1001976_pt1 | contig 24900 bp, 20 predicted proteins | sample eDN5th30CBELigMG_FD_128876 | JGI IMG/M metagenome (GOLD analysis project Ga0182738, IMG submission 128876) | Enriched Miracle-Growth compost microbial communities from Emeryville, California, USA - eDNA 5th pass 30_C BE-Lig MG (version 2)... ...
CGAGGTGATGCCGGCGACCACGCTGGCGAGGCTGAGGGAGGCCCTGCCCGATGTCCGGCTTCAGCAGACTTACGGCCTCTCGGAGCTGGGCATCCTCCGCAGCAAGAGCCGGGAGGACGGCTCGCTCTGGGTCAAGGTGGGGGGCGAGGGATTCGAGACGAAGGTGGTCGACGGGGTCTTGTGGATTCGGGCCCGATCGGCCCTGGTGGGCTATCTGAACGCGCCCAGCCCGTTCGACGCCGAAGGGTGGTTCAACACCAAGGACGCCGTTGAGCTGGACGGCGAGTGGCTGCGGTTCCTCGGGCGGATCACCGACATCATCAACGTCGGCGGGCAAAAGGTCTATCCCGCGGAGGTCGAGACGGCCCTGCTGGAGCTTGACGGCGTGGTCGACGCGACCGTCAGGGGCGAGCCGAACGCGATCCTGGGCCATTGCGTCGTGGCGAGGGTGAACCTGAGCGGGGACGAGACCGCCGACGCCTTCAAGTCTCGGATGCGGCGGGCGCTGCGGGGCCGGTTGGCTCCGTACATGATCCCGGCCAGGGTCGAGATCACGGAGGGCGAGCAGTTCAACGCCCGCGGCAAGAAGATTCGCCTGGACTGAGCCCCCGGAGACCGCCCCCGCGATGACCGTCTCGACCACCAAGAACCCGATTTCGGAGAATCGAACCGCGGCGGCCCCGGCCGCCCCGAGGCATCACCTTCGCTCGGTCGTCAAGGGCGTCGCCTCGGCGTTGGCGCTGGCGCTGATGGCCCCGCTGGCGGCGACCTGCTGGATCGAGGCCCTGATCCCGGGCCGGAACGAGTGGTTCCTGTTCTGGGCCCAGACCCTGTCGTTGGCGCCGGGCCTGCCCGGTCGATTTCTTCGGCGGGCGTTTTACCGCCTGACGCTCCAGAAGTGCTCCATGAGTTGCGACATCGGGTTCCTGAGCTACTTCAACGACCGCCGCTCGGAGGTGGGGCCAGGCGCCTACATTGGGTTCGGCGTGGCCCTGGGGCTGGTCTCGATCGGCGAGGGGTGCCTGATTGGGAGTCGGGTGAGCATCCTCAACGGCGGCCACCAGCACGAACTTGGACCCGATGGCCGACTGACGCCCTTCGACTGGGAGACCGCTCAGCGCGTGCGACTGGGGGAACAGACCTGGATCGGCGAGGGCGCGATCCTCATGGCCGACATCGGGCGATATTGCGTCGTTGGAGCCGGCAGCGTCATTTCTCGACCGATCTCGGACGGCTCGGTCGTCGTGGGCAACCCGCCGCGACTGGTGCGCAAGCAAACCGCGCCGGGCGGGGGCGATTTTCAGAAGGGACCACAACCTTGAATCGACTCCCCTTCATTGACTGGTTGAAGTGCCTCGGCATGGCGGCGATCGTCTTTTGGCACGTCGCGGCTTACGGGGCCAATCAAATCCCGCCGATTTACCCGAAACAACTCGGCGTGACGTTCTTCTTCTTCGCCGCCGCGTTTTCGCTGGCGCGCGAGCGGCGGTCGGCGGGGCGGGCGCTCTTCAATCGGCTCTTCGACGTTTACCTCTTCGGGATCGGCTTCGCCCTGTTCATGAGCGCCGTGATGTTCGCCTCGATCGGCGACCTGAACGAGAGCAACTACGCGCCTTTCCTGCTGGGCGCCAACGTCGTCTTCAATAACTTCCCCGCGAACCCTACGACCTGGTACATCGGCACCTATATCCAGGCGATGCTCGTATGGGCCCTGATCTTGCGGAGGATCCGGGTCCGGCCCTGGATGTTGGTCGCGACCTGCCTGGCGGAGGTGGCGATCCGCGCGCTCTTGATCGAAAAGAGCGGCCTCTTCGTGGCCTACATGGCCTTGCCGAACTGGGCGACCGTCTTTCTGCTGGGGTATTACCTTGGCCAGTCGGAGTCGGAGGCGACCGTCCGGATGAGCCCAACGCCCTGGCTGGTTGGCTCGGCCCTGGTCCTTGGGGCCTGGTGGTGGGTCTCCAGCCCCTGGGTCTCGGAGCTGACGTTTCCATTCATGACGATGGCGGCCGACCACGGAACCGCGGGCCTGCTCGCGGAATCCGCGTCGGTGAGCTTGGTTTACGTCGGCCTGACCTGGCTGGCCTTCCAGATCACCCGGCGGCTGCCCCGCTCGGCGATCGTTGAGTTTTTCGCCAGAAACACGCTGATCGTCTTCCTCGCGCACATGCCTTTGTACTACGCGATCGTCGGCCCCCTGGACCGGTGGGCGGGCTACGCGCTCTCGAGAAATCTAATCCTCCCGATCGTGTGCTTCCCGGTCCTGGCGGTGGTCTCGGAACTGATCGTGAGACTGGTTCGACCCAGGGCGCTCCGGGAATGGGTCTGGTCGCGAATTGAACGACCAGCCCTGGCCGACGAAGCCTTCCCATCAACGGCTCAGGCCTCGTGACGACTCGAATCCGGCGGCCACTCCCCGGCCTTGTGCGAATCCCTCTTCCTCAATCCTCCAGCGACGCGAACTCGGGCGCGTAGCGGACGAGGCCCGCGCCGTGGGGAAGCGCGCCGGGGGTGAGTTCGAGGACCTGGAAGGCGTCGCCGCCGCCGTACTCGTCGGAGAGGCCGAATTCGCGCGTGGGGCGGAAGCCGAAGCGGCCGTAATAGGCGGGTTCGCCCAGCACGACGACCCAGCCGAAACCGAGCGATCGGCAGGCGGCCAGGCCGGCGTCGACCAGGCGCGCGGCGATCCCTTGTCGGCGATGGTCCTCCAGGACGGCGAGAGGCGCCAACCCCGCGCCGATCGCGCCCGATTCGGTCGAAACCGGGCTGAACGCGACGTGCCCCACCGCCAGGCCATCGACCTCGGCGACCATTGACGCCGAAAGCCGTCCCGCCCGGCGAAGCAGGTCGACCAACTTCGCCTCGGCGGCCGTCGGGAACGCCGCCTCCACCACGCTTTGGATCGCCTCAACATCGTCGGACCCCTCGGGGCGAATCGTCATCATCGTCGAAACCTCCCAACCGGCCCGGCCCGTTGAAGCGCCCGGCCAGCTCCCTTTGCGTTTTCATGGATCTCTTATGGGGCGTCGTCGCCGGGGCTCGCGTCCTGCTCCGAAATGAGCACGCGGTCGATTCGGTTGCCGTCCATGTCGACGACTTCGAAGGCGTGGCCGGACCACTCGAACCGATCCGCGACCTTGGGGATCCGCCCGAGCTTCATGAGCACGAACCCGGCGATCGTGTCGTAATCGCCTTCCGGGAAGGGGGGCAAGGGAACCCGGTCCCTCAATTCCGCGATGGGAAGCGTTCCATCGATCAGCCACGAGCCGTCCCCGCGCTGGACCGCGCGCGACTCGGGGGCGTCGCCGGGCTCGGGGAGGTCGCCGACCAGGGCTTCGAGGATGTCGTTGGTGGTCAGCACGCCCTCGACCGACCCGTATTCGTCGAGGACGATCGCCATGGGCATCCCCGACGCCTTGAACCGTTCGAGCACCCGCGAGCCCGTCATCCCATCGAAGACGAACAGCGGGACTCGGACCAGCCCCCGGATGCCCAGCGGACGGCCTCCCAGGTCGCGGCCGAGCAGATCCTTCGCCTGGATGACGCCGAGCACATTGTCGAGCGAGCCGTCGCTGACCGGAAAACGGGAGTGGGGACTTTCCAAAACTTTTTGACGAAGCGTTTCGATCGAATCTCTAATGTCCACCCAAACCACGTCCTTCCGCGGGGTCATTAAAACCCGCGCGGGATGGTCGTTGAGCCGGAAGACCCGGCGGACCATCTCGTGCTCGACGGACTCAATCACCCCGGACTCGGCGCTCTCCCGGACGAGCACCTGGATCTCCTCCTCGGTCGCCGCCGACGCCCCCGTCTCTCTCACGCCAAGGACGCGGAGCACCAGTTCCGTCGACCACCCAAGCAGCCGGATCAGCGGCACGCCGACCACCGAAAGCAGGCGCAGCGGCCGGGCGACGCCGGCCGCGATCCGCTCGGGGTTGCTCAGGGCCAACCGTTTCGGCACCAATTCTCCGAAAATGAGCGAAAGATACGAGATGGAGACAACCATCACGGCCAGCCCGATTCCCTCCGCGTAAGGCGCGAGTTCCGGAACAAACTTGAGGGGGGCCGCGAGGTGCCCGGCGATGGTCGCCCCCCCGTACACGCCGGCGATCGTCCCGACGACCGTGATCCCGACCTGGACCGTCGACAAAAAGCGGTTCGGGTTCTCGGCCAGTTCCAGAGCGACCCGAGAGCCGGCGTCCCCGGCCTCGGCCGCCTGGCGGAGCCTGGTCTTGCGCGCCGAGACGATGGCCAACTCCGCCATCGCAAACGCCCCATTGGCCGCGATCAAAACCAGGATGATGCCGACCTCGAACACGATGTACGTCACCAAGACTCCTCCTTTAATAGGCGGCAAGTGGCCGATCTCCCGCCAACCGGGCTCGCCGCCCCGCTCGACCGACGACCAGGTTGGCCGGTCGCCCCACCGGGGGGATTTTAGGGCAAATCCTCCTTGAGTGAACCGCTTGACTCGCGGGACGGCCTGGGATCGAACCGACCCGAGGGCGCCTCGCCGATACGACCGAGGAGAATTCGCGCGAATGTCGGCCGGCCTCCGAGCGATCCCGAATTGGGTTCGTTCGGCGCGGCCGGTGGAACGATGTTTTCGGACGTAAACCTTTGTAGCAAAGAGCCTTGTGGTGCTGGATCCCGGCGCGGAAATTGGGTTCGTTCGGCCGAATACGTCGGTCCTTAGGCTCCGTCCGATACATCCCCGGGACCGCCGATCTCCCGATCGGCTCTTCCCTCCAACACCCGTTGGCCCGGATGCCGATCGGGAGATCGGCGGTCCCGGGATGCGCTCTCCAAAACGAGCCCCGAACGCCGAAACGCTCCCGAGCCAACCCCAAATTGGGTTCGTTCGGCGCGGCGGTTTGGAGGACGCGTCTGGAAGCAAAGTCCATCCCGACAGACCCTTGCGTCCTTGGGCCCCGTCGCGGAAATTGGCTTCGTTCGGCCAAAATCCCGCGGTTCGTCGTTCGGCCTCCGAGGGCGAAATTGGCTTCGTTCGGCGAAAATCGCGCGGTTTGCCGTTCGGCCTCGGCGCGGGAAATTGGGTTCGTTTGGCGGTTTTTCTTCGAACTCCGCAGGGAATTTCGACCCGGAGGACAGTCTTCATGTCGGGCTCCGACACCCGAGCTCATGAAAATAGGGGGTTTGGCGGCGACAGGGCAAGCCGTTCGACCTATTTACAAAGCAGGCTTCTTGCCTGTCGGAACCCGGCGCCGGCCAGGCAAGAATGCCTGTCCTCCCAGGGCGTTGCTCTCCCGTGATCTTTCCCCCGCCCTCGAATTGGGTTCGTTCGGCGCGGCGGCTGAAAGGACTATCCCGATGCAAGGCCAACCACAGCAGCCTTTTACGTCGTTAGGACCCGGCCCGGAGATTGGGTTCTTTCGGACGGAATTACCCCGTTCGCGCGTCGTGTCTTCCGGATTTTCAAAGAGCGAAGGGAGACGAGACCTCTCCACCTCATATGATCAGCGGCTGAAGGCTCAATATTTCATGATTCTGGAAATCGTCGCGCGGAATCCGGTTTTTTTCATATCCGCCGCCGATCCGCGCTCTGAGCCCACGGGTTTGGCGTGGTCTTCTTTTCCCCGGGAACGCCGATCTCCCGATCGGCTCTTCTCCGCCTGGGTCGTTGGCCCGGATGCCGATCGGGAGATCGGCGTTCTGGGATTGGCTCTCGTTCGGCACCACGGGGCTCCAGAATCGATCGGCTTACCCAGGCTCGCTTCGCTATAAAAAGGAACCTCCCCCGACGGCCCGGATTTGGTGGAACGCCGCCGCGGCGTCGAATCGCTTGGCGAGGGTGAGAAATTCGGCGATTCAGTCGCCCCGGGCGTGGTGTGGGCTTACCTTCCGAATGGGGACGGCCGAACGGCGTGGACATCGCCACCCACCGTCGTCTACCTCCCGGCGATGTCCCAACCAAAGTCGGCGTCGGGCCGGCGTTCGATTTCCGGCATGAAGTCCCAGACCCGTTCGATCAACCGGCTGGGTGGACCCTCGGGCCTTGGGAAGAGCGCGTGGAGCATGAAGGCGATGTTGTGGTATTGTCCGTGATGCATCCATCGAAAAAAGTGGAGGGGCAATCGCTTTCGGAGCTTGGCCTTGAGTCGGTCTCGCTCGTCGTCGTCGTTGGTCATGACGATCCGGAGCGCGTCGCCGAAAAAGCCCCGGGGGATCGTCGCCCCGTCCTTGGGATTGATGGAAAGCCGCTTCGCCACGGCGGCCAGCACGTCGTCGGCTCCCAGAAAAAGCAGCTCGGGGGCGGCGAGGTTCGCGGACCCGCGATCGAAGTATTTCGCGCGACGGCAATAGCCCAGGTAGTGCCGCCTGGCTTTGGCCAATGCGTCGTCGTGGGCCTGGCCCGTCCGCAGCCAGTGGATATACGCCAGGGCGGCATACCGTTGGCCCAGGCCAAAGCCGCCCTCATCGCTCCGGGGCTTTTCGTCGGTCGCGTCGGCGAGGGAAAGCAACTCGTGGGACCGCTCCACGAGAGCGTCGGCCTCGGGTCGGCAACCGCAAAGATAGCCGTCCACCGCCGATCGGAAATCGCTCACCCCGGCCGGGGAGAGGGACCGTTTCGCGCGCGTCTCTTCGATCGGCGTTGTCAGCGACACGGCGTAGCTGAACAGGAACCCGGGCCGCTTTTGATCCTCCACGTACTCCAAGAAACACCGACGGCGCGCGATGAACTCCTCGTCGAACCCGGGACATGGCCGGTACTCGAACGGGCGGTCGACATCCGAGGCGTTGAGGCGGACCCGTCCCTCGTCGACCGCCTCGAAATAGCGGTCGACGGCCTCTCGGCCCGCCTCGGCGAGCAACTCCCCCGCCTCTTCGCTCGTCAGTCCCTCCGAGACGCGAACGCGCTCAATCCGGGCGACAAAGCCGTGAGCCCCGATCCCGGGGCGCTCATCCAACCGACGCGCGCCGGCCTTGGCGGCCGTTTTGGCGACCGATCGGCGGATATCATCGCTCCTCTTCGCGAAATCGGCTCCAAATCTGGAGTTGAAATACCGTTCCGCCTCGCTCGAATGCCCGATCCGGCCATGTGGGCCCGGCGCCCACGCGGTGGGCTGGAGCCGAAGCTCGACCTCCGCGAATTCATCCCGATCGTCGCGGCGAATGGCCTTTCGGCCTTTGAAAATTGGATCCATCGTCCGGGGTCTCATCGATCCCCGTCGCGCGCGGCCGGTCATTGTTGGCCGAGCGTTCCGGTTACGGGGCAAGACGCGATAGGACGAGTTGCCATTCGGCCCGCAAACCCATCCGCAATATCGTTGGTGAACCGGGGGTCCCCATGGGCGGTCGACGCCATCGACCCCGTGACCAAGTAGGGAACGCCCAGCCGCGCGAGCGACGACGTGACTCTCGCCAGAAGCTCAGATGGCCCCATGAGACATTCTCCGGCCGGTCTCGCGGTGGATCTCCTCCTCCGTCCAATCGGGATGCGAGGCGCGCACGGACTCTCGAACAAGCTCTTGACCGAACCTCCACATGGCGAACGCCATCTCCAGACGCTCGGCCGGCGTCTTGCGGCGGAGGATTTCCGCCACGCGATCGTCGAGAATCTCATCGGTGAAGGTCCGCTCGGTCATGTCCTCGTCCAAAAAAAGGAACCTCCCCTCCGAAGGGGCCGAATCCGACGGAGGGGAGGGTTCCCGAGGATGATCGAAATTGTGTCTGTCTAGCTGTCTGGCTGGCTGGGTGGGGCGCCTCCCCTCCGAAGGGGCCGAATCCGACGGAGGGGAGGGTTCCCGAGGATGATCGAAATTGTGTCTGGCTGGGCTGGCTGGCTGGGTGGGGCGCCTCCCCTCCGAAGGGGCCGAATCCGACGGAGGGGAGGGTTCCCGAGGATGATCGGTTGTCGCGAGGCTGGTTAGACCGAAGCCTTGACGCGCTGAAGGTGTTCGCGAACCTGGGCGGCCATCTGGTCGGCGTGGGTCACGAAGCCGATGTGCCCCGCGCCTTCGATGGTCTCGAACCGGGCGCCCGAGATTTCCGCGGCCAGGCGCTTTTGGCGGGAGACCGGGATGATCGCGTCGCCCGAACCGCCGAGGACCAGCGTGGGAACGTCGACCATCCACAGACGACCCGAAACGTCGAAGTGCTCCAGTCCGGCCAACCGGCGGGCGATGACCGCCTGCGGGGTCTCCCAGACTCGCGAGACGACCCGGTCGGTTCGGGGGCCGGGCTCCGGCTTCTTGGCGTAAAGCAGGTTTAGAAACTGGTTGATGAACGGGCTGTCGGTCGGCAGCGGGTGGTTTTCCAGGACGCGCCGGACGATCTTTGAGCCGAGCGAGGTTCGGAAACGCTCCTCAACCCCCTGAACGATCAGGGCGCTGATGCCTCGGGGACGCTCGACCGCGAGTTCCAACGCGACGGCCCCGCCGAACGAGACGCCCATCAAGGCGGGGCGCTCCAGGCCGAGGCGGTCGATCAGGTCCGAAACGTCGGCCGAGTGGCCCGCGACGTCCGCGTGCGACCTTGCCGAAACGCCCAGGCCACCTCCTGGATCGTGGTCGCCCCGAAGCCCGATCGCGAAAACTTCATGGTCGCGTGCGAGACGCCGGATCAAGGGCTTCAGCAGCCTCCAGCCCCCCGCCAGACCGGGGACCAGAACCAGGGGCTCGCCCCGGCCCATCCGAGCCACTTCGAAGATGTCGCCGCCGATGGATAGGCGCTGGGTTCGCCGTTCGGAGGCATCGGCGATCATCGCCGTCCAGGTGTTCCTCCGCTTGCTCGACAACCGCATGTCGCCTCCTCGGCCCGCCTGCTTCGTCACATTGGGTGGCGGAGTCGCTCGTCCGACCCCATCGACGCCCACCCTTAAAAGCACGCGGCGCGCCAGAGCCGAAATTTTCCAAAAGTCAAGGAGACCGCGCCGAAATTGAGCGCCGAAAACCCGCGCCGACCACCGGCGAAGCGCCGAAACTTCGCCAATCCCCAGCGCCGAAAGCCGGCCCAGTTGCCCCGGCCTCTTTTCTTCGAGGGGGAGCGAGCCGGAATCGCTTTTCTAGAACGCGCATATTACCATGAAAAAATGGCGACAGAGAAAATAGATAGGCTGGGAAACTCGAAGAAGCTCGGCCAAGCCGATCCCGCGCCCGCACCCTGGCGCGAGCGCCGAAACCTCGTCAGCGCCGAACGGCCGACGAGTTTTCGTTAACGAAACCATTGCGGTTCAGCGCCGAAATGTTAGACTGGGACGGCGCGGACGATCTGGGATTTGGCCGGGTTCGGGGTCGCCGCCAGGTCGGGATTATAGGGGTGATTCCAGGCTGACGACCGGGGGCAACGAAGCGATGGATGGTTGGGGGTCGCGAGGGGTTAGTCGTTCGAGGAGCGCCGGGGGACGCCTGCGGCCGTCCTCGCGTCCTCGGGATTTCGGCGACGACGGATCCTCGTGGACGCCCCGGCGGTGGGTGGGGCTGAGGACGTTTTACGTTCTGGCGTCGGCGGCGGTTCTCATCTATTCGGCGATGGTTTTGGCCCACGTGGCCTGGATGGGGACCATCGGCGTCCGCTGCATGTTCGGCACGACCGTTGAGGAGCGGGTCTCTCCGGAGTTTGTTTGGCGAGACGCCCAAGGGCGCGACGTTCGGCCGGAGGTGGGCGATGACCTCCTCTGGATTGACGGGACGAATTTGGAGGGGGGCGATTACTCCACGTACATCAAGGCCGTGCGCGGGCTCGGCCAGCGGGTCGGCGAGTCGGTGGAGGTCGGCTGGCGATCCGGGACCGACGGCCAAACCCACGTCGCCGAGGCTTTGGTGCGGCACCCGCCGACGCGGGCTTATCTCTGGTCGATCGGCTGGTTCCTTCAAGAGCTTTTCGTCTTCGGCGTGGGGGCCCGGGTCTTCTGGCGGCGGCCCAACGACGATTCGGCCCGGCTGTTCTTCCTGCTCTGCATCGTGACGGTCGGGGCCTTCATGGGGGGCTATCATTGGACCGAGATCGTCTTGCGCCCTTCGTTGATCTATCCGTTCGCCTTCTTCGCGCTTTTGGTTCCGGCGGTCAACCTGCACTTCTACATGGTCTTTCCCCGTCCCAACCCGCTGATCCTGGTGCGTCGGCGATTGGTGCTGGGGTTGCTCTACGGAATCCCCGGGGCGTTCCTGGCGGCGCTTTGGGGGAGCATGTACACCCTCTGGCGGTTTCGGGTTGTCGGCTCGACGGCCGAGCGAACCACGGCGCTTGAGTGGATTCGGATGCTGTCGCTCAGCTATGTCTGGGTGGCGGTCGCGTTGTTTGGCCTTTGTTTCCTCAGCCTGATCTTCAGCTATCGGCGGGCCCGCAACCGGGGGGAGCGGAACCAGGTTAAGTGGATTCTGCTGGCGACGGCCATTTCCACGCTCTTGATCGGCTACCTGATGGCGCAGACGCTCAGCGACCCGGCCAACCTCGGCCGCGACAGCGCCGCGTGGCCGATGTTCACGGTTTCCCTGCTCTACACGATCGCCCACGCCTTCAGCATCACTCGGTACAAGCTGCTTCAGGTCGAGGAGATCTTCAACCGAAGCGTGGCGTACTTCGCCATCAGCGTCACCGCGGGCCTGATTTACTCGGTCCTGCTCTTGGTCGGGGGCAAGGTGATCGGCGACCGGCTCGCCGAGGTCCGGGCGACATCGTGGGGAGCGGTGGTCGCGGCGGCCTCGGTGATTCTCGTCCTGATCTTTTCGGAGGTCGCTCGGGGGCGCTTTCAGCGCGTTTTGGATCGGCGGTTTTTCCGCGAAAAGTATAAATTCGATCAGGCGATGCAGAAGATGCGGCTGGCGGTCGGCAGCCTTGTCGACCGGGGGACGCTCGGCCGGAGGCTCCTGGAGGGGACCGCCGAGATTCTTCGCCTGGAGTGGGGGGCGCTTTATCTGGCCGACGCCCAGACCGGCGCCTACGAGTTGGCGGCCTGTCACGGACCGACGCCCGACGATCAGGTCTTGGAGTCCGACAATCCGCTGGTGGCTCGACTTCGGCGCACTCCGACGATGCGGCAGGCCCACGTTCCGGGAGCGGCGGGGGCGTCGGACCCCGCGACCGACGCCATGATTGCCATCGGCGGCGAGGCGGCTTGCGGCGTCGGCGGAGACGGCGAACTCGCGGGCGTTCTGGTCCTCGGTCCCAAGCGGAGCGGGATGCCCTATGAAGAGGAGGAGATGGCCTTCCTGGGCGCCCTTGGCTCGGTGGCCGCGCTCGCCCTCCATTCGGCCGACATCCAGCGCACGCTTGAAGATCTGAACCATGATTTGCGCGACAAGGTCGACAAGATCGCCGCGCAGCAGCAACGGATCATGATCCTTCAAGACCAGTTGCGCGACCGGGCCGAGCGCGAGCTCGCCGGACGACCCGGCGAGGCCGACCACGACGGCCGCGACGAGCCGAAGGAGATCGCCGCCGCCTTCGATCGGATCAGAGGCTCAAGCCCGGCCGCCCGCCGGATGCTGAGCGTGGCCCGGAAGGTCGCGGCGAGCCATTCGGCCGTCCTGATCCGGGGCGAGAGCGGCACCGGCAAGGAGCTTCTCGCCGCCGCGGTCCACGCCGCGAGCCCCCGGGCCGATCGTCCGTTCGTCAAGGTCCACTGCGCGGCGCTCTCCCAGGCGCTTCTGGAAAGCGAGCTGTTCGGCCACGTCAAGGGAGCGTTCACCGGCGCCGACCGCGACCGCGTCGGCCGGTTCGAGCAGGCCGACGGCGGCACCCTCTTCCTCGACGAGATCGGCGACATCAACCTGGAGGTCCAGACCAAGCTCCTCCGCGTGCTTCAGGAGATGGCGTTTGAGCGGGTTGGAAGCTCGCAGACGATCCACGTCGACGTTCGGATCATCGCGGCGACACATCAGGATCTGGAAGCTTTGATCGAGCAGGGGAAATTTCGCGAAGACCTGTTTTACCGGCTCAACGTCATCCGGCTGTCCACTCCCCCGCTCCGCGATCGCCGGGAGGACGTGCTCGAACTGGCCCTGCATTTCCTTGACGTCCACGCCGCGCGAACGGGCAAGGTCCTCACCCACATCGACCCCGAGGCGGTCGAGGCCCTGCTCGCCCACGACTGGCCGGGGAACGTCCGCGAGCTGGAAAACACGATCGAGCGCGCCGTGGTTTTGGCCGACGGTCCCTCGCTGACGATCGACGACCTCCCCCCCGAAGTCCGCCAGCCAACCCGCCGCCGTTACCGAGCCCGAGGCGCCGCGATGGCCGGCGCGGGCTCAACCGCCGCCCGACCGAGCCCATCCCCGGCCTCAACCTCGGAACGATCGACGACCTCAAGCGACGAATGGGGCGCCGAGTTCGCCGACTTCGAGCGCCAAAGGCTGATCGAAGCCCTCGAAGAAGCCGAAGGCAACAAAAGCGTCGCCGCCCGGTTGCTGGGGATGCCTCGCAGCACCTTCTTCAGCAAGCTGAAAAAGCACGGCATGGCTTAGAGCGAGTTCTTTGTGACCGTATCGCCTGGCTTGTCGTTGGTCGATGGGAATGCACTCGCTTGCGCTTCGGGCTTGTACTGATGAACGCGCAATCCGAATACAAGCCCGAAGCGCAAGCGAGCGCATCGCTCCAGCCACCGCCGGTTCAAGCGGCGGCGAGGCGATACACTCAACAAGGGATTACTCGGGCGGTTGTTCGCCCCGCGGCGAGGCGGGGCGGCTCAGATTCGCCCCGTCCCGCCGACCGACCGACGCCATGCGAACACGCCAAGCAGGCCAGAGCCCAACAGCAAGAGGGCCCCCGGCTCCGGCACCGTCGTCGCGGCGACGCCCTCGGCCTGGGAGCCGAGGAGCTGGAAGCCGGTCGCGGTCGGACGGATGACGCTGTAGCCGTAATTGAGGCCCATCCCCGGGGTCTCGCCGTTGCTCCACAGGCCCAGCAAGTCGCCGTTGTCCAACGTGAACATCACGCCGAAGATATCCAGGAAGCCGCCGTAGAAGGGGTAAAGAGGCGTGCCATCCGCGGCAAGGCACACCAGGGGGGAGCCGTCGGCATAGAAAAGGTTGTCATAAGAGAAACCTTTCGTCGGGTCGGCGGCCGGGTCGAATACGTGGAAGCTATAGCTCTTGAGGAGCTTTTCGTTGGGGGGAGCGGGGGCGAAGTTGAGAGCCAGCAGACCCGTGATCGAGGCGTTGTTGATGCCGAGCGTCGCGTCTGAAAACGCGCCGGCGGCGCCGGTGATGGCCTGGGCGCCGGCCGGGTCGCCATCCGGCTGACCCGCATACGGGTCTGGGCCAACCGTCAGCGTGGCGTGCCCGTTGGCGCTCGTTCCGTTAAAGTGGATCGAGACGGAAGCCGCGCCGGCCGACAGGCCGGAGGCGAAAAGCGCCCATGTCGCCACGCCCGTCAGAATCAAGGTCCTCGCGGAGGTTCTCCTCTTCGCGGCCATCGTCGTTCCTCTCCGGACGCAAAGCGGGTCGCCCAATCCTCGGGTCCCTCTCCGCATTGGTCCGTCACTTAAGGTTTTGAATAAAAAGAGTTTCCCGGCACGATGGCGGTGCTTCACCAATCCAAGGCGCGCGGAGGCGTCCAGAGACATCCGGAGGCGTCAACGAATTGATACCATCCTCAAACGCCCACGGCAAGCCCGCCGGGAATCGAAGCGGCGCGTCCAGCCGCGACCGCCGAGGCCCGGCCGCCATCCCATCCAACGGCTGGATAAGGCGGCTTGGCCCCGGCGTCACGCTCGATCAGTTCAAGGCGATGATCGCCCCGCCTCGCGGCCCGGTTGCGCCGTGACGTATAAGCCGCGTCCATGCTGGGATCCGAAGTTCTCCCCCGAAACCCGCAGCTCAGTTTTTCGGTGGAGGATTTTCAACCCGGAGGACAGGCATTCTTGCCTGTCCGAACTCTGCGACGGACAGGCAAGAATGCCTGTCCTCCGGGGGCGTTGCCCTCCCGCGGACTTTCTTCCACGAGCCAAAGCAAGACTCCGGTCTCAATCTAAACGCGGTTTAGATGCGTTCGTGTTCCTTAATATCGTACTACAGTATGAAAAATTCATGTTGCCGCTTCTTCTCGGGGCAGCAGCAGGGCGTCGGTGGAGGCGGCCTCGCCGAAGCCGATCTGGTGGACGAAGGGGGCGAACTCGGCGATCGGGCGTCCCTCGCGGCGGCCGTTGGCGACGTCTTCGGGAGAGAGCCAGGTGGAGAAGAGGTCGTTGACGAGCTTGAGGAAGCGGTCGACTCCGCCGTGGCGCCGCAGTCCGGTCGGCCAGACCTCGACCCAGATCGGGACGCCGGCGGCCCAGAGCTTGCGTCCCGATTCGAGCACTTCGGACTCGAAACCTTGCGTGTCGCTCCAGAGGAAGGCCACGCGAGAAGGATCCGCGCCGCATTGTTCGAGAACGCGGGCTAGGGAAAGCGACGGCACGCGGACGGACTCGAGGGGCTCGGGGCCGCCTCGGTTCGGCGGCGCCCCTTTCTCGGACCGGATCTCGCAGCCGCCGATGTCGCCGGAGTCGATGACGATCTCAAGCTCGCCCTCGGTCGCGGCGACGGCCGCTTGGATCGCGTGGACGCGATCCTTCAAGCCGTTGCGATGAATGTTCCAGGTCAACAGGTCGAAATTCCTCGGCGCCGGCTCAATCGCGATCACCTCCAGCCCCGCGTCGACCAGGGGAATGGTCGTCGTGCCGATGTTCGCCCCCACGTCGACGGCCACCTTGCCCTCGCCCAGCCGCCCGTCCGCCCGCATCCAGTTCAGCAAGGCCTCGATCTCGGCCCCCTGAAATTCGCCCCCCTGAAAGAGCATGATGGGGATCGGGCCGCCGCGGAGGTCGAAGAGCCACTCGCGCCCGCCCCGGCGGACGCCGACCAGTTCCACATCCTCCTTCGAGAGCGACTGAAGCAGCCGATACGCCAGAATTCGGCGGCGATGCGCGTACCCCTCGCGGTCGCCCCTGAGCCGGGCAAGAATGGCCGTCGCGAGAATCTTGGTGTAAACAAACGGCCTGGCCATGATCTCAAGTCGCTCCAAGGGTCGAAGTCGCTCCATTTCCGCAAAGTATGCGCGACGATGGCGGCAATGTGACGGAGGCGCCACCCAAACACGCGAGGCGGTACCCAGGCGGCCGATCTCCAGTCGCGAGAAAATCGCTGGTTGGCCCGTTGGCCATCCTTCGACGGGTGACGCCCCGCCCATGGTCGCCGGGGCGGGGCTGGATTGACGCGAGGGGCGGCCTTATCATGGTCCCTCACCGTCCGAGCCCCGGCGCTTTTCGCCTTTGTACGGAGGATCCCCCATGTCTCTGCTTGTTCTGGCGGCGGTGATGATCGGAGGGGTTTCGGTCGACGCGACGCCCAGGCCCAATATCGTCGTTTTTCTTTGTGACGACCTGGGTTATGGCGACCTCGGCTGCTTCGGCCATCCGAAGATCAAGACGCCCGCCATCGACCGATTGGCGAGCGAGGGGGCCCGCCTGACCAGCCTTTACGCCGGAGCGCCCGTGTGTTCGCCGTCGCGCGCGGCCTTCTTTAGCGGCCTGAACCCGAACAAGTTGGGGATAAGGGACTGGATTCCCCTCGATTCCGGCGTTTGTCTTCCCCGGTCGACGATCACCGTGGCCGAGAAGCTCAGGGACGCCGGATACCTGACGTGCCTGTCGGGCAAGTGGCACCTCAACAGCCGGTTCAACGGCCGCGAGACTTCGCCCGGCGACTTCGGCTTCGACCACTGGTTCGCCACGCAAAACAACGCGAAACATCAGGACCCGACGAATTTCGTCCGCGACGGCCGGCGCGTCGGCCCGTTGAAGGGGCACGCCACCACGATCGTCATCGACGAGGCGATCGAGTTCATCAACCGAGCCGGAGAGAAGCCGTTCGCCGTCTTCGTCACGTTTCACGCGCCCCACGAACAAATCGAAACTCCCGAAAAGTTCAGGGCGGTCTACGAGGACATCGAAGACCCGACGGTTCGCGACTATTATGGCGCCGTCTCGCTGGTCGATCACGAGGTGGGCCGGCTCGTCGACGCCCTCGACGCGAGCGGGCTCAAGGACCAGACGCTCATTCTGTTCACCAGCGACAACGGCCCCGAGGGGTTGACGCGGTATCCGAAGGCCATCCACTCGCACGGGTCGGCCGCTCCCCTGCGGGGGATGAAGCTCTCGTTGTACGAGGGGGGGATTCGCGTCCCGGGCGTCGTCCGCTGGCCGGGGCGGGTGAAGCCGGGCTCCGAATGCGCCGAGCCGATCGTGTTTTACGACGTCCTTCCAACCCTTTGCGCCGTCGCCGGGATCGCGCCGCCGGAGGGCGTCGCCCTCGACGGGGTCAACGTCCTTCCCCTGCTCGGCGGCAAGCCGATCGACCGGCCGGTCCCGCTCCACTGGCAGTATGGCGAGGCTCTGGAGGGCCCCTGGCGAATCGCCCTGAGGCGGGGGAAATGGAAATTGTTGGCGGACGCCGACCGCAAACAATTCGCCCTGTTTAACCTGGAGAACGACGCCTCCGAAACCCGAGACCTGGCCGCCGAACACCCCGAGATCGTCGACCGCCTGCGGGCCGATATGGATCGGGTGTACGTCCCGCCGGCCGACTAACCGCGCAAAAGGGCTTGAGAATCCAGAGGGGTTCGGCTCAAGATGCGTTTATGGACTCCACGAACTTGGCAACGGGTGGCGCGACTCGGATGGATCGAACCAACATCGCCGACGAAGATGGGATGGTCCCCCCCGGGGCGCGGACCAACGGGTACGACGCGATCTTGATCGTGGCCTTCGGGGGGCCGGAGGGGCCCGACGAGGTCTTGCCGTTTTTGGAGAACACGACCCGAGGGCGGAACATCCCCCGCGAGCGGCTGTTGGAGGTCGCCGAGCATTACCATCACTTCGGCGGCGTCAGCCCGATCAACGGTCAGGTGCGCTCGCTGATCGAGGCCCTTCGGCCCGAGTTGATCCGGCACGGCGTCACCCTGCCGATTTACTGGGGCAACCGCAACTGGCGGCCGATGCTCGCCGACGCGATGGGCGAGATGGCCGAGGCGGGCGTTCGCAAGGCCCTGGCGGTGGTTTTGGCCGCGTATAGCTCGTATTCGAGCTGTCGCCAGTACCGCGAGGACATCGAGCGGGCCCGAGAGGCGGTCGGGCCCGCGGCGCCGGTGGTCGACAAGGTCCGGGTCTTTTACAACCATCCCGAGTTCATCGCCGCCAACGCCGACCGGGTTCGCGAGGCCCTGGCGAAGCTCCCGGCCGAGGCCCGGGGCGAGGTCCCTTTGGTCTTCACCGCCCACAGCGTCCCCCAGGCGATGGCCGACGGCTCCCGCTATGAGGAGCAGCTTTTGGAGACCTGCCGGCTGGTCGCCGAGGAGCTGGGCGTCGAGCCCAGGCGATGGTCGCTTGCCTATCAAAGCCGAAGCGGACGGCCAAGCGACCCCTGGCTTGAGCCCGACATCCTCGACCACCTCCGCCGGATCCGCGAAGACGGGGCGAGCGCGGTCGTCGTCCAGCCCGTCGGCTTTCTGTCCGACCACATGGAGGTCCTGTACGACCTGGACGAAGAGGCCCGGGCGCTCTGCGACGAGATCGGCCTGCGTCTGGAGCGGGCGGGGACGGTCGGCTCGCACCCCCGGTTCGTTCGGATGCTCCGCGAGCTGATCCGCGAGCGGCTTTACGCCACGCCGATCTCGGAGCGCCGAGCCATCGGCCGGTTCGGCCCCAATCACGACATCTGCCCCGCCGATTGCTGCCCCGCGCCCATGAGGCGGCCGGTCGCCTGATTCGGCGTTTCCTGATGGCGGCGCAATCGTCCTTCTCCCCCCGGGAGCGGGGGGAACCCCACTTGTGGGGTCGGGCCGGAACGGCCGGATGAGGGTCGAGGGGTTTACGGAGGAGCCATGGAAACGAGAACGGGAGGGCGAGGCTGGGCTGATGAAAAGTTGGTGTCGCCGGCGGAGTTTCGCCGGTTGGCATTCTCGTCTTTTGTTGCGCGAACGTAAAGAGTCTGATCATTCCGAATTCCCTCGCGAAGGGAGGAGCGGCGTGGAGGACGACCGGGAAGCGACCGAAGGCGGCTTTGGCGGAATGGTCCGGGTTCCAGGAGATGATCGAGGGGACGTTGGCCTGGGGGCGGCGACGCGGGCTGGAGGCGGGAGCCGCCGACGAGCTGGCGGCGATGTTGCCGAACCGGTCAGGGCGGTCGGCGCGCTGCGTCGCGACTTGATCGTCTTCATCGGGGGCGAGGCGTCGAGGCTCCGCGACGGCGAGCGGGCGCCCGGCGCGACGGAGGTTCTGGAATCGTGCTTCGAAAAGTTGAAGGCGCTGGAGGCCGGGCAGTCCAAAAGCGGCTTCACGGCATTGGCGCTGAGCTTGGGCGCGATGGTCTCAACATGGACGACGGCGAGTTTGGAGGAGGCGTTGGAGCGGTGTCCAGTCAAAGATGTCGCGCTGTCGCGCGGTGGCGCCTCGCGACGTTGGGAGACTCCGTGCAATCCCCGCGAAAACGAGTCTACGGACCTCCGCGACGCGCAATAAATCCAGGATGAACGGTCGAGCGGGTCAATGCCAACTTTCCATCAGCCCAGCCTCGCCCTCCCCAAACCAATCCGGGGCTTTCCAGACCTGGCATCGGCGAGGCAATGGGCTGGTCGCGTTTTCAGAGCGGGCATTCTTGTTTATCCGAACTCGGCCCGGGGCGGGCAAGAACGCCCGTCCCCCCGGGGCGCCGCCCTCCAGCGACTCTTTCCCTCGCCGATTAAGAAAACTCCGGATCTCAGTCCGAGGGAGGTTTGGGCAAGAAGTTGGCTGGACCCTCAACAGCCCGAACATGGGGACTCCGACGGGCGGGGACAGGGTTTGAGATCCCCCTCCTTCAGAGACTCCCAAGCTTTCCAGGCTTTCCCAATGAAAGAGTCGTCCAAACACCATTGTTTATAAATAATACTAAAACGGAATCGAAAATGCATGACCGTCGGAGAGTCGGAGCAACAACCTCAACTCGGGAATGGAGAGGCTCACCATGCCGTTTGCAACCATCAAGGTGATTGAGGGCGTCTTCACCGCCGACGAGAAACGGCGCATGATCGAGAAGGTCACCGAAGCGATGTTGTCGGTCGAGGGCGACAACCTGCGCGAAAAGACCACCGTGATTATTGAAGAAATCAAAAGCGGTGATTGGGGAATGGGCGGAAAGCCGCTGACCACCGACGCCGTCAATCGACTTCGAGCGGGCGGGTGACCGAACCGCGTCGACGCGGGCGAGGCGCGGAGACCCGGCGCGGGTCCTCGTTCTTGCGGTTTTCCTCGAGCGTCCCCGAAAGTGGCTGACGGGTTGACCCGAGCGAGACCGGCGGCAAAGACTGAACCTGCTGCGCCGGGTTTTCTTCCCGTGAAGGAGAGGAGAGACTGAACCGGCGCCGGGGCTCCTTCGAGGACTAAAAATGAACGAGACGCGAACAAGATCAATCGACCGGCCGGCCGTGGATGTCTCCCTGCTCATTCTTCGCGTGGTCGTGGGCCTCATCTTCACGCTCCACGGGGCGCAAAAGCTCTTTGGCGCTTTCGGCGGAGCGGGGCTGGCCGAGACGGTCAAGGCGATGGGTCCGTTGGGCTACGCCGTGACCATAGGGGAGTTCTTCGGCGGCCTGGGACTGATCGTCGGCTTCCTGTCCCGATTCTCCGCGGCCTCGCTAATCGTCGTTATGCTGGGAGCGATCGCCACGGTCCACGGCAAAAATGGTTTTTTCCTGAGCGAGGGCGGGTTCGAGTACAACCTCGCCCTGATCGGCCTGCTGGCCCCCATCCTGATCGCCGGCCCGGGAAGTCTCTCCGTCGGCCGGTTCCTGCCCCTGCCCAGGTCGGCCGACGCGGAACGTCCGATCGTGATCCTGGAGTAAACCACGTTCTGCTCCACCCGCTGGGCCACCGCGCGCGATGCCTCGTGAAATCGAGGTTCGTGTAGCGCCATGTCTAGGAACTTGGCTTGGCGTCGGACGGGGCGATTTGGGAGGGCGAGGCTCCCGCCGACCCCCACGCATTGCGCCGGCTCGGCGGGAGCCTCGCCCTCCCCACCCGACGGCCCCAAGGTTAAGCCATGACGCAACACGAGAGTTCGCGTTCCATGACGCGCCTCCTCAAAGAGGATCTCTCTTCGAGGCCGCCAGGGACGCGAACTCATTTCAACACCAGCGATTAAACGGCCTCGGGAAACGTCTTCCCGACTGGAGGGTCATCGCCCCCGGCCCAAACCGCCGAGGCCCGGTCCGGGCCGAATCCCCAGCCCGGACGCCGGCCCGCCGAGGCCGCCCGGATTGTAGCCAGGCCGACCGTAGCCGTATCCGGGTCCGCCGTAACCGTACCCGCCGGGATACGCGGTTCCGCCGTAGCCGTACCCGCCGGGGTATCCAGACCCGCCGTAACCGTACCCGCCGGGATACCCCGTCGCGCCGCCGCCATAGCCGGTGGGGTAGTAAGACCCGCCGGGCATGCCGTAGCCGCCCCCGCCGCCGTAGTAGCCCGTCTGGCCTCCGTAGCCATAGCCCCCGTAACAGGTGGTGGCGCAGACGTTGGCCCGCCGCCGATGGCACGCCTCGGATGTCGTCGCCCACGCGAAGACCATCATCAAGGCGATCAGCAGACTGATCCTCAAGTTGCGCGTCATTGTCGGATCTCCCCGGGGACCGAATGTCCTCGCGATGGAGCGACATCCCCACGGTGCAACACGACAACACCTAAGATGTCCCCGTCTCGCCAGCCTAGCGCGCCGAAGCGCAAAAATCCAGCTAATTCCCACAAATCATCACGGCGCACAACCATATCGCGCATGTGCGGGCGTTTTGAGACGCCGAAGCCATCGACAAGCTCGGGAGGTCCCCAAGCGATTCGGGAGCGGTCCTTATGGCGGGTTCCGACACCCGAACCCATGAGAAGAATAAGGAAGCCGGAGGCGGCGAGGTGATCCGATCCCCACGGACAGGTCAAAACTGGTCGGCGGACACGACTTCGCCGCCCGCCCGCGTGGATAGGAAGCTGAAAATCCTCGGATCCACGGTTTCCTTGATGAACCGAACCGATCCGTCGCAGAGCAGGAAGTTGCATCCGCCGGGGTGGAGGCTCCAGAAGTCATCCGCGCCGGCGCCCTTGTTGTTGGGCGCGTCCACCCATCGCTGGTCGGGCGACGGGCCGGTGTGCCCCAGCACCATCACGTTGGCCGACTCGCAGTTTCGGATCGGCCATCGCGGGTTGGTGCAGACCCGCGAATAAGGGACCACGCCCACCCAGGTCGCGTCGGCCACGTTGCGGGACCGCTCGCCCGCCATGAGCGTCGTGCTCGACCCGTCGATGATGTCGCGGACGCCGTTTCGGCTGTTCCGGTAGAACACGCCGTTGTTCTGGCCCGGAAACTCCTCAATCTCCCATTGCCCGGCCGACGCGACATATTGGCCGGGAGAGAGATCGGTGACGAGCGCGTTGCCCGCCGCGTCCTTCAGCGACGCCGGGCCGTCGGCGCCGGTCGAGCTGGGACAGAGGAACGCCGATAAGCTTACCGTTCGGACGGTTTGCGACGCGGGGACGGTGATCGGAAGGCTGAAATTCACCGTGTTGTAGAGGGGCGATTGCTGCAGGTTGTTGAGCAGCATCACGCCCCAGCCCCACCCGGGGCCGGTCTCCGGGCTGTTGGGGTTGTTGCTTTCGGTGCCGGTGATGTAGCCCGGCGGAAAGGTTTCGTGCGTCGAATGGTAGCCGTGCATCGCCAGGCCGATTTGCTTCAGGTTGTTTGAACACTGTAGCCGCCGGGCGGCCTCGCGGGCCGACTGCACGGCCGGAAGCAGCAGGGCGATGAGCACGGCGATAATGGAAATGACAACCAGCAACTCGATGAGCGTGAAGGCGCGGGCGCGCCGGGGACGCGAAGCCGAACGCATGAGGGTTCTCCCGTCTCGAAGGAAAGATTGGAAAAAGCGCGAAAAGCGACCGGCGGACCCCCGCGCGCGGGGCCTCGCCGACGGACACTTCTCCCAATCCGGCTTCAAAACAGGAAGCGTTGCAACCAGGCGCGTCGACCATTCGGCGGCCCGGGCGGCCAGCACGCGCGCTCGCGGGGATTCGCGGTTTCTCCCGTCGGCGACGCCGGCGCGCCGAGCGTCGCCGGCAAGACCTCGAGCAAATCGATCGGGCTCGACCAATCGGCGCCTGTGATGGCCCGCGCCCCGTCGCGAAGGGCCGCGCCGGAGTCGTCGCCGACGCCGCCATCCGGCTCCTCCAGTTGGGGAAACGGAAGCAGGCCCGTCAGCATCCGGCCGTAATCCGAAGCCGCCTCCGCCTGCCGAAGCGGCGTCCCGGTCAGGGCGGCAATCAGACTGAACAAGAAAGCCAAGCGCCGCATGCTGGTAATCTCCCTCGCCTTATCTTCACGACCGCAAAGGCGGCGGTCAAGCCACGAACCGCGCGGAGGGGAGGGGCGGAGCGGGTCACTCTAGAAAGCAATGGGCGTGGCCCTTCAACGAGGAGAACCGGGGAAACCGAGACAAGCCCACGTCAACCCGACGGCCACTTCCGATCGGGCGCCTGGTTCTCTGGATTGTCCGCCCGGCACAACCGACCAGATCGCTCATTCAAATAATCCGTCGTTTTTCTTCGCCGCCCCCTTGTATATTCTCCGACATTCGGCTTAACTTCACTTCGGCGTTGAACGCACGAAACGGGAGGGTTGTGACTATGCCCGCATTGATCTTCAATGTAAAAGTTTACGACGTCACGTCGAAATTTCCTCTGGTGGGGGCGGACGCGAAGCCGGAGGACGTCGCGTCGCTGGCCGCGGCCATCACCGACACGGTCGAGCCGAGGACCTGGGAGGCGTGGGGCGGCGAGGGGTCGCTTCGCGTTGTCTTCCGCCAGCCGAGCGTGAAGGCCTGGCTGCTGGTCGTCCGCCAAACCGACGAAGTCCACGGAAAGATCAACGACGCGCTGACCGCGATGAAGTCCTCTTAAGTCGACCGCCTCGCCGCCCCATTCAACCCGCACGGTCGATCGCGTTGCTCCCCAGGCCGGGACGGCGCCGACAGGAGGCCATCGGTGGCTGGTTTCAACGTGGAAGCATACCTGAAGTCGGCCCTCGGCGACGCGTCGGGCGACGCCGTCGCGGTCGGGCGGCAGTTTCTTGGCGTCGGCGGCTCTCCAATCAATTTGGGCGAGGGCTTCGGCGGCATCGGGACGGCCCTCGGCGATTTGCTCGACCAGTTCAAGTTGCCGGGCGGCGGCGGCGTCACGGACATCTTCGGCATCGTCCTCAAAGCACTCGAAGAGTTCTTCAAGAGCGACAGTTTCAGCAACGTCCTCGACAAGCCCTTGAAGGAGTTCATGAAGGTCCTCGTCTCGTTCGACGACGCGGACGTGAACGTTGAGGGAGCGGCCTCGTTTTTCGGCTCCTTCATCCAGGCGGTCGTCAAGCTCTGCGTCGAGATCTCGGCCCAGATCGTCGTCGCCATCGAGAACCCGCTGTCGGACGTGTCTCAGGAGCTTTTCAACAGCCTCGGCGACCTGATCAAGAAAGTCCTCGACACGTTGGTCGACGCCTTGAGCGACGTGATGGGCCAGTTCCCGGTGGCCCTCCGCAACGGTCCGTTGGAGGCGCTCCACGCGGTCAACGGCCTGAAGGCCCTGTTGGGCGACCTGAAGACGAGTTCGGGCGCGACCTATCTGGAGGGCGTGCTCACGCGGGTCGAAGCGGTTGGCCTCTCCCTCCAGGAACTCGTGAAGGTCCTGCTCGCCCGGCCCAACGACGACGGGAACGACCCCGGGTTCGTGCTGATCGACAAGGCGATCGCCCAGTCGACCCAACTGATCCGCGACGTGCTCTCGTCCAAGACGCCCGAGGAGGCGCTGACGAATCTCTTCAAGGACTTACTCGTCTTCCCCGTCGACACGCTGATCGCCCTGTTCAAGTCGGCCCAAAAACAAAAGCTTTGGGCCTGGGGCGAGCTGCCGTCGATGCTGCCGGTGGGCGCGCTGAACGCCTGGCTGAACGACCCCGCGCATTACGACGACGGGGCTCCGGTGGCCGTCCAGCGTCAGTTCCGGGCGCGCGTGGTGGCCGTGGCCGACGCCTACGTCCGTCACGAGCTGGATTCACCGGGTCGGCCGTTCGCTCAGAAGATGCCGCTCAACGAGGTCGACCGGCGGGAGAGCGGGCAGGCCCTGGCCGACGCGGTCTGCCTCTTTTTCGACACGGTCGTCCACTTCATCTTCGAGCCCGAGTGCTTCCCGCTGATCGATGTCGACCTGCACGGCATCGAGGACCTGGGCGTTCGGTTCGCCATGCTGGTGGCTCGGGAGATTCGGATCACGATCCGGGCGATCATCGGCCTGCTGCTCCGGGGGTTCTGGGGCTTCTCGGTGATGAACCACGTGCTAATCGAGTTCATCGCGGTCATCATCCAGGTGTTCTTCTCGGCGATGATCGAGGGGGCGATCCGCAACCTGACGTGGTCGCTCCAGGTCGTCTCCTGCCACGGCTCGGCGCTGTTTGACGACGCGAGCCCCGACGAGCCGACCCTGAAGGCCGCCCCGCTCCTGGGCGGCGCGCGGCTGGTCTACTACTGGCCCAGCGCCGAGCGGATCGAGAACACGACGGAGAACGCCGACCGGCTCTGGTACGTCGCCTTGGTGCGCGACCCGGACGCCGCCTTGCCCGTCGCCGGCTACCCGAAGCCTTACAAAAAGGACGCGAACGGCGATCCCGCCGAGTTCAAATACGCGCTTGGCCTCCTGCGCGACTTCGGAGCGTACATCGACGTCGCCTACCAGCGGTTTCGGATCGACACCCGGTTTCCGGTGGCCGAGGCGAACGATGAAGTGACCATCACCCGCGCCGAGATCATTGGGGGGAGTCTTCTCGTCGAAGCGACGACGACGGCGACGTTCGAGGAGCCGCGGCCGGTCCTTCGCGCGTACTTCTGTTGCTCGGTCGCGGCGCTGCG
>Ga0182738_1001977_pt1 | contig 24889 bp, 25 predicted proteins | sample eDN5th30CBELigMG_FD_128876 | JGI IMG/M metagenome (GOLD analysis project Ga0182738, IMG submission 128876) | Enriched Miracle-Growth compost microbial communities from Emeryville, California, USA - eDNA 5th pass 30_C BE-Lig MG (version 2)... ...
ATGGACAAGGTCGGCAAGGAAGGCGTCATCACCGTCGAGGACGGCAAGTCGCTGGACAACGAGCTGGACGTGGTCGAGGGCATGCAGTTCGACCGCGGCTACCTGTCGCCCTACTTCATCAACAACCCCGACAAGCAAGTCGCCGCGCTGGACGACCCGTACGTCCTGATCTTCGACAAGAAGATCAGCAACATCCGCGACCTGCTGCCGGTGCTGGAGCAGGTCGCCAAGTCCAGCCGCCCGCTGCTGATCATCGCCGAGGACGTCGAGGGCGAAGCCCTGGCCACCCTGGTGGTGAACAACATCCGCGGCATCCTGAAGACCACCGCCGTCAAGGCGCCGGGCTTCGGCGACCGCCGCAAGGCCATGCTGGAAGACATCGCCATCCTGACCGGCGGCACGGTGATCTCGGAAGAGACCGGCCTGTCGCTGGAAAAGGCCACGCTGGCCGAGCTGGGCCAGGCCAAGCGCATCGAAGTGGGCAAGGAAAACACCACCATCATCGACGGCGCCGGCGACAGCAAGTCGATCGAAGCGCGCGTCAAGCAGATCCGCGTCCAGATCGACGAAGCGACCTCCGACTACGACCGTGAAAAGCTGCAAGAGCGCGTGGCCAAGCTGGCCGGCGGCGTTGCGGTGATCCGCGTCGGCGCGGCCACCGAAGTCGAAATGAAGGAAAAGAAGGCCCGCGTCGAAGACGCCCTGCACGCCACGCGTGCCGCGGTGGAAGAAGGCGTGGTGGCCGGCGGCGGCGTGGCCCTGCTGCGCGCCAAGCAGGCCATCGCCCAACTGAAGGGCGACACGCCCGACCAGAACGCCGGCATCAAGCTGATCCTGCGCGCCGTCGAAGAGCCCCTGCGCACCATCGTCACCAACGCCGGCGACGAAGCCAGCGTGGTGGTCAACAACGTGCTGGGCGGCAAGGGCAACTACGGCTACAACGCCGCGACCGGCGAGTACGCCGACCTGGTCGAGCAGGGCGTGCTGGACCCCACCAAGGTGACCCGCACCGCGCTGCAGAACGCCGCCTCGGTGGCCAGCCTGCTGCTGACGGCCGAAGCCGCCGTGGTGGAACTGGTCGAGGACAAGCCCGCTGCCCCCGCCATGCCCGGCGGCGGCATGGGCGGCATGGGCGGCATGGACTTCTAAGGTCCGCGCCGACAGGCCTGGCCGGCGCAAGCCGCGCCAGGCCGCCCTGTGTTGCGAGAAGCCCCCGCGGACGCGAGTCCGCGGGGGCTTCGTTTTGGGCCGGGCCATCGTCCCGGCGCCGATCCATGGCACGGGCCTGCGGAGTTCTTCGTTACGGCTCGTGGCAGCCCCGCCCGGCGGCCGCGGGTATCATGGGCGCCATCGCCACTACGGCCCACGCCTGCCGACGAGCCATGCCGCCCGCCCTCAGCCTCCTGACGCGCCACGTGGCGCAGATACGCTACAAGCAGCTGGTCCTGGACTCGGCGCGCCAGTGGTCGCGCCAGCGCGCCTCCAGCAAGGGCGCGGCGCTGGCGCTGTACATGGTGTTCTCGCTGGCGCCCATGCTGATCCTGGTGATCGCGGTGGCCGGCGCCTTCTTCGGCGAGGACGCGGTGCAGGCCGAACTGGTCGGCCAGCTGCGCGACCTGACCGGCGAGCGCGGCGCCGAAGTCATCCAGATCGTGCTGGCCAGCGCCCACGAATCGGGCAGCGGCCTGCTGGCCGCGGCGATCTCGCTGGGCGTGCTGGTGTTCAGCGCCACCACGGCCTTCAACGAGCTCAAGCAAAGCCTGGACGACCTCTGGGAAGTGCCGCCGGGCGACGACACCGCCCTGGGCCAGCTGGTGCGCGCGCGGCTGCGCGCCTTCGGGCTGGTGCTGGTGCTGGCGCTGTTCCTGCTGTTCTCGCTGAGCGTGAACGCGGCGCTGGGCGCGCTGCGCAGCTATTACGGCGAGCTGTGGTCGGCCTCGGCCTTCGCGTCGGTGGCCGATTTCCTGTCCAACGTGTTTTCCTTCCTGGTGGTGGCGGCGCTGTTCGCGGTGGTGTTCAAGCTGCTGCCGCGGGCGCGCATCCCCTGGCGCCACGTGGTCCCGGGCGCGCTGATCACGGCCGCGCTGTTCCTGGTGGGCAAGTGGGGGATAGGCTGGTACCTGGGCCGCGGCGGCGTGGCCTCGGCCTACGGGGCGGCGGGCTCGGTGATCGCGCTGCTGCTGTGGATCTACTATTCGTCGCTGATCTTCTTCTTCGGCGCGGTGATCACGCGCCAGTACGCGCTGCAGGCCGAGCGGATCGGCGCAGCGGGCGAACCGGATGCGGCCGGCGCGCGCGAGCGGGCAGACGCCCCGCCGCCGCCCCAGGGCGGGCAGCCGTAGCGCCCGCGCCGCCGCGCCGATAGGCAAATTCCAACGGCTTTCTGGTACAAACCGGGTTCTTCCCGCCGGATGCCGCCCCCCCATGAACGACGACGCCTCGATGACGCCGCCCAGCCCGCACCCCCATTCGCCCTACAAGAGCACAGGCGGCCTGCGCCGCATCGTCAACGCCCTGCGCTATTCCATGCAGGGCCTGAGCGCCGCCTTCAAGTACGAGGCCGCCTTCCGCCAGGAGCTGGCGCTGGCCCTGCTGCTCATCCCCGCCGCCTTCTTCCTGGGCCGCACGACCGACGAGGTGTTCATCCTCATCATGTCGGTGGTGGTGGTGCTGGTGGTGGAGCTGCTCAATTCGGCCATCGAGGCGCTGGCCGATGCGCTGTCGGTGGAGACCCACCCGCTGCTGGGCCGCGCCAAGGACCTGGGCAGCGCGGCCGTGATGCTGTCGCTGCTGTTCACCGTGGCGGTGTGGATCGCCGTGGCCATCAGCCGGTTCACGGGCTAGCCTGCGCCGCCAGGAATCCTGCATACTGGCGGACATGAGCGACGACCCTTCCTCCTCCGGCCATCCGCACCGCGTCGTGATCGTGGGCGGCGGCGCCGGCGGGCTGATCCTGGCGGCCCGCCTGGGGCGCCGCTTCGGGCGCGAGCACGTCACGCTGGTCGACGCCCGCCCCTACCATATCTGGAAGCCCTCCCTGCACGAGGCGGCGGCGGGCACGCTGGACATCCACCAGGAAGGCCTGTCCTACCTGATGCTGGCCAACCTGAACCGCTTTTCCTTCGTGCTGGGCAGCGTCCAGTCGGTGGACCGGCAGGCGCGCACGCTGCGCCTGGCCGCGGTCGCCTCGCCCGACGGCGAGGCCGTCGTGCCCGAGCGCACCCTGCCCTACGACACCCTGGTGCTGGCCGTGGGCAGCACGTCCAACTTCTTCGGCACGCCCGGCGCCGAGCGCTACGCGGTGACGCTGGACACGCCGGACAACGCCGAGTCCTTCCGCCTGGCGCTGCTGCGCGCCATGGTGGAGGTCGACCGCGCCAAGGCGGCCGACCCCGAGGCCGCGCTCAAGGTGGTGATCGTGGGCGGCGGCGCCACCGGCGTGGAGCTGGCCGCCGAGCTGCGCGAGGCCGGCCGGGTCATCGGCGCCTACGGCCTGCCGGCCTTCCGCCCCGACCGCGACCTGGTCATCACCCTGATCGAAGGCGCGCCGCGCCTGCTGGCGGCGCTGCCCGAGCGCCTGGCCCAGGCCGCCCGCGTGCGGCTGGAGGAGCTGGGCATCCGGGTGCACACGGACTGCAAGGTCGCCGAGATCACCTGCGACGCGGTGCGCGCGGCCGACGGGCAGAGCTTCGCCTGCGACCTGTGCATGTGGGCGGCCGGCATCCGCGGCCAGCCGGTGCTGGCCGGGCTGGGCCTGCCGCTGAACCGGGTCGGCCAGGTCGAGGTGGACGGACGCCTGCAGACCGCCGACCCGCAGGTGCTGGCCTTCGGCGATTGCGCGGCGGCGCCCTGGACCGACGGCCGCACGGTGCCGGCGCGCGCCCAGGCCGCGCACCAGGAGGCCGACTACCTGGCCGGGCGGCTGGCCGCGCGCCTCCAGGGCCGGCCCGAGCCCGGCGCGCCCTTCCGCTACCGCGACTACGGCTCGCTGATCTCCCTGGGCCAGGGCGCCGGCGCAGGCAGCCTGATGGGCAAGCTGATCGGCCGCGGCATGTTCGTCAGCGGCCTGCTGGCGCGCCTGATGTACATGAGCCTGCACCTGATGCACCACCGCGCGGTGCTGGGCGTCTGGCGCACCGCCTCGCTGGCGCTGGCGCGCCTGCTGATGAAGCGGGCGCACCCCAGGGTCAAGCTGCACTGAGCGGCTGGACCCGAACCGGGCGGGCCGATGCGGTAGGATTACGGGTGCCCGGCGCGGCGATTCCGCCGCCATCCGCGCGGGCACGCCCCGGACGCCCGCCATGAATTTTCTCGAACGACTCGAACACGCCTGGTCCGCCTCGAACTCCCTGCTGATGGTGGGGCTGGACCCGGATCCCGCGCGCCTGCCGGCCGAACTGAAGGAACGCCCCGACGGCATCCTGGAGTTCTGCCGCGCCATCGTCGACGCCACCGCGCCCTACGCCTGCGGCTTCAAGCCGCAGATCGCCTATTTCGCGTCGCAGGCGGCGGAAGAACAGCTGCAGGCGCTGTGCGAGCACATCCGCGCGGCCCACCCCGGCCTGCCCATCGTGCTGGACGCCAAGCGCGGCGACATCGGCCCGACCGCCGAGCAGTACGCGCGCGAGGCCTACGAGCGCTACGGCGCGCACGCCGTCACCGTCAACCCCTACATGGGCACGGACTCGGTCGAGCCCTACCTGGCCTGGCCGGACCGCGGGGTGATCGTGCTGTGCCGCACGTCCAACCCCGGCGGCTCGGACCTGCAGGCCCTGGCCACCGAGGGCGGCCGGCCGCTGTACCTGCGCGTGGCCGAGCTGGTGGCCGGCAAGTGGAACGCGCAGGGCCAGTGCGGCCTGGTGGTGGGCGCGACCTTCCCCAACGAGCTGGCCGAGGTGCGCGACCTGGTGGGCGACGGCATGCCGCTGCTGGTGCCGGGCATAGGCGCGCAGGGCGGCGACGTGACGGCCACGGTCAACGCCGGGCGCAACCGGGCCGGCACGGGGATGATGATCAATTCGTCGCGCGCGATCTTGTACGCGGGCACGGGCGAGGACTGGCGCGCCGCAGCGGCCGAGGCCGCGCGCGCGACGCGCGACGCGATCAACGCGGCGCGCTGATCAACAGCCCTGTTCGCTGAATTGCAGCAACGCGCTCAGCGCGTAGACGACGGATTCGCGCCGCACCCGGGCGCGGTCGCCCTCGAAGTGGCGGGTGGCGGCGCAGACCACCAGGCCGTCTTCGCTGCGCTGGGCGATGCCGAAGCAGACGGTGCCCACGGGCTTGCCCGGCACGGCCCCGCCCGGGCCGGCGATGCCGGTGGTGGACACGGCCACGTGCACGGACGGACAGGCGGCCAGCACGCCGGTGGCCATCTGGCGCGCCACCTGCTCGCTGACCGCGCCGTGCTGGGCCAGCGTCTGCGGCGCCACGCCCAGCTGGTCCACCTTGGCGTCGTTGGTGTAGGTCACGAAGCCGCGGTCGAACCAGCCGCTGGAGCCGGCCACCGAGGTGACCGCACCGGCGACCAGCCCGCCGGTGCAGGATTCCGCCGTGCCCAGCATCCAGCCGCGCGCCTGCAGGGCGCGGCCCAGGCGTTCGGCCAGCTCGTGGACTTGCGTGTCTGTCATAGGGGGACTCCAATGCGCACCAGCACTGCCATGACCAGCAAGGTATAGCCCGCGGCCAGCAGATCGTCCCACATCACGCCGAAGCCGTTCTTCCAGCGCGCGTCGAACTGGCGCACGGGCGGTGGCTTGGCGATGTCGAAGGCGCGAAAGAGCGCGAAAGCCAGGGCCTGAGCCGTGAGCGTACCAGGAACCAGCCACAGCACCAGCCAGAACGCGACCATCTCGTCCCACACCATGCCGCCGTGGTCGGGCGCGCCCAGGTCGCGGCCGGCGCGCTGGCAGGCCCAGGCGCCCAGCGCCAGCGCGGCCAGCAGGAACAGGCCCACGCCCCAGGCGGGCGCGGCCGCCGCGTCCGCCAGCCGCCACAGCAGCCAGGCCAGCAGCGTGCCCCAGGTGCCCGGCGCCGGGCGCAGCAGGCCGCTGCCGAAGCCGAAGGCCAGCATCCGCGGGAAGCTGCCGCGCATCCAGCGCAGCGTGGGCCGCGCGCAGGCGGCGGAACCCGGATCGTCGGATGGCTCGGGCATGGGGGTGTCGCTCCTTGCTTGGGCGGGCGCGGGGCGGGCGTCAGCCGCCCGCGCCGAAATGATCGAAGCCGGCCGGCAGGTCGTCCAGCGGCCGGCCCTGCGTGTCCAGCACGACGAGGCCGGGCTCGGCGCGGATCTCGCCGATGCGCGCGGGCGGCGGGCCGCCGGCGGCGCGCGCGGCGGCCTGCACCGCGTCGCGGCGCCCGGGCGCGGCGGTGAAGCACAGTTCGTAGACGTCGCCGCCGCCCAGCACGGCGCGGCGCACCAGGCCGCCCGCCAGCCCCGCCAGGCCGGGATGCGCAGGCAGGTCCGCCTCGCGCAGCACGGCGCCGCAGCCGCTGGCGGCCAGCACGTGGCCCAGGTCCTGCAGCAGGCCGTCGGAAATGTCAATGGCCGCGTGCGCCACGCCGGCCAGCGCCCGGCCCAGGGCCACGCGCGGCTGCGGCGACTCCAGCGCGGGACGCAGCGCGGCCAGCCGCGCGGGGTCGGCGGGCCAGCGCCCGAGCAGCAGGTTCAGCGCCGCGTCGGCCGCGCCCAAGGGCCCGGACACCCAGACGTCGTCGCCCGGCCGGGCCGCATCGCGGCGCAGCGCCGCGGCGGGATCGACCGCGCCGAACACCGTGACGCCGATGGCCAGCCCCTGCGCGCTGCGCGTGGTGTCGCCGCCCAGCAGCGGGCAGCCGTGCGCCTGCGCCAGGGCGTGGAAACCGTCGGCGAAGGCCGCCAGCCAGGCCTCGTCGGCGCGCGGCAGGGCCAGGGAGAGCAGGCAGCCGATGGGCTGCGCGCCCATGGCGGCCAGGTCGGACAGGTTGACCGCCAGCGCCTTGTGACCCAGCAGGCGCGGGTCCACGTCGGGCAGGAAATGCCGGCCTTCGAGCAGCAGGTCGGCGCTGGCGGCCACCTGGCGGCCGGCCGGCACGGGGAACAGCGCGCAATCGTCGCCCACGCCCAGCATGCCGGCGGGCGCGGGGCGGGCGAAATGGCGGGCGATCAGGTCGAATTCGGAAGGCATGGCGGTCGTTTCCGGCCAGGGCCGCTCACGCAGCCGCGCCATGGCGCGCCGGCCGGCGCACGGCCGGCCGCCCGGATCGCGCCCGCGCGGCCGGCATCAGCGGCGCGGCGGCGCGGCGCGCACCTCGGCCTCGCGCGCCTGGGCGGCCAGCTTGTCCAGCACCCCGTTGACGAACTTGAAGCCGTCGGTGCCGCCGAAGGACTTGGCCAGCTCCACGGCTTCGTTGATGGCCACGCGGTAGGGCACTTCCACGTGGTGGACGAGCTCGTAGCTGCCGATCAGCAGGATGGCGTGCTCGACCGGGGAAAGCTCGGCCAGCGGCCGGTCCACGAAGGGCGCGAAGCGCTCGCGCAGCGCCGGCGCCTGGTCCAGCACGCCGTGCAGCAGGGTCTTGAACCAGGCGGCGTCGGCTTCGGAGAAGCCTTCCTCGTCGCGCAGGTGCGCGTCGATCTCGCCGGCATCCTGGGTGCCCTGGCCGCCACGCAGCAGCCAGGCGTAGACGCCCTGCAGGGCGAACTCGCGCGCGCGCCGGCGGGCGCTGCGCGGGTTGGCCGCGCCGTCAGGCGCGGTCGTCTTCTTCGTCGTCAAAATCTTCTTCCTCGTCGTCGTCTTCGGCCTCGGGCTCCAGGGCCGCGACCAGGTTGGCCATCTCGACCGCGGCGCGCGCGCAGTCGCGGCCCTTCTCGGCGGCGCGGGCCTCGGCCTGCTCGTCGGTGTCGGTGGTGAGCACGCCGTTGGCCACCGGCACGCCGGTCTCCAGCGCCACGCGCGAGATGGCCGCGGCGCTTTCGTTGGAGACGACCTCGAAGTGGTAGGTCTCGCCGCGGATGACCGCGCCCAGCGCGATCAGCGCGTCGAATTCGCCCGAGTCGGCCATGCGCGCCAGGACCACGCCCAGCTCCAGCGCGCCGGGCACGCTCAGGACCATGACGTCGCGCTCGTCCACGCCCAGCTCGGCCAGCTCGGCCAGGCAGGCTTCCAGCTCGGCCCCGCCGACGGACTCGTTGAAGCGGGCGCGGACAATGCCTATGTGCAGGCCCTCGCCGTTGAGGTCGGGATCGATGGTGTAGGGGTTCATGGTGCGCAGCCTTCGTCGGTGGGGGAATGGGGTGGGTCGCAATCGTAGCCGGTGATTTCCAGCCCGAAGCCGGCCAGGATGCTGGGCATCTTGCGCGGGCGGGCCAGCAGCCGCATCTGGCCGACGTTCAGGTCGCGCAGGATCTGCGCGCCGATGCCGTAGGTGCGCAGGTCCAGCCGGCCGCCGTCGCGCGGCACGGGCGCGGCGCCGGGCGGCTTGCCCCAGGCGTCGAACTGGGAGAACAGCATGCCGGCGTCGCCCTGGCAATTGAGCAGCACCACCACGCCGGCGGGCGCGGCGGCGATGGCCTGCACGGCCTGCGCCACGCCCCAGCTGTGCTGGCTGCTGCCGCTGTCGAGCACGTCCAGCATGGAGGTGGGCTCGTGCACGCGCACCAGGGTCTCGCGCCCGGGCTCGATGCTGCCGTGCACCAGCGCCAGGTGCGGGGCGCCGGCGGCGGCGTCGCGGTAGGCGACCGCCCGGAAGGCGCCCCAGGGCGTCTGCATGAGCCGCTCGCCCGCGCGCTGCACCAGGGATTCGTGCTCGTTGCGGTACTGGATGAGGTCGGCGATGGTGCCGATCTTGAGGCCGTGGACACGCGAGAATTCGATCAGGTCGGGCAGGCGCGCCATGGTGCCGTCGGGCTTGAGGACTTCGCAGATGACGGCGGCCGGCGTCAGCCCGGCCATGGCGGTCAGGTCGCAGCCGGCCTCGGTGTGGCCGGCGCGCACCAGCACGCCGCCGGACACGGCCTTGACCGGGAAGATGTGGCCGGGCTGGACCAGGTCGTCCGGGCGGGCGTCGCGAGCGACCGCCACGCGGATGGTGCGGGCGCGGTCGGCGGCGGAAATGCCGGTCTCCACGCCCTGGGCGGCCTCGATCGAGACGGTGAAGTTGGTGCCGTAGCGCGTGCCGTTGCGGCTGGCCATGAGCGGCAGGTCGAGCTGGCGGCAGCGCTCTTCGGTCAGGGTGAGGCAGACCAGGCCGCGCGCGTGGGTGACCATGAAATTGATGGCCTCGGGCGTGACGAACTCGGCGGCCATGACCAGGTCGCCTTCGTTCTCGCGGTCTTCCTCGTCGACCAGGATGACCATGCGGCCGGCGCGCAGCTCGGCGACGATCTCGGTGACGGAGGCGATGGGGGAACCCTGCCCGGCGGGGGCGGAGGGCACTGCGGAAAGGGGGGCGGACATGGCGGCGGCAATCAGGCGGGCAAAAGGCGATTTTAGCGCCCGCGGAACCCCCGCGGCCGCCAGGGGGTGGACACAATGGACACGGCGCCCGGCGCCGGCGCCGCGGGGCGGGCGCGGCGCGGGCCGGCCCCGGGCTTCCTTCCGGCCGCCGGCCGGCCCCTTGCCGGCCGGCGAACAGATGTCCACCCCGGCGCCGAAGTGATGAACATTTGATGACACGTCATCAAATATGAGGGAAACCCTATATATGATCGCGGTTTTTCACGAGCGCCGGTCATGCCAGAACAAGAATTGAAACTGCACGTGCCTCCTTCCGCGCGGGCCGCGGTCGGCCGGGAAGTCCGCCAGGGGCAGGCGCAGTCGATGCGCCTGCGCGCCCTGTATTTCGACACGCCCGACCGGGAACTGGCGCGCGCGCGCGTGGCCGTGCGGCTGCGCCAGGAAGGCCGCCGCTGGGTGCAGACCCTGAAGGCGCCGGGCGAGAACGCCATCTCCCGCATCGAGATCGACCACGAGCGCCCCGGCCCGGTGCTGGACCTGTCGGTCTACGCCGGCACCGAGGTCGAGGCCGCCATCGCCGGCCTGCGCGGCGAGCTGGGCGTGCGCTACGAAACCGACGTCTCGCGCGTCACGCGGCGGGTGCGCACGCGCCGCGGCACGGTGGAGATCGCCTGGGACACCGGCAGGCTCAAGGCCGGCGGGCTGGAGCTGCCCATCTCCGAGATCGAGTTCGAGCTCGTCTCGGGCAAGCTGGCCGCGGTGTTCGACCTGGCGCGCCGCTGGCAGCAGCGCCACGGGCTGGTGGCCGACGCGCGCAGCAAGTCCGAGCGCGGCGACCGCCTGGCCCAGGCGGCCCAGGCCATCGCCCGCGCCGGCGCGGACGACGCCGCGCAGGCCGACGCCGCGCGCGCCCGGGAAATCGCCGCCTTCTGGGCGCCGCGCGGCGCCTGCCCGATCGGGCTGAAGCCTGACATGACCCCGGTCCAGGCGCTCGACGCGGTCAGCGCCGAATGCCTGGACCAGATCGTGCGCAACGCCGCCGTGCTGGCCGAGGTCGACACCGCCGGCGTCTACGCGGCCGGGCGGCCCGAGCACGTGCACCAGCTGCGCGTGGGCATGCGCCGCCTGCGCTCGGCCTGGAAGCTGTTCGACGGCCTGGCCCCGCTGCCGCCGCCGGCGCTGCGCGAGCAGGCGCGCGAATACTTCGGCGCCTTCGGCACCAGCCGCGACCTGGACGTGCTGCGCGAGGAAGTCCTGCCTTCGCTGGTGGCCGCCGGCATGCCGCGGCTCGACCTGCCCGCCGCCGCCCCCGAGGGCGACGTGCAGGCGCTGGCGGCCGGGCACGGCTTCCAGGCCTGGCTGCTGGCCTTGCAGGCCTGGCACCTGGACGGGCTGCGCGACCAGCCCGGTGCGGCGGCCGACGCGCGCGCCGCCGCGCAGGCAAGCGGCGGCGAGGCGGGCACGCCCGCCGGCGACGCGCCGGACGCCGCGGCCGGCGGCGACGCCCAGGCCGACGCCGCCCCCACCATCATCCCGCTGCAGGCCCCCGCCGAGGCCGCGTCCGCGCACGAGCCGGACCTGCGCAGCCTGCTGGTGCGCCGCCTGCGCAAATGGCACAAGCAGGTCGCCCAGGGCGGCGCGCACTTCGCCACGCTGGATACCGAGGCGCGCCACGCGCTGCGCAAGCGCGCCAAGCGGCTGCGCTACGGGTTGTCCTTCGCCGAATCGCTGCTGCGCGCCGGGCGGCTGCGCACCTACCGCAAGCGCCTGGCGCAGCTGCAGGACGTGCTGGGCGAGTTCAACGACCTGGTGGTCGCGCGCGAGCAGTTCTCGGTGCTGGCCAGCCAGTACAACCAGGCCTGGTTCGCCCTGGGCTGGATGGCCTCGCGGCTGGACGTGCTGGCGCGACAGGCCGAGCAGGGCTTCGCCCGGCTGGCCGAAGCGCCGGCCTTCTGGAAGTAAGGCCGCCGCCCTAGTCGCCCAGCAGCGCCGCGGCGAACTCGCTCGCCACGAAGGGCTGGAGGTCTTCCAGCCCTTCGCCCACGCCTATCCAGCACACCGGCACCGGGCGCACGCCCTGGCTGCCGGCGGCCACGGCGGCCAGGGTGCCGCCCTTGGCGGTGCCGTCCAGCTTGGTCACGATCAGCCCGGTCAGCCCCAGCGCCGCGTCGAAGGCGCGGATCTGCGCCAATGCGTTCTGGCCCGTGTTGCCGTCGACCACCAGCAGCACCTCGTGCGGCGCGGCCGGGTCGGCCTTGGCGATGACGCGGCGGATCTTCTTGAGCTCTTCCATCAGGTTGAGCTGGGTGGGCAGCCGCCCGGCGGTGTCGACCATGACCACGCCCACGCCGCGCGCGCGGCCGGCGTTGACCGCGTCGAAGGCCACGGCCGCCGGGTCGCCGCCCTCCTGGGCGATCACGGTGACGTTGTTGCGCGCGCCCCATTGCGCCAGTTGCTCGCGCGCGGCGGCGCGGAAGGTGTCGCCGGCAGCCAGCAGGACGCTGGCGCCCTGGCGCTGGAAGGCGTGGGCGAGCTTGCCGATGGAGGTGGTCTTGCCCGCGCCGTTGACGCCGGCGATCATGACCACCAGCGGCTTGGCCGCCTGGACGTCGAAGGCGCGCTCCAGCGGGCGCAGGTGCTCGGCCAGCAGCTCGCGCAAGGCCGCCTTGACGGCGGCGGCGTCCTCCAGCCGCTCCTTGCGCACGCGCGCGCGCAGCGCGTCGAGCAGGCGCTGCGTGGCCTCGACGCCGGCATCGGCCATAATGAGCGCCGTTTCCAGTTCCTCGAACAGGTTCTCGTCGACCTTGACGCCGACGAACAGGCCGCCCAGGCTCTGCCCGGTGCGCGACAGGCCGCGCTTCAGGCGCGACAGCCAGGAGGCCTTGGCCGGCTCGGCGGCGGCTTGCGGTGTCCCGCCCGCCTCGGGCGGCGTGGCGCCCGGGGCGGCGGCCGGCGGCGCGGGCGGATCGGCAGCGGTGCCGGACGCGGCCGGCTGCGTGCCGGCGGCTGCTGCGGAAGTGGGGCCGGACCGGTCCGGCGCCTCGGCCTGGCCGCCGGCCGGCGCAAGCGGCTCGCCGGGCGCGGCCTCGGGCGCCTCGGACGGCTCCGCCGCAGGCTGCGGGCGCTTTTTCTTGAAGAAATCGAACATGGTCAAGCATTGTATTCGGATCGTCGCCGGCCAATACCGGCGCACCCCCATCCCGGTGGCCGACGCGCCGGGCCTGCGGCCGACCCCGGACCGGGTGCGCGAAACCCTGTACAACTGGGTCCACCACCTGTGGGACGGGCGCTTCGAGGACAAGCGCGTGCTGGATCTCTTCGCCGGCAGCGGGGCGCTGGGCTTCGAGGCGGCCTCGCGCGGGGCCGGCCACGTGCAGATGGTCGAGCGCGACCGCGCGGCCGCCGCCGCCCTGCGCGCGCTGCGCGACAAGCTGGACGCCCAGGCCGTGCGCATCCACGCGGGCGACGCCATGGAGGCGCTGCAGCGCATGGACGCCTCGCGCTACGACCTGGTCCTGCTCGACCCGCCCTTCGGCCAGGGCTGGCTGGAGCGGGTCTGGCCCCGGCTGCCGGCCATCCTGGCCCCGGGCGCCCTGGTCTACGCCGAAAGCGAGTTGGCGCTGCAGCCCCCACCCGGCCACGAGCTGCTCAGGCAGGCCCGCGCGGGCGCCGTGCACTACGCGCTCCTGCAATTTGCTGCATTGCGCAATTAGGTCAATAATCCCGTTTCCCCGCCCCCTGAATAACGTTATTAATCGGCACGGAGACTTCATGATCACTGCGGTCTACCCAGGAACTTTCGACCCCCTCACCCGCGGCCACGAGGACCTGGTGCGCCGGGCCGCCGGGCTGTTCGACAAGCTGGTGGTGGGCGTGGCGTACAGCCGCGCCAAGAACCCCTTCTTCACGGTGGCCGAGCGCCTGGAGATCGCCGAGGAAGTGCTCGGCCACTACCCCAACGTCGAGGTGCGCAGCTTCGCCGGCCTGCTCAAGGACTTCGTGCGCGAGCAGGACGCGCGCGTCATCGTGCGGGGCCTGCGCGCGGTGTCGGACTTCGAGTACGAGTTCCAGATGGCCGGCATGAACCGCCATCTGCTGCCGGAAGTCGAGACCCTGTTCATGACGCCCTCGGACCAGTACCAGTTCATTTCCAGCACCATCGTGCGGGAAATCGCCATCCTGGGCGGCGACGTCAGCAAGTTCGTGTTCCCGTCGGTCGAGCGCTGGCTGCACGCCAAGGCCCGGGAGCGGCGCGAGCAGACCTGGCCCTGAGCGGCCGCGCAGCGGCCGTGCGGCGCCATGCGGCCATGCGGCCCATAGGGTTGCCCGCCGCCCCGCGCCGCCGGACGCCTACAATACGGGCATATCCCCCGCCCTCCCCCAGCGACATGGCCCTGCGCATCACCGAAGAATGCATCAACTGCGACGTCTGCGAGCCGCAGTGTCCGAACGATGCCATTTACATGGGCGCGGAGATCTACGAGATCGACCCGGACCGCTGCACCGAATGCGTCGGCCACCACGAAGAGCCGCAGTGCCAGGTGGTCTGCCCGGTGGAATGCATAGAGCTGCACCCGCAGTGGCGCGAGGGGCAGGAGCAGTTGATGGTCAAGTACCGGCGGCTGACGGGCCAACCGGCGCAGGAAAAAGCCGGGCCGGCGAAGCGCATCGAAGCCGTCGGGTAGGCGAACCGCTGGCGGACCGGAAGGCGGACCGCAGCCTCCGGCCGCCGCTCAGGCGGCCCAGTCCACCGGCGGCGCGTCCGGGTGCACCTTGTACAGGCGGCCGGGCCGCTGCAGCAGATTGCCCAGCCAGGCGGCGGCCAGGTCGCCCTCGTCCACCGCGTCCACCGGCCGACCGCCCACGAACGCCGTGCGCCTGACGCTGTCGTCGTCCTCGATCACGTCCAGCGGGATGTCCAGGCGCAGCATGCCGGGCGCGCGCAGCACCAGGTAGCCCAGGCGCAGCTCGGTGTCCAGCCCGGCCAGCGGCGGGCAGTCCTGCGCCGTCAGCCAGCGCCCCTGCTCGTCGACGACCAGCCAGCGGCAATGGTAGGCGGCGCCGTCGCGCGCGCCGCGCCCGGCCGGCGCGCAGCCGGCCACGGGGGTGCAGGCCTGGCCGCCCGCTTCGCGGGCCGGATCGGAGAAGCCCGGCTGAGACGCGCTCATTTGCCCAGCAGCCCCTTGAGCGCCTTGCCGACGTCGCGGATGGCGTCCTTGGGCGCTTCCTTGGAAGAACCGCTGCCCGAGCGCTTGCCGGAGACGGCGTCCAGCAGGCGCTTTTCCAGCGTGCGGCGCAGCGCCTCGCTGCCCACGCCGGCCCACTGCACCTGGTATTCCGGCTGCTCGAAGGGGCCGGTGACGTGCACGGGGATGGTCAGGTCCTGCAATTCCTCCAGCCCCTTGCCGTCCTGCCCGGTCGACGTGTTGACCACCTTGACCTTGACCACCAGGTCCAGCGTGCCGGCCACCAGGTCCAGCGAGGCCGGGTCGCCCTGGCTGACGCGCAGCACGGGGGCGGCCAGGTTCAGGCGGCGCACCGTGCCTATGCCCTTGGCGAAGGAGACGTCGGCCTCCAGTTCGGTGAAGTCGGTCTGGCGCCCGGCCGACGCGCCGGCGGTGGCATCGGTGGCCTCGCCCCGGCCGGCGCGGAAGGCATCCTTGAGCTCGCGCAGGGTCTGCGCCACGTTGATGCCCTTGATCGCGCCGTCGCGCAGGCGCAGCTGCACCGAGCCGCCCAGCGCGCGGCGCCAGGCCAGCGTGGAGCCGCCCGCGGTCTTGAGGTCCAGCGCCAGGCTGCCGCGGCCGGACAGGCTGCTGCGCTTGGCCACGTCGGTCAGCAGCGGCTCGATGGACACGCCTGCCAGCGACATCTTGGCGCCCACCTGGTTGCCCTTGGCGCTGTCCAGGAACAGCACGCCGGCCAGCTTGCCGTCGTAGAGCGAGGCGGTCAGCGTGGAGACGTCCAGGCGGCCGGCGTCGACGCGGATCTGCGCCGACACGTCGCTGGCGCGCAGGCCGCGCACCACCAGCTTGCCCACCTTGAGCGTGCCGTTGGCCGTGATCCCGGCCAGGGCGGAGAAGTCCAGGCTGGTCTCGGCCGCCGGCTGGGCGGGCGGCGGCGCGGGGGGCTGGGCCTTGGCCTCGCCCTCGTCCTGGCCGCTGCCGGGCTTGCCGGCCGGCGGCTTGGGCAGCGGCACCGGCGTGGGCGGGGCCAGCTTGTCCAGGTCCAGGGTGTCCACTGTCAGCGAGAAATTCACGCGCGGCTGGGCCAGGCGGGTGGCGCTGGCGGTCAGGTCGAACTGGCCGCCTTCGAGCACGGCGTTGATCTTGGCCGAGGCCTGGTCCTTGATGAGATCGGCCGACAGGCTGCCGATGACGGGGATCTGCAGGTCGCCCTTGGGCAGGGTGGGGTCGGCGATGTTGACGTCGCCCTTGAGCGCGCTGAAGGCCGCGGTGCGCTCGGTCATGCTCAGCGACAGCGGCGAGGTGGCGGCCACCTTGACCAGGCGCTCGCCCTGCTTGAGGGCGGCCTCGAGCCTGGCTTCCTTGATGTCCAGGGCGTGCGCGCTGCCGCTGATGCCGGTCAGCGCGAAGCCCGCGTCCAGCGGCTCGGCGCCCGCCATGCGCAGCCGGCCGGTGAGCGCCTCGCCGCCGGCCTCGTCGGGCGAGACCTGCAGGGCCGGCGCGTCCAGCGCCAGCTCGAAGGGGCCTTCGTCGGCCATCGCGCCCTTGGCGCGCACGGCCAGGCGCTCGATCTGCAGGCGCTGGCGGCCCGGATGGGCGGCCAGCTTGGGCATGGTCATGGTGGCTTCCACGCCGGTCAGGGGCGTGTCGGCCAGGACGTCGCCCTGGAACAGGATTTCCAGCGCAGAGGCGTCCAGCGAGCGCGACGTGCCGTCGAAGGCGAGGTTGCCGCGCGCGGTCAGGGCCTTGGCCTGCAGGCCCGGGAAGCGCCCCTCGGCGCGCAGGTCCAGGCGCTGCGCCGTGTAGCGCATGGCGGCCGGGTCGAGCTTGACCAGGCCCTGGGCGGAAATGCCGGCGTCCACGCGCGGGTTGCCGCCTTCCATGCGGGCCGAGACCGAGACGTCGAAGGGCTGGTCGAAAGTCACGCGGCCGGTGTTGGCGTTGAGCCGCGAGACGCGCACGGCCATGCCGGTGATCTCGTCCTGGAGGAAGATCTCGCCGTCCTGCAGGTCCAGGCCGGCGATGTCGATCTGCATGTCGGCGCGGCGCGCCGCCTCGCCGGCGTCGAAGATGGCGCCCGCGCCGGCCTGCAGGCCGACGGCCGCCGCGCCCGCCGCCGCGCGGGCGGGGTCCGTGCCGGCGCCGGCGCCGGCGCCGGCCGGCAGCACGGGCGCCGCGCCGACCAGGTTGCGGAAGTTGAACTCGCCGTCCTTGCCGCGCACCACGCGCGCCTTGAAGCCGTTGATGGCGACGTGGTCGACCACCAGCCGGTTGAACAGCAGCGGCCAGACCGCCACCGCCACGCGGGCGCTGTCCACCGAGGCGAAAGTGTCCTGCGGCCGGCCGGGCTCGGACAGGGACACGCCCTGCACGTTCAGGCCGATGCGGGGGAACAGCGACAGCTCGATGTCGCCGTCTATGGCCAGGGTGCGGTCGTAGCGCGACTGCACCATGTCGGCCAGCTTGTACTTGTAGGCATTGGGGTCAAACGTGAGCAGGAAAATCGCCACCCCGACGACTGCGACCATGGCAAGCAGCGCCAGAGCGATGACCACGCGTTTGAACCACTTCTTCATTGCAGCCTCTTTACCCTCCACCCGGACACGCTGCGCGAGCCCCTCCCCATGGGCGCGGGCGTAAACCACGAATGCTACCCCAATATGGCAGCGCCGCCCCGCATGGATGCCCCGCGAAATGCGAAATGATGCCACGCCGCGGCGCGGCGCCCAAACGGGCCGGAAAGGAAGGGGAGCCTGGGTCGGACCGGCGGCGGCCGAGGAAGTTCGGGACGCGGCGATGCCGCAGGGCCGTCACCCCCCGGACCCAGCCGGAAAGCGCACCGTGGCGAACACCAGGGCGTCGCCGTCGTCGCGCCCGTGCGGACGCGGCGACGGCGACGCCCCGGCCGCGGCCGGGGCATGCGCGGGCGAAGCGGCGGCCGCGCGCGGCAACGCCGCGCCGGCCGCGCCGGCCGCGGATGCCGCGGATGCCGGCGCATCGACCGCCAGCGCGCGCAGCACGTGGCGCGGCGCGCCGGCGGCCAGCGCGTAGGTCACCGACTTGGCCGCGCGCGTGGCCGAGACCACGCCCGCGTCGCGCAGAATGGCCAGGTGCTGGGACAGGTTGGGCTGCTTGAGCGCCAGGCGGCGCTCCATGTCCGAGACCGTCTGCGGCCCGTCCAGCAGCAGCAGGGCGATGCCCAGCCGCACGGGATGTCCGAGCAGGCGCAGCAGGCCGGCGGCGGCCTGGAGGCCGGGACCGTGGGATGCGGCGGCGTCGCGCATGCGCGGCCTACTTCGGCGCGGGGACCGGACAGGTCCGGTAGTACCAGTCCACCGTGCTGGCGTCGGGCAGGCGGGCCTGCGCGTCCTCGACCGTGCGCGGCGGCGGCACGATGGCGTCGTCGCCCGGCTGCCAGCCGGCCGGCGTGTACAGCGGCCGCTCGTAGCTCAGCTTGACGGCCTGCAGCAGGCGCAGCTCCTCGCTGATCGAGCGGCCGGTGGAAATCGGATACCAGTTGATGGCGCGGATGATGCCTTCGGGGTCGATCAGGAAGGTGCCGCGCACCGTGCCCGACGAGCTGGCGTGGCGCTGCAGCATGCCGTAGGCGCGCGCGATCGACATGGAGGGGTCCTCGATCACCGGGAAGGGCACCTCGACGCCGAAGTTCTGGCGGATGCTGTGCAGCCAGGCCAGGTGCGAATACAGGCCGTCGACCGACAGCGCCAGCAATTGGCAGCCCAGCGCGGCGAAGCGCCCGGCCGCGCGGGCGTAGGCGATCAGCTCGCTGGTGCAGACCGGGGTGAAGTCGGCCGGATGGGAGAACAGCAGCACCCAGCGCCCGCGGTACGAGGCCAGCGACACGGTGCCCTGGGTGGAGCGGGCCTCGAAATCGGGCGCCTCGTCGTACAGGAAGGGAACCGATGCGGGGCGGGCGGCGGGGGCGGGCGGCGCGGCGGCGGGGGCTTCGGAAGAATGGGAAGGATCGGGCATGGGCGTGGCGCGGGCCGGGCGCGGCGGGATTCGATACTTAGTGATTATCGCATATGACTGCGCCGGCGGCCATGCTGGATTTCCCGGCCAGCGCCTCCGCCACGCCTGTATCGCCAGGCCGACACAGCCAGATACGGCGGAAAGCGCGCCTGAATAAGATTATCGCTTTTCGGTCGTTGGTATTCGAAATTCCGTAACTGATACTGCTCGCCTGATTAAGCAAACCCATAATCCAAAGGACGAGCATGAGCGTGGCGATTCCGGGGCTGGTGGTGCCGCCGCTGACCCCATTCGACCGGGACCTGCGGGTCGACGAACAGGCCCTGCGCAGGCAGGTGGACTACGTGATCCAGGAATGCGATGCGTCCGTGGTCGTGGCCGCGGGCGTGGAAGCGCAGGAGTACACCTACCTGACGCTGGACGAGCGGCGCGCGCTGATCCGCCGCACGGTGGAATTCGTCGACGGGCGCCGGCCGGTGGCGGTGGGCATTTCCCACCCCTCCTTCAAGGTGGCCGCGGAACTGGCCGGCCTGGCGGCCGACCTGGGCGCGCATGCGGTGCAGCTGCTCGCGCCGCTGCGCCCCTTCGGCGGCGCGCCCACCCAGCGCGAACTGCTGGCCTACGTGCAGGCCGTGGCGCGCGAGACCGACCTGCCCATCATGCTGTACCTGAACGCCGGCCCGGGCGCGGACGTGTCCATCGAAGGCACGCTCGAGCTGGCGCAGCTGGACGGCGTGAAATACCTGAAGGAAAGCTCGCGCGACCTGTCGCGGGTGGCGCGCCTGGTCCAGGAGATCGACCGCGCGGGCCACGCGCGCTACTTCACCACCATACAGATGCTGCTGGCCACGCTGGAGCTGGGCGGCTCGGGCGTGACCACGCCGCCGCCCGTGGCCGCGCTGGCGCGCCGCACGATCCGCGCCTTCCAGGCCGGCGACGCGCAGGAGGCCGCCCGCCTGCAGGCCCAGACCGCGCTCTACCCCGCGCGCTGGATGAAGCACGGCCTGATGCCGACCATGAAGGCCTCGCTGAACCTGCTGGGCGTGCCGGCCGGCGACCCCTACCCGCCCTTCGCGCCCATCGCCGGCGACGAGCTGCGCGCCCTGGAAGCCTTCCTGAAAACCACCGACCTGCACGCCGAGGAAGCCAAGCATGCTTGAGATCAAACGCCTGTCCGTGGCCGAGGCCGACATCCTGGTCGAAGGCGCCGTGCGCAAGTCCGACGAACTGGGCATCCCCATGTGCATCGCGGTCACCGACGAGTCCGGCCACCTGATCGGCTTTCGCCGCATGGACGGCGGCAAGGTCACCAGCATCGCCATCGCCATCGACAAGGCCTACACCGGCGCGGCGGCGCGAAAGCCCACGCACGTCTACAACCAGCTGTGCGTGCCGGGCCAGCCGACCTTCGGCATCCACATCACCAACGGCGGGCATTTCTCCATCATCGGCGGCGGCTTCCCGGTGACGGTGGACGGCGCCATCGTCGGCGGCATCGGCGTGAGCTCCGGCACCGCCAAGGAAGACCAGGTGGTGGCCGAGGCCGCGCTGGAATACTTCCGCGCCCGCACGGGGCATGCCGAATGAACGCGCCCAGCCACCGGCCGGGCCTGGCGCCGGCGCCCTCGCGGCGCGGCGCGCGGAGCGCCTCATGACCGCGCACGCAGCCGCCCTGCGCCTGCCGGCCGACGCACAGCCGGCCGCCGCCGCGGCGCGCGAATCGGCCGTGCTGGTGCGCGGCCTGTCGTATTCCGTGCGCGGCGCGCGCCGGCGCGAAAGCGGCACCGACATCCTGGCCGGCGTGGACCTGGCCATCGCGCCGCGCCAGTTCGTCTCCATCGTCGGCCCCAGCGGCTGCGGCAAGAGCACCCTGCTGAACTTCCTGGCCGGCCTGCTGCCGGTGCAGGCCGGCCAGGTGGACCTGGGCCGCGACGCGGGCGGCAAGCCCCGCACGCTGGGCTATATGTTCCAGCAGCACGGCCTGCTGGCCTGGCGCACGGTGCAGAAGAACGTCGAGCTGGGCCTGGAAGTCGCCGGCGTGCCCGCGGCCGAGCGCGCCGAACGCGCCCGCGCCATGCTGGCCGACATGGGCCTGCAGGGCTTCGAGCGCCACTACCCCAGGGAAATCTCGGGCGGCATGTGCCAGCGCGTGGCGCTGGCGCGCACGCTGGCGACCCAGCCCGACCTGATCCTGATGGACGAGCCCTTCGGCGCGCTGGACGCGCAGACGCGCACTTTCATCCAGGAAATGTTCAGCCAGTACTGGGAACAGCACCGGAAGACGGTGCTCTTCGTCACCCACGACCTGGCCGAGGCGGTCTTCCTGTCCGACCGCGTGCTGGTGATGAGCGCGCGGCCCGGGCGCATCGTCGCCGAATACGACATCGACCTGCCGCGCCCGCGCAGCATCGACGCGCTGCGCGCCGAGCCGCGCTTCCTGTCGCTGATCGACGGCCTGTGGCAGGACATCAAGGCGCAATCGGCCATTGCCATGAAGGGGCGCGCGCCATGAGCATCGCCACCGTGCAAGCCGGCGGCGGCCTGGGCCGCGCCGCACAGGTCCGCCTGCTGCAGGCGCTGATCCTGGTCGGCACCCTGTCCGCCTGGGAAGGCGGCGTGCGCAGCGGCCTGGTCGATCCCTTCTGGACCAGCAGCCCCAGCCTCATCGCGGCCGCCTTCTGGGAGTCGCTGCAGAGCCTGGCCATCGTGCGCCACACCGGCGTGACCCTGGCCGAGGCGCTGGCCGGCCTGGCCGCGGGCTGCGCGGGCGGCATCCTGCTCGGCCTGCTGCTGGGCATGAGCCGCGTCGTCGGCGCGGCCGCCGAGCCCTTCGTCATCGCGCTCAACAGCCTGCCGCGCGTGGCGCTGGGGCCGCTGATCGTGATGTTCGCCGGCATCGGCTTCGCTTCCAAGTTCCTGCTGGCCTTCTCGCTGGTGGTGGTGCCGATGATGATCAACACCTACGAGGGCATCAAGTCGGTGGACCGCATCCAGCTCAACCTGATGCACGTGCTGCGCGCCAGCCGCCGCCAGGTGTTCTTCAAGGTGCTGCTGCCCAACTGCGTGCCCTGGATCTTCTCGGGCATCCGCGTATCGATCTCGTTCGCCATCATCGGCGCCATCGTCGGCGAGTTCATCTCGGCGCGCGCGGGCATCGGCTACATGATCGACGAGGCCGCGGGCGGCTTCGACACCACCGGCATGCTGATGCCCCTGGTGGTGCTGATGCTGATCGCCTTCGGCCTGGACCGCCTGGTGCTGGCGGCGTCCGAGCGCCTGCTGCACTGGCGCGACGCAAAGGCCTGACCGACCCCGCCCGGCGCCGCGCGGCGCCGGGCACCCCTTCCCTGACTTCCTATTGGAACAAGCATGCGACCCTTCCCTACCCTCGCTTCCTCCCGGCGGTGGCTGGCCGCCCTGCTGCTGTCGGCCATCGGCGCATCGGCCGCGACCGGCGCGGCCGCCGCGCAGACCGAGCTGCACATCGGCATCTCCAACCGCTCGCTGCTGGGCCTGCCCATCCTGATCGCCAAGGAAAAAGGCTTCTTCGACAAGGAGGGCCTGGCCGTCTCGATCGACTACTTCGCCGGCGGCGTGCCGGCCACCGCGGCGCTGATCGGCGGCTCGGTGCAGTTCATCGATGCGGCCTTCGAGAACAACCTGAAGGCCGTCAAGCGCGGCCAGGACGTGGTCAGCGTGGTCAACCTGCAGACCGACTTCGCCGGCGCGGTGATCGCCCGCAAGGACGTCGCCGCCAGGCTGGGCCGCGCGCCCACCGTGCAGGACCTGAAGGGCCTGCGCATCGGCACGCTGGCGCGCGGCGGCTTCGCCGACGTGTCCACGCGCTACATCGTCGCCGACGCCGGCCTGGACCCGGAAAAGGACATCGCCATCGTGCCGGTGCGCGGCGCCGACCGGCAGCTGGCCGCGGGCGAGGCCGGCGAGATCGACGCCGCCTTCGTCATGGAGCCCTGGAACGTGATCGCCGTGGACGCCGGCGGCAAGTGGGACTACGTGCTGGACCTGACCCGCGGCCAGGGCCCGTCGGTCTTCCAGGGCCTGGGCTACACCACCCTGCAGACCACCCGCGCCTACGTCAAGGACAACCGCGAGACCGCCGACAAGGTGGTGCGCGCGGTGGTCGCGGCGCTGCAGTACATCGTCGACCCGACCAACCTGGACGCGGTGGCCGAGGTCGCCAACGAGGAATACGGCAAGCCGGGCGTGGCGGTCATCAAGACCTCGCTGCAGCGCCAGGCGCACACCTTCTCGCCGCAGCTGACGCCGGCCGCGCAGGAAAAGACCGGCCACCTGCTGCTGCAGAGCGATTCCATCAAGCCGCCCGTGCCGTCCTTCGCGGACGCGGTGGACGATTCCTTCCGGCCGCTGTGGGACGCCTTCAAGGCCCCGCAGGCGGCCGCACGCTGACGCAAGGAGCCCGGCCATGTCCGACGCTGCCATCCACGAGGCGCCGCCTGGGCCGCTGGACGACCCGCGCAGCCCGCTGTCGCGCGCGGTGCGCCAGCCGCTGATGCTGGGCCTGTTCCTGCCCACGCAGACCGGCGGGTTCTCGCAATCGACCTACCCGCGCGACACGCGCTGGGACTTCGCCTACAACAGCCGGCTGACCCTGGCCGCCGAGCGGCACGGCTTCGACTTCGTGTTCAGCCTGCAGCAGTGGGTGCCCAAGGGCGGCTTCGGCGGCGAGATGCATTACCGCGAGAACTTCCTGGACCCCTTCATCACCACGGTGGCGCTCAGCCCGCTGACCCGGCGCATCATCACCATTTCCACGGTCAACGTGCTGTACGGCAACCTGCACCCGCTGTACCTGGCGCGCTTCGCGGCCACCGCCGACCACATCGCCGGCGGGCGCTTCGGGCTGAACATCGTCACCGGCTACGACGCCAACGAGCCGCTGATGTTCGGCATGGACCGCGCCGACCACGACGCGCGCTACCGCCAGGCCGACGAGTTCGCGCGCATCATGGAGCGGCTCTGGGAAGGGCGCGAGAACCTGACGCTGGACGGCGACTACTACAGGCTCCAGGGCGCCTACGTGTCGCCGCGCCCCGTCCACGGCCGGCCCATCATGGTGTCGGCCAGCGCCTCGCAGGCCGGCTTCGAATACGCCGCCGGGCATTCCGACATCGTCTTCACTTCCAGCCCGGCCGGCGCCGAGTTCGGCCGCGCCATCGAGGCCCTGCCCGAGCACGTCGCGAAGATCCGCGCCCCCTACGCCCGGCGCAACCGGCAGGGCAAGGTCATCATCTTCCCGCTGATCCTGTGCAAGCCCACGCGCGAGGAAGCCTACGCCTACCGCGACGCCATCGCCGCGCGCGCCGACGTGGAATCGATCCGCGCCTACACGGCCCGCCACTCGGGCGGCGACGCGCAGGGCTGGAAGCAGCACATCCCGGCCGACCGCGTGCTGGGCGGCCACATCCAGATCGTCGGCAGCCCCGAGGACGTGGCCGACGCCCTGCAGCGCCTGCACGAGGCGGGGATGGACGGCGTGCAGATCGGCTTCTACGACTACGAGCCGGAACTGGAATTCTTCGCCGAGCGCGTGCTGCCGCTGCTGCGCGAGCGCGGGCTGCGGCTGGCCGTGGAGGAGGAGGATGCGGCGGCGGAGGCGACATGAGCCTGATCCTGAACGTCACCGTGCTGGGCCTGGGCATGCATCCGGCGGCCTGGCGCTACCGCGACGGCCCGGCTTCGTCCTACTTCGATCCCGCCTATTTCCGCGAGATCGCGCAGACGGCCGAGGCGGGCCTGCTGCACGCCGTCTTCCTGGCCGACACGCTGGCCGTCGACGAAGAGAACTTCGAGCGCCCCAACCTGGGCGCCATGGACCCCGGCGCGGTGCTGGCCTACCTGGCCGGCCAGACGCGCCACATCGGCCTGGTGGGCACGGCCTCGACCACCTACAGCGAGCCCTTCGGCCTGGCGCGGCGCTTCCAGTCGCTGGACCACCTGAGCGGCGGGCGCGCCGGCTGGAACGTGGTCACCACCTTCGTGCCGGACGTGGCCGCCAACTTCGGCAGCCAGCCCCTGCCGCCGGGCCCGCAGCGCTACGAACGCGCCGAGGAATTCGTCGACGTGGTGCGCGCGCTGTGGCTGAGCTGGCAGGCAGGCTCGCTGATCGGCGACAAGGCGGCAGGGCGCTTCGCCGATGCCGCCCTGGCGCGCCCGCTGGACCACCGCGGCGAACATTTCTCGGTGCGCGGCCCGCTGACGCTGCCGCGCTCGCCGCAAACGCACCCGGTGCTG
>Ga0182738_1001978_pt1 | contig 24873 bp, 33 predicted proteins | sample eDN5th30CBELigMG_FD_128876 | JGI IMG/M metagenome (GOLD analysis project Ga0182738, IMG submission 128876) | Enriched Miracle-Growth compost microbial communities from Emeryville, California, USA - eDNA 5th pass 30_C BE-Lig MG (version 2)... ...
CTTCTCCAGCTCGGCGTCGAGCGCCTCGGCCTGGATCACGGTGCGCGGGAAGCCGTCGAGGATGAAGCCATGGTCGGCCTCACCGGACTCGAGGCGCTCGGCGATGATGCTGATGATCACCTCGTCGGGGACCAGGTCCCCCCGGTCCATGAACTCCTTCGCGGCCTTACCGACCTCGGTGCCTTCCTTGACCGCGGCCCGGAGGATGTCACCGGTCGCGTAGTAGGGGTACTCGAGATCCTCCTGCAGGCGCTCGCCCTGGGTGCCCTTGCCACTCCCGGGCGGCCCGAGCAAGATCAGATTGAGTTCGGCCACGGACAGCCCGCTACCTGAGGAATCCCTCGTAATTGCGCATCATCAGCTGCGCCTCCAGCTGCTTGACGGTGTCCAGGGCGACGCCGACCACGATCAGGATCGAGGTGCCGCCGAAGAACAGACCACCGCTGCCGACGTTGTTGAAGAAGATCGTCGGGAAGGCGGCCACAGCAGCCAGGTAGATCGCCCCCGGGAAGGTCAGGCGAGAGAGCACACGGTCCAGGTACTCGGCGGTAGGCCGGCCCGGACGCACGCCGGGGATGAACCCGCCGTACTTCTTCAGGTTGTCGGCCTGGTCCACCGGATTGAACGTGACCGCGGTGTAGAAGTAGGTGAAGATCACGATGAAGAAGCACTCACCGACCACGTAAGCCCAGCTCGAGGGGCTGAGGAAAGCCGCGAAGTCCTGCGCGGCCGGAGTGTTGATCAACTGGCCGATGGTCGGCGGCAGAGCCATGATCGAGGCGGCGAAGATGACCGGGATGACGCCGGCCATATTGACCCGCAGCGGCAGGTAGGTGGAACCGCCCGAGGTCATCTTGCGGCCGACCACGCGCTTCGCGTACTGGACGGGAATCCGCCGCTGGCCTTCCTGGACGTAGACGATCGCGACGATCACACCGAGCACGATGAACGGCAGCATCACGACGAAGACCTGATCCGGGTTGTTCCACCAGGTCTGGATACCGGGCAGCACGCCGGAGACGATCGAGGCGAAGATCAGCAGTGAGATGCCGTTGCCGATCCCGCGTTGGGTGATCAACTCGCCGATCCACATCAGCAGGGTCGAGCCCGCGGTCAGGCAGATCACGATCAGCAGCACGTTGCCGAAGTTCATGTTCGAGACGACGCTGGTGCCGCCGGTCGAGAGCGAGTTGAAGAGAAAGACGTAGGCGAAGGACTGCATCGCCGAAAGCCCGACCGTGAGGTAACGGGTGTACTGCGTGATCTTCTGCTGGCCGACCTCGCCCTCCTTCTGGAGCTTCTCCAGCGAAGGCATGACCACGGTCAGGAGCTGCAGGATGATCGAGGCTGTGATGTAGGGCATGATGCCCAGGGCAAACAGCGACAATCGCGAAAGCGAACCGCCCGAGAACAGGTTCAGGAACCCGAGGATGTTCGAGCCGGTGAGCTGGGACTCAAGCTCCTTGACGGCGTCGACATCGATACCCGGTGCGGGGATGTAGGCGCCGAGCCGGTAGAGGGCGAGCATCGCCGCCATGAAGAGGAGCTTCCGGCGGATCTCCGGGACGGAGAAGGCTTTCGCGATCGTTGCCAGCATCAGTCAATCAGCTCGCAGCTTCCGCCGGCGGCTTCGATCTTCTCCTTGGCGGCAGCCGAAAAGCCATGTGCCTTGACGGTCAGGCTCTTGCTGATTTCGCCGCGGGCGAGGATCTTGACCGGATCTTTGCGACTCGCGAGGCCAGCAGCCTTGAGCGATTCGGGGGTGACCTCGGCGCCGGCCTCGAAGCGATCCTCGAGATCGCTCAGGTTGACCGGCTGGGTCGCGGTCCGGAAGTTTTCGAACGGCATCGACTTCTTCATGTGCGGGCCGCGCAGCTTGCGCATCCGCATGTGAATCGGGGTCTGACCACCTTCGAGGTTGACCTTGCGCTTGTTGCCCGAGCGCTGCCCCTGACCGCCGTGTCCGCGGCCGGAAGTCTTGCCGGTGCCCGAACCGGGGCCACGGCCGATCCGCTTCTTGGGGCGGCGCGAGCCGGGCTTGGGGCTCAGGTTGTGAAGGCCGATTTCTTCTTCGCGGCTTTCTTGCTTGTCAGCCATCAGGCCTCCTCCACCTCGACCAGGTGGGAAACCACCTTGAGCTGACCCTGGAGCTGGGGGGAATCCTCGCGTTCGACCGTGCGGCCGCGCTTGCCCAGGCCCAGAGCGGCAAGGGTGCCACGCTGGCTCGGGTTCGTATTGATGTCAGAACGAATCTGGGTGATCGAGAGCTTGGCCATCAGGATTCGTCTCCTTCAGCCTTGCCCTCGGCCTCTTCGGCCTTCTCGGCGCCGGCACCTTCAGTTGCCTCTTCGGCCGGCGCTTCGCCGGATTCTTCAGCCTGAACTTCCTCGGCGACCTCAGTTGTGGCTTCGGCCTGCGCCTCTTCGGCGGCTACTTCGGCTTCGACTTCGGTCACGCCTGCTTCGGTCGGCTCGGGGGCAGGTGCGTCCGCAGTTTCTGCGGCGGCCTTCTCCTCGACCGCGGCGATGTCGGCCGGTGTTCCGGCCGCTTCTGCGGTCGGGGCCTCGGCGGCTTCCTCGCTCGGAGCAGCGGTCGCCTCGGCGGCCGCCGCCTCAGCGGCAACCTCTTGATCGCTGGGCGCTTCGGGGGCATCACCGTTCGTGGTGGCCTCGGCCTCGGCCGCGGCAGCTTCCGCCTCGGCTTCCTTGTCGATACCCAAGACCTCGGTGATCGTCAGGCCACGCAGCTCCGCGACTTCCTCCGGCCGGCGCAGACGGATGATGCCGTCCATGGTCGCCTTGACCAGGTTGATCGGGTTCTGCGTGCCGACGCTCTTGGTGAGGATGTCACGCACGCCGCCCAGTTCGAGCACGGCACGGACACCACCGCCGGCGATCACGCCGGTACCCGGGCTGGCCGGGCGCAGCACCACGTGACCGGCGCCGTAGCGGCCGATGATCTTGTGGGTGATCGTGTCCCCGTACTTGGGGATCCGAATCAAGTTCTTGCGGGCGTTCTCGACGGCCTTCTGGATGGCGAGCGGGACTTCCCGCGCCTTTCCGTAACCGATTCCGACGACCGACTCTTCATCGCCGACAGCGACCAGGGCCGTGAACGAGAAACGACGACCGCCCTTGACCACCTTGGCCACGCGGTTGATCTCGATCACACGCTCCTGCAGGTCGAGCCCCTTGGGGCTGACCATCTCAATGCGGGCTGTATCCATTCCCTTCATTTCAGCTCTTCACCGTACTGGAGTTCCCTAGAACTCCAGTCCACCCTCTCTCGCACCTTCGGCCAGGGCCTTGACCCTGCCGTGGTAGCGGTAACCGCTTCGGTCGAAGACACATGTCTCGACGCCTGCCTTCTTTGCACGTTCGGCCAGCAACTCGCCGGCCTTCTTCGCCTGCTCGGTACCCCGCAGCTCCTTGAGCTCCGGTTCGGTCCAGTTGGCCGCGGCGAGCGTCCTGCCATCGACATCGTCGATGAGCTGCGCGAAGACGCCGCGGTTCGAGCGGTACACGGACAGCCGGGGCCGCTGGGCGGTGCCGGACACCTTGGACCGGACCCGGTAGCGGCGCCGCTGCCGGCGCTGGCGCTTGGTAATGACGCTCATACTCGCTTACCGACCTTCCTGGCGACGTGTTCGCCGCGGTAACGGATGCCCTTGCCCTTGTAGGGCTCCGGCGGACGGCTCTCGCGGATGTTCGCCGCGACCTGACCGACCTTCTGCTTGTCGATCCCCTTGACGATGATCTCCGTCGGCTGGGGAAGTTCAAATTCGATGCCCTCCGGCGCCTCGATCGAGACCGGATGGGAGTAGCCCAGGGCCAGCTCCAGGTTCTTGCCCTTGGCCGCGGCCCGGTAACCGACGCCCTGGATCTCGAGCACCTTGGTGTAGCCGTCGGTGACGCCGACGATCATGTTGGCGATCAGGCTGCGGGTCAGGCCATGAAGGGCCCGGTGGTTCGGACGGTCGGTCGGCCGTTCGACCGTGATCTGACGGTCCTCCGTCTTCACGGTCATGTCGGTCGAGACTTCCTGCGCGAGCTCGCCCTTCGGGCCCTTGACCTTGATCAGTCCGGGCTTGATGTCGATCTCGACCCCATCGGGGAGATCGATCGGCTTTTTTCCAATTCGACTCATTGATTCCTCGTTACCAGACGTAGGCGAGCACTTCGCCGCCGACGCCTTCCTTCTTGGCTTCGTGGCCGGTCATCACCCCGTGCGAGGTCGTGATGATCGCCGTGCCGGTGCCACCGTGAACCCGGGGAACCTCCCCGTGGCCGACGTAACGACGGCGGCCGGGCCGGGAGACCCGCTCGAGGCCGGTGATCACCGGCTGGTGGTCCTTCGTGTACTTGAGCTCGACCGTGATCTTCTCGCCCACGTCGGCAGCGCTCTTCTCGAAACCCGAGATGTAGCCCTGCTCGGTGAGGATGCGGGAGACCTCCAGCTTCAGCTTCGAGCTGGGCACCTCGACGGTGGCCAGGCCGGAGCTGAGACCGTTGCGGATCCGGGTCAGGTAGTCGGAGATGGGATCGGTAAGCATCAGGTCACCAACTCGACTTCGTCATGCCGGGGATGTAGCCCTCGTGGGCGGCCTCGCGCAGGCAGATCCGGCAGATGCCGAACTTGCGGTAATACGCCCGGGGGCGTCCGCACCGGCGGCACCGGTTGTACTCGCGGGTCGAAAACTTCGCCTTGCGCTGCTGGCGCACCTTCTGTGACGTCTTGGCCATTAGGCCTGGTCCTCCTGCGTTTCAGTTTCTTCGTCGGCTGCGGGTACCTCTGCCTCTGCGGCGGGTTCCTCGGTGGAGCCGGCTCCGTCGGTTGCCTCGGCGGCCGGCTCGTCGGTGGCGCTCTCAGCACCCTCGGGGACCGGGCGACCTTCCTTGGCGAAAGGCATCCCCAGGCCGAGCAGCAGCTCGAAAGCCTCGTAGTCCGTCGGAGCGGACGTGGTAATCGTGATGTCGAGACCGCGGGTCTCGTCAACCGAGTCGTAATCGATCTCGGGGAAGATCAGCTGTTCGCGGACGCCCATCGAGTAGTTGCCACGGCCGTCGAACGAGGTCGCCTTGAGGCCACGGAAATCGCGGATGCGCGGGATCGCGATCGAGGTCAGGCGGTCGAGGAACTCCCACATCCGGGCACCCCGCAGGGTCACCGAAGCGCCGACCGGCATGCCTTCACGCAGCTTGAACGACGCGATCGACTTCTTCGCGATGCGGGTGTTCGGCATCTGGCCGGCGATGGTGGCGAGTTCGCCGATCGCCTTTTCGCGCGCCTTCGAGTCAACCGAGGAGCCGAGGCCCATGTTCAGCGTGATCTTTTCGAGGCGCGGCGCTCGCATCGGGCTCGTGTAGCCAAAGGTCTCCATCAGCTTGGGAAGCACCTCGTTGTTGTAGGTGTCCCGGAGCCGGGGCGGCGGCACTGCCTGCTGAGTTGTCGTTGCTGCTTCCATGAATTCCTAAATGGCCTCGCCGGTGCGCTTCGAGTAGCGCTGGCGCTTGCCGTCGTCGGTGGTGCGAATGCCGATGCGAGTCGGCCGGTTGTCAGAGGGGTCGACCAGAGCCACGTTGGAAACGTGAATCGGACCCTCCATCTCGATGATCCCGCCTTCCTTGCCCTGGCCGCGCCCGTCGGGCGAAGGCTGGGCGCGCTGGTGGCGCTTGACCATGTTGATGTCCTCAACGTACACGGTTTCGGCCTTGGGGTCGGTCCTCAGGACCTTGCCCTGCTTGCCCTTCTCCTTGCCGCTGATGACCTGGACTTGATCGTCGGTGCGGATACGCATCACAGCACCTCCGGAGCGAGCGAGATGATCTTCATGAAGTCGCGATCACGCAGCTCACGGGCGACCGGCCCGAAGATGCGGGTGCCACGCGGATTGTTCTGCGCGTCGATCAGCACGGCGGCGTTCTCGTCGAAAGCGATGTAGGTGCCGTCGTTGCGACCGAGCTCCTTCTTGGTCCGCACGATCACGGCCTGAACGACCTCACCCTTCTTGACGCTGCCCTGCGGGCTCGCCTGCTTGACGGTCGCGGTGATCACGTCACCGATCGAGCCGTACTTGCGATGGGAGCCGCCCTTGACCCGAATGCAGAGAAGTTCACGGGCGCCCGAGTTGTCGGCGACGCGGAGTCTGGATTCCTGCTGAATCACCTTCTACCTCGCCTTCTCGACGACCTCGACCAGGCGCCAGTGCTTGGTCTTGGAAAGCTTGCGGGTCTCGATCACGCGAACCACGTCGCCCTCGTGGGCTTCGTTGCGCTCGTCATGCGCGTGGATCTTGTGCGACTGACGGACGATCTTTTCGTAGACCGGGTGGCGGCGGGCGGTGTCGATCTGGACGGTGATGGTCTTGTCCGTCTTGTCGGAAACGACCTTGCCCTGACGCTCCTTCGGCTTGCCGGTACGGGTCTTCTCGGCGCGCGGGGTCCCCACGCCGTCACCCTTCCGGGCTGCCTTGATCTCTTCGCGGCGCTTGCGGCGGACCGCAGCCTTCTTCGCGCGGGCAGCCTCACGGTCGGCCTGGCGCTGCTCGGGGCTGCGCTCGGGGCCGGCCTCACCGGACTTGCGGGACTTGATGATCCGGCGACGTTCCTTCCAGGGAAGGTCGGCGAGCGGATCGTCCTCGGCCTCGGCTTCATCAGCCGATTCTGCCGCTGGTGCGTCGGAGGTTTCTTCGGCGGGAGCGGCAGCCTCTTCGGCAGGAGCTTCCTCTACCGGAGTTTCTTCGGCGGCTGCTTCTTCGGCCGTAGCCTCTTCAGTTTTCTTTTCAGTTTCTTCTTCTGACATGGGTTCCTACTTGTGGCTCGTCTCGCGCTCGAGATCGATATTGCGCTGCTTGGCGATCGTCAGGAGCCGGGCGAGATCCTTGCGGGCGCGGCCGACTGCGGCCGTGTCCTCGAGTTCACCCGTGGCGTGACGGAGACGCAGGTTGAACGACTCTTCGCGTACTTCCTTGAGCTTCTCGACCAGTTCGATATCGCTCATGCTGTGGGCGTCGGCGGCTTTCACTCTCCCGCTCCTTCCCGCTGGACGAACTTGGTCTTCAGCGGCAGTTTGTGGCCGGCGACCCGCATCGCTTCACGGGCCAGCTCCTCCGGCACGCCGGAAACCTCGAACATGATCCGGCCGGGCTTGACCACGGCAACCCAGGCTTCCGGGTTGCCCTTGCCCTTACCCATCCGGGTTTCGGCCGGCTTCTTGGTGATCGGCTTATCCGGGAAGACGTTGATCCAGACCTTGCCGCCACGCTTCATCTTTCGGGTCATCGCGACACGGGCTGCCTCGATCTGGCGGTTGGTGATCCAACCGCGCTCGAGAGACTTGAGCCCGTACTCGCCGAAGGTGACGGCGGTGCCGCCCTTGGAGTTGCCCTTGCGGCGACCACGCATGACCTTGCGGTGCTTGACCCGCTTCGGCATCAACATCAGCGACGACCTCCCCTGCGATCATCGCCACGGCCGCCGCGGCGAGAGCCCGGACGATCGGAACGATCGGCGGGTGGCTCGTCCGAGGTCCGCGAGGACTCGAAGCCCTCGGGCATGACCTCGCCCTTGTTGATCCAGCACTTGACGCCGATTCGGCCGGTGCCGGTCTTCGCCTCGACGAAGCCGTAGTCGATGTCGGCCCGCAGGGTGTGGAGTGGCACGCGGCCATCCGAGTAACCCTCGGTGCGGGCCATCTCGGCACCGCCCAGGCGCCCGGAGATCTGGACCTTGACGCCCTTGGCGCCGGAGCGCATGGCGGAGGTCAGGGCTCGCTTCATCGCGCGACGGAAAGCGACGCGGTTCTGGAGTTGCTCGGCGATCGACTGGGCGACCAGCTTGGCGTCGAGCTCGGGGCGCTTGACCTCGCGGATGTTCACCTTCACCGGCGAGCCGGTGATCTTGTGGAGGTCCTTGCGGAGCGCGTCGACCTCACTGCCCGACTTGCCGATCACGATGCCCGGACGGGCGGTGTGGATGTCCACGGCGACCTCGCCGCGGCGCTCGATCGTGATGTCGGAAAGCCCGGCGTGGGCAAGCTTGTTCTCGATGTGGTCCCGGATCGCCAGGTCCTGCATCAGCAGGTCCGAAAACTCCTTGTCGGCGAACCAGTTGGACTTCCAATCGTGGATGTAGCCGACGCGGAAGCCTTCGGGATGGATCTTCTGTCCCATGGGTCTTCTATTCCTCGTCTTCCGGTGTCAGCGCCACGGAAATGTGGCAAGTACGCTTGTGAATCGGGGTGGCCCGGCCCATCGCCCGCGGCCGGAACCGCTTCAGCGTGGGTCCTTCGTCGACCCGGATCTCGGCGACGATCATCTCGTCCCCGATCAGGTCGTGGTTGGCCTCGGCGTTGGCGGCGGCCGACTCGATCACCTTGGCGATGTCATCAGCGGCCGTACGCGGTGAAAACTGCAGCAGCGAACGGGCGTCGTCGATGTGCTTGCCGCGGACCTGGTCGGCGACCAGGCGGGCCTTGCGGGGCGACACGCGCACGTACTTCGAGGTGGCCCGGACCAGCACCGGCTCGGCCGCCTCTTCCTTCTTCTTGGTCTTTGCGGCCATCAGTCCTTACCGCCGGTATGCGACTTGAAGGTTCGGGTCGGGGCGAACTCGCCCAGCTTGTGACCGACCATCGACTCGGAGATGAAGACGGGCACGTGCTTGCGCCCGTCGTGGACGGCGATCGTGTGACCGACCATCTCGGGGAAGATCGTCGAACGGCGCGACCAGGTCTTGACCATGTTCTTGTTGCCGGCCTCGTTCATGGCTTCGATCCGGCCCATCAGCCGCTCTTCCACGTACGGGCCCTTCTTGGTTGACCTACCCACGGTCTACCTACCCTTCTTCTTTCCGCGACGACGGCCGCGCACGATGTAACGGTCGGATTGCTTGCCCTTCTTTCGGGTGCGATACCCGAGCGTCGGCTTGCCCCACGGGGTGACCGGGTGGCCGCCGGGGGTCTTGTGCGCCTCGCCACCGCCGTGCGGGTGGTCGACCGGGTTCATGGCGATACCGCGAGTCTGCGGGCGCTTGCCCTTGTGACGGCTGCGGCCCGCCTTGCCGACCTTGACGTTCTGGTGCTCGGCGTTGGAGAGCGTGCCGATAGTTGCCCGGCACTCCGCGCGCACCATGCGCATCTCGGAAGATGGAAGGCGCAGCGTGACCATGTCACCCTCCTTCGCGACCAGCTGGATCGCGGTACCGGCGCTGCGGCCGAGCTTTCCGCCCTGGCCGGCCTTCAACTCCACGTTGTGGACGGTGGTACCGACTGGCATCTCGCCGAGGGCGAGACAGTTGCCAGGTCGAATGTCCGACCCGGGGCCGGAGTTGATGACGTTGCCCACCTCGATCTGTGAGGGGGCGAGGATGTAAGCCTTCTCGCCGTCCGCGTAATGCAGCAGCGCGATGTAAGCGGAGCGGTTCGGGTCGTACTCGATCGTCGCGACCTTGGCGGGAATCCCGTCCTTGGTCCGCTTGAAGTCGATCTTCCGGTAGCGGCGCTTGGCCCCTCCACCGCGATGGCGGGAGGTGATGCGACCGTTGGAGTTGCGGCCGCCGGACTTCTTCAGTCCTTCGACCAGGCTCTTCTCCGGCTCGGTCGCCGTGATCTGCTCACGCAGCTGGTACGTCGCGAAGCGGCGCCCTGGGCTTGTCGGTTTTGTCTTGCGAATTGCCATTAGCTAGTTCCTCTAAGCCCTTACTCGACCGCCGCGCCTTCGAACAGCTCGATGGTGTCGCCGGGGGCGAGTTCGACGATTGCCTTCTTCCAGGAGCGGCTGCGACCCTGATGCAGGCCACGACGCTTCGGCTTGGAATGAACCTTGGAAGTCCGCACCTTGACCACTTCGACTCCGAACGCCTTCTCGACGGCGTCCTTGATCTCGAACTTGTGGGCACGGTCGTCCACCCGGAAGGTGTACTTGCCGGCCGCGATCAGGGCATATGCCTTCTCGGAGATGACCGGACGGATGATCACGCTGCGGGGATCCATCACTCACCGTCCTTTTCGGTCTCGGAACCGCGGGCCGGCTCAGCCGTCTGGGCGGCCAGAACCTCGAGGGCCGCTTCGGAGACGACGATCGAAGCGGCGCCGATCACGTCGACAACTCCGGTCGCGCCGACCTCCATCACGGAGACCCGGGGGATGTTGCGGAAGCTCTTCAGCAGGTCGGTCTCTTCGCCGAGGATGATCACCAGGGTCGAGCGCTTGGCGCCCCACTTGGTGAGCGCCGCGGCGGCGTCCTTGGTCGAGGGAGTCTCGAAGTCAGCCGCCTTGACCACGGCAACGCTGCCGCGCTCGGCGTGGACCGAAAGCGCGGAGCGCATCGCCTTGCGGCGGGCCTTGCGGTTGACCTTGACCGTGTAATGCCGCGGCTTCGGGCCGAAAGCGGCACCGCCGCCGTAGCGGTTCGGGACGCTGAGAGCGCCGACGCGGGCACGACCGGTGCCCTTCTGCCGCCAAGCCTTGGCGGTGGTCATCGAAACCTCACCGCGGGTCAGCGACGAGGCCGTGCCCTGGCGACGCGCGTTGGCGTCGGCCCGGGCGGTCTCGTGGACCAGCGACTGGTGGAAAGCCTCATCGAAGAGGCCGGCCGGCAGATCGGCCTTGGTGGTTTTGCCCAACACTGGGGCCTTGGCGCTAGCCATCGGTACGGATCTCCACAATCGAGTTCTTGGCGCCGGGAACGGAGCCCTTGATCAGCAGCAGGTTCTTGTCGGCGTCGATGCCGGCGATGGTCAGGCCGAGCTGGCTGCGACGCTTGCCGCCCATCTGGCCCGGAAGACGCATGCCCTTGAAAACGCGGGCCGGCCACGCGGACGCACCGATCGAGCCCGGGGCACGGACGTTGTGCGAACCGTGCGAAACGGGGCCGCGGCCGAAGTTGTGCCGCTTGACGGTGCCCTGGAAGCCCTTGCCGATGGTGATGCCGGCGACCTTGACCTTCTGGCCTTCCTCGAAAGCGTCGACGGTGACCTTCTGGCCGAGCTTCACCTCGCCGGCCTCACCCGCTTCGCCTTCCTCGCCTTCAGCGGAAGGCGCGGGCAGTTCCACGTCGCGGAACTCGACCAGCACGCGCGAAGGCGCGGCGTCGGCCTTGGCCAGGTGGCCCAGTTCGGCCTTGCTCAGCTTCGACTCCTTGACCTCGTCGAAGGCGAGCTGGATCGCCGAGTAGCCGTCGCGGTCTTCGCGACGTATCGCGGTGACCGGACACGGCCCGGCCTCGATGACTGTTACGGGAATGACCTCACCGTCTTCTCTGAAGATCTGGGTCATTCCAAGCTTTTTTCCGAGAATCGCCGACATGCGCTACCTACAGTCGGATCTCGATGTCGACGCCGGCCGGGAGCGAGTCCAGGCGCTGTAGCGAATCGACGGTCTTGGGGGTGGGCTGCTTGATATCGATCAGACGCTTGTGGGTCCGGATCTCGAAATGCTCCCGAGAGTCCTTGTCCTTGAACGGCGAGCGGATCACGCAGTAGATGTTGCGCTCGGTCGGCAGCGGCACGGGACCGGAAACGGTCGCGCCGGTGCGCTCAGCCGTGTCGACGATCTCGCGGGCAGCGCGATCGATGGCGTCGTGATCGTAGGCCTTGAGCCTGATCCTGATTTTCTGTGCGGCAATAGCGGCCACTTTGGCTTCTCTTCTTACTTTCTTCTACTGGCGCTGAACAGCCACTGACGGGCTGACGCGCTGATGTCAAGGTCCCCCGCCGCCTGCGGCTCAGACCCCGCCTGAGCGGGACCAGTGCCGTGGTTCGACAATCCGGGGTACTTCAAAGGTCGTATCTGTTACTGGTGCTGCGGTACTTCAGATGCTGCTCATGCTGCGGTGCTTCTCGTACTTCACGCGCCTAAGGGCGCAAAAACGGGGCGGACCCGAAAAACTTGCTGTCTTCGGGTCCGCCCCGGGTAAGTCCAATCGTTACTCGATGATCTCCGAGACGACGCCGGAGCCGACCGTGCGGCCGCCTTCGCGAATCGCGAAGCGGAGGCCCTGGTCCATGGCGATCGGCTGGATCAGCTCGATCTCCATCTCGACGTTGTCGCCGGGCATGACCATCTCCGTGCCCTCGGGCAGGTTGGCGACGCCGGTCACGTCGGTGGTCCGGAAGTAGAACTGCGGCCGGTAGCCGGAGAAGAACGGGGTGTGACGTCCGCCTTCTTCCTTCTTGAGGCAGTAGACCTCGGCCTTGAACTTGGTGTGCGGGGTGATCGAACCGGGCTTGCAGAGAACCTGGCCACGCTCGATCTCCTCACGCTTGGTGCCGCGGAGCAGACAACCGACGTTGTCGCCGGCGCGCCCCTCGTCGAGGATCTTGCGGAACATCTCGACACCGGTGATCGTGGTGGTCTCGGTCTTCTCGTGAATACCGACGATCTCCACTTCGTCACCCGTGTTGACGATGCCCTGCTCGATACGACCGGTGGCGACGGTGCCACGACCGGTGATCGAGAAGATGTCTTCGACCGGCATCAGGAACGGCTTGTCGAGGTCACGCTCCGGCTCCGGGATGTAGGAGTCGAGGGCCTCGCCCAGCTCGACGATGCGGGCCTGGAAGTCAGCGTCGCCCTCGAGAGCCTTGAGGGCCGAGCCCTTGATGATCGGGGTGTTGTCGCCGTCGAACTCGTACTCGTTGAGGAGGTCGCGGACCTCTTCCTCGACCAGCTCGATGAGCTCCTCGTCGTCGACCTGGTCGACCTTGTTGAGGAACACGACGACGTGCGGCACGTTGACCTGACGGGCGAGCAGGATGTGCTCGCGGGTCTGGGGCATGACGCCGTCAGCAGCAGAAACGACCAGGATCGCGCCGTCCATCTGGGCGGCACCGGTGATCATGTTCTTGACGTAGTCGGCGTGGCCGGGGCAGTCAACGTGGGCGTAGTGACGGTTCGGGGTCTCGTACTCGACGTGCGACGTCGCGATGGTGATCCCGCGCTCCTTCTCTTCCGGAGCGTTGTCGATCTCCTCGAAGCTCTTCTTGTCTTCGGAGAGAGTGTTGGTGATGGCCGCGGTAAGGGTGGTCTTGCCGTGGTCGACGTGACCGATGGTGCCGACGTTTACGTGCGGCTTATCGCGCTCGAACTTCTCCTTGGACATGCTTTCCTGGAACCTTTCTCGTCTGTTTCTCTTTGAACTTGGTTTCTACGTCTGATCGAACTGCTAAAGCTTGGTGGCTCCGGCCTTTCGCCCAATTTGGGCGAACCTCTGAAATATAGCCATTCGGAGGTTGCGGAGTATTCCGGCCTAGGCTTCCGCCCCTGCCGTTGCGCCGGAACGGCTCTCGGCGATCTCTTCGGCGATGTTGGTCGGAACCTCTTCGTAGCGCTCGAACTGCATCGTGTACTGCGCCCGGCCCTGGGTCGATGACCGCAGATCGGTCGCGTAGCCGAACATCTCGCTGAGCGGCACGAAGGCCTGGACGGCCAGCGCGTTGCCACGCTGTTCCTGGCCCTGGACTTTGCCGCGGCGCCGGGAGAGGTCGCCGATCACGTCACCGAGGAATTCCTCGGGCGTCGTGACCTCGACCGCCATGACCGGCTCGAGCAGGGTCGGGCTGGCCTTACGGGCCGCTTCCTGAAGTGCCATGGAGCCGGCGATCTTGAAGGCCATTTCCGACGAGTCGACGTCGTGGTAGGAGCCGTCGATCAGCTCAACCTTCACGTCGACCATCGGGTAGCCGGCCTTGACGCCGTTCTCGAGCGCCTCCTTGATGCCCTGCTGGACCGCCGGGATGTACTCGGTCGGAATAACGCCGCCCTTGATCTGGTTGTCGAAGACGAAACCGTCGCCGGGGGCCGGCGCGATGTTGATCACCGCGTGGCCGTACTGGCCGCGACCACCGGTCTGGCGGGCGAACTTGCCGCTGACCTTCGGGACTTCCTTGCGGATCGTCTCGCGGTAGGCGACCTGCGGCTTGCCGACGTTGGCCTCGACGTTGAACTCGCGGATCATGCGGTCGACCAGCACCTCCAGATGCAGCTCGCCCATGCCGTGGATCAGGGTCTGGCCCGTTTCCTCGTCGGACTCGATCTTGAAGGTGGGGTCCTCCTCGGCCAGGCGCTGCAGGGCCATGCCCAGCTTCTCCTGGTCGGACTTGGTCTTCGGCTCGATCGCGACCGCGATCACCGTGTCGGGGAACTCCATCGACTCGAGCTCGATCGGGGCGTCCGGAGCCGAGAGAGTGTCACCGGTCCCGGTCTGCTTGAGGCCGACGCCCGCGCAGATATCGCCGGAGTAGACGCGCTCGATCTCCTCACGAGAATTGGCGTGCATCATCAGCAGCCGGCCGATGCGCTCGGTCTTGCCGGTGGTCACGTTGAGCACACGGCCGCCGGCCTCGAGCGAGCCAGAGTAGACGCGGAAGTAGGTCAGCTTGCCGACGTACGGGTCAGCCATCACCTTGAAGGCGAGCGCCGCGAAGGGGCCGGAGTCATCCGCCGGGCGAGTCCCTTCCTCGCGCTCTTCCTCGCCCTTCTTCAGGGGCAGGAGACCTTCGACCGGGGGAATGTCCAGCGGCGAGGGCAGCAGTTCGACGATCTTGTCGAGCAGCGGCTGCACGCCCTTGTTCTTGAAGGAGGAACCGCAGAGGACCGGAGTGATCTCGATCGCGAGGGTGGCGGCCTTGAGCGCCGCGATGATCCGGTCCTCGGCGATCTCTTCGCCTTCGAGGTAGAGCTCCATCAGCTCGTCGTCCTGATCGGCGACCGCTTCGAGCAGGGCGGTCCGGTACTCCTCCGCCTGATCGGCCATGTCGGCCGGGATGTCGACGACTTCGAGCTCCTGACCCAGATCGTCCTTGTAGATCGTGGCCTTCATCGTGACCAGGTCGACGATGCCGGCGAACTCGCCCTCGGCACCGATCGGTAGCTGGATCGGCACGGCGTTGGCGCCGAGGCGATCCTTGATGGTCTCGACCGAGCGGTAGAAGTCGGCGCCGGTGCGGTCCATCTTGTTGATGTAGGCGATCCGCGGAACCGAGTACTTGTCGGCCTGGCGCCAGACGGTCTCGGACTGCGGCTCGACGCCGGCCACCGAGTCGAACACGGCGACGGCACCGTCGAGGACGCGCAGCGAGCGCTCGACCTCGACCGTGAAGTCGACGTGGCCCGGGGTATCGATGATGTTGATGCGGTGGCCGAGCCACTCGCAGGCGGTAGCGGCCGAGGTGATCGTGATCCCGCGCTCCTGCTCCTGCTCCATCCAGTCCATCGTGGCGGCGCCTTCATGGACCTCGCCGATCTTGTGCGAACGGCCGGTGTAGAACAGGATGCGCTCCGTCGTCGTCGTCTTACCGGCGTCGATGTGAGCCATGATCCCGATGTTGCGGGTTTTTTCAAGGGGGAAGGAGCGCGCCACTTTTTCTCTCTGGTTCCTGGAAGTTTCCGTTGCGTTACCGGCTGGCCGCCCGGCCATCTTCTGGCGGGACCAACCTCTTTCAAATTCGACCGGCCGGACCCAGCTGGAGTCCCGCCGATGGGCTCAGAGCCAATAAAAAACCCCGCAGGAAGCAGGGCCGACCCGAGCGACGGGCGACTATAGCAGGTAGATGGCACCCCGCTCAACCTTGATCGGCTGAGCGACCTCCCGTACTCGGCCTCTACCCGACCTCTGACTGCATTAGGCTGCAATCCGCCTTGTCGCCGGAGGAGAGACCGCGTTGAACCCGGAAGCACCCAAACCAGAAGACCGTGAAAAATCCGGCTCCGCCGCCGGGAGTTCCGCCCGCGACCGGGCCGATTCCCTGACGGCCAAGGCGACATCCCAGGACGAGTCGGGCAAGGCCGCCCCGGACGCCTCCGGCAAGGGTGCGACACCCGACGAGAAGCCTCGGCTGACCGAGAAGCAACGGATCGAGGCCCGGCGAGCCCGGCAGGCACGCCGCCGTCGCCGGCCGGTCGAAGGGAACCCGCTCTCGAAGGGCATGCGAGCCACCGGCTTCGAAATTCGTCGCACCGCCGTCTTCCTCGGCAATGCGATCGTCGCCGGCCTGGCCGCGCTCGGTCCCGTCTTCTCAGCCGTCGGCGTCGGCTTGGTCTGGCTGATCGAACGGATCGAAGCCGGCCTCAAAGCTTCGGGCCGGCTGATCGGCCGTGCCCTCGCGGCCCTGGGCCGGGCCGTGGTAGCACTGGACCGGGTGATCACCCCGCAGCGGGCCATCCTGCTGGTCGCCGCGAGCGCCGCGATCCTGCTCGGCGTGTCCCAGTTCGAAGGGCTGGGCCAGATCGAGATCGGGCAGGCCGGATATTCCGGATTCCAGGATCTCGCCCGGGCCCCGGCGATCGACCACACCACCCCGGCCGGCGTCCACACCCGGATCCTCGTGCCCGTCGCCGCGGTCGCCCTGGCGGCCGTGGCCCTGGTCGCGCTCGGCAGCTTGCCCGCGTACGCCAAGCGGCTCGGCCGCTTCCGCCGTCTCGCATCGATGGTCCTGGTCACGATCGGGCTGCTGAGCCTGGTCGTCGCTCTGCTGGTCGACCTGCCGGATGCCACCGACACAACCGAGGCTTCACTTGCTTACTCCGGCGTGAAAGCGGTCATCCTCTCCGGGTTTTGGCTCGAGCTGGCGGCCGGGGCGGCGTTGACCGTGAGCGGCTTCGCCCTGCTCTTCCAGCCCGCACCCGGCCGGGCCCGTGAGCGACGCCGGGAAGGCCGGCCGGGGACCGAACGGGCCACCAGGCCGCGTCGCAATTCGGGGCCCACCGGGAGCCACGCATGACCGGCCGTCTCGCCGCGATCACCGCCCTGCTCGGGGCGGCCGTCGTGATCCTTTCCCAGGTCGTCACGGCCTACTCGCTCCAGAATGAGTTGGGCGAGGTGCTGGACACGGTCACCCTGCTCTCCAAGCACGGTGTGATCACCGCGATCATCGGCCTCGTTGCCGCGCTCGCCACGGTCTACGCGGTGGCAGCCGGCAATCGCTCGGCCAGCATCGTGATCATCGGCATGGGCGTAGCGGTGATCCTTATCTTCCTCTTCGTCGACGTCCCCGACATCGGCAGCACCGGCATGTTCAACACGCCGACCGCCGGCAACCTCGACGCGACCGGCAAGGCGGCGGCAGGTCTCTGGCTGGAGCTGGTCGGGGGCGTGATCCTGATCTTGGGAGGGTTGGCCCTGCGCACCCTGAACGAGGAACAACTCAGATCGATCGGACCGCGGATCTCGGGAGAGTCCGCCGGAGCTGCGTCCGCCAAGAAGGAGAATGCCCCTAGATGAACCCGCCTCGTCCCCGCCGGCCCCGTCTGCAATTGGTCCGCCTCGTATTTCTCGTCGCTGTTCTGGCCCTCGCGGTCGCGCTCCTGTTGGCAGGCTGCGGCAGCAGCGACGACGATCAGTGGAAAGACGAGACGATCTCGATCGGATCGCTGTTCTCGACCACCGGTGACGGCGTGACGTTCGGCCCGCAGCAGGTCAAAGGCGCCCAACTCGCCGTGGATGAGATCAACGAGGACGACGGGATCAATGGCGCCGAGCTGACCCTCACGCAGCGTGATGACGCATCTGATCCGGCGACCTCGGCCAAGGAGATGAAGTCGCTGATCGATGACCAGCAGGTACTGGCCGTCCTTGGCCCGACTTTCTCCAACTCGGCGGCCGAGGCCGACCCGGTCGCCAACCAGGAGCAGACCCCGGTCCTGGCCGTTTCGAACACCGGTCCCGGCATCGTCGGCAACTGCGACTACCCCTGCGACTTCATCTTCCGCGACTCGCTCGGCGAGGCCACCGCGATCCCGGCCAACGTCAAGAACCTGGTCGAGACCAACAATCCGACCCGGGCCCTGGTGCTCTACCCGCCGGACGACGACTTCGGCAAGACCTCGGCCCAGACCGCGGCGAAAGCCTTCCAGGCGGACGGCGTGAGAACGGTCACCTCGGAGACCAAGAGACTGAAGAACGTGCTCGGCACCAGCCCGGACGTGGTGATGATCACCGCTTCATCGGGTGAATCCGGCGCCGAGGTGGTCCAGAAGCTGCGCGCCGAGGGCTACCGCGGCCCGATCGGCGGCGGCAACGCCTTCAACTCCCCGTTGGTGGCCAAGAGCCTCGGCACGGTCGGCAAGGGTGTCCAGTCCGCTTCCGCTTGGTACGCGGGCAACGCGTCCGAGGAAAACCAGGAGTTCATCGCCAGTTACCAGAGCAAGTACGGTGAAGCGCCGGACCAGTTCGCCGCGCAGGCCTACACCGGGGTCAAGCTCCTGGCTGAGGCCGCCGAAGATGCGGACCTCAGCTTCGACGGCCTCGCCGACGACCGGGAAGCGCTGAAGTCCTCACTGGCGAAGGTCCATGAGGAGACGCCTCTCGGCCAGTTCAGCTTCACCCCCGACCATGACGTTCACCAGCCAATCTGGATCGTCGCCATGGACGGCAAGGGCGGCTACACCCTGGTCGAAAAAGTCAACCCGGAATAGCGGCAAACGACCACAAGCCGGTGACGCAGGTTATGCGTCGATTCGACGCATAACCTGCGTCACCATTGCTTACCGGTTGGCCTTCGCCTGAACGGGGAAGGTCAGCGTGTCGCCGGTGGTTCCAGGACGAGCCCGGAGCCGCGGGTTACCAGCGGTAGTGGGCGAAGGCCTTGTTGGCCTGAGCCATGCGGAAGATGTCGTCCTTCCGCTTGTAGGCATTGCCCTGCTGCTTGGTCGCGTCGAGGATCTCGTTGGCGAGACGCTCGGACATCGAGTACTCGCTGCGGGCGCGGGCGAAGTCGACCAGCCACCGAACCGCGAGGGTGCGGGCGCGGCGGGAGGGAACTTCGACCGGAACCTGGTAGGTGGCGCCACCGACACGGCGGGAGCGGACCTCGAGGGCCGGGGTGAGCTGCTTGATCGCCTCTTCGAGGGTCTCCACCGCGTCCTCACCGGAACGCTCGCCGACTAGGGCGAGGGCGTCGTAGACGATCCGCTCGGCGGTGGACTTCTTTCCGTCGCGCATCACCTTGTTGATGATCTGCTGGACCAGCTTGCTGCGGTACTTCGTGTCCGCGTCAAGCGGACGGATCACAGCTGCGTTACGACGGGCCATTAGCTCGCCTTCACTCCGTAGCGGGAGCGGGCCTGCTTGCGGTCGGAAACACCGGCCGCATCCAGGGTGCCCCGGACAACCTTGTAACGAACGCCCGGCAGGTCCTTGACTCGGCCACCTCGGATGAGGACGACGGAGTGTTCCTGCAGGTTGTGCCCCTCACCGGGGATGTACGCGGTGACTTCCATGCCGTGGGCGAGGCGCACACGGGCGATCTTCCGCAGAGCCGAGTTCGGCTTCTTCGGGGTCACGGTGGCAACACGGGTGCAGACGCCACGACGCTGCGGTGCGGCGACTTTCTTCTTGTTGCCCTGCCCGGACTTGAGACCCGGGGTGGTCACTTTCTTCTTGGGCCTCTTGCGGCCCTTGCGTACGAGTTGATTGGTATTAGGCACGGCGGGGGATACTACACGTCCTTTGAACTTGACGTCATCTCGCCCTGATAACGGACATTCCGCTGCTGACCTCGAAAACCGGCCTTGGTTGGCGATCGACGTCGATGGCGTGATCAGCCTGTTCGGTTTCGATTCGCCGCCCCCGCCCGAGACCGTGCGCTGGGAGTTGATCGACGGGATCCCGCACTGTCTCTCGATCGCCGCCGCAGAGCGGATCCGGCGCTTGGCCGACCGTTTCGAGCTGGTCTGGGCGACCGGCTGGCAGGACCGAGCCAACGACCGGCTTTCACTGCTCACCGGAATCGGGCCCCTGCCGGTGATCGAGTTCGATGCCCACCGCGGCGGCTCTGAGGAATCAGCGCCGTCCGCCGGGGAGCCGGGAGCCGCCGCCGGCACCACCGCCGCCCACTGGAAGCTGGACGCCGTGACGGAGTTCTGCGGCAATCGCGCGCTGGCCTGGATCGACGATTCCTTCGACGCCGGCTGCTTCGAATGGGCGGTTTCCCGCGAGGCTGCCGGCATCCCCACTCTGCTGGTCCCGACCGAACCGGAAATCGGCTTCGAGGAGGCCCAGGCGGCCGTGGCCGGGGATTGGGCCGATTCGCTGCGGACCGCCGGCAATCCGGCCGCGTCCGGGCCGGGCCGCAGCGTCGATTAGTCCGGCCACCGGTCCGATTATCTACACTGGATGGATGGAGGGATATTGGCCCGTCTTGTTCATGCTGATCGCGCTGAAGATTCCGGCGATCGCGATGATCTGGCTGCTCTACTGGGCAGCCACGAACGACCAGGCCGATGGCGCGCTCGACGAGGGCGAGGACAACGGCGGCCGCCGCAAGCGTCCGCGACCGTTCCTTCCGCGAGGTCCGCGCCGCGATCCGCACGGTGGCGGAGCGCTCAAGCCCGTCCCGCGGCGGTCCCGCGTTCCGGATCCGGTGATCGCCCAGCGCATCCGTCCCGGCTCGAGGACCGTCGAACCGGCCCGCGCGCGCGAGCACGAACACGTTTCCTGACGACCTCCCTGGGAGTTTCCTGACGACCTCCCTGGGAGTTTCCTGACGACCTCCCTCGGAGTTCTCCCCGCTGACGGTCACCCCGTCGCGGGTGTCCCTTCTTGCTACCGCACTTGGGCCGGGCGGCCGGAAGAAGCTCGCTCCTTCGAGCGGGACCTTTCCTTCTTCAGTTCGCGCAGGTAGGGATCGAAGTCGACCTCTACCGTGTGGCGCTTTGACTTGACGAAGCGCCGGCCCATCTTCGCCTCGTTGGCCGCGATCTCCCGGTACATCTCGAGACGGTCCGGCAGGGCCCCTTCCCCGTCGATCAGTTCGGCGACCCAGTCGCACTGGACCTCGGCCAGGGGCATGATCGCCCCGAGCGGTTGGATCAGGCCTATGAAGTAGAGACCCGGCTGATCGGGCGGCACGACCCGCTGGTAGAGGTCGACCTTGTTGTCCCGGGCGCTGAACACCTCGGGTGTCAGGAAGGGGAAGCTGATCTTGTAGCCGGTGCAGTAGACGATGATGTCGATCTGCTCGCGGCTGCCGTCCTCGAAGATGACCGAGTCGCCTTCGAGCCGCTCGACGTTCGGCTTGACGCTGATGTCCCCGTGGCCGAGCCGGTTGTAGAGATCCTGTGACACGGTCGGGTGCGCGTGAAGCAGCTTGTGATCCGGCTTCGGCAGGCCGTAATCGGTCGGCTTGCCGACCGCGAGCCGAAGCATCAGGCTCATGCCGAGGCTCTGGAGCCCGATTGGCGCCCGGGCCATGAGGCCGGTGGTGTGGTGGTCGGTCGGCGTGCTGCCGATGTACTTGGGCAGCACCCAGGCACCGCGCCGCATCGCGAGGTAGGTGGCTTCGGCGTGGCGGGAGGATTCAACCGCGATGTCGGTGGCGGAGTTGCCGATGCCGAGCACGAGGACCCGTTTGCCGTCGAAGATCTCCGGCGTGCGGTAGTCGTGGGCGTGCAACTGGGCACCTTCGAAGCTGTCCGAGCCCGGGAAGGCGGGCTCCGGCCAGCGCTTGTCCCAGTGGTGGCCGTTGCACACGATCACGTCTGAGAAGTGGTCGGTACCCGACTCGCCGTCGCGGGTCGACCAGGTCACATCCCAGCCTCCACCCTCGGCCGGTGCTACCGATTCGACCTCGGTCTGAAAGCGGATCGCGTCGCGCAGGCCGAAGTGGTCGACGTAGTCCTCGAAGTACGCGGCGATCTGGAAATGATCGGGATAGTCCGGGAAGTCCTCCGGCATCGGGAACTTGGCGTACTCCATCATGTGCCGCGAGGTGTTGATATGGAGCGACTTGTAGGCCGCGGACTGGCCGTTGTCGTTGTCGTACTTCCAGTTGCCGCCGATCCAGGATCCCTTTTCGAAGCAGACGTAATCGATCCCTCGTTCCTTGAGGCTCTGGGCGGCGGTGATCCCCGAAGAGCCCGCTCCGATCACGCAGACCCGTGGCTTGCCGGCCTGCTCCGGGCCGGCTCCATTGGCCGAAGGTTCTTCCGACACCTGGACTCCTGATGCTTCCATGGCAAGAGTGTAGCCCAGTACTGACAAGGTGTCATGTCAGTTTCTAGATGTGATTTGCGGGTTGAGGCCGGCCGAGGCTGCGGTAGCTGCCGCGGTAGAAGAGCAGAGGGTCGGGCGCTTCGCCGTGGCTGCCGTGGGAGACCACCCGTCCGAGGACGATTTCGTGGTCGCCGCCGGCATCGATCCGCTCGACCTCGCATTCGAGGTGGGCGACCGTGCCGACCAGTACCGGCAGACCAAGCGTCCCCTGGCGGAACTCGTGGAGCTCAGGTTCCAGGCGCACACCCTTGCGAGCGAACCAGTTCGAATGGTCCTGCTGGCCGCTGGCCAGAATGTTGGCGACGAAACCCCGCCGGGACCGAATCATCTCCAGGGTCTGACTCGCCCGGGCCAGGCAGACGAGGATCAGCGGCGGATCCAGCGAGACCGAAGTGAAGGCATTCGCCGTCGTGCCACAGGGTCTGCCGTCGGTGTCGTTGGTACTGACCACCGTCACCCCGGTGGCGAAGTGGCCCAGGATCGAACGCAACTCACGCGAGCCCTGCTCGCTGGTCCCGGAACCTCCATCCGAGGCGGAAAGATCAGCGAGATGACGGATCACCTCGTCGACCTGGACCATCTTGAGGCGGTGGAACTCCGCAAAGCGGGCAAGGTGCGCCGGACCGGCCGATTCACCGGTCTCGTCGAGCAACTGACAGAGCACCACCGAGTCCCCGGCGCCGGCCAGCCGGCTCAAGTCCATCGCCGCCTCGACGTGGCCGGCCCGGGCCAGAACCCCGCCGGGTCGTCCCTTCAGCGGAAAGACGTGACCCGGCTTGACCAGGCTTTCCGGTCCGTTCTCCGGGGCGATCGCGACCTGGACCGTGCGGGCCCGGTCCGCCGCGGAGATCCCGGTGGTGACCCCTTCGGCCGCTTCGATCGAGACCGTGAAGTTGACCTCGTCAACGGAGGCTCTCCGTTCGGCCAGTGGCTCGAGGCTCAGCTCGTCGCAACGCTCGGCGGTCAGACCGAGACAGATCAACCCGCGACCTTCCCTCGCCATGAAGGCGATCCGCTCGGCGTCGACATCGCGGGCCGGCACCACGAGATCGCCGTCGGTCGGCGAGTGGCGTCCGCCGGTGACCAGCAGCATCCGTCCCCCCCTGAACTCCTCGATCGCCTCCTCCGCGGTGCAGAACGGGGCGTTTACGACTGCTTCGCTCATGCCGTAAATATACATGAGTTTGTTGATTATCTTTATCGAAATATAAGATGGGGCGCCTGACTGCGGGTGCCGGGAGCTGAGTTTTCAGACCTATTTGCCGAAAACTCCGCTGTCGATGCCCTTGGTTCCCCCGGAACGACGAAGGGCGCCCGTAGGCGCCCTTCGATGGCCTGCCGCCCGGACGGTGCCGGGCGGCTTCGAGGCCGGATTACTTCTCGGCGCTGGCGTCGATCTCCTGTGAGATCTCGTCGAGTTCGTCGGCGAAGGACTCACCGAAGCCGTCGGCTCCGTTGGCCTCGGCGCCGTTCTCGGTGACCAGCTCTTCCTCGAGCAGGACCGCTTCCTCCGCCTGGACGAAGGGCTCGGTCGGCTCGATCGTCATCGAGCGGTAATGCTTGAGACCGGTCGCGGCCGGAATCAGCTTGCCGATGATGACGTTCTCCTTGAGGCCGACCAGGCGATCGCGCTTGCCTTCCAGCGCGGCGTCGGTCAGGACCTTGGTGGTCTCCTGGAAGGAGGCCGCCGAGAGGAACGACTTGGTCGCAAGCGAGGCCTTGGTGATACCCAAGATCTTCTCCTGGGCCTTGGCGGGGGTACCGCCGTCGGCCTTGACCTGCTTATTGATCTGCTTGAGGCTCAGACGATCCTCGAGCTGACCCGGCAGGAGTTCGGTCGAACCCTTGGTCTCGACCTCGACCTTGCGCAGCATCTGTCGAACGATCACTTCGATGTGCTTGTCGTTGATCTCCACGCCCTGAGCCTTGTAGACCCTCTGGACCTCGGCGACCAGGTACTGCTCGACCGCGGTGCGACCACGGATCGAGAGCACGTCAGCCGGGTACAGCGAACCTTCGTTCAACTGCTGGCCGACCTCGACCTTTTCGCCGTTCTTGACCAGCAGACGGGTACGGGGCGGGAAGGTGTACTGGCTTTCCTCGCCGTTGCTCTCCAGCACCGTGACCACGATCTGCTTCTCGGTCTGATCGACGGCGACCTTGCCGGCGACCTCGCTCATCTGCGCGAGACCCTTCGGCTTGCGCGCCTCGAACAGCTCGACCACTCGGGGCAGACCCTGGGTGATGTCCTGTCCGGCCACACCACCGGTGTGGAAGGTACGCATGGTCAGCTGGGTGCCCGGCTCGCCGATCGACTGGGCGGCGATGGTGCCGATCGAATCACCGATCTCGACCATGAAGCCGGTCGCCGGCGAGACGCCGTAGCAAGAGCGGCAAATGCCGTGCTCGGCCTCGCACTTGAACGAAGAGCGGACCGGCACCGTGGCTTCGGTGTCGCCCTCGTAGGCATCGACGATCTCGGCCGCGTCGGCCTTGCTGATCAGCTGGCCCTTCTTGAGCAGCTCGCGCCCCCGCTTGGTCTCGAACTTCTTGGCCGCCAAGCGACCAACCAGGTTCGGGTTCGGGGCGTCATCGATGTAGATCGGCATCTCGATGAATTCCTTCGTCTTGCAGTCGTCCTCGAGGACGATCACGTCCTGAGCGACGTCGACCAGACGACGGGTCAGGTAACCGGAGTCCGCCGTACGGAGGGCCGTGTCGGCCAGACCCTTTCGGGCACCGTGCGTCGAGATGAAGTACTCGCCGACCGAGAGCCCTTCGATGAAGTTGGACTTGATCGGACGCTCGATGATCTCGCCCTTCGGATTCGCCATCAGGCCTCGCATGCCGGCCAGCTGACGGATCTGCTTGAACGAGCCACGAGC
>Ga0182738_1001981_pt1 | contig 24840 bp, 24 predicted proteins | sample eDN5th30CBELigMG_FD_128876 | JGI IMG/M metagenome (GOLD analysis project Ga0182738, IMG submission 128876) | Enriched Miracle-Growth compost microbial communities from Emeryville, California, USA - eDNA 5th pass 30_C BE-Lig MG (version 2)... ...
CTACGGCGTAGAAGGCGAAGCGCCGCCGTCCACCGCAGGCGTCGTCACCAAGGGTGACGGCAACATCCAGATGTATTCGCTGGGCAGCATCTTGCTGGGCCAAAGCCGCATCATGACGACCTTCGGTGGGGATATTCTCGGCTGGTCGGCGGAAGGCGACATCAACGCGGGTCGCGGTTCTAAATCATCCATCGTCTACACGCCGCCGCGCCGTGTTTACGATCAGTGGGGCAACGTCACTATTTCGCCTGATGTGCCCAGCACGGGGTCGGGGATTGCCGCTTTGGCGCCGCTGCCGGAAATCGCGCCACCCGGCATGGATTTGATTGCGCCGCTGGGCACCATCGACGCGGGTGAGGCGGGGATTCGCGTCGCGGGCGATTTGAACATTGCCGCCTTGCATGTGGTCAACGCCGACAACATTCAGGTGCAGGGCGATTCCACGGGTATTCCGGTTATCGCGGCCGTGAACGTCAGCGCCTTGACCTCGGCCAGTGCGGCGGCGTCTTCTGCCGCATCGGCGGCGCAAGATACCGTGGCGCGCTCGCGGGCTGAGGCACGGCAGAACCTGCCGTCCATCATCAATGTGCAGATCCTGGGTTTTGGCAATGAGGCGCCGCAGTCGTCGGGTTCCTCGGCGCGTCCTGCGGATCAGGCGGCCAGCTATCGTCCGGACAACCTGGTGCAGGTGGTCGGTCGCGGCGAGTTGTCGGCGTCGCAACTCAGCGGGCTGACGGCTGACGAGCGCAGACACCTCGATCTGTGATGCGTGCGGGCTGCGGTGTAGGTGCCGCAGCCTGCTTTGCGTAGTGACGCATCGGATGAGAGGTGGTGCTTGAACGTCAGGTATTTGCAGTAATTGCCCGGCAGAGAGTGCTCGTAGCTGATTTGGCCGTGGGGCGGGACTGGGCGGGTTAGCCGATCTTTATGCTGCATATTTCGAGGTTCGGCCTGAAGCCTAACGTCCTTGTAGCTTGTCAAATGCCTGCAGGAGTGTCGACATTGCTGCCTTGGCATCTGCATAATTGGCTGGATTTGCGCGCAACGCGGACAGCGCACCATCTATGGCTTTGTCCAGTGTGTGCCAGTCCTCTGCTGCTCTAGGTTTCAGGCCTGCTTCTGCTTCGTCCCACGCGACTTCCAAGTCCTTGATGCGTGCCTTTGCGGCTTCAAGGTCCCCCTTGTTCACCAGGGTCATGACATCATCCGTGATTTTGCGAAACTGGGATATATCTCCGAGCTTTGATGGCGTCTTGGCTGGTGGTGCCGCGTCTGCCGATATAGTTGCGTTGGTTGATGCGTTCGTCCCGTTGGAGGGATCGGCCGACTTTGTGCACCCGGCCAGCAATGCCAGTGGCAGTACGATCGAGGCGATCAGGGTGGGGCGTGAAATCAAATTTGACGAGAGCATGCTTCTTCCTTGATGGGTGCGTGATTACTTGATGGTTTGAACCGATGGGTGTGAATTGCCGATCTCATACTGTTCGACGGCAACGAGCAGAACGATGACAGTCAGAAACAGGGCACTCGTCCAGGCGGTCCCCATTCCCATTCCGCCATAGTTCTTGGATTGCGTCAGGAGGTCGCCCAGTGAAGCGCCCAGTGGGCGGGTCAGGATGTAGCCGATCCAGAAGGTCAGTACGGCGTTGCCTCCCAGGCGGAAGCTCAGATATGTGGCGATGATGAGCGCACCGAAAACCACAACCCCTAGTTTGAAGCCCATTCCCAGTGCTTCAGTCGCCAGATCGCCTGCCGCAGTTCCCAGTGAAAATGTGCACAGGATGGCGGCCCAATAGAAGAGTTCGCGTCGATGCGAAACGATGTCGTGGATGGAAAGGGTATGCTCCACACGGTGCCAGACAAAGAAAATGATGGCGAGCGTCACCGCGAAGATGGGGGTGCTGGCGTAAAGGCTCACGCCCAGGTCGTCAGTGAGAAAATCAGTGATCTGCGTACCCACGATGCTCACCAGCACTACGCTGAGCCAATACGCCCAGGGGGTGTAATGGGCCTTGCGTAGCTGGATTGTCAGCGCGGCAACAAGCAATGCGGCCATGAGCGCCCGAGTGGTGACTTGGCCCAGACCGGCGTTGACGGCTAAGTAGTCGGCGGCGGTTTCGCCTACTGTCGTGGACATAACTTTGATGATCCAGAACGACAGCGTAATGGCGGGAACCTTGACCCACCAATCGTGCGAGACGGGTCGATATAGGGGCGAGGATTTCATGGTGTGATTCTCCGGGCTTTGGTTGGATGTGCAGTGTCCGAAGTGTGGGCGGTGAAACTTAGACGTGGCTGAGGTGCGCTACCGAACCCAGCCGCGTGCGATGAGCGGCGCGCAGAGCCAGTGATAGGCGTTGATAGCCAGCAAGTAGGAAAAAGCGAGGTAACAGCGCGTCGTTCGACGCGACAATCACGCGCTCAGAAAAGCCACCAGGATGGCGCCCACCATAGTGTCAGGTGATCGCTGGGGAAAAATGGCTGGTGGCTGCCCATGCGCGGGCGGGCTGTCATTCAGAATGCGATGGTCGTGCGCAGACCCACGACGAACGCGTGGTTCAGGCTGCGGGTCGGATCGTCAGGATTTTGTCCCCCGTTGGGCCGGACGATGTATTGCAGATCGGGTTGCAGGGTCCACCAGGGCGTGATCTGCGCCGTGTAGTTCAGTTCGTACACGATCTCGCTGCTGCGCACGGCATAGGAGGGGGTGTGCTGTGCGGCATCCTGGTCAGCCGTCACTGTATCTCGGCTGATTTTCGCGTAGGCCACGCCCAGGGTCAACTGGTCGTCGGGGCGGCCGGCGAACAATCCCTTCAACCCAATGCCCCCGTCCGCATAGTACGAGATCAGGTTCCGGCTGGAAGGCGAGAATCCGCCACGCAGGAATACGCTCAGGCTGCGTGCATCCCTCTGCCAGATCGTTTGATCCGCGACGCCGTAGAGCCCCCAGTTGCCCTTATGATTGAGCGGGCCATTCAAATCCGGATCCGACACTGACACGGTCGCGCCGCTTGTGTTCAGCCCGTAGCGCTGATCCGCGAAGCGATTGTCGGAGTACCAAGCGCCGAGCTTGTAGAGGCCGGGCAGGCCTTCGGCGCCCTCGGACTGATTCACGCCATACTGCAGCTCACCCATCCAAAGCGTACCGCCATTCAGCGGGAATTTTGTGCCATGACGGTTGCATTTCTGCGGGTCGTCATCGCAATGGCGGCCCGCCGGGTCGCCGTTGAATGCGGCAGCCAGCACTGAGAAATTATCCGTGGGCTGGATCTTGAGCTGGATTCCCGGCGTGGCGACCGGGTATGCCGGGCCGCCGTTGGTCATGTTTGCTGACAAAAGCCCCGCCCAGCCGAAGGTTCCATTGATGAGGTTTCCTGCGGTGGGGCTGGTGAAAAATTCGTCATCAGCGGCAAGCTGGCCTGCCCGGATTGAAAAGCGATCATTCCATAGGCTCTGCTCGAGCCAGGCGGTAAACAGTCGTGTGGTGGACAGCCCGTCGATATTGCTCGGATCCGCCAGGCTGCCAGCATATTCCGCTGCGTTGTTGCCACCATCGTGGATGTTGAAGACCGTCACATGGGCTTTTGCGCCGGGCCAGCCGATGGCCTTGTCCAGATCGCTGTCAATGGAAAACTCAATGCGCCCCTCATAGCTGCCTCGGCGCTTGAGTCCGCCGGAGACGACATTCAGGCTCTCTCCGACATAGTCGAGCGTGATGTCCGTACCCTTGTCCTTCAGTGCGGTGCGCAATCCTCCCCAATCGCCGGTGAGTGTGTCGCGTTCCCAGATCGATGTGGGCGCCGTTTCCTTCGCCTGCTCGGCGGCGTATCCGGTCCCGCAGCAGGCCAGTACCCCTAAAAGGGTGAGCGCACCAGCCGCGATCGGTCGGTACTGTCCAGTCTTACGTTTGGTATTCATCCGTGCCTTCCCGGTCGTTGATGCTTCGATCTACGGCTTTCCGCGTAGAGGGGGAGGGAGTGGATGCGCCCACCTTGGCCTGCTCATGGAAAACGAGACGAAGTCCATAAATGATAATTATTTCAGAGTATTGGATGATGGTCGATTCACATTCATTTCGTTCCTGTGTGGCCCGCGTGGGGGATTTTTACGGTAACTGTAAGGCCCGTTTGCGCCACTGGGTCTGTGTAGTCCAGCAGGATGGTGGCACGCAGTCTCTCGGCAATGGTTTTGACGATGGCCAGGCCAAGACCCGAACCTAGTTGTTCAGTGCCGAGGATGCGGTGAAACGCGTCGAAGACTCGTTCCCGCTCCTCCTGTGGAATCCCCGGTCCCGTATCCGAGATGCGGATGGTGGCGTCATGCGGGCCGTTTTCGGTTGAAAGGTCCACACGACCGCCTGCGGGCGTATAGCGGATCGCATTGTCCACTAGGTTCTTGATCAAGGTGTGGAGATCCAGAGCGTTGCAGCGGACGATGCTGTCGTTTCCGTCAAGCACCCCCAGGTCGATGTGCTTTGCTTTGGCCAGCGGCATGAACTCCTCCGCGACCGTTCGGTAGGTGTCGTGGATAGAAATCGCTTTATTAGGCTGGTCGACAACTGCTTGCGCCCTGGTCAGACTCAGGAGCTGATTTAAGAGGTTGCGCCCGCGTTGAATACCATCTTTCAGGATTTGCAGCCGTTCCTGGGCGGCATCTGACATTTGCAGGTGATCCAGGCGTTCGGCTTGTAGGGACAGTGCGGTCAATGGCGAGCGCAGTTCGTGGGCGGCATCAGCCACAAAGCGTCGCTGGGTATTGAGAGATTCGGCCACACGGGCAAGGAGCCGGTTGATTGCAAGTATGAAAGACCGCACCTCGAAGGGCAAATGTTCATCATGCACTGGACGCAGGTCATTTTCCGCGCGCGCATCGATTTGTCTGGAGAGATCGGTAATAGGTCTGAACATCCTGCGGATAAGCCGGGCAATAACAATAAGCAACACCGGGATAAGGATCAGGAAGGGCAACAAGGTATCGAGAGCGCTTCTGTACGCGATTGCATCACGTGCGCCGGTTTCCTGGAAGACGGCAATTTTTCTGCCCGTATGGGTGGTTTTCACGAATACGCGGTATGTGTCATCGCTACCGTCGATGGTGTGCATTCCCTCGGCGAGCGCGCTGGATAGTTTCGGAATCCTGCCGTTGGAGGCGCCATGTATTGGTGCCTGCGTGCTTGCGTTAAGCGCCTGGACATATACTGAGGAATCGTAGTCTGAATCCTTTAGCTCCATCCCGTCGGCCGGAGGCGTCCAATGGGGATCGCTCTGATTGACGAGTGCAGCGATCTGGAACAAGACGTCGTCTTGCAGTTCTTGCGCCTGTTCAAAGGCGGACATGAATGAGAAGGTGCCTGCTGCCAGAGCGATGCCGATGATGGTGATGGACAGCCAGAAAGACAGGCGGAACTGGACGGAATCCGTCAACCGTTTTTTGAAACCATCCATCCCAGGCCCCTCACGTTTTCGATCGCCTCATTGCCAAGCTTTTTGCGCAGCGAGTGGATGATGTATTCAATTGCGTTGCTTTCCACTTCCTCGCCCCAACCGTAGATATGCTCTTCCAGGTCGTTGCGCGAGAGTATGGCGCCAGGCCGGGCAAGCAACGCGCGCAACAGGGAAAATTCACGGGCCGTCAACCGGATCGGCATGCGTCCCGGTGTGGTCGCTTCGCACGTGGCAGGGTCGAGCGAGAGGGCTCCGTTGGTCAGAATGGGGGTGCCTCTGCCTTCTTTGCGCCGCAGCACTGCACGCATGCGAGCTAGGAGCTCCTCCATCTCAAAGGGCTTCAAGAGGTAGTCGTCAGCGCCTCCGTCCAACCCCAGCAGACGCTCGCTCAACGCGTCGCGCGCGGTCAGGATCAGTATGGGTATGGAGTCGTTGTGTTTCCGGATGGCATGTAAAACGTCGTGTCCATCTTTACCGGGCAGGCCCAGATCAAGAAGGATCAGGTCATAGGCCACTATTCTTGCCGCCGTGTCGGCGGCAAGGCCATCCTTGACCCAGTCAACAGCGTAGCTGGCCCCTTTGAGCGCATCCTGGATGGCCTCGCCAATCATGGGGTCGTCTTCAACCAGCAGCACTCTCAATTTATCCTCCTAAAGAGACTAAGCAACCTGATACATGGCCATATTATGATAGGGCGGTAAATGTTCTTGGGTGGTCAGTTGGTTGTGCAATTGTCCGGCGGCCAGCCACGAATCCACCTTGTCTCTTTGCAAAGCGCGGAGCATACCTTTGGAAACTTAGGAGAGACTGAGGAGCGCCGTGCGTCCCGGCCAGCGAGAAAGGGCGCGACCGTCCTGACGATGGGGATGAATCGGCCCACTGTGCAGGATGACTAACCCTGTTTCTGCAAAGACGATCAGAGCGACGAGCGCCACGCCGTATAGCCAATTGTCGGCCATTGGTGCGATCAGGGTTCGTCGCAACCGCATGGGGGTTGCTGGGTGGTAGCGCTCGGATGGATGCGCGAGTGAGCCTATGGGTGGGCTAAGTCTGTCCAGCCAGACTGATGCCAACTATTTCACCTCGGCAGGAGAATATTCCATGAAAACATCCACTGAGCACGCTTTGGCCAAGGTGCCCGAAGTCACACTGGGCTTCTGGCTTATCAAGATTGCCGCCACCACGCTCGGTGAAACCGGCGGTGATGCCGTCTCAATGTCCATGAACCTGGGCTATCTGGTCGGCACGGGCATTTTCGCGGTGATCTTCTTGGCCGCCGTGGTCGCACAGGTCAAAGCAAAAGGCTTCCATCCCTTCCTGTACTGGACGACCATCATCGCCACCACCACGGTTGGCACAACGCTTGCGGATTTTGCGGATCGTTCGCTCGGGATCGGGTACGCTGGTGGTTCGAGCTTGTTGCTGGTCCTACTGCTCGGCTCGCTGTTCGTCTGGCATCGCACCCTGGGCTCTGTGTCGGTGAGCACGGTCAGCTCACACAAGGCGGAAGCCTTCTATTGGTTGACAATTATGTTCTCCCAGACACTGGGCACAGCGCTGGGCGACTAGACGGCTGATACGGCAGGCCTGGGTTACACAGGCGCGGCCATAGTGTTTGCCGGATTGCTCGCGTTGGTCGTGGCAGCCTATTACTGGACAAGCGTGTCCCGCACGCTGCTGTTCTGGGCGGCCTTCATTTTGACCCGTCCACTGGGTGCCGTGGTCGGCGACTTTTTAGACAAACCCCTGAGCGCGGGCGGTCTGGCACTGAGTCGCTATTCGGCATCGGCGGCACTGCTGGCGTTCATGTTGACCGCGATCCTGTTGTTCAGGCAGCGAGCAGCCAGGACGACCCATTGAACAACGATTGAACGGAGGAGGAATGCGGGTATTGCGGGTTGAAGGCGATCCAATGATCGGTGACGCGATCCAAGGTGCATTGAAGGACGCTTCCTACGCTGCTGATTGGATAGCAGCGCCACTGCGTCGAGGGGTTCCATCGTCTTCCACCTTGGGGTTGATGCCCTTGGTCAGCAGGGCGCGCGCATGGTCGCGCAAGGTTCGTGCATCGCGCAAGCCGACGTCCGGGTAAGCGCCTGGCGACATGCCCCCCCTTTATGGGTAGAACCCAACGCAAAAAGCCCAAACCGAGGTCTGGGCTTTTTTGAATTCTGGAGCGGGAAACGAGTCTCGAACTCGCGACCTCAACCTTGGCAAGGTTGCGCTCTACCAACTGAGCTATTCCCGCGTGCTTGCAAGCGCTTTTTGAGGTGGCGTTGCAGCGAAGAAGCGGAATTATAGCAGGATTTTTTGTTTTGCAAAGTGGACATCCCGTCCAATATCAGATGCGTCCGAACGGGGCTGCGAGATGCCAACTGCTCCAGCAGCAGATGGGGCTGTGTCTCACAAAGCAGACCGTCGGCTAGCGGGGTATTTTTGACATTAAATGATAATTATTACTATTGACACGTTAGTGACTATAAGTCATTATCCAAATTTTGCGCATGGAGCCGCTGCCACAAAAGGGCGGGCGCTTTGTCATTTGTTTCTCATAAGGACGTGCACATGATCCACCACGATTTATCCAATTGGCCGCTGGTCGTTACTGTTGCATCGGGAGCTTCCTCATTGGAGGAACTGCGCGATTTCACCCGCGAATGGTCTGCATGGCTGGGGCGGGGCGAGCGTTTTGCGACTTTGCGGGTGTTTGTCGACAGTGATGCGCTGGCACACCCGGAAGGATCGGCGCAGGAGGTGAAACAGTGGTTTCAGGCGTCACGGGAGGCGATACGCGAGCAGGTGCTGGGCATGGCGACGGTGGTTCCGCCCACGGAGCTGGAGAGCGTGCGCAAGATGAATGCGGAAAAGCTCTTCGGTGTGCCCGCCGTGGCAGAGGGCGATATTGCGCAGGCGATCCGCTGGCTATCCGAGCGGGCCTTCGCACCCAATGGGTTGGCGCTTGATGAGGCGCGTGTGCTGGAAACCGTACAAGGCATGATGGCCGGTGAACGGAAGGGTTAGCGGCATGACGGGCGAATCAACCACACAGCCGCCTGAGATGGACCAGCAGACGTTCATGGACCGGCAGACGTTCGTGGAGCGCCGACGGCGGCCGCATACGCGTCGCGCAGATCTTATGGATGCGGCGGAGGATCTGTTCATCAGAAGAGGGCTTGATGCGGTTACGGTGGAGGACATCACCAACGCCGCACAGGTTGCCAAAGGCACCTTCTACCGATATTTCATATCGCGTGAGGCGTTGCTGCTGGCGCTGCGCGATCGCTTCATCGAGCGGTTCTGTGAAATGGCCCGGATTGCAATGGATCTGCATCCGGAAGCCGCTTTCGACAAGCGCTTGCTGGCCTGGTTCGGATCCGCGATCGATGTCTTGCTGGATAACGCCGTGCTGCACGAAATCCTGTTCCATCAGGCGACTGATAGCCGGCATCTGAGAACCGACAATTCCGCGGTTGACCAGTTGGCCAAGCTGCTTGGCCGGGGTGTGGCCGCGGGGGTATGGCGGGTAGATGATGCGCGCCTGTCAGCACTCATGTGCTTTCATGCGATGCACGGGGTGGCTGAAGATGCCATTGCCGCGCGGCGTACGGAAAACCGCACGGGCCTGGCGCGCATGCTGGCCCGAACCTTCTCTGAGGCGTTCTCCGCGGCCGCGCGGTAATGGGCATCAAGCATTCACATTCAGCCCCAGCTCATCCAGAATGGCCTTTTCTTCTTTCATGGTCTGTGCCGCAAATGCCGTGAATTCCTCCGGGCTGCGATAGTCAGGCTCCATGTCGAACTGCGCCAGAATACGGATGAACTCAGGCGCTTCCATGGCCGCCTTGAAAGCATCATGCAGTTTTTGGGTAATCTTCGGGTCCAGGCCCTTGGGGGCGACGATGCCCCAGGGCGAGGTCTGCACGATATCCACGCCAAGCTCCCTCATGGTTGGCACATTGGGGAAGCGCTTCATGCGATTTTTCCCCCACACGGCCAGCAGGCGCAGCTTGCCCGCCTCCACGTGCGGGGCGAAGGCCGATGTTTCCGCACCGGACTGCACCTGCCCCGAGAGCAGTGCCTGCAGCGATTCACCCGAGCCTTTATAGGGGATGTGATTCAGCTGTATGCCGTAGTGCCGGGATATTCTCTCCATGGTCAGATGGTTGGTGGTGGCAATCCCTGGCGAGCTGTACGACAATTCGCCAGGATGCGCCTTGGCGTAAGCCACAAAATCGTCCATGGTCTTGATGGGAGAATCCGCAGGTACGACGATGCCAAAGGCATATCCGGTCAGGCCGATGATATAGGTCAGGTCTGTGGCCGGGTTCCATGAAATCTTCTGGGTGTAGGGCATGCGGTACACACTTAATACCGATACGGCAAGCGAATAGCCGTCGGCGGGCATCGAATGCAGGTTCTGGACCGCCAGCGTGCCGCCCGCGCCAGGGCGATATTCCACGATAACCGGCTGCTTCAACGCTTCGGAAACATTCTTGGCCAGCAGGCGCACCGGGCCATCGGTCGAGCCTCCGGCGCCGAATGGCAGCAGCAGCCGGATGGGCTGCGATGGGTAATCTTCGGCGCCCTGCGCCCAAGCCTGGGGCAGGGCCGCCAGCGAGCACAGCGATGCCAGCGCGGTGCACATGGTTCGGCGTTTGCGGGAAATCTGGCCTGGGATATTGTTATCGGTTAGCTTCAAAGTCTTGTCTCCTAGTCGTGTTTGCCTCATGCTGGTTTTTTTTGACCTGGTGCATTGGGCCTGCCGCAAATTTTGCCTAGAATTCAGGGAGCGCGCAGTCATATATTCCGCACTGCAGAATCAAAATAATGACTAACAGAAAATCCAAGACAATCGACACAGAACCTTCTCCCCTGGAATCAGAGTCCGGTCCCGGGCCTGGCGAGCCTGAAGGTGCGGTTCATGGACAGGACAGGCATTTTGTGACCGCGCTGGCCCGTGGGCTGGCGGTGCTCAAGTGTTTTAAATCGGGCGAGGAGCGGCTGGGGAATCAGGATCTGGCCGAGCGCTGCAAATTGCCCAAATCCACAGTGACGCGCCTGACCTACACCTTGACCAAGCTCGGCTTCCTGCACCAGATCGAGCCGCAGGGCCGCTACCGTCTGGGGATGGCGACGCTTGCGCTGGGAGGAACCACGCTTTCGCGCCTGGACATCAAGGAAATCGGCCAGCCTCTGATGCAGGCCCTGGCGACGGAAACAGGCAGCATGGTGCTGCTGGGCATGCGTGATGATCTGTCCATGCTCTATATAGAGTGCTGTCGGGGAAACTCCATTATCACCTTGCGACTGGGTATCGGCTCACGCATGCCCATAGCGACCACCTCGGTCGGACGCGCGTACCTGGTTGGGACAGATGCCGCCGAACGCAGCGAGCTTGAGGCACGGATCCGGGCTTTTGACCCCGTCGCCTGGCCGCGCCTGGAGCGGGGCATACAGCAGGCCTTGTCCGATATGAAGCGCTATGGCTGCATCCGGTCTTTTGGCGACTGGCATCCTGAGATCAACGGCATCGCCGTCCCGCTGGCCTTTGGGAAAGGCCTGCCGCTGATGGGGCTCAGCGCTGCGGGGCCAGCCTTGTCCATGACCCCGGAATACCTTATGGAGCAGGTCAGGCCCAAGCTGATTGCCACGGCAAGGGAAATTGTCCGTCAGGTAAATGTTTCGGTATAGTTTATTCTGCTATGCGGTATCTAATTTCAATTTTATCGCCAGGATAGCTGCCATATCCGGGCCAGACGACATATCATTCTCTGAAAGCGGCTTCAGACCGCCGCCAAGCTAAAACTGTGGAGACTTGAGTTGAGCATTGCCCAGCATACGCCTGATATTGCACGCATCCACCTGGTTGTTGACCGCTGGGCACAGACCCGCCCCGAACTGCCTGCGGTGCGCGATGCTTTTGTGGCGCTGACGTATGGAGAACTGGCGGCCGCATCGGCGCGCGCCGCCGAACAGTTGGCGGCGCTGGGCGTGCGCGGCGGCGACCGGGTGCTGATTGTCGGCGAAAATTGTGTGGCAGCCTGTGCCGTCATGCTTGCGCTCAGCCGTATCGACGCCTGGTCCTGCTTTGTCAATGCGCGCCTTTCCGCCCGGGAAATCGATGAGTTCGTGGCACATTCGGGCGCAAGACGCGTGCTGTATACCTGCCATGTTTCCGCAAATGCACGCGAACACGCACAGCGTCACGGCGCCGAGGCGATGGATTGGGCTGGGCTGGGCAGCCTTCATGTCGGTCCATTGGCCAACGATGCACAGCCGGAACCGGTCCAGGCGAGTCCGGCAGAGCAGGTGGCGGCGCTGGTCTATACCTCCGGCACTTCCGGCACGCCCAAAGCCGTCATGCTGACCCACACAAACCTTTTGTTCACGGCTTTATGGTCGACCCATTCGCGTCAACTGGCGCCGGGCGATGTCCTGTATGGCGTATTGCCCATGGCGCATATCATTGGGCTGGCCTCGCAATTTCTGGGCTCCATGGCCGGCGGCGCGGCATTGGTGCTTGAAGCGCGTTTCGATGTAAAGGAAGCCGCCCGTGCCCTGGCTGAGGATGGCATCACCCTGTTTACCGGCGTGCCGGCCATGTTTGCGAGGTTGCTTGAATACGCACAAGCCAGTGGTGCTCCGATATCGGCGCCCGCGCTGCGCTATATCAGCGTCGGCGGTTCTCCGCTCACGCCCAGGCTCAAGGCGGATGTCGAGGCCGCCTACGGATTGACACTGCATAACGGCTACGGCCTGACCGAGGTCGCGCCAACGATCGCGCAGACGCGGCGCGATGCGCCCCGGACAGACTGCGCGGTTGGCCCACCCATTACCGGTGTCGAGGTTCGCGTTGTCGATACCGACGGCAAGCCAGTCCCTCGGGGCGAGGCTGGCGAACTTCATGTGCGCAGCCCTGGCGTGATGAAGGGCTACTACCGCGATGCCCGGCGCACCGCTGAAGTGATAGACAAAGACGGCTGGTTCAATACTGGGGACATGGTCAGGCAGGGCAGTGATGAGGCGCTGCATATCGTGGGCCGCAGCAAGGAGCTGATTATCCGTTCGGGGTTCAACGTCTATCCGGTTGAGGTCGAGCAAGTGATCAACAGCCATCCTGCGGTGGTGCAGTCCGCTGTTGTTGGGCGCACAGTGGATCACAACGAAGAGGTGGTGGCTTTTGTTGAGTTGAATCGCAGCATGCCGGCTCCCGAGCCCGATGCCTTCCGCGATTATCTGCGTGCCCGCCTGTCGCCCTACAAGGTGCCGTGCGACATTCGCTTTGTGGAGCAGATGCCCATGGCGCCAACCGGCAAGCTGCTCAAGAACGTCCTGAAATCGATGGCGGAGAACCGCAATTCGGCGTAAAAGCGCCAATTCCCGAATTTGTCAGAGTGAAAATCTTCGAGGATCAGACATGGCTTTACCTGCAATTCTGAAAGACAACCTGGCGCTGCCAGTCATTGGGTCGCCGCTTTTCATCATTTCCAATCCAGATCTGGTGATCGCGCAGTGCCTGTCGGGTATTGTCGGCTCTATGCCGGCGCTCAATGCCCGTCCCCAGTCGCAGTTGGACGAATGGCTCGACAGAATTACCTCCACGCTGGCTGAGGCGCGTGCCGCCGAGCCCGGCAAACGTATCGCTCCGTTCGCCATCAACCAGATTGTGCATGCGTCCAACGACCGGCTCGACCGCGACATGGAAAGCTGCATACGCTATCGCGTACCTGTGATCATCACCAGCCTTTCGGCGCCGACGGATTACGTCAAGCCTATCCACGAATACGGCGGTCTGGTCTTCCATGATGTCACCAACATCCGCCACGCCAGGAAAGCGCTGGAAGCGGGCGTCGATGGCCTGATCCTGGTCTGCGCCGGTGCGGGCGGCCATGCCGGCACCCTCAGCCCGTTCGCCCTTGTGAGCGAGGTGAGACAGTTCTTCGATGGCCCCATTGTCTTGTCCGGCGCCATTACCTCTGGCGCGCACATTGCCGCCGCACGCGCCATGGGGGCGGATCTGGCCTACATGGGCACGCGCTTCATTGCCACGGAAGAAGCCAATGCCCAGGACGCATACAAGCAGATGATTGTAGACAGCGATGCATCCGAGATCGTTTATTCACCCTTGTTCACTGGCGTACATGGCAACTATCTCGCGCGCAGCATTACCGCGGCGGGCCTGGATCACAAGAACCTGCCCACGGCGGACAAGTCGTCGATGAATTTTGGCTCCAACCGGGTCAAGCCATGGAAGGACATCTGGGGCGCGGGGCAGGGCGTGGGCAATATCCGGGACATTCTGCCCGCAGCGCAGGTCATTGAGCGCCTTGGCCAGGAGTATCGCGCTGCCAGCGCCCAGTTTGCGGCCTGAGCGCCAGCGTAATCTGAACGGTAACGAAACGGAGACAATACATGGCAGACAAGAAGGCCATATTGGTGATAGGGGCGGGCGACGCCACAGGCGGCGCAATTGCCAGGCGGTTCGCCAGTGAAGGCTATATCGCCTGCGTTACCCGGCGCCATGCCGACAAGCTCGCGCCGCTGGTCGAGGAAATCAAGGCCGCCGGGGGCCAAGCGTACGGCTTTGGCAGCGATGCCCGCAAGGAAGACGAGATGGTGGCCCTGGTCGAGAAAATTGAGCGAGACATTGCGCCCATAGAGGTAGCTGTGTTCAATATCGGCGCCAACGTGAGGTATGGCATTACCGAAACCACATCGCGCGTCTATTTCAAGGTGTGGGAAATGGCCTGCTTCGCGGGCTTTCTGATGGGACGCGAGGTTGCCAAGGCCATGCTGCCACGTGAGCGCGGCACCATTATTTTCACGGGCGCCACCGCGAGCCTGCGCGGTCGCGACGGCTATGCCGCATTCGCGGGCGCCAAGCACGGCTTGCGGGCGCTGGCGCAAAGCATGGCGCGCGAGCTTTGGCCCAAAGGCATACATGTGGCGCATCCTGTCATCGATGGCGCCATTGATACCGAGTTCATCCGTGAAACCTTCCCGGAACGCTATGCCCTGAAAGAAAAGGAAGGCATCGTAGACCCCGACAACATCGCCGAAACATATTGGCAGATTCACAAACAGCCACGCAGCGCGTGGACACATGAAACAGAGTTGAGACCCTGGCTGGAGGCATGGTGAGTAATCTGATTATTTCTGAATTGAACGATGGCGTGCTGTCGCTGGGCCTGAACCGGCCCGAGCGCAAGAATGCGCTGACCCCCGAGCTGTATGTGGAGCTGGCTGACGCACTGTTTGCGGCCGCGGAAAATAGCCAGGTGAATGTGGTCGTCCTGCATGGCAGCGACGAGGTATTCTGCGCCGGCAACGACATCGATAACTTTGCCGCCAACCCCGACGCCGATGGCGAGCGGCCTTCACGTTATTTCATGCGGGCGCTGTCGGGTCTCATGAAGCCTGTGGTGGCGGCTGTCAACGGCCCGGCGGTGGGAATCGGCGCCACCATGCTGTTGCACTGCGACTTTGTATATGCGGGACAGAACGCCCAGCTTATTTTTCCCTTTGTGAAGCTGGGCCTTTGCCCCGAGTTCGCCTCCAGCCTGCTGCTCGTTTCGCGCCTCGGCTATCAGCGCGCGGCGGAATTGCTGCTGCTTTGCGAGCCATGCGATGCGCAGCGCGCGCAGCGGCTGGGGCTGGTCAATGATGTATTGGTCGTCGAAGCAGTGCTGCCGCATGCCCGCAAGGTCGCGGCCAGGCTGGCGTCACAGTCGGCACAGGCCCTGCGGACGAGCAAGTCTCTGATGCGCGAAGGCCTGGCGCAGGCATGCCAGCAGCAGATCGAAAAGGAAACAGAGGCGTTCACGCGCTTGCTCGATTCCCCCGAGGCCAAGGCCGCCTTTGAAGCGTTTCTCAAGCGCCGCAAGGCAGCGGCCTGAACCTGGAGACTTGCCATGCAACACCCTCGCGTCGAGTTTCTGTTTGACTTTGGCAGCCCCAACGCCTACTTCAGTCACAAAGTTCTGCCCGATATCACTGCCCGCACTGGCGTGGTGTTCGAGTACGTTCCCATTCTGCTGGGAGGGCTGTTCCGGCTGACCAATAATCGCTCCCCGGCGGAAGCTTTTGCCGATATTCTCAACAAGCGTGAATATGGCGCGCTGGAGAAACGCCGCTTCATTGAACGGCACGGGATCACAGCCTATCGCGACAATCCTCACTGGCCCATCAACACCCTGCAGATCATGCGCGGCGCAATCGCGGCCCGGAAGCTCGGCGTGTTCCAGCCCTATGTAGATGCTGTCTTTGCCGCGGTATGGGAAAGGCAACTGGACATGGCCAACCCCGACCTCATTCGCCAGACGCTGGAGGAGGCAGGGCTGGACGCCAAGGCCATCCAGTCAGCAGCCCAGGAAACCGAGGTCAAGCAACTGCTGATCGACAACACGCAGCTGGCCTGCGATCGAGGCGCCTTTGGCTCGCCCACCTTTTTTGTCGATGGTGATATTTATTTTGGGAAAGATCGCCTGCGCGAGGTGGAGGAAGCCATAGCGGCACGAAAGGCCTTGCTCCTCAAGCAGCCTGTAGCCTAGGCGGCCAAACTTAAACAATTGTTTAAGGCTTTGTGAGGACTTCGCGACTGCCCTGGGCCTATTCTGCCATCATCATTTACTGATTATGGAGAGATGCCATGGCAACGCGACGCCGATTTCTGGGGATTGCTGTTGGGCTGGGTATGCTGCCGCTAGGGTTCGCCGCTGCGGCGGGAGCACGCGGCAGCCGGACGTTCGAGGTCAGCCTGACCGAGGCGCAGTGGCGCCAGCGCCTTACCCCTGCGCAATATCGCATACTGCGCGAGGCCGGGACGGAGCGGCCTTACAGCAGCCCGCTCAATGATGAACACCGGCACGGCAGCTTTGCCTGCGCCGGTTGCGGGCTGCCGCTTTATTCATCCGAAACCAAGTTTGAAAGCCACACAGGCTGGCCCAGCTTCTGGCAGCCTTTGCCCGATGCGGTCGAGGTCGGGGCCGATCACACCCTGGGCATGCTGCGCACTGAAGTCCACTGCCGTCGCTGCGGCGGGCATCTTGGACATGTATTCAATGACGGCCCAAGGCCAACAGGGCTGCGTTATTGCATGAACGGCCTCGCATTGACATTCACGCCCGCGCCGGCCTGAAGATAAGGAGCCTGTCATGTTGCTGATTCTTCTTGCCTATCTCGGCGGGGCGCTGACTATTCTGAGCCCCTGCATTCTGCCTGTGCTGCCTTTTGTGTTTTCAACCGCTGGCCAGTCCTTCAGGCGGGGCGCCTTGCCACTGCTTGCAGGCATGGTGCTGATGTTCGCGCTGGTTGCTTCCCTGGCGGTCGTCGGCGGCGGCTGGGTGGTTCAGGCCAACCAGTACGGGCGCTGGCTGGCCATGGGTGTCATGGCCGTCTTTGCCTTGGCGCTGCTGTGGCCGGGGCTGGCCGAGCATCTGGCGCGTCCCTTTGTCAACGCCGGCAACCGGATTACGCAACTGGCGCAGCTTGAAGGCGGGGGCAGTGCGCGCATGTCTTTTCTTCTCGGCATCGCAACCGGCCTTTTATGGGCGCCCTGCGCGGGCCCCATACTGGGCCTGGTGCTGACCGGCGCTGCTCTCAATGGCCCCAGCCTGCAAACGACGGCGCTGTTGCTGGCATATGCGGCAGGAGCGGCCACTTCATTGGCGCTTGCGCTACTCGTCGGAGGCAAGGTGTTCAGCGTCATGAAGCAGTCGCTGGGCGTGGGTGAGTGGCTGCGCCGGGGCATGGGCGCGCTGATGCTGGCAGGGGTTGGCGCCATCGCGCTGGGGCTGGATACTGGCTTGCTTGCGCAGGTATCGACCGCTTCGACGAGCAGGCTGGAGCAGTCTTTGCTCGATCGCTTGGATGCAAGACAGCCAGCTGGTCCTGCCATGATGGCGGCGGGTGGGGACGGCACATCCATGGCTCGTATAACGACTGGCGACGATGCGCCCCAGGGGCCGGCCATGATGGCGGCTGTCAGTGAAGCAGGGGCAATGGCTCCTGCGGCAGGCGCGGCAATGAGGGCGGACAGCGGCTCCGCCATGGCCATGATGGCCGCCGGGCACGATTCAGCCCTGCCCATAGAAGGCTATTTGCCCTCTCTGGACGGCGCGCAGGAGTGGCTCAACAGCCCGCCCTTGTCAACGCAGTCATTGAAGGGCAAGGTGGTGCTCGTGGATTTCTGGACCTATTCCTGCATCAACTGCCTGCGCACGCTGCCCTATATCAAGGCCTGGAATGAAAAATACCGCAAGCTGGGGCTGGTGATCATCGGCGTGCATTCACCAGAGTTCGCGTTCGAGCGCAATGTGGACAACGTAAAACGCGCCATGAAGCGGCTCGGCATCGAGTATCCGGTGGCCATCGACAATCGCTTCGCCATCTGGAAGGCATTTGGCAATCAATACTGGCCTGCCCACTATTTCGTGGATGCGCAGGGACGTGTGCGCCATCACCATTTTGGTGAAGGGAATTATGAGCAGTCCGAGCAGATTATCCGGCAATTGCTGCGCGAAGCGGGGGCGCCCGTCGATGTTGCCACAGCGCAGGTCGATGCACGGGGCATAGAGGCGGCGGGCAATCCGGCACAGGTGGGATCGCCGGAAACATACATGGGCTATGCGCGTGCCGAGAACTTCGCTTCCGGCCCGGTGGCCAGGAATCAGACGCGGGAATATGAGCTTCCCTCCGCGCTGCGGCTCAATCACTGGGGCTTGGCCGGCGCCTGGAAGGTAGAGCCCGAGCGCGCAACGCTGGAATCGGACGGTGGGCGTATTGCCTTCCGCTTTCGGGCGCGAGACTTGCATCTGGTCATGGGGCCAGGAGCGGACGGTGTGCCGGTGAAGTTCAAGATCATGGTCGATGGCAAGGCGCCGGGCGACTTGCATGGCGTGGATGTCGCGCCGGACGGGTCAGGCAGCGTGACGGAGCAACGCCTGTACCAGCTTGTGCGCGCACCGGAAGGGGCGGGCGAGCATCTGTTCAGCATCGAGTTCCCGGCATCGGGGGTATCCGCCTATGCCTTCACCTTCGGCTGATGCGCGGCGGTCGAATGCGGCGGTTGATGATCGGTGGCCGGGCGCCGGTTTCGCAACAGCGGGCCGGCGTCCGGCGTTTGTCGCGTCGGCCCGATGCCATCAGCTTTTGCATTTGCCCTCGCTTTGGTGGGGATGGGCTTGCGCCACGGGCAGCCGGAAATGGAAGACGGTTCGCCCTGATGTTTCATTCAGGTGGATGTCCTCGCCCTGGAGCATAAGCAGGCGCCGCACCACGATAAGGCCGAGGCCTCCGCCGCCTTCGGAGCGCAACGGTGCTCGGGCAAAAAGGGTTTCCCTGACGGCGGGCGGGATCGGCGGGCCATTGTCGGCCACCTCGATATGGACCCAGGCATCGTCATCGTGCCGCAGCCGCAACTGGATATCCGTGCCCGCCGGGTTGTGCCGTATCGCATTGTCCAGAAGATTGGTCAGCACCCGCTCAACCATGGCCAGATCGGCCAGTACAGACGGCAATGGCTGCGGCATGTCCACGCTCATTGTCTGCCCGTGCTCGTGTGCGGCAAGCTCATATTTCTGAACGACATCCTGGGCCAGATCCGCCAGCGAGAATGGCTCGGGCTCAGGCTGCACCAGTCCTGACTCAAGTCTGGCGAGATCAAAAAGCTCCTGCGCCAGCCGTCCCACCTTGCTGCTCTGGTTGATTGCAATGTCCAGATAGCGCCGCCGCTCCTGAGCATCCAGTGTGCCGTCCTTGATGCGCAATGTTTCCAGATAGCCATGCAGCGATGTCAGCGGCGTGCGCAAATCATGCGAAATGCTGGCAATGAGATCACGGCGCTGCTGGTCTTGCCGGGCAAGCTCCTGCCACTGGTCGGCAATGCGGCGGCCCATTTGCGCGAAGGCATCGCGCAGTACAGAGATCTCATCGGAAGGCTGGCTATCCGGGCTGGCGCTGGCCAATGCGGCAGCCTGTTCGCCGTTGGCGTCGAACTTGCGCACTGCCTGCGTCAGCGAGCGCAGCGGCCGCGTAATGAGCCGGAAGGCGACCAGGCCCATGATCAGCGCCAGCAGGGCGATAAGCCCCAAAGTCCAGAGCGATGGGCCCAGCACGTCGTCGGAGGCATGGCTCTGGACCACTGAGTCATGTGCCTCGCCTTGCAGCACGACATAGACATAGCCGACGCTGCGCCCATCCATGCGCACGGGGGCGGCGCTGAATACCTTGCGCGCGTGTGTGCTGCGCGGATCGTCTCCAAGAATGGGAAGCCGTTCTCCCGACAGGAAGCGCCGTATCGGCGCAAGGTCCACGTGGTCGCGCTTGATGCGTCCGGACGGCGCGGCGTCTCCCACGATCTTGCCCTGATTGTCCAGCAGATAGAGTTCAACGGACGGGTTCACGGCCATAAGCTGCGAGAACAGCGTGCGCACTGCCTGGGGACGCCATCCGCGTGCATCCATCAATTGCGTGGTGCCTGCAATGTGATCAGCCAGTCCAAAGGAAACCCGCTGGACCACTTCCTGCTCATGACGCATGCTGGCGCTGATCTGCAGCCAGGCCGATACCGCGCTGCAGGCGACCAGCAGCGCCACGAAGACCAGCGACAGCCGTTGGGTAAGCGACAGACGCATCATGGCGCGCCAGCCTCCACGCGGGTGAATTTATAGCCCCGGCCCCATACGGTCGCAATCCGCCGGGGCGAGGAGGGATTGGCTTCCAGCTTGGCCCTGAGCCGGTTGATATGCGTATTGACTGTGTGCTCATAGCCTTCGTGCTGGTAGCCCCAGACTTCGTTGAGCAGTTCCAGGCGCGAGAACACCCGCTCGGGATGCCGGGCAAAGAAATACAGCAGATCGAATTCACGCGGGGTCAGTTCAACCCCCAGCCCATCCAGCGTCACGGTGCGTGCCACCGGGTCCAGTGTCAGGTCGCCCTGCGTCAATATGCCGGCCTGGGCGCGGGAATCGCGGAGCAAGGCTTCGGTGCGCCGCAGCAGCGCCCGTATGCGCGCCACCAGTTCCAGCACCGAGAAGGGCTTGGCCAGGTAATCGTCGGCGCCCAGCTCCAGCCCCAATATGCGGTGCACCTCGCTGGAACGTGCGCTGATGATGATAATGGGTACATACCGCTCCATCGTGCGGGCCTGTTTGCAGATCTCAAGCCCCTCGACGCCCGGCAGCATCAGATCGAGCACCAGCGCATCCCAATGACCGCGCTGCAGCAAACGCATGCCTTCGTCGCCATCGGCGGCATGCGTTACCTCATAGCCTTCGTCGCGCAGATGCAGCTGCAGCAGCTCCGCGATGTGCGCGTCATCCTCGACAACAAGAATTTGCTTGCCCGTGGCGGCATTACCCATGCATTCTTCCCGGAAAATCCATGTTCACCGTCCTATTGTGACTGATTATCACCCGCACGGTTATCACAATTAATTTAAGTTTGCGTGAGGACTTAGACATGCCTCTGGCGCCACAATGTTCCCAATGGCTGCCTTTGGCCGTTGCCAACGGTCGCGGCGCGCGACTCAACGCGAGGTACATATCATGGCACGAGATAGAAAAAGGACTATTCCCGTCCTGTTGTGGACGGCTGGAGCGGCGTTGCTGGCCGCAGGGCTCGCTTTTTCCGGTTTTGGGGCGGCCAGCGCGAAAGAGTCGGCAGTTGTCATTCCTGCGGCGGCGATGGATGAACCCTCTGCGGCTGCCGGCTCCGAGACTGCCGTCTTTGCGGGTGGCTGCTTCTGGGGCGTGCAAGGGGTATTCCAGCATGTCAAGGGTGTTACCCAAGCGGTTTCCGGCTATGCCGGCGGCAGTGCGGCGACCGCAAGCTACGGCATGGTCAGCACAGGCACTACCCATCATGCGGAGGCGGTGGAGGTCAGCTACGATCCCAGCGTCATCAGCTATGGAGAGCTGCTGCGGATCTATTTCTCGGTCGCGCACGATCCGACACAGCTGAACCGCCAGGGGCCGGACGTCGGCACGCAATACAGATCTACGATATTCACAGGCAACGAAATGCAGGACAAGATTGCTTCAGCCTATATCAGGCAGCTGGACGAGACCAAAGCGTATCCAAAGCCCCTGGCCACCACCGTCGAGCCGCTCAAGGGGTTCTACCCGGCGGAAAGCTATCACCAGGATTACATGACCCGCAACCCGAACAGCCTCTACATCATGATCAATGATGCGCCCAAGGTCGAAAATCTCGCTAAAGTGTTTCCGCAGCGGTATCGGGACAAACCCGTTCTTGTCGGGGGCTGATCTTGCGCCGCAGCCATGTCCTGGGCTATGCGGGATGCTGGCGGGATGCCGTATCCCGCAGCAGCCCAGCAAGCGCGCGTGCGGGTTCGCTCATATTGCGTTCGGCCCTGTGAACCAGTACCACTTCCCGATGAAAGGTGTGCTGCGCCAGATCGATGGCGCGCACGCCGGCAGGCCAACGGCGATATGCCGCCGTCTGGGGTACCAGGGCGACACCCAGGCCTTTTGCCACCAGGCTGACAATAGCTTCCAGCTCATCCATCTCGCACACGTCTTTCGGGCTGCAATGCATGCGCTGCAGGAAGCGGTCGACCTGCCGGCCGCCGAATGAGGCGCGATCATAGCGAACGAAGGCATGAGTGCGCAGCAGCCCGGCCCAATCATTGCTTTTTACGCTGCGCGGGACGATCAGGCGAAAAGGCTCCTGCATCAGTGTGACAGCCTGCAAGTCTCCCTGCAGCGAAAAGGGCGGCCGCAGGACCGCCGCCATGACGACCTCTCCCGAGTCGACAAGGTTGATCAGGTCCATGGTGACCCCTGGCAGCACCCGCGTATGACAGGCTGGATACTGGCGCTGAAAGCGCGATAGCGTGTCGGGGAGCAGGGAACGCTGTACCGAAGCAATGGCGCCAATATTGATCAGCGTATCCGGCTTGCCGCCGCTGGGGCTGGCGCCGAGGTTTTCATACAGACCCACCAGTTGCTGGGCCTGGGCCAGTACCTGTTGCCCCTTGCGGGTCAGCCTGGATGTGCGCCCATTGCGGTCGAACAGGGCGAAGCCCAGTCTGTTTTCCAGCCGCTGCATCTGCGCGCTGACCGCTGCCTGGCTAAGCCCGATCTTTTCCCCGGCTGCCGCGAAGGTGCCCTCCTGGGCGACGGCTATCAGTGTCTTGAGTTCCCGAATCATGGTTTACGGCTCGGCGTGAATACACGGGTTTTCATAGGTAAATCTCAGGATAATGCATCACATTTATTGATGTATTTCATAAATATATATTGATTTTAATAATCAAATATTCACATTATCATTAAATTTTTCCAGACCCCTCTTATTTTTGGTATTTGCTATGAGCCTTTCTCCCTTTCACCTGGCTATTCCCGTCTATGACCTTCCCGCCGCGCGCCGCTTCTACGGCGAGGTATTTGGCCTGAGCGAAGGCCGCTCCAGCGAGCAATGGGTGGATTTCGATTTCTACGGCCACCAGCTGGTCATCCATGAGCATCCAAAGACCGTGTCGCAGGAAGGCGCCCACACCAATCCGGTCGATGGCCACGACGTGCCGGTCCCACACTTTGGCATCGTGCTCCAGTGGGACCAGTGGGAGGCGCTGGCTGAGCGGCTGAAATCGTTCAACACCAAGTTCGTGATCGAACCCTATGTGCGCTTCAAGGGCCAGGTTGGCGAGCAGGCCACCATGTTCCTGCTCGACCCCTGTGGCAACGCCCTGGAATTCAAGGCATTCAAGGACATGAGCCAGTTGTTTGCCAAGTAAGGGGCTGCCTTTGGCCTGACCACGCAGCACTCGCCGGGGCGTTCGTTTTACATTCCCCATCGTGCGGCAATGGCGATGGGCAAAGGCGATATGGACCACTGCGCCATTGCGCAGGTGGTGGAAGCGTTCGCCCAGGTGGAAATCAGGGCGTGAGGTTCTCGTACAACACGCTGTAAACCAGCCGCTCCTCCACAACGCGCCGCTGATGCGTGGCGCCGGCGCGTGTTTCGCTGACGGTTTCGTCTGTGTAGAAGCGTTCATATTCGCGCACGGCAATGCGGGTCGGTACGCTGGATTTCGGGGGCAGGCTGACCGTTGCGGTCCAGAATGATGGATCGAGCAATTGGCCGATATCCGGCAAATGGCTGCCCGGATCCAGGCGGCCAAGGTCAATGTTGCCGAGGTCCAGGCTGCCAAGGCTGATGTTCTGGAGGATATTGCCGGCGATGGCCGCTCCGGTGGTCACCGTGCCGATGGCGGAGGAACCGGTGAGCCTTGTACCCTGCGCGTTTGCCGCGCCTGTGGGAGGCGCCTGAACGCCTGCGCCAGGCGTTGCCTGTCTGGCCTGTACGCCCGCGGATACCTGCCTGCCCGCGGCAAGCAGCGAGGAGGGCGCCAGCACATCCAGGTGCAATGGCGGACGGTCCTCATTGGGCTCGCCCGCCAGCCCCGAAGCCAGGACGGAGACATCGCTCCAGGCCAGATCGCTGTCTATGTTGGCATCGCGCTGCTGCAGAACCACTTCGACCTTGTTTCGGCCAGCCTCGGGCGTCTGGCCGAATCCGGGGATGAAAGAAATATCCGTATACTCGGAATCCCGCAAATACTCCATCGGGCCTTTTGCGGGAATATAGCCATGCAGCGAAATATCGAGCCTGGAGCCGTTGCGTGTGAACACGGCGCGCCTGCGCGGCAGCAGTTGCGCGAATTGCGACTGCACAACCTGCGAGACTTTGGCGCTGTCTATGGCATTGGGTTGGTAGCGGACAAGCGCCAGGCGCACGAAGGGCATATAACCTGCGCCAGGGTTGATGGTCACGTCGCAATACCAGAGCCTGCGCGCATCGTCCCAATGCACCCTGTGGCCGACCACATGAAACATCTTGCCTGGATGCTCCTGCAGCGCCACGGGCTCGTTGACGACACGGTCGGGAAAGTCCGTTACTTTGCTGCGGTGGCTGGGCAGGGAGGCGTCCCACAAGGGATCCATGCCCCATTGCGTGACATGATGGCTGACCGCTTCTTCCATGCCTGTGAAAGTGTCGCCGTCGCCATGAATGACTATGCCGAGCAATTCACCATTGCTGGAGGAAAACCAGGGGCGGCCCAGCCAGATTCGCAGGCCGTTCCCATAACGGGTGATGCCACGCGTCTGACCCACCGTCGAGTCATCCCAGCGGAACGTCGGGATGACGTAGTGCACATCGGGTTTGTCGGGCGGCGCGCTGGCGGGCACGACAGTCTGCATCGCGGCACCATCGATTTCCAGAAAAGGAGCGCCAGGGTCGTCGTCCGCGCCTGTCTGCATGTTTTGCCCTGATGCCGCCGGCCCCAGGCGCGTAACCTGCTCCGCCTGCTCATACAGGGCTTCGGGAAAATATTCCCTGAATCGCGTGGTTGCCAGCAAGGCATAGCGGA
>Ga0182738_1001982_pt1 | contig 24838 bp, 9 predicted proteins | sample eDN5th30CBELigMG_FD_128876 | JGI IMG/M metagenome (GOLD analysis project Ga0182738, IMG submission 128876) | Enriched Miracle-Growth compost microbial communities from Emeryville, California, USA - eDNA 5th pass 30_C BE-Lig MG (version 2)... ...
GATCAGCACCAGTTCAGCAGAGACAATGAAACCGGCTTCGTCGTTGAGCAGTGTGTTGAACAGAGACATCGTTGTATTCCTCAGGTTGGGGGGTGACTCGTTTGATGTTCAAGATCATTAGCAGGGGGTGTGCCGCAAGCGTTCCGGCATGCCGAAAGTTGCCTGAAAATTCGGGAAGAATGGGGGGCAAGTTGTTTTCTGAAAAGGGAATGCGGAGTTGTCAAGATTTTTGATCAGTGAGGCGAGTGGCTCTGAACGCCAGGGGAGACCCTGTTGCCGAATCGCAACCTGCAGTCGGCAGGTTCTGGTTCATCAGCGACGGAATTCGCTGTAAACTCAGACAGAATCAGCACTCACAGGGGGTGCTGCGGAAAGTCAACGGCGCTGCCGGCAGGCAACAGGGCAACATCCGTGGGAAATCTGCAGGTCTCACAGCTGCTTCAACAGGGCGGGCCTGTCCTGTTGGATGGGGCCACCGGCACCGAACTGGAGCGCCGCGGGATCCCTCTGGCTCCTCCGGCCTGGTCCGCCGCCGCCATTTTTGAACACCCGGATGTGTTGCGGCAGATTCATCGCGATTATGTCGCTGCCGGGGCGCACATTGTCACGGCAAATACGTTTCGCACGCATGCCCGCAATCTGGTGGCCTCTGGCCGGGAGCAGGAGTTCCGGCTTTGGACCTGTCGCGCAGTGGAAATTGCCCGTCAGGCTGCAGAAGGCCAGGCCCTGGTTGCCGGCAGCATGGCTCCCCTGGGGGATTGCTATTCGCCAGAGCAGACTCCTCCGCGTGAGCTGCTGCTTCGGGAACATCAGGCGATGGCCGAGGCTCTGGTCGACGCACAGGTGGATCTGATTCTGATCGAAACCCAGCTGACGATTGAAGAAGCCGCTGCCGCCGCACAGGCGGCCCGTTCGACAGGACTTCCGTTCTTTGTGAGTTTTGTCTGTGGGCGCGATGGCCGGCTGCTGTCCGGCGAGACCCTGCAGCAGGCATTTGCCACGTTGGCGAGCTTCGAACCGGCGGCCCTGATGGTCAACTGCCTGCCGGCAGACGAAGTGCTGGCCACGCTGCATCCGGCCCGCCCGAGTGCGGGTGGAATTCCTCTGGGAGCATATGCAAACACCGGAAGACTCTTGCAGGCTGGAGTTTGGGAGTCGACAGAGGGGGCCGATCCGGCAGTTTACGCCGGATATGCGCAGCGTTGGAGGGATTCTGGAATTGTGGTGATCGGGGGCTGCTGCGGCACGACTCCGCAACATCTATCTGCAATTAGCAACGGACTTTAGAGTTTTCTGAACTGGACAGCAGACCGGCTGAAAACGGGCTGGAAACTTCCTCGGGACCAGATTTCGGGGGGTGACTCGCTCTTCGCGCTTTTCAGAGCTTCAATTACGGTCCAATAAACCTATCTTCGATCAGTCTCGAAACTCCCCTCACTGCTGCAGTGTTCTCACCGTTTCCCTTCTGGTGAAAGTCTGCAGTTCCTGTCCTGTTCCCATCTCAAGTTTTCGCCCCCCTTCTGCAGTTCGCCCATGAACTTCAAACAGCCGACAACAGCTTCGACCGCGTTGCGCCCTGAAAGCGGGTCTGGTGCCGATGTGGCCAGTCAGGGGAATGCGGGAACGGAACGACTTCCTGCTGTGACGGGGGATCGACAGCCCTTAGCCTGCTCAAGTGGTGACCCCATGTCGTTACGTCCGACAGCGGATCTGCAGAACACGTCCGACCCTGCCGGCGGCGCGAACCGGAAGCGGATGTATCGCCGGTTCTGTCTGGGCTGGCTGGCCGGACTCACATCCGTGGCCGCAGTGCTGGGTCTGGGACGTGTGCAGGCACAAAACCCGCAGACGGGTGGATCGAACATTCAATACACGCTGCCGGCCGGCGATGCCTCGGGGTCGATCGGGCCATCGGCCGGAGGCTACAGCAGTGCTCCGCTGGGAGATTTTGGAAGTCCTGAAACCGAACCCCCCGTGGTCGGCGGCTATGGCATGAAAGGCCGGATCGGGCACGAAGCCGGAGCCTATGTCGGACGTACCCAGTCGATTACCTACTTCGATCTGTCGCCGTATGTCTTCGTGGACAATCTTTACCTGTACGGTGAAGGCCGTCTGATGGTGGGGAACAATGGTCATGCGGCCGGATCGCTCGGAGCCGGCGGACGCTATTACATTCCCAAAGTCGACGCGATTCTTGGCGGATCAGGCTGGTATGACGCGGATGCCACACGAGGGCCGACTTTTCAGCAGTGGGGCGTGTCGGGAGAATTCTTGAGCGAGTTCCTCGACATTCGCAACAACTGGTATTTTCCCTATGGGGAAACCTACAAGATCACGAACCAGCGATTTGAAGCCGGTTCGCAGCATTTCGAAGACCGTCCTGTTGGAGACGTCCCGGGGGATGGCCAGGCTCAGGGGTCCTATCTGGTCTTTCAGCGGCGCGTGTTTACAGCCACGGCCATGCGCGGCTTCGACACTTTGTTCAGCGTCCCGATTCCGGGAGCGTTTCCCCAGAAGTACAACATGGAAGCCTCGGCCGGCTTCTATCACTTCTATACCCAGGACCACAGCGTTGATGAACTCTGGGGATGGCGTGCCCGGCTGGATGCCGATGTCTTCGAGCGTCTGTCTCACATGTATCTGGAAGTGACGAATGACCAGGTCTTCAAGACGAACGTCATCTTCGGGATCGATATCAACTACTGGAACAAGCTCGAATACCGCCCGCGCGTCGGACATACGCAGTACAATCGCCTGGCCGACTGGGTGCGTCGCCAGCGGACCGTTGTCGCCTACGAGGGGAGCTATCTGGCTAAGCCTGAAAAGGCGATCAACCCCCGGACCAACGAAGCCTATGTGATTTATCAGGTGAATTCGGCGAATGTCGGTGGCACCGGCGGGACCCAGACCGATCCGTTCGGCGATCTGCAGACCGCAATCGACCGGGCCGGAACCCCGGCGGATATCATCTATGTCCAGGGGAACAGCACCTTTACCAATGCCATTTCCCTGCACAATGACTTTCAGCAGGTCATCGGCGAACAGCAGGTTCCGACGATTGAGCTGCCGGTGGCCAATCTGTCTGGCAATGTGCTGATGCCCACGGTGACTTCCGGGTCATTCGATACGCCGGTCATCTCCAATGCAGCCGGTCCGGCGGTCACGCTGGCCGCTAACAATGTGCGGTTCGCCGGCTTCAACATCAACAACACCAGTGGTGGCCCGGCCATTCTGTCGCAGGGACACAATTTTGGCGGCGGTTCCATTCTGAACACGATCGATACGGTGAATATCAACACCGTTGATGGTGGCGATGGTCTGCGTCTGGAAGATTCGACCGGAACACTGATCGTCAACAATCTGTCGATCAACGACGTGGAAGGAGATGCCCTGCATGTCGAACGCGGCACCGCCAACATCCTGTTCACCGGCCAGCTGAACGAGATCGACAACACCAATAATTCCCATGCCTCTCACGGATACGCTGCACAGCTGATCGACGTGAGCGGCACCATGAACATGACCGCCCTGCGAATTCAGGATACTGGCGGCCAGGGAATTCGGGTGGTGGGCAATGTGACCCAGCCGTCCACCGGAAATATCAGCTTTGGCGACGTCACGCTGACTGACACCCAGGCCTCGGTCGGGGAAGGGGACGTCTACATCGACAACATCAGCGGGACGGTGACCTTCTTCAGCAATCTGACGATTGACCATCTCAATGGCAGCACCGGAACGGATCTGTTCGTGGTCCGCAATCTGATGCCGCAGTCCGGCATCTCGAACTCCGGCATTGTCACGGTCAGCGGCACGACCAACCTGCTCAATCGCCGCGGTCGCGGTATTGTGGTCGACAATCTGCAGGTGGAAGGGACCGGCACCCAGTCCGGGCAGGTGCGATTCAACGGGGCGACCACCATTTCACTGGCCTCCGGCTATACCGGAACCGGTGCCGCCGTGGACATGAATTCCAGTTCAGGCTCTCTGAACTTCGGAAATACGCTGACCATCAGTGGCAGTGCCGGCAACGGGATTGATATTTCCTCCATTGCCGATGACGGCAACACCCTGTTTGCCGGCTTCGTCTCCAGCAACACGATCACGCTCAACAATGTGGTGGGAACCAGCTTCCTGATCAGCGGCGTGGATAAAGACAGCTATCGGGTGCAGACCAACGGCATTACGATCAACAATCGCGGAACTGCGGGAAGCCTGGTGAATGGCCGCGGGATTCAGATTGACGATTTCGCCGGCATCGCCCAGTTCGGGGGTGTCACGAATGTGCAGAACCAGAATCAGACATTTGCCAACGCCATCGATATTCAGACCAACAATGCGGCGTTCACCCGCACGACCGGATCTGTCGGGTTCCAGTCGATCAATGTCGAGGATCAGCTCGGGGCCAATTCGTTCGGCATCCTGGTGCAGAATAACGGCAAAAATATCGGGCTGGGCAGTGTGAATGTGACCAGTACCAATGCGACGGGTGTCCGGCTCTGGGACAACTCTGTCGTGTCGATCAGTGGCGGTATTCTCGATGTCACCAATGCCATCGCCATCGACGTGCAGACGGTGAACGGGGTTCCGCCGCTGAGCCTGCTCGATCCTGTCCTGCAGACACACGATATTTCCCTGCAGTCGGTGAGTGCCACGAACGACGATTATGGCATTATTGTGAACAACAGTCTGGGATCATTCGTCGTGACCGGGTCCAGCCAGGGAGCGAGCAGCGGCGGAACAATTTCGGGCATGGATAACGCCGCGGCCTATTTCAACAATACTCAGACGGTCGATCTGCGCTATATGCGGATGACCGGAAACGAAGTGGGCGTGCTCGGCACCAATATGCTCCAGGAAGGGGGCGGATTTGATCCGGTCATGATCCTGACCGGCATGAACATTTCCGGAAGCGATTCCCAGGCGGTCAACGTGACCGATGTGAGCAACTTTACGCTTCAGGATTCCAGCATCACTTCCAACGGCGCGACCGACGGAACACAGCAGATCCTGTATACCGCAGCGACCAGCGAAATCGATATCGACGGTGATGGAAACGATGACACCGTCAATTACAACGTCACGATCACCAACAACAATATCACCGACAGCAGCACGGCGACCATTGGCGGTTCAGACATGATTTTGATTCGCACTTCCAATGCCATTACCGACCCGGTCGCTCTGACCATGCTGTTCACCAACAATGGCAATCCGGCCGATGCTTCCAATTCGAACAGCGTCACTTCGAACCGCTCGAATGGCAATGCGGCACTGGATGTGACCTGGCAGGGTCCGGTGACGGCCACGATTTCCGGAAACCGGTTCCAGATGCGTACCGGTACCAACCAGATCGGCGTGGACATGAACATCAACGGGGCCGGCGATGTTCTGATTCAGAACAATGCTCTGACCGCTCAGGGGACCGGAGCCACAGGCTTCCAGCTCTCGTTTGAAGATGCCTCTCAGGTGGCCATTCGCAACAATGGCCAGATGGATGAGCAGGGCAACTTCATCACCAATACCGGGCTGGTCTTTACCGGAGCAGGCTCCACCGGGTTTGATCTGAGCTTTGCCGATCCGGGGAATCAGATTGAACTGACCGATAACCTGATTCAATTCACCGGAAATGCCCGTTCCGGAACAGGCGTGCAGTTCAGCCAGCTGGTCGGCTTGAATGGCGACACGAACCTGTATCTCAATGGAAACCGGATCGAGCTGTATCCGTTCAATAACGTCAGCAGTGGCGGCGTGACGGTCTTCACGACCGAACGGGGCTTTTACTTTGACTTTGTCTCAGGCGTGGTCACCCTGGTGGGAACCGAAAACAATATCGTGACGCCCGGGGCCAATCCGCCGTACTACTATGACTTCTTCGGTCTGAACTCCACGCAGACCAACAATACCCATGTCCTGGTGAACGGATCTCTGGTTCCCTGATCCTGTTTCCGGACGAGCATGTGACGGGGTCCCCTCCCGGTTCCTCCCGGGAGTCCGGTATCCCGTCTTGCGAGAGGTGTCCATTTTGGCATACAACGCGCCCATCCCCTCAGGGACGGGGAGAGCGATCTGAATGGACACACTCATGGATGAACCTCGACGCTGGCATCACTGGCTGCGCCCTGTCTCAGGGCTGGCCATTCTGCTGGGGATTCTGCCTGCGATGATGGCCTGGGCCTGCAGCCCGGCCATTTCGCCTGCGCGCCCGCTGGAGCGTCACAACTCTCTGCCTTCTCTGGTCTTCCGGCAATATTCCGTCAATCTTCGGGAAGTGCCTGCCAACGGAAAGATTGCCGTTCCATTTTCCTTCTGGAACCGGGGGAACGGCCCGTTGCATATTGAAAAGCTCGAACCCAGCTGTGGCTGTCTGGTTCCCAAACTGCTGGGAGACCGCGACGAATACGTTTCCGGGGCGCAGGGCTTGTTCGAAGTCCACCTGGAAACCGACCGCGAAGAGCCGGGGCCGCATACCTATGGAATTGTGGTGCATTACAACGATGGCCAGCCCCGGACGGAGTCGCTCACGTTCCGGATGCAGGTGCCTGATCGGGCGGTGCGGGTCGAACCGACAGAACTCTATTTCTATCAGTTGTCCGAGACAGACCTGGAAAATGAGATTCGCGTGCTCGCCCGTCCTGAACGGAATTACACCGTCACGCGAGCCGTCTCGTCGAGTCCGTTGCTGAAAGTGACCATTCGGCCGCAGGAGCCGGCAGGTGAAGAATTGGCGACGCCGGTGCAGGTGGCTGTGGCCGGGAAGCTGCCGGCCGGAGGACAGACGGTTTCGGTGACGATTTATACCGATGACCCGGCACTTCCTCCGCTGAAAGTGCCTGTCTTTCTGCATGGCCGTCCGGCCAGTGCGGCTGTCAGTGGCGGAATTCTGCCGACATCCGGATCGACACTGCGAAGCAGAGCCCCTGTGAAAAAAGCAGAGGCGACAGAGCCTGGTCAGGCTCCGGATCGCGCTCGATGAACAGGAAAGCAGGCTGTGCCAGGAAGCATTTCGTCAGGAAGCATTTCCAAAATCGCCAGGTTCCATCTCGTCGAGCTGGGCGCGCAGAGCATCGCGTTCTTCCCGGGTGACTTCCAGGTCAAACATCAGGTACTTCACATCGAGCCGCAATTGAGACAAGGCTTCCTGCACCAGATTCAGAATCCGGCGACGGCGGCGAACGCAGTCGACCACCTGGGTATAAGGCTGTTCCAGCTGGCGAAAGTCTTTTTCCGGCAATGCGGCAATGCGTTTGCCGAGTTCGATCAGTTCGCGGGGGAGTTCATCGGAAGACGTCTCAGGGAATCGTACGGCGTTTTGCATTGGGATGTCTTCGCCCCCCCTCGGCAGGCCTCACAGGACAACAAGAAGCAGCCGGCATCCGTCCCGGTCAGGGGTGATTCCGGAAAGCAATTCGTTTGAGTTGACAAAACGCAATGTGTCGAACTGCCCAGTTCGCATCATGTTGCCAAAAGCCAACGATCCCTCGCAAGAGACTTCACTAAAAGTTCCCAAAACGTGCGGCAGGTTTTCAGATGGGGTCCGGTTGTAGTGTATCAACGCATGTTGACGCGTTTGTGGTGACCTGTCGCCGCAAATGCGGGACAGCCTGGATGACTTATGCTATTTGCGCGATTCTGTGCATTCTGGGCAACGTGGCCGCTGCGGAAAATACGGCTCCTTATCGGCGGCACGAATTCGAGGTCGCCCCGCCGATCGGACAGGCGGGGAGTGCTTTTCTCCAGAGCGTACTGGCCGGTCACGAAATCACCGGCGACGATGCCCATACCGGCACGCGATGTGAACGGCTACAGTTTCAGTCCTCGCAGACATCCGGGGAAAACGAACGGATTGTCATCGCCCTGCCGCAGGCCCGGGTGATCTCCGAACTGTGCTGCTCTCTCTGGATTCGCACCAACTGTTCGAATGTCCGGCTCTCTTTGCGTGTGCGGCTGCCGCGTCAGATGGACCCGCGCACTAATGAACCCTTGTCGATGGAAATTCCGGGCGACCTGGCCACGCTCAAAACGGACTGGCAGCAGCTGAACTGCCGGACGACGGAAGAGGCCATGCAAAGCCGGCTGACGCGCCTGCGCAGCCAGTTGTCCGACGGGCTGCAGGCGCTGCGCATTGATGACCGCGAAGCCTATGTCGACCAACTGGTGCTGACGCTGCAGATTCCACAGGGAAGCTCCACGCTGGAACTCGATGATCTGGAATTCGGTCCCATTGTCGCGGCCAGCAATGTGATTTCGGAAAAGGCCTCGACGGACCCGGGGCCGTCACGTTTAAGAATTGTGAATGACCGGGTGCGCAAAGACGGCGAACCGTTTTTTCCCATTTTCACGCTGTATCACGGAGAGAGTCTCGACCTGATTGCCCGGACCGGAGTGAACATGCTCTGGATTCGCAGTTATGAAGAGCGTCCGCTGCTCGAAGCGTTGAGTTCGATGAATATCGGCGGCATTGCATCTCCTCCCCAGCCGTCGGCCGAAGATGCCATCCTGAATACGTCCGGCATTCGGTCGATTCCCGACTGGACCAGTCCGGTCTGGGCCTGGATGCTGGGAGTCCGCATTCCTGCGTCGGATCGGACCTATATCAACAACTGGGCCGATCAGGTGCGCGATGCCGACCGGCAGATTCATCGTCCGATCCTGGCCGATGTCGCGGAAGAGGAACGCGAGTTTCACCGGCATGTCGATTTTCTGGCCAGCAGCCGGTTTGCCATTCATACCGCGGTTTCCAGTCCTGACCATTTTGATGAACTCCGCGGCCGGCGCGATTTCGCCCTGCCGGGAAAACCGATGTTCACCTTTCTGCAGACCGAAGCCTCGGGGCCGGTGCTCGATTACTTCTCCGGTCGCCAGTCGTTGCCGCTCGTCGAGCCGGAGCAGATTCTGCATCAGGGGTATGAGGCGATTGCCGCCGGCTTCAAAGGGGTCGGATTCTGGAAACAGATCCCCTTTGACACCACGACCAATGGGCTGGATGAACGAATCGATGCGCTGCGCATCTTCTGCCTGCACTGCCAGAGTCTGGAACCATTTCTGGCCACAGGACGGGTCAAGGACGAACTGAGTGTGCAGGTGGGAACCAAAAGTCTTCCGGGAGCCAAAAGTCTCACGGGAGGCATCCGTTCGCCACTGGCTTCCCGCTGGGACCGCACGGTCGGCGCGAACGGACAGGTCGATTCGGGAACCGGTGCCAGTGCCGAAATCCGGGCGACAGTCTTTGAATCAGAATATGGATTGCTGATTCTGCTGGTCTGGCATGAACCGGGCAGCCAGTGCGTGCCTGGTGTTCAGGCAGCCAGTTCGGTGCGCGTGCTGATTCGCGGCATTGGTGAAGTTGCCCAGGCGTCGGAAGTCACTCCCACCGGGGTCGGTCAGTCGAATCTGGATATCGGCCGGATCGCCGGCGGCACCGAGATCACCCTGCGGGAATTTGATCAGGTGGCGGCGATTGTGATTCCGTCCTCTGTGGAAAGCCGGGATCGTCTGCAGACGGTGACGCGGGCTCATCGGCATGAAGCGGCCGAATCGTTTGTCAATCTGGCCCGTCTGAAGTTACGCCGGGTCAGAGAAGTGCATCAGCAATTGCAGGAGGTGGGAGCCCCGGAGATTTCCGTAGCCGTGCTGGCCTTTCGTCGGGCGGAGAGCTTTCTGGTGCAGGCCGAGCAGGCTCTGCAGGCGGATCGCGCGGAAGAAGCCCGCCTGGCGAGCCAGAAATCGCTGCAGCAGCTGCGCATGGTGCAGCGGGCACACTGGGAGGCCGCCACCGATCTGCTGGTCTCACCGACCGCCACGCTGGAAGCCACGAGCTTTCAGACCTTGCCTGCCCACTGGGAACTGATGTCCCTGCTGGGGCGGCGGGGGGATTTTGGTCCGAACCGTCTCCCTTCCGGCAGCTTTGACAGTGAACAGGCCCTGACAGGGGCCGGGGACCCTGCCGATTCCTGGGCCGATGGATCACGGGGAAACCGCTGGACCAGCCTGCGGCTCGAACACAGCGCGGTCGACGGCCGTTCTCATTTGACCATGGTGGTGAAGCCGGATGCTCCGCCTGGGCAGGCGGCCGTTCTGACCAGTCCCAAAATCGACGTCAAGGCCGGTGATCTGGTGATTATCACCGGGCAGACGAAAATCCCGTATCCCCTGAATGGCCCGGATCATCATCTGGCGATCTTTGAAACACTCACCGGTCGCGAAGGGGCGCTGGTGCTGAAAGAAAACTCCGACAGCTGGCGGCCCTTCAAAATCGTCCGGCATATTGCGAAAGACGGTCAGTTCCGGTTGCGATTCGAACTTTCCGGGTCGGGAGTCGCCGGACTCGATCATGTTGCGGTGCATGTTTTTCCGGCCGGGGAGACCATTCAGCAGGCGTCCGGGCCCTGATGTTGCCGCGCCGGCGAGAGTGCCTTACCCCCCGCCGGGGCCGCGTTCTGCTTTCGAAGCGAAAGTCTTCGCAACTCGAGTCGTTTTCTTTGCGGCAGGGAACAGGGAAAGTCATGGCCGAAGAGATGTTCGATATCTGCAATGAGCAGGATGAAGTGGTCGGGCAGCTTCCCCGTTCTGAAGTCCATCGCCGCCGGCTGCTGCATCGCGCGGTCCATATCTGGATCTGGAATTCCTCCGGCCAGCTTCTGATCCATCGCCGCACGGCCAGTAAGGATGAGTATCCCGGCTGTTTCACCAGTTCGGCCTCCGGGCATCTGCAAGCCGGAGAAGACTATGCCGGGGCCGCAGAACGGGAACTGATGGAAGAACTCGGTCTGAAAGGCGCACTGCAGTATGAAGTCCGGCTGCCGGGATCGTCCCGGACCAGTTTTGAACACACCGTGCTGTATTCCCTGCGGACAGATGCTTCGCCGCAGCCGGATCCGGGAGAGATCGCGGAACTGATCTGGCACTGGCCTGCGGAACTGGTGGCCGAGGTGCGTGCACATCCGGAGAGATTTACGCCGCCATTCTGTGAGCTGATGCTGCTCTGGGACGCGCAGCATGCCTGACAGGAGATTGGCCAGGCCATTCTGATGAGAATGAAGACCTGATGAGAATGAAAACGTCTCAGCGGGTGCTGTCGGCTGCTGGAGCTGGAAGTGTGAGCACGCGGCGCAGTCCCCAGGCAATCAGGCTGACAGTCAGGGCCGTGAGCAGCAGCAGCAACCCGAAGGCGCTGGGAGAGAACCACCACCACCAGATGGCCCCCAGACAGGCGAAGCTCGCGCTGGGATGATGTGAGGCCCTTTCTCGCAGTCGGCCGATCAAATGGCGCAGCCGCCAGATCATTCCACAGACGCAGAGAATCAGCACGGCGACGCCGGCCAGAACGCGCCAGTCTGTGGCCGGCCGGGAGGGAATCAGGTTGCCGGTCCAGTTGCCATTGTCGACCTGCACCCAGTCCACGGACATCGCCGGTGTCGACTGGCTGAGCATTTCGAACAGGGTTCCGGTGGACTTCAGGGCTGTGGCATTTGTCATGGCCACTGTCGTCGCCCCTGTCACGGGGTCTGTCGATGTCTCTCCATGGTCGGCCCGGGCCTGGACATCGTCCCATTCCTGATTCAGCTGCTGCATGCGCAGAACGGCCGGGGCGGTGGCCGGACGATCCGTCAGGGCCTCGGAGACCATCTGCCGGCACTGGCGGATCTGATCGAACAGAATCGCCTGTTCGGTGCTGGTGACGGCCACCTGATTGGCGCAGTTCAACAGGGCCTCCCAGCGGGTCAGCCAGGCGCGCACGTCGGAAACCGGAGTGCCGTTCTCGCGGGTCTGCAGCACTTGCTGACCGGTCCTGACCAGCGCCAGCAGATTCGGCACCGGCTCGGCGGAATGGAGCTCAAACAGCCGAACCTTTTGGCCTGGTCGAGGAATGAGCCAGTGAATGTTCATCACGGCCAGCGTGTCGGTGCCGGGCAGCTCAATGTTTGTTCCGGTGGGAGTGTGGAGAATTTTCAAGGCACCGGAACCGACATGATTCACCGTCTGGACTTCCAGTTCGTTGCCGTGCGTCAACGGCAGCAGTGTGGCCCCGTTGGTCGACACCCAGACCTGCGACACCCCGGACAGGGCTCCTGATTCCAGCGGCCAGACAACGGTTTCGAACAGATGCAGCCGCGGGCGGACCTGCATGGAACGGGCCGGAGCCCGGGGGAGCAGCAGCAGATCCGGGCGACGCAGCACAAAGGCGTCCAGATTTTCGTTGACAATCCCCTGTTCCCAGTCTTCCGGCAACCAGCCGGGAATCGACATGGCAGTCACGCGGCCGACCGCCTGGGGGTTGATCTGGGCAGGAAAGTCGGGGGAATGCAGCAGATACTGTGCGGTTTTCTGGGCCGACAGACATTCAATCATCGGGAATTTCACCGCCGCACGGTCCGGCTGCTCCTGCAGTCTGATGATCTGGTCACGCAGTTCCGCCGGCATATGAGCGCTGACGGTGAACAGGGCCTGATCGGAATATCGATCCGGAATGCGAATGGCGACGCGGGTTCCCTCGTCATCTGAAGTCTGGGTCGAGGTGAAGGAGGTCGGCCGGATGCGAATCTGTTTCCACCCGGGCGGCACCTGCAGCAGCACCGTGCGCAGGGGGGTATCGGTCGTGGTGACATGAAAGGCGGTCAGCAGTTCCCAGTCCTGATTTTTTGCCGGTTTGAACAGACTGGCCGCTTCGGCCTGATAGACATGATTCGGAATGGTCAGCCGCAGACGCGACGGACTGGCCGGCATGCCGTTGCGAAATGTGCCGACCAGACGTGAACGCGGAGTCGAAGAGGCGGGGGCCGGAAGAACATGCGGGGGCTCATCGGTTCCGGCCCGTTCCCATTCCAGGTTCCACCCGGTGTCATCGTTGATGGTGAGCACGCGATCGGTCACGGTGGTTTCGACAGGGTCGAGCACCGGCACCGGATTCCAGCTTTCGACGTTCTCCCGGGAGATTCCCTTGAAGCGAAATGTCCGTTCTCCCAGTTGACCACCCGGCAGAAACAATGTCACCTGCCGGCCCATCTGGGTGAATCGAATGCCGGTTTCATTTCCAGCCGGGCCGGTGGTCACGGAGTCGAGCTGATACTGCGGAGCCAGCAGCAGCTGATGCCGGAAGGTCGGCACTTCGGCCACGGTCATCTGCAGCTGCGCGCTGTAATGAATGCCGTCACGCATCGTGGTCATCGTTTCGGAAATCTGGGCCGTGCGTCGGGGACGAATCCACCCCCAGTTCAAATGAATCGGCAGCGGGCTGGTCAGCTGCACGGCCAGCAGCGTGCGCATGCGGGGTGTGTCCTGGCCGGTCTGAAATTCTTCCGGAGAAAGCGGAAGGATGCCTGACTGTACAGGGATCGACATGGTCGAAAAGGCCGGGCCGGAAAACCCGATGCGGTGATTTACCTGACTGCCTCCCCACAGGGGAATCGCCGGCAATGTCAGCGAGGCCGGAGAGGAGGAGTTCGCATGGAATTCGTAATTGAGTTGAATGGGTGACGGCGTTGACTCCGGTCGCAGCCGAATTGTCCATCGCGACGGGGCTTCGGCAGCGGGAGTGGGAATCCAGTCGATCACCTGGCCCCCATGCACGGCTGTCAGCAGGCTTCCGGCCGGCAGGGTGAGCGGCAGCTGTGCAGGCCACGGAGTTGCGCCCGGCAGAATGCGGGTCTGGCAGCGAATCCGCAACGAAGAGAGATCAATTTGCGATTGAGCCGAAATCGCTGCGTCCAGAGAGACCGGACGGGGCACCTGCACTCCCAGTACTCCCAGCGCCCCCAGCTGGTATTCCTCGCGACCGCCCGGCAGAAGCAGCATGGCTCCGTTGCGACGCCAATTGCGAGCAAGCATGCCAGCCGGAACCTCTAGAGTCGAATTCAGCACGGCCGGAACCGTGCCATTGAGTTCCGGGCTGCTCGACTCCAGTGATTCCAGTGGGCGCAGCGAAAACGATACCGCCAGCTGATGCAGCTGCCAGTCGTCTTCCAGAGAAGTCCCCTCCTGCTCATCCGGCAGGGGAATCAACATGGCATTGCCGTCGATGCTGGGAATCATCGTGGCAGGCTGATTGTCCAGCTCGCAGCGTGCTTCGTGACTGAACACGATATTCTGCATGGGCAGCCGCAGATAGGTTTCTGCCGCGCCGTGTCGCCGCAGGATTTCAAAGCGGGCACGGATTTCGGGAATCGGCTGATCGCGAATGATTTCATAGCGGGCGGACCGAATCAGAATGCCCGGCAGCGCAAGGGCTGTGATGGGTCCAGATGTCATTGGGGCCGCGGTTTTCGGGGCCGCGGTTGTTGGAGCAGGTGTCTTCGGACCAGTTCTCACTGGGGGATCGGCAGCCTGTGCGAACGGCAGCAGGCTCCAGGGAACGGCCGAAAGCGTGACGAGTCCCCAGAACAGCCCGGCAGTGGCCACCGGTTTCAGTGGTCTGGCCATGCCGGAGGAAAGAAAGTCACGTCGCAGAATCCAGCGACGGGGAACAGCCAGCGACAGCAGCGAGCCGGCCAGTGCGCCTCCCAGAATCATCGCCTGGCTTTCCGGCAGCAAGGCGATCAGAAAGACCAGAGCGGCAAACCAGACAATGGAGATTCTGCGCAGCCAGCCGGACTGCAGGCGGCGCATGATGGAGCCGATCAGCAGGCAGCCCAGCAGAGTGCTCCAGGCATAGCGCCGCATGGTGAGTGTTTCCCAGGAGTGAAAGCTGGCGACAGCACCGGCCGTCGGAGCCAGAATTTCCCAGGTGCGGCGCTGGCCGGGAACCTGTCTGCCGGTCGTGCCTCCCTGGAACAGCTCTTTCCAGTCCTGGCGGGAAAACGGGTTGAACATGGTGTCCTGCCCGGACCGGCTGATCGGCCCGAACAGACGCTTCGAGCCGGCACTCCAGTGCGGACCGAAATCGAGAATGCCTGGCAGTTCCACGCGCGACAATCGTTGCTGTTCCGGCAGGTCGAGCGACCACTTGAACGCCGAGACGGGAAAATGGCAGGTCGGCAGCGGGATGGAATCGAACTGGTCAAACCGCCGGCTTTCGGACATGGTCACATAAGTCAGCGAAAGAGACCGGGCCGTGGTCTGCTCCGGCTGGAAGGCAATGGCGTTTCCTTCGCGGAGCACCATGACCGGCTGGTCATCGATCTTGACCGCCGACAGACGCCCCTGTTCGGCCAGATGCAGGTCCAGCTGCGACAGCATGACCGGCGGATTGAACGTGAGCAGCGCATGATGCACGCATTCGCGATGATTGGTCTGCCCGGCGACCGTGAGCAGCGAGAGCTGCATCTCCTGAGGAGTATTTGAATCCGAAGTAGCTGTTTTTCCGGGAGTGGCTGTTTCGGGGGCGGCTTTTTCAGTAGCTGTTTTTTCGGCAGACACATCCGGCTGGTCGGCTGTCGCCGGGACATCGCTGGTTCTCGGTGGGGAGGCAGCGATCGGGCTGAGCGACACCAGCGGCTGGCCGGCCTGCAGCTCAGTGGTTTTGAAGGTGACGCAGCGCGCCTGGCCGAGTGCCGGAATCAGGCGTTCGCTCACTTCCCGGAACTGAGACAGCTCCGGCAAAATGTCTGTCCTCCCTGAGAGCCGCCAGCCTTCCGATTCGAGCAGCTGCACATCCATACTGGCCGGGACGATCAGCTGATACGCGGCTGTGACCGTTCCGGAAGAATTGAAGCGAGGCACCATCAAACGCAATGGAACCTGTTCTTTGCGCGGGCCGGTCCGTCCAAACAGCCGGACCTGTCGTGACACGCCTCGCGTGAAAGGATTCTGCCAGCTCAGATGCAGGACATTACGATGCATATGCCAGCTCGACAGCCGGGCTTCGTTGTCCGGCGTGGTGACCGAGATGACATGCCAGTCTTCCGGCAACTGCAGAGCCGTTCCGAAGCTGGTTCCGTTTTCAGCCTGCATCGTCAAGGTCGATGCAATCCATCCAGCTTCCGCCCGCAGATCGGCCAGGCATGAAACATTCAGGGAATAGACGGCACTTGGCTCGTCGATGGTGATATTCATCATCGCATGGGGTTCCCGGGCTTCGAACCGCCAGGTTTCCCCGGACGTGTCATCGCTGGAAAGCCCGGTGGTCAGATGATTGCCCGGCTCGATCGAGACCAGTTGCAGCGGCGGTTCGATGCGGAGAACGAGTGAAGAACGGGTTTCCAGTCCGTTCATCAGCTGCAGGTGCGAAATGGTCCGCTGGGCTCCCCAGGTGGCAGGTTCGAAAGCCCGGATGCGCAGTTGCATGCGCGGCTCCACAGGCCGGTCGTTGAGCTGCAGTTGAATCCGGTTCGGAAAGCCGGCGACCCGCTGATATTGAACAGCCGCCCCCGGGGCGAGTGTTCCCGTCGTCAGGGTGATGGACTGAATTTCTTCACCCGGCGGAATGATCAGTTCCAGCTGCTGGTCCCAGCTCGAACCGGCTTCGATGGTCAGGTCTGTCCGGATGAACATGCCATCGCGCCGGGCGCGGAATTCGGTTTCGACTTCATAGCGGACAGACTGAGTCTCTGCGATCGGTTCCCCGGTGCGGGCCCGAATGGTGGTCTTCGAGACGTCTCCCAGTTCAATGATCCACCGGCGGGTGTCGGATTCGGGCGCCGGTTTGTCCGGCACGAGCAGTCCCTGATCGCAGGTCAGTTGCCAGGTCCGGGGAATGTCCAGCTGCAGCCGACTGTTGAGGGCCGCCGGCAACTGCAGGTCGAAAATCAGCGTCTGGCCGATCATTTCCCCGCGCAGACTCCATGCGACCGTCAGTTCATCGCGGTCGCGGTCGGTCAGAATGACCTGCCGCTGATCGCTGGTTGTTCCATTGATGACCGGTTGCTCTTTCCATGCAAACCGGGTGCATGCCAGGTTTGTGCCTGTCCAGTCCAGCAGTGTGGGCTGCTGCCCGTGGCGCGTGACCACGAAGCGGGCCGTTCCGTTCACCAGACTCTGTCCATCGATGCGGGCGGAATACTCGGCGCTTTCTGTCGTGGCAAATGACGCCGGGGTCTGAGAAGCCGGGGTCTGAGAAGCCGGGGACGCAACAGCCTGGGCTTCGGCCGTGCGCAGGGGCATGAGGCTGGTCAGGAGACTCAGCAGGCCGGCCAGGCAGGCAGGCAGTGCTCCAGAACCTGTCCGGCGGGCGCGCCGTTCCGGGGAACGTCCGAGGGAGACGTTCATGGAAGGCCGGAGGAGGGGAGCAGGGCAACGGGGCACGGCAGTCTGCTGGTCCTGATCATTCGGGGCGGAAATGCGTCTGGTCCTGACCGGGGGCTGCGGAAACACTTCCGCGACATGGTGTGCCGGGTCAGGAACTCGAGTCGGAACGGGAGGCTTTGGAGGCGACCGCGGGGCGATAAATGCGAGTGGCCACCGAACGCTGTGAGCCATCCTGCGGGGGGCTGCCCGGCCGGTAAATCGACGATCGCGATGTGGAGGATTCCACCGTCCGCGGCCGGGAATAGGAATCGAGCATCGTGGCCGTCAGCGCGAGCACGACTCCCAGAATGGCCGGTTGCAGCAGCAGCAGAATCGGCTCGGCGTACCACAGGCTGGCCACGGCGAACAGGAAGGAAATCACCATCAGAGAAAAGACATTCCGTGTGGCCGGAATTCTCCAGAAGAGGAATCCCAGCAGCAGGGAAAATCCGGCGCCGATCAGCAGAATCAATGAGCGGTTCATCACCCGGAACTGGACTTCCCGGATGGGGCCAAATCCCCGGAAGGCATAAAAACTGTGATCGGGAAAGCGGAATTCGGCCGGAATGTCTTCGGCCGGCACGGCGGACCGGGACTGCAGATAGGTCGGGCTCGGTTCGCGATACCAGAACAGAAAATGACGCGTCCAGTGATTCTGCGACAGCAGATCGGGAGAAGTGAACAGGTGTTGTCCATCCGGCAGCTGCATTTCCCAGGTGGTCTGATCGACCCAGACACTGCGCGGAAATTGCGGCAGAGCCAGTGTGATGTGATCGGTCAGCCCAGAGGGACCGTCGAACTGCACCCGATAGCGCACTTCGAGTCGCGGATGCCCGGCATGCTCTTCCGGCAAGGTCAGGGTGACTTCTTCAGTGGGACCGGAACGGATCGAGATCGCCGATTTCGGCAGCACCTGTCCATCGAGCGCGAAGCCCCGCTCGCGGAATTCCGTGTGCTTCGGAAACTGCAGAACCACACGCCCCGGAGAGGAATCAAACAGGCACTGGGCCCAGCATTCGGCGCTGCCGTCGGGTGAAAAAATGGTCCGCACCAGCATGCGGTCGACGACATACTGCTGAGCCGATTCGGCAATCTGCCGTCCGATCGTCAGGGGGATCTGCTGAATGGTGCCGTCCCGATCCGGATGCACCCAGCGGGCCTGATCAGGTGAGGTCCGCAGCGGTTCCCAGCCCTGTGCTCCGGACTGCACCTGCATGGCTTCGAGTGCATCGATAAAACATTCGATCCGGTTGGTCGAAACCTGGGGGAGTGTGATCAGAGGAATGTTCAGATCGATCGGGCCGTCCTGATCCGGAATCGGCAGGCGAAACTGGATCGACAGGGGAACCGTCCCGATCCGTTCCTGTCCGAGATCGATCAGCAGCGTGCCGTTGGTCATTCCCCGCTGAGGTTGAACTTTTTCGCCATCCACCAGCACATCAACACTCTGGTCCAGAGCCCAGTCCGGAATCAGCGTTTTCAGTTCCGGAGCAAATTCCAGTTCGACATGCCGCAACCGGCCATGGGCAATGGACAGCTGAATCCGTTCCTCGATGGAGAGCTGCACCGGAGAGACCCGGCTGACGGCCACTTCGGTCACCGCACTGAGTTCTCGCGGGAAGGTCTGGATTTCAACCGACAGCGGCTGGGACAGATCATCCATGCGATAGCTTTGCACCGGTCCCTGCCCGCCTGTGGGCAGGCCCGGATCGGCAGACTGCGGCATGAGCGCCCGTTCGGACGGCGCTTTGAGCGACACCGCCAGTTCGTCGGCCGACTTCACGACAATCGAAGCCGGCGCCAGTTCCGACGCTTCGGGAATCGGCAGTTGAAACTTCCCGAGAAACCGGTTCTCTTCTGCCGGATCTTCCGAGGACTGACGACGAAATGTGGCGCTCAGCGTGGCGTCGTGATTCAGGGCATTCGGCCACCAGAGCCGGAACACTCCCGGCTGAGAAGTGGCGTCATAGAAGATCGGGCCTGGCGTTTCTCCGCCCAGATCCACACGCTGCACCCGCCAGCCGTTCTGCAGCCAGCCGGGCCATTCCAGTTTCAGTTCGGAAATCGATCCCCGTTCGAGTCGCACATGCGAGGTGACCGTCAGTTCGACCGCATCGGGTTCAAACGTCAGGGCCATCTGCGGCTCGACGAGAAAATAGGGGACCATGGGCTGGACATCGAATGCCAGGTGGAACGGCTGCTTGAGATATTCAAAAGCGGTCACCGGCGTGCCGGCTCCCAGCGAGCGCACCTGGTTGACTCCGATGCGATGCACGAGCCGGGAATCGCCAGAGCGGGGGATGAGTCGCAGATTTTCGAATTCATCGACGCGAATCATCCCTTCTTCGCGCACGGCGCCTTCGACCTGAAATCCTTCGAGATGCAGAACCCGGGTGGTTTCGCTGAAGTCCCGTTCGAGAACCCAGCGCAAATGCAGCCGGCCCAGGTTGTCGTTCACAAAATGCACGCGGACCCAGTGGGGACGATCAGGCACCGGCTCATGCGAGCGCAGGTTCGCCCCGGAGACCTGCAGCAGGCGAAAGTCCGCCGGCAGACGGATCAGCAGGGAATCGGCGATGGACTGCTGCAGTTCAAAATTCTGTTCCACGATCAGAGTCAGGTGTTCGGCCCCGGGCTTCAGATGCAGCCACGACTGCACCAGCGAAATGCTTTCGCCCACGGTGGACTGTGTCTGCCAGGCAAACTGCAGCAGGCTGCCGACAACGCCGGCTTCAACTACGGTCGATTTTTGACCCCGCTGCACGTCCAGCACCGTCAGCGACTTGGTGTTGCGGACAATCACCAGCGGATCGGGAATACGGACATGCACACGGGCTTCGAACTGGGGCGGCAGCTTCGGCAGGGGGAGCTGAAACTGCCCGCCGGTGGCGCTGGGCTTCAATGAGATCCAGGCATGCAGCTTGAGCTGATGCCGGCCGAGTCCTTTGAACATCCAGACCAGACCTTCATCCTGCCCGCGCGCGGTGACATCTGGCGACTCTTCGCCCGGGCCGGAGTATTCACGTCGCATAATATGGGCTCCTCCCATGCGGAGTGGCACCCGATGCCAGCCTTCTCCCCGATTGATCATCACTTCGATGGTTGCGACCAGATTGGCGCGATCCTCGAGAACGTCAAAATCGAGATGCACCTGCGTCAGATGGAAGGGGGGAATCTCCAGAGCCGGTGTCACTTCCGGAGAAGAGGCCGGATCACTCCCCGGCAATGGCGCAGTGTCTGCAACTCCGGCTGCTGATGGAATGGGCGGAACCACAGGCGAAAGCGGCTGTGCCTGCAGGGGGCTCTGCAAGGAAAGAATGCCGATCAGGCACGCCGCTGCCAGAGAAAGACAATTCTGGAGGAAGACAGATTCTGGCCGGGGCGCCGGCTGCGATTCGCAGGCCGTGGCCCTGCCGTCGCGAGCATTCAGCCCGATGCGGCAGGCACGGCGTGCAAAAGCAGAGGATGCGATGACCGTCTGGTCGGCGGCACTCATTTCAAAACACCTGTCGGATGCCGGCCCGGAAAGCGAACCGAAACATCATAAGCGTTGATCTCTGGCAGCAGGCTCAGGCCGGATTGCTGAACTCGTTTTGACCCCGGCTTCGACCGTGGTTCGCTCGCCGGGACGCCCTTGCCAGGGAATCTGAAAACCGTTGAAACTATCTTATTCTTCGTCTCAGGCTCACACTACGACCCGGCCGGAAAACTCCACCCAAATTCCCCGTTTTTGTGTCTCCATCTGGAAGACATGTTTCCAGGTGGATTGCTCGGGGCACGGCAGGCCGGTCGTTTCCGGCAGTACGGCAGACCGACAACTCTGGCGAATCTGCGGAAGTCTGGCGGTTTGACGTATGCTGTGGATCATTCATCGTCGCGGACGACATGGCAAGCAGGCGAAACCTGCGCGCGAAAGATTTTCGGATAACGAAAGAGGTCCGATTGGTGTCAGTTTGCGGAAAGTGAGAGACGCAGCGGTCATTCCTGACGGCGCGGTTGCGCCGCGCAGAAGCAGCATGCTGGCAGGGGCCTGTCCGCACGTCCATGGCGGAGCATCATTTCAGAATGTGCCAGGGCATCATTTCAGAAAGCAGTTCACGAGCCCTGCATGCAGTGCGGTTCCATTGGTCGCCAGCAGGTCGGGCTGTTCCAGGCAGAACTCGGCTCCTCCGGTTTTGGTCACGGTGCCGCCGGCTTCTTTCACAATCAGAATTCCGGCCGCCATGTCCCAGGGCTTCAGGCTTTGTGACCAGAAGGCATCAATGCGTCCGCTGGCGACCGCGCACAGATTCAGCGCGGCTGAACCGGTGCGCTGCACTGTCTGGGCGACCTCGAGAATTTCCAGAAATTTCAGCACCGCCGGATGGCTCCGGTCGACCTTCACCGGCAGACTTGCCATGCACATGGCCTGGGAGACCTGACTGTTTTCGGACACCTGAATCGGCCGGCCGTTCAGAGTTGCTCCCTGACCGACTGCGGCCGAAAACATTTCATCGCGATTCGGGTCATAAATGGCGCCGGCAATTACGGTTCCGTTCTGTTCCAGCCCGATGGACACGGCATAATACGGAAAGCGATGCACATAGTTCGATGTGCCGTCCAGCGGGTCGATCACCCAGCGGAAAGAGGCATCTGTGCCTTGCTGCAGCAGGTCTTCTTCTCCCAGAAACCCATGGTCGGGAAACTGCCGGGACAGAAACTCATGAATGGCCGTCTGCGAGGCCACGTCGGCTTCCGTCACCAGATTGGCCGGGCTTTTTTCACGGGCCGTAAACTTTTCGCCCCAGGCTTCGAGAATTTTGCCTCCCAGTCGCGCGGCCTGCTCCGCAGCCTGCAGATAATCCATGACCATTCACTCCTGCCGGGCAGAATTCCGCTTTGCACGGCCTGCCCCCGTTGAATTCAAACTGACGAACCGGCTCACGTTATAATGAAGTCTCCCCTGTGGAAGGAAGATGGGCATTTTTCGCAGTCGGTTTGATGGATCTGCAGGCCCGCAACCCTTGAAACGGCAGGTACTTTTGAGGTTTCGCCGCTTCAGACCGTCGCGCTCGGCCGGGGAACGGGACATTTGGGCCGGAACCGGCCGGAAATTCACGGAAAATGGAGAATTCTGAAACATTCTCCACCGGAGATGTGTCGAGTACCATAGAGATTCTGGGAGCCGTGCCCATCAGGATCTGGATCGACCGGAGCATGATGCCGAAAGGGATGCTCAAACGCGGACAAGTGTTATGCCGGTGACGGAATCTCGTACCTCTGCCAGCCCGGACTCAGCGAAGTTTGTCGACTTCGATGAATTCATTGAGTATCAGCTGAAGAAAACCCGCGCCGGGATTCATCTGTCCGACGTGCTGTCTGCGTGCATTCTGCTGGCTGCAGGCGCGACCGGGTATCTGCTGGGGTTTGCCATCCTCGATCAATGGGTGGTGCCGGGTGGATTCAGTACCGGCGTGCGGGTGGTGCTGTTTCTGCTGGCCGGGGCAGCAGCGCTGGCCTGGTTTGCGATCAGGATTCTTTTTCCCTGTCTGGGACAGGTGAATGCGCTGTATGCCGCGCGGGAAATCGAGAAGAAGTTCCCTGAGCTTCAAAGCGGACTCCTGTCCTGGGTGAGCTTCCGGCAGTCCGGGCGGACTCCGCCGGAAGGAGTTCTGACATCTCTGGAACGCCGAACCGCCCGGCAGATGACGCATTCCAACCTGGAAGAAGCGGTCGACCGCCGGGTGCTGATGCGGGCGACCAGCCTGCTGCTGGGACTGGTCGTGGCGATGTGCCTGTATACGGTGATTTCTCCCAAACGGATGTCGACCACGCTGTGGCGGGCACTCATGCCGCTGACCTCGGTGGCTCCGGCCACGCGAACCGAAATTCGCGAGGTGAAACCTGGCAGCACGGAAGTTCTGGCCCGGGAGCAGGTCGATGTGACCGCCGAACTGGGAGGACACATTCCGGATGAGGTGACGCTGCTGTATTCCACTCAGGACCGGCGGTTTGTGAATGAACCGATCACCATGCGCCGGCCTGATCCGCAGGTGCCGGTCTTTCAGGCCCGCCTGACGGGCGATGCCGGCAGAGGACTGCTCAGTGATGTCACTTATTCCATCGTGGCAGGCGATGCGCATTCTCCTGACTATGAAATTCGGGTGAACCAGCCGCCGTCGGCACAGCTGATGGATGTGACGTATGACTATCCGCAATACATGGGGCTGGCCCGCTCGGTGCAGATGTCGCAGACGATTGATGCCTGGGAAGGAACCTGGGTGACCGTGACCGCCCAGCCCAATATGCCGGTGCGGCGCGCGGTGCTGTATTGCTCGGATGAAGAATCTGCCGGCCAGACGCCGGAAGCTTATCCCATGCAGATTCAGGATGACCGGCTGACCGCCCGCTGGCAGCTGCAGTTTCGTGATGACGGCACGTTTGCACGGTTCTTTCATATTCAGGTGTGGAATGAACGTGACCAGCAGGATCTGCAGCCGACGATTTATCGCATTCGGATTCGGCCTGATCTGAAGCCGGAACTGGCTTTTGTCTCTCCGCAGGGAGACCAGACGGTTCCCCGCAACGCCACGGTGCCGATTGCTCTTTCCGCGCGCGATCCGGACTTTCTGTTGCGCCGGGTGATTCTGAAGCTGCAGCTGAACGGAGACGATCTTCCGTTTCCGCCCCCATTGTTTCAGGCTCCGCCGGAAATGGCCGAATTTCGGACGGTGTATCGCCTGAAGCTGTCGGAGCTGAAGCTGCGCCCTGGCGATATCATCACGCTGTTTGCCGAGGCCGAAGACAATCTGGAGCCGTTCGGGAAACGACAGAAGAACATCACCCGAACGCAGCGGATTTCGCTGAATGTCTCCGCACCGGCCGAGGAAGCAGACTTGCGGCGCCGGGAACAGGAGGTCGCGGATTCTCTGAAAGAACAGCTGCAGCCGACCGACGGACAGAAGAATCCCCAGCGTCGATCTTCTGAAACTCGGGAGAATCAGGGTTCCGGGGAAAAGTCTTCCGGAAAGTCTGCGGATGGTCCGTCGAAATCAACCAGCCCCACCGGGGAGTCCTCTTCTGCTGATCAGACCAGCACTCCGGCCGCGCACGAACAGACGGCCAGGGAAGCTCCGAGCCCGGGAACCCCGCGACCCCAGTCACCGGCTTCACAGAATTCGATGGAGAACAACGCGCGGCCGGATCAGAGTGCCGGCAGGGAGTCTGCTGCGAAAGGGACGTCGGGATCGAATGAAAAGACTTCGTCCCGGTCTTCTGGTGACGATGCTGCAGGGGCGTCCGATCGCCCGGCGGGCGGTTCTGGGACTGAGAATTCGGGAGCCGGCGAGGATTCCCGTCAGAAGTCTGGCCAGGGGCCGGGGAAAGAAGAGGGCAAGGAACAGGGCCGGGAAGACGGCAAGAACCAGGGCAAGGCCGGGGAAGATGCCGCGCTGCAGAAGTTGATTGACTGGAGCCGCAAGCAGGAGCAGGGTCAGCAGGGTCAGCAGGGTTCAGGTTCACAGGGTTCAGGTTCACAGGGCTCAGGTAGTCAGGGCTCAGGGACTCAGGGTTCAGGCTCTCAGGGGACAGGTTCTCAGGGGACAGGTTCTCAGGGGACAGGTTCTCAGGGGACAGGTTCTCAGGGGACAGGTTCTCAGGGGACAGGTTCTCAGGGGACAGGTTCTCAGGGGACAGGCTCTCA
>Ga0182738_1001983_pt1 | contig 24830 bp, 16 predicted proteins | sample eDN5th30CBELigMG_FD_128876 | JGI IMG/M metagenome (GOLD analysis project Ga0182738, IMG submission 128876) | Enriched Miracle-Growth compost microbial communities from Emeryville, California, USA - eDNA 5th pass 30_C BE-Lig MG (version 2)... ...
CAGTCCCAAATGTTGTTTGTCATCGATTTTTCAAAGAGCAAACTGGAAATTCACTAGGCGGCCCCAGTTCCCATCGGAACTGGTAATTCAGTAAAAACCGCCTTCAACGAATACTATACGAGGGGGATTGTGTATGAGGCTTCCAAAGGAGTTCTTAATCGGAGCATCTACAGCAGCGCATCAGGTCGAAGGCAATAATATTCATTCAGATTATTGGATGATGGAGCAGCTAGAAGGAACGAGCTTTAAAGAGCGCTCGGGTATTGCAGTTGATCACTACAATAGATTCAAGCAAGATATACAGTTTATGGCTGAGCTTGGCTTGAATGCCTACCGTTTTTCCATCGAATGGGCGAGGATTGAGCCTGAGGAGGGTCGCTTTGATGAGAAGGAGGTTGCGCATTATCATAACGTTTTACAGGCTTGTCATGACAACGGGATCACACCTATTGTAACGCTGCATCACTTTACATCACCACAATGGTTAATAACAGCTGGTGGATGGCGGTCAAGCGAAACACCTGCACGATTTGCCAAGTATTGCGAGTTTATTATGTCGGAGCTTGGTGAGCTTATTCCTTATGTATGTACGATTAACGAGGCCAATATGCCGCTTGCGCTTACAAAAATAATGAAGAAATACCAAGCCTCGTCTGGTGTTGCTCAGATTGGCATTAATACTGAGGTACAACGTAATAGAGAGAAGTATAAGGCGCAAATGGCAGAAGCCTTTCGTATATCGGCAGACGAGGTGCATGTTTTTTTATCACCGATGACGAGCGCAGACATTGGACTTATTTTTCAGGCTCATACTGAAGCAAGACAAGCGATACGTCGAGTTAGCCCTAGTACTAAGGTAGGGATTACGTTATCCCTTTATGATATACAAGCATTACCTGGCGGCGAAGCGCTCGCAGAGGAAGCAATGCATGAGGAGTTTTTGCAGTTTTTACCCTATTTAACTGAGGATGATTTTTTCGGATTGCAAAACTATACAAGAATGATATATGGTCCAGATGGTCCGCTTGCCGTACCTGAGTCAGCAGAGAAGACACAAATGGGCAACGAATATTATCCACAGGCACTAGAAGCCGTAATTCGTTATGCATCTAAGCATCTGTCCATTCCGATTATAGTAACTGAAAACGGAGTAGCGACAGATCAAGATGAGCGTCGTATCGCATTTATCGATACAGCATTGCATGGGATTCAAGCTTGTCTTGACGAGGGGATTCAAGTGCTCGGTTATATGCACTGGTCACTGCTTGACAATTTTGAATGGCAATTGGGATATTCTAAGCGCTTCGGTCTGATCGAGGTAAATTGGGAAACACAAGAGCGTATACCTAAGCCAAGTGCTTATCACTTAGGAAGTATTGCTAAGCAAATACAGTAACCTTATAAAATTACAAACTATTGAAAGTTGTATGGAGTGCCTTCCATGCAACTTTTTTCGTACAACTGTGAGATATCAAAGATGACAAGAAGGGGTGAGTAATAATGTTGAAGATTATAGCCCGATTAGGTTCTCTTCCCATATTCCCCAAATTAGCCATAACGTTTCTATTGGTACTGACCCCCCTATTTTACATCGGTTTAAAAATGAATGAATCTGGCTCAGCTATCGTACGTGAAGAAATCGGTAATTCTTTAGTCTCACGCACGGAGTTGTATATGGATCTACTCGATCATGACTTTGACCAAATTATTTCGTTGCAGCGTGAATATATGTATGATGAGGATTTGTTAAAGCTTAGCATTTCCTCAGAGATTATGTCTTCCATGGAGCGCACGGACTCCATTCTTCGCTTAAAGAAACGTCTTGATTTGTTAAAGGGGACAAGCAGTATTGTTGAAAATGTCATTGCATTTATCCCTAGCTTAGATCGTGTAGTAAGCTCCAATGCCAATGCCATTGATGTGTTTGATGAAGTGCTGTTTCAGAGGCTTTCTCAACCAGTTCAGCAAGTTTCATCGACCTTTGTCGTATGGAACAATACGTTTTATATAACGATGTCTTACCCTGGTATTGATGATGTTCCACAATTTTTACTCGTTACAGAGCTTTCGGAGAAAGCGCTCACATCAAAGCTGAAGCAATTTTCACAGGAAAGCGGAATCGCGGTGCTAATGAGTTCTGTTCTGCAATGGAGTGTCGCTAGCTCTGATGATCAAGGGTGGGACGAGCAGTGGTTTGCTGCGATGGACGAAGTGGATAACGATATTGCCAGTACAATTACGTTCAATGAGAAGGAGTACTTAATTGTAGGCAAGCAATCGGATCTATTTACTGGAAAGCTACTCATGTTAGCGCCTACTGAGCAAATTGAAAAGCCGCTCTCCGAGTATCGTAACTGGGTATTGGCTATGTATGGCATTGCCGTATTAGTCATTCTCCTATTTGCCTTTGGCATGTACCAAATTATTCAGCGTCCACTTAAGCAGCTTGTACGCTCTTTTCGCAAAATCGAGCAAGGGAAATTTGACATTTCCATTGACTATAAGTTTACAGATGAATTTGGCTACCTGTATAAGCAGCTCAATGCGATGGTGCGTGAATTAGATCGCTTAATCCATGAGGTCTATGAGCAGCAATATCTTGCCCGTGTTGCCGAGCTTAGACATCTGCAATCACAGATTAATCCACATTTTCTCTATAACACCTTTTTTATATTGTATCGCATGGCTAGGCAGGAGGGGAATGTGAGCATCGAGCATTTAACGAAGCATCTGGGAGACTACTTCGAGTTTATTACAAGGGATGGCGCTGAGGAGGTAGCACTGCAGAGCGAAGTTTCTCATGCCCAGTCCTATACCGAAATTCAAGCGATTCGCTTTTCTAATCGGATTCAAGTACGCTTTGCTGAATTACCTAAGGCAGCGGAGGCTATTATGGTTCCACGACTCATTTTGCAGCCCATTATTGAAAATGCCTTTGTCCATTCATTAGAGAAAAGGGCTAAGGGAGGACTGCTTGAGGTTGATTTTACTTTGACGGAACAGTATTCGTATTGAGGACAGTGGAGGCATTGAGGAGAAGGAGCTGCTCCAATTGCGAGTATTATTGAACAGGGGCCAGGATGTAACGGAAATTACTGGACTAGTCAATGTTCATCGAAGATTACGTATTAAGTACGGTGAGCAATCGGGCTTGCAGCTTGCACAAGGAAAGCTTGGAGGCCTACAGGTCATCATCACTATTCCATTAGAGGAGGTTAATCACGATGTATAGATTACTAATTGTTGACGATGAACCATTTACGGTAGAAGGTCTTTACGAAATGCTATCAGAGATCACGGAGCTAGAGCTAGATCTATACCGAGCTTATAGTGCCGAGGAAGCGATTCAGTGGCTGTCCAGAACGAAAATGGATATTGTGCTAAGCGATATTCGAATGCCGGAGATGGATGGTTTGCAGCTGCAGCAATGGATATTGGCGAAATGGCCGCGCTGTAAGGTGATCTTTCTTACTGGTATTAATGATATTCTGTTTGCACAGCGCGCACAACGTGCTGGGGGGATTGATTATATTCTTAAAACAGAAGGTGACGAAGCGATCATACGAAGCATTAAGGGCGCTATTCATGCCCTGCAAGAGGATATGAATAATGAAGATATTTTGCTTAGAGCCAAGGGGCAATTAAGTGAGATGTTGCCTATTTTACGACGGGAATGGTTCCTATCCATAATGGAGCAACAGGAGGGGGGAGCGAAACTGATAGAGGAATGGAACAGAGGGCTGCAGCAATTACAATCTAATGTTTCAGCCAATGAGAACGTATTGCTAGTATGTGGACGGATTGATCAATGGGATGCTAGCTTTACGATCTCCGATCAGACATTAATGCTGTATGCTGTGCAAAACATTGCTGAGGAGTATATGGAGCGTGTCAATATGCTGCCTGTTATGCTTGGAGGCTCTTATTTTGCTTGGCTGTTTCAGCCTAAAGCGTCTGAAGAAGGCAGCTGGGACAATACGATTTCTTTTGTGCAAGGGACACTCGAAAGTATTCAACAAACGTATAAGGCGCTGCTTAAGCTTTCGGTATCATTTATTAGTCATGAAGAGGCGATAGAGTGGCATGACATCTCTAAGGTTTACCACCAATTGAGGCAGACGCTTGTTCTCGGTCTTGGTAACGGTGAGGAAATGATCTTAATATACCGAGGTGAGGATTCCGCTCAGCCAGTGAAAAATTCAGGGCAACTGTTATCAAAAATGGAGCGTGCAGTAGAGATGAGGCAGGAGGAGCTGTTCCAAGACTTATTAGCAAGCTTATTTGCCCATATGCCTAATCAGTTTAGCGTATACGCGCAGCACTATTATGCGGTTGTTGTTTTGCTGCTCAATCAATGGAACAAAATTCATCAGGCAAGCCCTCAGTCGGCGCAACTAGCGGAGACAATGATTAACAAGCTGTTGAATATTGATACGCATTCTTCTAAGGAGCATGCTGTGCAATTTATTAGTGAAGTAGGTCGTGCGCTGTTTAAGATAGGCAGGAAAGAGCAGGATGATCGGACTGAGCGAATCATTACTAAGCTTAATCACTATATAGAGGAGCAATTGCATACTGATTTATCGCTGACTGTTCTCGCTGATGCGGTCTATTTGAATCCCTCTTACCTGTCTAATTTATATAAAACCTATACAGGTCGAAACATATCAGAATATATAACGGAGCTAAGAGTTGAACGAGCTAAGGAGTTGCTGTCTACCTCTCAGGATAAAGTTCAAGACATTGCTGTGGCAGTTGGTTTCGAGACAGCTGCGTATTTCACTCGGTTTTTCAAAAAGCATGTAGGGGTTACGCCACAGGAATATCGCAGCAGGCTAATTTAAAGAAACAAAGGAAAGTCAAGAATACAAAATGAGTCTCGTTTCCGCTACTACCCCCATTTTGTATAGTTGAATTAAGAGATCTCTACCATCATCGAAGGGGGAAAAATAATGAAGAAAAGAAGTTCATTAATCGCTACATCTGTTTTGTTGGTGACTAGCTTACTAGTAGGCGCTTGCTCAAACAATAATGAGCCAGCAAGTAATAAGGGGAACAGCGGTACTGCGAATGCTACGCAAGCTACAGAAAATCAAACTCCTGAGCAGCTGCAATTAGGCAAGTATGATCCGCCGATTGAATTAACAACCGTGCGTATTTTAAGTCCCTCCGTCAAGTTTGTCGGTGATGAAACGATTGATAACAATGTTTGGTATGACGAGTATGCAAGCAAGCTAGGAATTAAACTTACTAACGAATGGACTGTCGTAGGGGATGAGACTGGTGGCAAGGGGGAGCAAAAGCTTAATGTGTCAATTTCTTCTGGTGCGCTTCCAGATATCGTGCCATTAAATGCTACACAGCTTAGACAGCTTGCTGAAGCGGGTAAGCTAGCGGATTTAACAGAAATCTATGAAAAATACGCTAGTCCAATTACGAAGGGAGTGTTAACCTCCTCAGGTCCTGAAGCGCTTGAATCAGCTACCTTTGGCGGTAAGTTGTTAGCTATTCCAGCTCCAACCTCCAAAATTGATCAGGCACAAATGATATGGATTCGTACGGATTGGATGGAAAAGCTAGGACTTGAGGCTCCTAAGACAATGGATGATGTATATAAAATTATGGATGCCTTCGTTAACGAGGATCCAGATGGCAACGGAAAAAATGACACCTATGGTATGGCATTAAATAAAGATATCTATAGCTTCTTCGGTGGTGTTGAGGGCTTCTTCAATGGCTATCATGCATATGGTCGTCAGGATGGTAAAGGTAACTGGGTACAAAAAGACGATGGTACTATTGAGTTTGGCAGTATTCAGCCTGAGGTGAAAACAGCACTTGGTAAGCTACAGGAGCTGTATAAAAAAGGATACATTGATCCTGAATTTGGCGTTAAGGATTGGAATAAAGAGAAGGAGTTAATTGTTGCTGGTAAAATTGGTCTTTGGTTCGGTACAATGCCTGCTCCGCTTATATTGCAGGATCTAAAAAATAATGATCCGAATGCAGACATTCAGCCGTTTGCACTTGTATCAGTAGACAATGAGCCTGCTAAAGCACAAATTCCAGGGATTAATTTAAAAAGCCCGCAATATCTCGCTGTAAGCAGTAAATCCAGCAATCCTGAAGCATTAATGAAAATGATTAATCTGTTTATGGAGGCTTCTTACGGCACCTCATATACACAGGAGCAAATTGATCAGCTTAGTACTAACCCTGTCGATGGTGTAGAACGCTGGATGTATTCGATTTATTCTGCTGAACCAGAAAAAAACCTTAACACGCACCGTGTTGTGAAGCAAGTCATTAATGGAGAACTAGATCCATCCGTTGTTACTAGTGAACAAATGGGTGCTTATCGCAGCGTGAAGAAGGCTGTAGATGGCGAGGCAATGGAAACGATTGATTGGGCACTAAATGGTGTATTTGGGGTAGAAAATTCGTCCTTCAGCATCGTTGATTATTATGACCAAAATGGCTTATTACTGCCGAGTACATTCAGTCAGGTAATGACTGATACAATGACAAAGCGTGATGCAACGCTACTTAAGCTAGAACTTGAAACCTTTACGAAAATTATTATCGGTGAATCGCTAGATAGCTTCGATACTTTCGTTGAAAACTGGAAGAAGCTTGGCGGAGATGAGATGACGAAGGAAGTTAATGAATTAATGTCTGGTAAATAACTTTTTCTTTCAAGGCAAATTCTGCTCATCTTGGGCGGAATTTGCTCATCTTGATCTTGCCTAGAAAGGAAGAACCGACGTGATAAATCAAAAGACAGAACCCAAAGGTATGAATACTGCCTCGGCTTCCAGTTTAGGTGCAAGTCGTAAAAGCAGTTCACAATTGCCATTGCATCTAATGATTCTGCCAGCGCTGATCCTTATCCTTATTTACAGCTATGGGCCAATGCTTGGGGCGATCATTGCCTTTCAGGATTTTAACCCTGCATTAGGGATATTTCGCTCGAAATGGAGTGGACTTGAAAATTTTCGTTATGTAATGGCACTGCCAGGTACGATGCAGGTGATCTGGAATACGCTTATTATCGCAGTAATTAAAATCGTCGCAGGTCTTATTGTTCCGATTATTGTGGCGTTATTACTTAACGAAGTCCGTAAAGAGATGTTTAAGCGAACAGTGCAAACGATGGTTTACTTGCCCCACTTTTTATCATGGATCATCCTTGGTGGCGTGCTTATCGATATTTTGTCACCTACGCAAGGGATTGTGAATCAATTTTTGAATTGGCTTGGTATTGATTCGATTTACTTTTTAGGTAGTAATGATTGGTTTCGTCCGGTACTTGTGATGTCGGATGTATGGAAGGAATTCGGCTTTAATACGATTGTTTATTTAGCGGCCTTGACGAGCATTAATCCAGCACTTTATGAAGCAGCAGTTATCGACGGAGCAAGCCGTTGGAAGCAGACAATCAATGTTACTTTACCAGGGATGGCTCCGATTATTGTACTGACAGCAACGTTAGCGTTAGGACAAGTGTTGAATGCAGGCTTCGATCAAGTATTTAACTTATATAGTCCACAGGTGTATGAAACTGGCGACATCATCGATACCTTTGTTTATCGAATTGGTATGGTGGATGCACAATACGGAGTAGCTACCGCTGTCGGATTATTTAAGTCCGTCGTGTCTCTTATTCTACTTTCGGTATCGTATTTTCTAGCCTATCGTTTTGCCAATTACCGAATATTTTAAGAGAAAGGAGAACAACAATTATGGTAGAACGATATACACTGAGTCGTAAGCTGTTTATCGTCTTTAATTATACAATACTAGCGCTGCTGTCTGTAATTTGCTTACTTCCACTGGTACATGTACTTGCTGTCTCCTTTAGCTCCAGCGGAGCTGCAGCAGCAGGTTATGTTAAGCTGTGGCCAGTTGAATTTACATTGGATTCCTACAAATATGTACTAGGCAAGGAACAATTTTTTCTCTCAATCGGAATGACGCTAAAACGAGTTTCTGTAGGCTTAATCGTCAATATGGTTTTAACTGTTCTGGTGGCATACCCTCTTTCTAAAGAGGTACAAAAGTTCCGTGGACGGACGGTTTATGCTTGGGTGTTCGTATTCACAATGCTCTTTAATGGCGGACTTATTCCATTATATATGACGGTAAGATATACAGGGATTTTAGATACTGTATGGGCACTCGTATTGCCTTCTGCAGTACCGATTTTCAATATGATTCTGCTGTTGAATTTCTTTCGTGGTCTGCCTAAGGAAGTGGAAGAAGCAGCATTTATGGATGGAGCAGGTCATTGGACGTCATTATGGAAAATCTACGTTCCCTTATCTACTCCGGCATTAGCAACAATAACATTGTTTACAATGGTTTTTCATTGGAACTCTTGGTTTGACGGACTCATTTTTATGAATTCACCTAGCAATTATCCACTGCAAAGCTACTTACAAACGATTGTTATTCAGCAGAATTTTAGCTCAGCTAGCCTAGAAAGCATTGCTGTGCTGCAAAAAATTAGCGACCGTACATTTAAATCAGCACAGATTTTCCTTGGCTCGTTGCCAATCCTGCTCGTATATCCTTTCTTGCAGAAGTTTTTTATGAAAGGGATTGTACTAGGTAGTGTTAAAGGATAATACGCTTTATCGGGAACATTCAAGAATATTAACTTCTTGAATGTTCTTATTTTAAGGGAGAAATTTGTCGTAAAAGTGCTAAATGAAACTCGTCAAAGTGTTAGTGAGGTAAGTGCAATAGGGCTAGAATGAGAACTAAATTAAATTATTGATTAGCATAACTAGAAATTAATTTAACAAAAGGAGCTGTATCGTATGACATACACTAGCATTATACCAGGTCAGCCATGGCTGGACACAGAAGGCAAACGAATTCAAGCCCATGGCGGATCGATTATTACAGTAGGAGATACCTTCTATTGGTATGGGGAAAATAAAGAATACACTAAGCCAGGCAGTGGGATTTGGCATTGGGGCGTAAGATGCTATGCCTCTAAAGATCTATACAATTGGGAGGATCAAGGTGTTATTATTCCGCCTAATGAAGAGGATGAGAGCTCACCGCTTCATCCATCTCAATTTATGGACAGACCTCATATTATCTTTAATCAGCAAACCGGTAAATTCGTATGTTGGATTAAAATTATGCAGAAGAATGGCACCCAAGCATCCACCGTATTAACAGCTGATCATATTCTAGGTCCTTATGAAATCGTTAGAACGGGTCTTCGTCCATTGAATATGAGCGCAGGTGATTTTGATCTTGTAGTCAGCTCTGACGGCAAGGCCTACTACTATTTCGAAAGAGTGCATAGCGAGCTAATTTGTGCTGACTTAAGTGCAGATTATACCGATGTTACGGGCTATTATTCAACGCACTTCCCGAATGTGCAGCCGCCATTTGTTAGAGAAGCGCCTGCTTATTTCTACCGTCAAGGGAAGCACTATCTGTTCACCTCTGGAACAACGGGCTATCATCCGAATCCATCCGAGGTAGCGTGTGCACCGACATTCCACGGTCCATGGAAGGTGCTAGGTAATCCGCATCCAGACGATCCGTCGTTAACATCGTATAACTCACAGATTACGTCTGTTTTCAAGCATCCATTCAAGAAGGATTTATATATTGCGTTAGCAGATCGCTGGATTCCTAATTTGCCAGAGCTTGTCGGAGATAAGTTTGCCTCGGGCGAGCAATCTCGCATTGCGGCGGAGTTATACGAGAAGGTATTTGCTCCACAAAGCGATTACGTCGTTAAAGAGGAAGAAGCAATGCCAACATCATTGGATTTCGATACATCTCTAGCTGATTATGTGTGGCTACCAGTCAGATTCGATGGTGAGATGGTTTATCTAGATTGGCATGATGAATGGAAGATTGAGGATTACGAGTAAGAAGTCAATTCAGGGGAAAGTCAATATATAAGCAAGTGTAGCAGATATGGAGGTTAATATGGGAAGCAATCTATTCAAATATTTAGACGTTATGCTTTCAGCCGAGGAACGAGCGGATGATCTGCTTCAGCGCATGAGCCTTGAGGAAAAAATGGGGCAAATCGTTGGCTATATGCCAGACAAAGGCTCAATTGACCAGCTAGTGGAAAATTATCCTCAAGGAGCTGGCGAGGTCGCGATGCTGTTCGCGGGCGGACTAAGCAATAAAGAAGAAGTGATTGAAAAAATTACGCAAATTCAAACGAAAATAATGGAGCTATCCGATCATCATATTCCGGCTATTTTTCACTTGGAGACACTCGCAGGGGCATTTTTACCTGAGGCGACAAGCTTTCCGACTGGAATCGGTCAGGCAGCAACCTGGAATCCACAGCTGCAGAAGCAGCTTGCGACCATTATTAGCAAGCAAGCTCGTGCGGTTGGGGTTACACATGCGTTTGCTCCTGTGCTAGATATTGGTCGTGACCCGCGCTTCGGAAGATTAGGGGAAACCTATGGGGAGGACCCAACGCTTGCGGCAGCTATGGGTACTGCCTATGTTGCGGGATTACAGCAGGATGGAGAGATTGAGAATGCTGTACTTGCTTGTGCGAAGCATTTCCTTGGGTATCATATGACGCAGGCAGGGATTCACGCTGCACCGACATCAATTCCCGCAAGAATGCTGAGAGAAGTGTACGCTAAGCCATTCCAGGCGGCGATTACATTAGCGAATATGAAATCGATTATGAATTCGTACAGTGCTATCGACGGTGAACCAGTAGCAGGTTCTAGTCGATTGTTACAAGGATTGCTACGTGAAGAGATGGGCTTTACCGGTCTCATCGTATCAGACTATACCTCCATTGATGAAATGCATACGAGACATAAGGTTAGTGCAACGAAAACTGATGCTGGTGAACGAGCGCTGCGAGCTGGAATGGAGTCTGAACTTCCTTCCAAGGAATGCTATAACGATGAGCTTATGGAACGCATCCGCGATGGTCTGGTTGATATTAATCTACTAAATAAAGCGGTAAGACGCTTACTGGTGTTGAAGTTTCAATTAGGTCTTTTCGAACATCCTTATCCACCTTCTCGAGAGAAGATTGAATTAGCCTACAGCACACCAATCAATAAGCAGGTGAGTCTAGAGTCAGCACGACAATCATTAGTACTGCTAAAAAATAATAATCAGGTGCTTCCATTGAACCCAAGGAAGAAGCAACGTATTGCAGTCATCGGTCACCATGCCAACTCGCTTCGATCCTTGTTCGGTGGTTACTCGTATACTAGTTTATTTGACGCGATGCTTAACATCGGTAATACGATGGCAGGTGTAGATTTCTCGAAAATATCTAATCTCAATGAAAGTGATCTTGGCAAGAACAATGGTCAATACACGTATCCAGGCAGCATCGTGCAAATTGAATCACCGCAGACAGATGATCTAGTGAGAAAGCATTATCCGATGAGTACCACTTTGTTAGAGCAGCTACGCCTTGATTGTCCTGAAGCGGAAATTAGCTATGCTTACGGATACGCCTATGCAGGTAATGATACTTCGTAGCATGAAGAAGCGTTAGAGCTAGCTAAGCAAGCAGATATCGTCATTATGACGCTTGGTGGTAAATTTGGTTGGGGCACGTTCTGTACAACTGGTGAAGGCATCGATTCCACCTCTATTAATCTACCAGATTGTCAGGAGTCATTTATCGAGAAGCTAGTTGCGCTTAATAAGCCAACGGTTGGAATCCATTTTGATGGCAGAGCACTTTCAAGCGATATGGCAGATCGACATATTGATGCGTTAATTGAAGCTTGGAATCCTGGGCAATATGGAGCAGAAGCGATTGTTGATGTGTTAACTGGAAAGGTGAATCCATCAGGCAGATTGCCAGTGTCGATTGCCTACAATTCGGGGCAAATTCCGTTATTCTATAATCACGATCATGGCGCCAGCTACCATGTTGGTACCGTGAATGAATATACGAGCTACCTTGATTGTCCGCGTGAGCCACGATATTATTTCGGTCATGGTCTATCCTATACAGAGTTTGCTTATTCTAATTTGCAAATTAATAAGGAAGCCTATGAGCCAGATGAACAAGTAGTTGTTACCGTTGATGTTAGCAATATCGGGGACGTGGACGGCGAGGAGGTTGTTCAGCTTTATGTACATGATCCCTATGCAAGCATTGTGCGACCTGTACAAGAGCTAGTTGGATTTATTAGAGTTTCACTTGCTGCTAAGGAAACAAAAACAGTTAAATTTGAGATCAATTTAAGCCAGCTAGCCTTTATCGATGAAAATATGCGCTGGAAGGTTGAGGCTGGTGAGATAGAAGTATTGGTTGGTGCATCCTCTAATGATATTCGTCAGCGAGGTTCCTTCCATATTCATTCTGATCTATTGATTGATGCTCGAACACGGGGCTTTTTCGCTAGTGCATGTGTGCTGGACTAAGAAGGACTGGGATTAATGAGAATGATTGTTTACGTATAACATTCATGCAGATGAAATGGAGTGATTTGGCTTGAATAATGTTTCAATTGTTAATCTAAAGGTGAACTACAGACAAAATCCGCTTGGCATCGATGATCCTTTTCCACGACTTAGCTGGCAAATTATCGCAAGCACTAGAGGGTTCATCCAGCAGGCCTATCAGATTCAGGTTTCAAAGGATATGACCTTCCAATCACAGCTAATGTGGGATAGTGGTCAGATGCAATCAAATGAAAATGTTCATATTGAATATCAAGGTGAAGCATTAGCTTCGCGCACACGGTATTATTTCCGTGTGCGCATCTGGGATAAGGAAGGAGAAGCTTCTGAGTGGAGTGAGCCTGCATATTGGGAGACAGCGTTTCTATCACAAGATGAGTGGCAAGCTCGGTGGATTTCAGCTCCTGCCGAGCTAAGAGAGCAGAATGAGGAAGCTTGTGATTATGTGCGTACGTCCTTCTCGCTTAATAAGCCTATACGCTCCGCACGTGTATATGCAACAGCACTGGGGTTGTATCGACTATATATTAACGGCAAGCCTGGCGATGAGACGTTGTTCAATCCTGGCTGGACAAGCTACAACAAGAGACTGCAATATCAAACCTATGATGTGACGGATCAGCTTGTTAATGGTGATAACGCAATCGGTTGTATTCTAGGTAACGGCTGGTATAAAGGATATTTAGCTTGGGAAAATGATAAAGAGCTTTATGGCTCTATTCGTGCGTTGCTGCTGCAAATGCATATTAGCTATGAGGATGGTACTGAGCAGATTATCATATCGGATGATAGCTGGAAGGTTGGACATGGTCCGTTGCAAATGTCTGAGCTTTATCATGGTGAGCGCTACGATGCACGAATTTCCATCGATGGCTGGTCGACAGCAGCCTATGCTGATGAGAACTGGCTGCATGCTATCGAGCTAGAAGCACTACAAACAGCTTTAGTTGCCCAGCAAAACGAGCAAGTAAGTATTATTGAAGAAATAAAACCAATTGCAATCATAACAACACCTAAACAAGAAACTGTTATTGATTTTGGTCAAAATATGGTCGGCTGGGTAAGGTTCTCTGTTGAAGCAAAAGCAGGCGATGTCATTACGATTGAGCATGCAGAGGTGCTAGATAAGGATGGAAACTTCTATACTGGTAATTTAAGATCGGCTAAGCAATGTATTACGTACATATGTAGTGGCGAAGTTGAGGAAACGTATGAGCCGATTCATTCCTTCCAGGGCTTCAGATACATTAGGATTAGTGGTATAGAGCAGACTTGGAATTTAGAGCAATTTATAGGCTGTGTTATTCATACTGCGCTTGAAACTACTGGAAGCTTTCAATGCTCCGATGAGTTGGTCAATCAGCTGCAGCGCAACATTGTATGGGGACAACGAGGCAATTTCTTAGATGTTCCAACGGATTGTCCGCAGCGTGATGAGCGACTTGGCTGGACGGGTGACGCTCAAGTGTTTATTCGAACTGCAGCCTTTAATATGAATGTCGTTCCATTCTTTGAAAAGTGGCTAACTGATCTCGCCTTAGACCAAGAGCCGACTGGTCGTGTACCGCATGTTATTCCTGATGTACCTATCGCTGGCTACGGCTCGTCGGCATGGGGCGATGCAGCTGTCATTTGTCCGTGGACACTCTATCAATGCTATGGCGATATTCGCGTGCTGCAACAGCAATATCCGAGCATGAAGGCTTGGGTTGAGTATATCAGAGGCGAAGGGGAGGACGAGTATTTATGGAATACGGGCTTCCACTTCGGTGATTGGCTTGGCTTAGATGCCAAGGAAAACAGCTATGTCGGTGCTACGCCGAAAGACTTAATTGCAACAGCATTTTATGCTTATTCTACAAGTCTACTAGCTCAAGCAGCAGCCGTCATCGGTAAGCTTGACGAAGCTAGGGAGTATGAAGATCTGCATCGTAACATCGTTGCGGCCTTCCGTGAAGAGTTCGTTACGCCTAGAGGCAGAGTTGCTTCGCCAACACAAACTGCTTATTTGCTAGCATTAATGTTTGATTTGCTAGAGGAGAAGGATCGTGCTAGAACAGCGCATATGCTTACTGAGCATATTAAGGAGAATGGCATTCATCTGACTACTGGCTTTGTCGGTACACCTTATCTTTGCTTAGTGCTATCACGCTATGGCTATACTGATCTTGCTTATCAGCTTGTGCTACAGAAGGAATATCCGTCATGGCTATACTCTGTCACGCAAGGAGCGACGACAATTTGGGAGCATTGGGATGGCATTAAGCCAGACGGCAGCTTCTGGAGTGATGCGATGAATTCCTATAATCACTATGCCTATGGTGCGATTGGCGACTGGCTGTATCGCATTGCTGGAGGGATTGATTTACTTGAGCCAGGTTACAAAAAAGTTAAAATCGCTCCGCAATTTGGACAATATTTCGCATGGGCGAATACTTCATTTACTGCTGTTTACGGAGAGATTAACGTTAGCTGGCGGAAGGAGGAAAACAACACGGTAAAGCTGGAGATCACTATTCCCGTGAATACAACGGCAGAAGTGATCTTCCCAGTGAAGCAATCAATCGCTATCTCAGAAAATGGAATGTCGTTAGAAGAAATGGAAGGCTTGATTAACGTCAAGGAGATAGAACAAGGGCTAGTGGTTTCAGTCGGATCGGGAAATTATTGCTTTACATTTATTCATGATTTGGGGGAGTAGCTTATGTTTAGTGTTTGGAATGCAATGATCAAAACACCATACCACCAGTTTAATGCTGTTTTTTCGATCACGAAGGATGAGCACGATAATATCCAGCTTACTTTAGATAGTGAGCCTTACTACCATGCTTCTTTTGAAAACATTAAAGCTAATGGGAATGTCATTACTGCCTCGTATGAAGATAAGGAAGGAAACGATCAGCAGATAAAACTTGTGTTTAATGGCGATGCATTTAATGGCGAGCTTTCCTTCCCCTATTACGGTACTGTCTCTTTTGCTGGTGAGAAGGGAAGAGGGATTTCTATGGCGGAAAGATTACAGCTGTACGGCAGCAAATCTGTCGAGGAAAATCGCTACTGGAAAGGACAATGGATTTGGGACGTGCAGCAACCAGAAGCTGATAGCGGTTTGCAGCATCTGTTAGTCTACTTTCGCAGATCATTTCATATAGCGGATGGGATTAATGCCAAGCTGTCGATTGAAATTACAGCGGATAGTCGATATCGACTTTATGTCAATAGTCATTCCGTAGCGATAGGGCCTTGCAAAGGTGATGGAGATACACAGTATTATGAAAAGGTAGATGTAAGTAAATATTTGCAATCAGGAAAAAACGTGCTTGCTGTTCAAGTGTTACGATTACCTGCTTACAAACCGGTCGAAACTGGTGAAGGGGGCCCGCTGTCTATTTGGCGCTCTCATGCAGCAGGATTATTTGTCGAGGCGAGCTTGCGTGATGAACATGATCGAGAGCTAGAGCCGCTTCATAGTGGGCGCGCATGGCGAGCGTTCAGGCACACAGGTTATCGATTTATTAGAAAACCATTTATTCAATGGATGGGGGGCGTAGAAGAAGTTGATGGTTCAGGCGCCCCTCATCAATGGCTGAATCCAGAATTTGATGATAGCAATTGGGCGTCTGCTATTCCTTTTGCAGAGACAAGAGCAGATGTGGGGTTGCTTAGTCCATGGAACCTAACGCCACGACCAATTCCGTTTTTATATGAAGTTGAGCGCAACTTCAGTAAAGTCGCTAGAACAGAAGGAATCGATAGATGTATAGTGGATAAATGGCTAGAGCATATCCAGGCAGAAGGACAGCCACTACAGCTGGATAGCGGTCAGAAGCTGGCGTTGGAACTGGATGCAGGGGAATTAACGACCGGATATATTACGATAAAAGTTAAAGGTGGACGTGGAAGCATTATTCGTATGCTAGGAGCTGAGTGTTATCAAGCTTCTGATAGCAGTAAACATCGACAAATAAAAGGTCAGCGCGATGATGCTACAGGCCAGTTATTAGGTGAATTCGATACTTATTATGTAGCGGGACAAGCAAGCGAGACTGAAAGTGAACAATACGAGCCATTTTGGTTTCGTACCTTCCGTTATGTCAGGTTAGAGCTTGAAACAGGGGATGAACCGCTAGAAATAGTTTCAATCTCTTATCGAGAAACTGGTTATCCACTTGATGTACAAGCGAGCTTTGAATCTTCCGATCAAGAGCTGAATACACTATGGGATTTGAGTGTGCGTACATTGAAACGCTGCATGCATGAAACTTATGAGGATTGCCCTTATTACGAGCAACTGCAGTATTCAATGGATAGTCGGTTGATGATGCTGTATACCTATTATATTAGTGCTGATGATCGTATGCCCCGGAGGACGATTGATGACTTCTATCGTTCAAGACAACCATCTGGATTGCTGCAATCGCGTTTTCCTTCGGTTGAACCGCAAGTGATTCCTTCATTTTCCTTGTATTGGATAGATATGTTGGCTGAGCATTATAATTTCAACGGTGATATCGAGCTTCTTAAAACGTATCGTCCAGCAATGCTTGAGCTGCTGGATTGGTTCCATAATCGTTTAACGGATGAAGGAATTGTTGGTGTTACCTCGCATCGTTATTGGACTTATTTTGACTGGGTTGACGAATGGCCACGAGGCGCACCACCAGAAAGTATGGAACGACCAATGTTTTTGTTGAGCTTAATGTATGCTGCATCGTTACGGACCGCATCGAGATTGCTCAAAGTGACAGGTTGGATTGATGCTGCTAATGACATGACTGCAAGGGCGGATCACATATGTCAAGCCGTTCGCAAATTAGCTTGGTCGGATGAGCGTCAGCTGTTTCGTGATTTGCCTGGATTAGAAATTTATAGCCAGCATTCGCAAGTGATGGCTGTACTATCCGAGACGGTTACAGGAGAAGAAGCAAGAAAGCTAATGGAACGTACATTGCAGGAGCCGCTTCATCGTGTAACGCTGCCGTTTTCTTACTTATTGATCCAGGCATTGAAAAAAACAGATCTATATGATCAGGCATTTGAAATCTGGGATCGTTGGCGAGGCTTCGCCAATCAAGGATTAACAACTTTGCCAGAAGTAGAAGTTAATCCTCGCAGTGATTGCCATGCCTGGAGTGCTGTCCCGCTTGCTGAATTTCCTGCTTCTATTCTTGGGATTACGCCAGCTGAGCCAGGCTTTGCAGCGGTGAAGATCGAGCCGCGCATCGGCAAGCTCAAGTGGGCGAAGGGAAGCATGCCTACGGCATACGGAGCGATCGAGGTAGAATGGCAATTAGAAGGGGAAACGTTTAGCTTGCTCGTTAATATACCGGTCGGTATTAAAGGAACAGTTAAGCTGCCTAACGGTGAAGAATTTGCAATTCATGGGATGAGAAGTTTCCAAACGGTTTTGTAGCCATCATCGAGCGAGTCAGGTTGATGCGAATTCGGACGCCGCTTTTTTATTAAGAAAACAGTTTATATTAGCTAGCGAAATCACCTCTGCACGCATTTACGCGACGGCAGCGGGAGTGTACGAAATCTACGCGAATGGTTCCAAGGTTTCTGACGAATTGTTAGCGCCAGGCTGGACTAACTATTCCAAGCGTTTGCAATATCAAACGTATGATTTAACGGATATGCTTCGTATGGGGGACAATGGAATCGGCATTATGCTGGGAGACGGTTGGTATCGCAGAGGCATGTGCGTCGATACGATTAAAATATGGATTACAGAAACAGTTCGCCCCGTGTCGTATTTTTCTACACCTGCTAGTGAGCATGTGCTGGATATGGGACAGAATATGGTTGGCCGCAATTGGATGAAGGTCCGAGCTCCAGAAGGGACAGTAATTACAATTAAGCATGCTGAGGTACTGGATAATGAAGGAAATATTCATTTCGGAGAGGTTATTCATTCTGATATGGCGCCGACCGGAGAGTTCGAATGCTAGGATGAGATGGCTGACTACTGGTTTTATGCTTGTTAATGGTGTGTTTATTCCTATTACAGCTTACTTTATGCGGCGTTTTACGACGCGTCAGCTTTTTTTATCGTCGCTGTTAACGTTTCTAGTTGGTACGATAATTAGTGCGCTTTCGATAGATTTTCCTGTTCTATTAGCAGGTCGTTTAATACAAGCTGCAAGAACAGGTATAGTAATGCCGTTATTGTTGAATATCGTCTTAACATTATATCCACTAGAAAAAAGAGGCACAGTGATGGGGATCGTCGGATTCGCTGTTGTTTAAAGGTTGGTCCAATCAAACTGTGTTTGCGTCATTAATGATTGGAGTCATTGCGCTTGGACTCTTTGTTTGGCGTCAACATCACTACCTATGGTTTTATAAATTTGACGTCTATTCCGGCATCTCCTGCTGACATTGTGGAAAGTGAAGCTTCACTAGAAGCGATGGTAGGATTAATTGCGGTTGTGGAAAGAAGAGGAGTATCTGAATTGAAAGATAGCGTACAGAACGAAGTGAATAGTGAGGTGCAAAGCGAAGTTCTACAGAGTGAAGCTCAGAACGAAGTACAGCTAGTAACCGTGCTAACGCTAGGCTCAGGAAGCTATCAATTTACTTTTTCATGGCTAGCTAAGGATGGACATAAGAGCTAGTTGAAGGGAGAATTTGTTTATGACGCAAAGTGAGAATCTATATACTAATCCCGTTATTGCTGGATTTCATCCAGACCCGAGCATTTGCAGAGTTGGCAATAACTTTTATTTGGTTACGAGCTCATTTCAATATTTTCCTGGCGTGCCGATCTTTCATAGTCGAGATCTCGTTAATTGGCAGCAGCTCGGGCATTGCTTAACTCGTAAAAGTCAGTTGAATTTGGAAGATTGTAAAAGCTCAATGGGGATTTATGCCCCAACACTGCGTTATCATCAGGGAAGGTTTTATATGGTAACGACGAATATGAAGGACTACAGCAATTTCCTTGTCTGGTCGGAGCAAGCGGAAGGGCCTTGGTCTGATCCGATTGTGCTAGATTGGGAAGGAATAGATCCTTCATTATTTTTTGACCAGAATGGAAAGGTTTATATTAGCGGTACGAATAGCTTTGTTCGCGCGGAGACTCCAGGTATTTATCAGGCAGAACTAGATATTGAGACAGGCAAGCTACTGTCTGAGCGACGCTTAATATGGGAGGGGACGGGAGCAATAGCTCCTGAAGGGCCGCATCTCTATTACCGTAATGACATGTATTATCTACTCATTGCTGAGGGTGGTACAGATTATGGACATATGGTAACAATTGCTCGGAGTACCACACCATACGGTCCATTCGAAAGCCATCCGTATAACCCGATATTGACGCATCGCAGCTCTGGTGATGCTATCCAAGCAACGGGACATGCTGATTTTGTAGTGTTAGAGGACGGCAGCTGGTGGGCTGTATTTCTTGGCATACGCCCAGTCTCTGTTCCATTCGTTGGCAGACATCATCATCTTGGCAGGGAAACCTTTTTAGCACCCGTTTATTGGTCGGAGGATGGATGGCCAAGTATAGGCAATAACGGTAAGGTAGCCGAGCAAATGAGTGTAGAAGGGCTACCTCTAGTTTCAGTTGTCAGAGGGGGGGGGTCGTCAAGAGATGATTTTACAGATGAGCAGTTACAGCCTTACTGGAATTTTCTAAGAAACCCTGCGGTTAATAGCTGGTCGCTCCAAGAGAAACAAGGATGGCTAACACTGCATGGAACTGAGCATACGCTCAGTGATGTTGCTTCCCCAGCATTTATAGGAAGAAGACAGCAGTATTTTACATGTAAGGTAACAACACGATTAAGCTTTGATCCTGTTCAAGCTGGAGAAGAAGCAGGCTTAACGGTGATTATGAATGAAAAGTTTCATTATGAGCTCGCTGTAACATTAGCTGCTGACGGTCGTCGTACAATCATTTTCCGTCGCCAAGTTGGCACATTGTGGAAGGTGGAGTTCGAAGAAACAATAGCATCCTCAGAGTTCATTCTGTCCATGGATGCAGATCCTCATCAATACACCTTTTACTACGCTGAGCCCGGGCAAGAGCGAAGGATAGCAGGCAGCGGGGAATGCTATTTACTATCAACCGAGGTGGCAGGGGGCTATACTGGCGTATATATTGGGCTCTATGCAACTGGTAACGGCAAGCCATGCCAAGCCCCTGCTTTTTTTGATTGGTTTGATTACAAAGTTGAATAGGTTGCACGGCTAGAAATAGTTGATAGGCTGGCACTGTATTTGATAGCGGCGAAGAGACAACTTCTCTTTTGCCGCTATTTTTATAGTAAAAATATCGTCATATTGCTATTTTATTGCAGGAATTAGTGCGCGTTCGTCGAAATAAGCCGTAATTGATGCAGAATGGAGTACATGAGATGAAGTTGCAGCATATCATTCAGCAAGCCTTGTTACATAATCAATGGAATATCGCCATTGATCAATTGGAGAACGCAGTATTACAGGGCATACGGATAGAAGCTGCTCAGCTTGAGCTTGTGCCTAGCGAGTTACTGACCGCTTCTCCATTATTGCAGAAGGCAATATGTGAAAACTTATGTGACCAAGGCCAGCTTGCGGAAGCTAAAGAGCTGTTGCTCGATGTTACGAAAAAGCTTGCAGCTTTAGGATTAAGGGAACAGCTATTGTCATCACTTGCCTTGCTTGCTGTCATTAATATTCGGATGGGACTTGTTCACGAGGCAGAGCCAGTTATAAGATTTTTAGTTCACGAAGAGGAAGCCGGGGGAGATGTCGCTTATGCGATTGCTCGTGGTTTCTTTCTGTTAGACATCAATACCGCGCAATATGAACGCTACTATCGCTCAGCGGTGCAAGCCTATGATCGTGATGAGACATACCAGCGAGGTAGTTCAGTGTTATTTGAAATGATTGTGCTGGAACATTCGTCACTTACTAGTCAGCAATGGGAGGAACGACTTGCTGAGTTTTCATTGCGCGTAAAAAGAAAGCAAGCTAGCAGCCCATTACTAGATTACTTGCTCACTTTACGCTCGTATGCTGAAGGGAAGCTGGAACAGGCGAAGCTAGCTATCCAGAGCTGCACAACCTTACCTGCACCATATAATGTGCTACTAGCTCTACTCCGTTGTCGAATAGCCATTGATAGCGGTGATATTCAAAGAAGTGCAGCCTATATTGAACAATTAGAGCAGTATGAGCTAGATGCGAGATGGGATCTCGACTATCAATATGAACACATCGAAGTGAAATTTAATTATGTCTTACTTTGTGGAGATTGGCAGTCAGCCAAAATCTTAGTATCGCAAGCAAAGGGTTTATTGTCGCAAGGATTATCAGACAAATTTGCGCATAAAATTTATACGATGAACGATAAGCTCACCAATATTAAAGAAAAACCGAAAACGCGTGTGAAGCTATTCGGCACCTTGCTTTTTGTTACGGATAACGAGGAGCTGCAGCAGCTACAATGGAAACGTAAAAAAACGAAGGAATTAATGATCTTTTTATTGTTGCAGCGAGATTATGCAGCAGCGAAAGAGCAGATTGCTGAAGCTTTGTTTATAGATTTCGAGCCGAAGAAGATGGCTAATCAGCTATATGTGGCTGCCCATCAATTGAAGGCGGTCATTAAGGAAAGCTTTGGCATCGACGATGGCGTAGTTATTAAAGATGGCATTGTGAAGCTGCGTGATGATTGGTTTGAGGAAGTAGATGTAGAGAAGTATCAAACGTTGGTGCGTGTCGGCAATCAACTGTGGCTAGATGACCGAGAGCTAGCCCTTCGAATGTACGAGCAAGCGATTGAATTATTTGGTGATGTAGCGGTGGATTTTCCATATGCGGACTGGCTGCTGGACTATCGTGAGCAGCTGTCGAGAACACAGATAGAGCTATTTCGCAGATTAAGTGTGGTGGCGCTGGAAGCAAAACAATATGAGCAGGCGGAGCTATATTATCGACAATGGATGGGCTGGTTGCCAATCGATGAAGATGCTAATCAAGGGATGATCAAGCTTTTGTACCAGCAAGGCAAGCGAGCAGAAGCAGAGGCTTTGTACAGACAATTTGCGGAAAAGCTGCGTAACGAGCTAGGAATTGCTCCACTTAACGAGACAAGAGCAATACTTTGGAGGGATAAGGATTGAAGGCACCGTCATATATGGCAACGATGTTTCGTTTCTTCGCTCTATTTTTAGGCGGAGCTTCTTTAGTTCTTATATGGGTAACATTAGAAAGCTACTACATTAAAAGGTTAAGCTTTGAGTATTTAATGAAGTTTTCTATCCCGGCGACGCTAGTTTTACTATTTGGAATGGTTTTAACGTTAATGATCTTTGTTGCGATCAGGCTTAGAGGAATGAATTATGGCGAATTCGCTAAGCTGCATGATGATGCGAAGCCCGAGCATGCAAACTCCGAGCATGCGAACGCCGAGTACGCGAACGCCGAGTATACGAATCACGATCACGTGAAGTCCGATCATGCACGGCTCGACTCTTTACTGAGATTGCCGATCCATTTATTTTGGGGAACGGTTGCTTATGGCGGGGTATTTATTCCTGTGTACCATGTTGTCCACTATATCGTTGAAGGACATTCTATCACGCAGGTTGATGAGTATTACCGGCTTAACTTCCTACGTAGCTTCCTATATGAGCAAACCATTACACTTATTGCCGCTATTTTTCACTTTTCTGTTGCGAGAAGATTAATTCGCCCGTTATTGATGAGACTGGAATATGTTGAGGATGGACAACGGCAGTTTAAGAGCTTTTTATCGATGCTAACAGCAACCTTTGCTGGCTTACTGCTCGTATTGCAGTTCTCGATTCTGTGGTACATTATGGTGACGATTGTAAAAGGAGAACCATTCGAGCTACGAGTATTAATCGGTTTAGTCGTATTAGATCTACTGTTTGCTGTAGCGATGTTTATATTACTATCGTATCAATTTCGCAAGGAGCTTGTTATTCTTATTCAGAGAATTCGCGATTGGCTTAGTATGGAGCAAGATCAGCTGCGCGGACATGAAAGAGCTCAAGCTCACAATGATGCTGATGCTGGAGGACGATCAACCTCTTATTTACCGATTCTATCCAATGACGAGGTCGGACAGCTTGCGCTCAGCTTTAATCATTTGCAAGCTCTTGTAAGTAGGGAATATGAGGAGCTGGAGCAGGAGCTGCGATTAGCTAGACAGGTACAGGAGCAGTTAATGCCACAGCTGGATCACATCAACAGTAACGATATGATTGAACTAGTGAAGGAAGAAGAGACTTCCAAGCCATCAGTTAGCAATATGTTTTACGATATTATCCCTTGGCGTCACGGATATGTCGCGGTTATTGGAAGCAGTGCGCTAGTTGGTATGCCTGCCGCTTTACATATTTCCGCTGCCCAGCTGCTGCTGCGTGCTGAGCTAGATGTTGTGGGTGATCAGCTGGGTAGCTTGCAGCTGGAGGAGCTGCTTGATCAGTATGTGGAAAGGCTTAAAGAGATGTTTCTCCATCAGGATCGAGTCTCTCAAATTAGTATGTTTTCGCAAGGTGGAGAAATTTCATTGGCTATGGCAGTTGTTGATGAGCAGGAGCAATTGCTACGCTGCGCTACGCTTGGCGAGCATGCTGCAATCTGGTCTGAAGCCACAGAGGAACTTTCGCATAGTGAGCTAAATTGGCAGTATGGAGATGTCATTACTTTATGTGCTAATGATAATTCCGATAAGGGAGCAATGAAGCTGCGAATTACGCATGGGCTTGAAGGGAGGAGCACTAATGGCTAAGCTACGTACTTCTTCAACACGGTCGTTTCTCACTCCACTTCTGCTAGCCTTTATCGCTTTATTGCTTCTCCCAGTTGCTCTGCTTATTGTCTATGTATGGTATGTACAAGTGGCAGAGCATAACTGGAAAGCGACAACGTTATTGCTAGTAGCAGTTATCGGATTTTTTGTCGGATACATTGGCTTTTTACAAGTGGCCAAAGCATTTCGCCGCCGGTTTCAAGACATGATTGGGGCCATCACATCCTTAATGAAGGGTGATCGTCAGCAGCTGAAGGGGAAAATTACTGTATCCGATAGTGATGAATTTGGACAATTAGGCATGGCTTTTAATGATCTACAGCAATTTACGTCCAATAAATACGCCAATATTGAGCAGGAGCTGCAATTAGCTTTTTATGTTCAGCAAAGTCTATTGCCACGTGATGAATATGAGCTGAGTAACTTTCAAATCGCAGCGATTTGCCGTCAGACGAAGGATGTTGGCGGCGACTTTTATGATATCGTCAAGCTTGGTGATCATAAATTTGCGTGTTTAGTTGGTGATGTTGCCAATAAAGGGATGCAGGCTGCACTATTAATGTCAGCAACGATGTCATTATTCCGTAGGGAAATGAATTTAGGCGGA
>Ga0182738_1001986_pt1 | contig 24803 bp, 20 predicted proteins | sample eDN5th30CBELigMG_FD_128876 | JGI IMG/M metagenome (GOLD analysis project Ga0182738, IMG submission 128876) | Enriched Miracle-Growth compost microbial communities from Emeryville, California, USA - eDNA 5th pass 30_C BE-Lig MG (version 2)... ...
GGACTTTAGACTTCTTCTAGTGCATTTTGTGGTCTTTTACGCGAGCCAGAAGCTTACATTTGGGGCAGGTCGCCTCTTCACGGAGCGTGTTGTTTTCCAAGTAGCTGATGGCCTTGATCTCCAAGAGGGAATCGCACAGCGGGCAGGTGCTTTGGTTACGAATAAAAAGTTCGTGGCTTTTGTGGGAGGTCTTGGCGGATTCTGGCGGTGGCTGTTTCATTTCGGTTCCTTCATGGGAGAAACGGTCTTAAGATGGATTCTGAAGGCAGTCAGTGCAAAGCCGAGACCATCCCGATCAAGGTCTGTCTTTCGGAAGGATGAAATATGAAGAACATTTTTTTTAAAACGGCCATGGCCCTCACCTTATTGTTTACCTTCTCAGCGGTTGGCGGGGAGCTTTATGGAGTCCACTTCAACGACCAGGAAAAAGTGGACGGGCAGGATCTTATTTTGAACGGCATGGGACTTCGTTCCGTGAACCGTTGGGGACTCAAGATCAAAGTGTACGTCGTCGGTCTTTACCTGCCGAAAAAAGACTGCACGGTCGAGGGGATTTTAAAATCCCAAGGGCCCAAACAATTTTTGATGGTCTTTAAACGCAGCGTGGATTCGGAAGCCATCGAAGACGGTTGGAAAACCGGCTTTCTGAAAAATTGCGGCAAGACTTGCGCGGAGAACCGCGAAAAGCTCACTCAGTTCAATCACTTCATGTCGGACATGAGGGAGGGGCAGAAAATTTTGGTGACGGTGTCTAAAGACAAAGTGCACGTGAAGGTGGAGGGCCGCAGACCCGCCGAGGGCACCATCGAGGGCGCTTCTTTCGCGGACGTGGTGCAAAGAATCTGGTTGGGGACAACTCCTCCGAATGAGGAACTCAAACAGGGTCTTATCGGCGTGTGCGAAAAAGCTCCTGCCGCGGAGAAAAAAGCCGGTTAAAGAACTTTACGGCTGGGCCTCAATTCCTTTTCCACGGTGACGATCAAAGTTTCACTGCGCTTTTGGGTGTCACCCTCGAGAGCTGTGTTTGAAAGCTCCCCGGCGTGATAGCTTTGGGCGTTCATCTGTTTGACCCACAACATATAGCCTCTCGGTAAGGACCAACTGCGAAAAGCGCGGTTGGAATAGACGGGCTTTCCCAAGGGCGAAAAACTGCGTTGAATGACCTGAAGAGCGGCGTTGAATTCCCGGGTGCCCAACTTGTAATGAAAGGAAATGTATTGAAGGGCCGAACGCCCGTCTTCTTCTTTTTCATAGTGAGCATGGAGATCGCTGGAGCCGGGATAAAGGTTTTCCACCTGTAAAAAATAGGTCTCTTCCCCATCGGAATTCTCTTTCTCACTCACTTCCGGTTGAAAACCTTTGTTTTTGAGCCAGCTCACCATCTCCGGTAAAGAGGTTTCCTCTCTGAAGGCCATGGAAATTAGGTGGGCGGTTTTGTTCAGTGAGCGAAAAGAGCTTTTCGGGAGGGCGCGGGAACCCTCCGAAGGGCCGGTGACGGGAAGAGAAGTGGGCAAAGTAGATTTCTTCGGGAGCAAAAGAAAAAAGAGACCGCTCACGATAAAGACGCTCAAAAGAAGGCTGATCAGGGCTTTTTTCATGGGCACCTCTTTTCTCTTTCCAAAGGTTTTCCTCCAGCAACCTTTGTACCGGCGGAGGGGGGAGAGGGGCTTTTTGAGGGGCCCATCTTGGGCAGGTTCTTCAATGAAGTGCCCCTTTTCGGCACCCCCTTTCGGTGAGGCGCAATTAAAGCGCCGGTGGGTTGGTGCCTCCCTTGAATGTGTCAGCTCTTGAGTGAAGTTAAAAATTGGAGGTTTTCGTGAAATTTTTAAAAGTTTCCCAGGCGCTCGTTTTCATCGGCGCATTCGGTCTCGCGGGATTTGCCCACGCATCCCTGAATTCCACCGTTGAGGACGACTCTCAAGGTCTGAACAACGGAGCTCCTCTTTATAAGAATCCCTTTCTGGTGGATCAGCTTCATGTGGCCAAACGCAGTGCCGCCATTCAGGTGGAACAGGCTTTTGATGATGACGGCAGCGAAATCCAGGAATTGACCGGTCAATTTATCGACGTGGCGGCCGGATCCCTGTTGTCCGTGACCGATGAATCTTCCGACGGCCGTTTCGTGACTCTTTCTTTTGATTTGGAAGGAATGATGGCGGAGGGAAAAGACGTCTCCGAACTTCCCAACCTTGTTAAAGTGAATGCGTTTGAGCTGAGTAAATTGGACCTGAGCATGGTGACGGAAACGGCCATGGGTGACGGCACCGGTGAAATCATCATCCCCGAATTTTTGGCGGGAAAAGGAAAAGGCCGCGCCAAGATGACTTATTGTTTGCGTGACGTGCGCGTGTTCGCTTCCGGAAAGAACTGTAGAGCCAAGATCGCCCGCGTTTCCCTGGCCAGACAGGGTTACGCCGCTTACCTTGCGACCGGCGATTGGAAAAAGATCTCTAAAAAAGATTGGAAGAGCTATCCGGTTTGTACCGCTTGTTTTTATGCCGGTGGACGCCAGGATTGCAGCGGCGGTTGCGGTCACACGGCCATCAAAATCAACTCCAACCAGTGGAAAGGCGCCGGTATCAGAACGGTTCCCGGACTTCCCGATCATAACGGCTACCACAAGGGTGTTTTGAGAAGACCTTATAAGTTTTTGGGATGTATCGTTCCTAAAAGAGTGAAGTAAGGAAGTTGTCATGAAAACGGTGTTGGTCGCCTTGGTCCTTATGTGGTCTATTGTCCCGGCGCGGGCCCTCGAGCTGACCTTCACCGAAGACCCTGAATTGGGCGAGAGCGTCCCTTACAAAGTCATGATCATGGACGGAGTGATCGAAGACGGGGACGCCCTTAAAGTCAAAAAAATGTTGAAGTCCCAAACCGGTAAGCGCACGGTCTTTCTGATCACCTCTCCGGGCGGAGTCAAAGAGGAAATTCCCGATCTGGCCCGCGTGATCGTCGAGCACGCCAAACAATCCTTCAAGAAACTCAAAAAGCCGGATCTCTTCGCCATCAACCAATCCTGCGATTCCTCCTGCACGATTTTGGCCGCGGAGATCACCCGTCTGCGCGATGCAAAGAGTCTCGAGTTCTTCGTGCAGGCCGACAGCAAATTCCTTTTTCATCCTCCTCTAAAAGTTTTTGAGGACGGGCGGTGGTTGGACCTTTCAAAGCCCTCCTTGAAGGCCGCGGCTTTTAAGGACATGAAGGATTCTTATTTGAAGGCCGGGGTGTCCAAGGAGTGGTTCGGAAAGCAAGAGTCCAAAATCAAACGTCCCAAGGGGCTGGTCGTGACGGCCCGTGAGCTGTGTCAGAGCCGCTCCCAGGTGATTCCAGACGCGTCCTGCTCGAATTTATCGAGCGATCGTTTTACCGAGTTGATCAATGAGGTCTTCGACCAAAATCAGATCTTTTCCCAAAACAAAGAGCTGAAAAAATCCCTGATTCAGGACACAAAAAAAACCCGGGGTGTGTCCCGGGTTTTTCAAAAAGTTTTCGGAATATAAAGCGATTAAGCTTTTCTGGCCGCGTAGTACTCGGTGAACAAACCAGCGTCGAAAGTGAAGGGCACGTGTTCGATGCCGGGGATGGCTTGAACCACGCCGACTTCCTGACCGCCGTCTTGTTCTTTACGCAGATAATCCGGAAGCTCCAGGCGCGGAGCTTGAACGGCGCGCAGAACGATCTGGTTTTGCAAAGCCTTCTCGGAGAGACCGACTTTGTCGTTTTGCTGAAGCACGTAAGAGCCGATGTTGATTTTTTGTCCGTTCACACGCACATGGCCGTGGCTGACCAATTGGCGGGCGGAGCGGATGCTGGGAGCGAATCCCAAACGAAAGATCACGTTGTCCAAGCGGCGCTCAAGACGGCCGATCAATTGACCGGTCCAGTTCGCAGCCGTTCCTTTTTTCGCGTCACGGATAAAGCGGCGCAGTTGCTCTTCTTTAAGACCGTAGTGGAAGCGGATTTTTTGTTTTTCTTCCAAGCGCAAGGCGTAGTCGGAATACTTGCGGCGTTTGTTGCCGTTTTCACCGGGAGGGTAGGGACGTCTTTCCAGAGCGCCGGGTTTGCCGAGGCCGGGAAGTTCGGTTCCAAACCGTCTTTGAATTTTAAAACGAGCGACTTTTCCGTCTTTTTTCGCCATTGACTCAATCCTTTATTTTGTCGAGGTTCTCTTTGATCATAGCTGTCAAAACGATTGTGTTACCGGTTTTGGTCCCCAAACTCAAGAAAAATGACTCATTTCTTCAAAAGAGGAGCCGCTGACAAGGGGTCCAATCCGCCGAGCCCCAGAAAGAAGCTAAAATTTTCACCTATTTGCCGACTGAGGCCGTAATAGCCGCCCACAATGAAGGTCAGGGGCAGGTGATAGGCCACGGTGGTGTCCAGATGGAGCTCAGCGCCGGTGGAAAGGTGCACCTCGGAGATTTTGGTCGGATGGTAAGCAGGGCTGTTTTTGTCGAAATCATAATAAAGCCCGTCCGTGGCCAGGCTGTCCACAAAGAGCACGCCGGTGGCGGTTTTAAGGAAAATGGCCTCGGTGCCGCTCCCCCGGTAGATGTCTTTAAGGGGAAAGCGGTATTCAAGGTTTGAGTTCAAAAGCTGTCTCCCCACCAAGGACCCCGAGGGATAACCCCGGTAAAGAAACTGGCTTTCCGTGAGGTTCACCAGATAATTGGCCCCGAGGCTGCGCTCACCGAAGGCCAAAAGGCGGTTTGTTGGGAGCTGATTGGAAAAGGCCCCCTTCACACTGAGCCACAGGGATTGATCCTTCGGAAAAAACGAAGAGAACTTTTTCCCAAGAACAAAAGACGTGCGGTCATAAGCCAGATGGTCGGGGCCGCTGAGAAATTTTTGATAGGAAAGGGAAAAAAGACGGCCGTCGTCGGAAAAGCGGCGATCCAGTAAATCCGAATAGCTGATCAAGGCTTCGGGGCCTTCGCGGTGAAGAGGAGAGGTCTTGGTGTTGACCTTGGTGGCGGCGTAACCGAGCGCCGTGCTCCATCTTTTGGAGAGCATCCCCAATGGGTAAAGCAAACTGGCGCCGAGGTGATCTTTTTCCAGCGACAGGTCGCTGGCCGCCAAGTATTCCTGAAATTTGGCGGCAAAGATCGACAGGCTGACCGGAAAAGAACTGTTCAGATATTCCAAACCGTAACTGGGCTCTCCCGTGACACTGTCGTAAGATCCCGAGAGCAGATACTGATTCACTCCGACCGGATCGGTGCCCGACGTCGAGCCTTGCACCAAAACGCCGCCGTCCACGGGATAGATAAAGGGAATCCAATAGCGGGGAAGAAGATATTTAAAGGGATAAAAGGATTTTTCCCTTTTGATGAGCGTTTGAAAGTCCTTTTCCGTCGGGAGAGTTTCCGTCGGGGGAGCGTCTTCCCGGTAACTCACCAGCGGCTTTTGATCTTGGGGATGATAGTTTTCCGCCAAGGGTGTTTCGTAGAGTTTAAGACCCTCGCTTCCCAAGCGGGACAGGATCAGGGAAGACGAAGTCAGAGTGAAGTCATGCAGCCAGGTGGTGGCGTTGCTGAGCGCGGTGACGCCGTGGAGATCGTTTTGTACCCGGTAAACATTGGTCACTCCGGTTTTTGAGGAGATCACATAAAGAGCCCCCGCGTGAATGAGGGGGAAACTCAAGCGGTCAAAGGGAAGAGGCAGCGTGGACAGGCGGTGGGTTTTCAGATCGAATAGGCGCAAAAGATCTTTTCCCTGAAGATTTTTTTGCACGAAGAGCAAAGCGTTTTTTTCCGGCCAGTAAGTGGGACGGCTCAGGCGCTCCAAAAGGGGCGCGGTGTAGACGGAAGTTTTGGTGTTTTGACCCGGATCAAAAAAGCTTAAGCGCTGGCGCCCGTTTTTGAGGGTCTCGATCACCGCCAGAGTTTTCTGATCGGGGCTGAGCGCGGGATCCTGGGCGCGGAAATCTTTGGGTCCGAGCACTTTCTTTTTTTCGCGGGCGAGATCGTAATGGTAAACCCTGCGGTAGGTGGTGAAGGGCGTGTCCATGTCGATGTCGTCGAAATAAAATCCGTCTCCCGAGCCTTCCCAGGACAAGCGCAAGGTTTGCGTCACGTTGAAGAGTTTTTTAGGCGCGATTTGGGAAAAGGAAACCTCGGGGGAGGGACGCTCCATCATCCAAATACCGGAGCGACGGTAGCTTTTGGACACGTAAATCAGTTTTTTCCCGTCGGGGCTGAGCGCGGCGTCGGTCTGTTCGTGATCGACCTCTTTAAAAGGCGTCAGCGGAAAATTTCCTTGAGCCTCGATTTCTTTCGTTTGCTTTGCAGCCCTTTCCGAAAGTTCTTGGTAGCGCTCGCTCAACAGGTGCGCGAAGTTTTTATGGAAATCTTCTTCGGCGACCGTGTTGATCAAGAAGGGAACGCGTCTTCCGAAACGCTGATTCCAGCGCTCCCTTAAATCGGAACTTCCGGAATCGACCAGGGATTTTTGCAGCAGGCTTCCGAAGAAATAAGGTCTTTCGCCGTAAGGCCACGTCGGGGTGGTGACTTCATTGATCTGATCGATGCCAAAGCGCGGGAAGGCTTCGTCCTGCGCGAGGGCGCGCAACATTCCCTGGTAGCGCACGGAGCGCAGCCTTCCAAAGGGCGTCAGACGGGACTCGGAATCCACGGCCAGCCCTTCCAAATACCAATCGGGAAGAAGCATGTTGGGCGTTACGACCCGGCCCATAAGATAAAGAAAGGGCGTGTAAAAGCCGCCCACCGGTTGGAAGTTGGCGATGTGGGTGTATTCGTGGATCAGAATGTTTTTTGGCCAGTAGCCATATTCGTCCAAGGAATCCCCGGCGTTGGGAAGGGCGGGATAAACGGTGATCCAGTCATAAGGTAAAAAGGTGGCGGAGCCGTTGGTCAGATCGGTGCTGTCATCCAACACCACCACGGTCTTTGCAGGCAGGTCGGAAAAGACCGCGGAGAGAATCCGATGGCTTTCCTCGGCGGAAAAAGCGTAATTTTTCGCGAGGGCGCGCAATTGTTCGGGAAAGAAAATTTCAAAGTGCTCGGTTTCGAAAACTTTCCACCGAAAAGACGGATCGCCGGCGAAGCCCTTGGCGGAAAACAAAAAAAGGCCCGCGCAAAAAAACACTCTCTTTATGAATGAACTCATGAATAAGATTGTGACTTTTTGAGAAACAGGAGTCCAATGAAAAAGAACAAGATCACCACCCACAGGGAGGCGCGCGAACTTTCCGTCCACAGGGCGAGCGCCCCCATCAGCACCGGCCCGAGAACGGCGGAAAAACGTCCGCTCAGATTGAAAATTCCGAAATAAGTGGCGCCTTCTTTTTCAGGCACGAAGCGCGCGAAGTAAGAGCGGCTGAGAGCCTGAATTCCTCCTTGGACCAGGCCGATCAAGGCGGCGAGAAAATAAAAATCTTTGGATGAGGTCATCCGTTGCGCCAGCAGGGCCGTCAGCAGATAAACGCCGATGCAAAGATAAATGCCCTTGAGCGGTCCCCATTTTCTTCCCAGCAGACTGATGAGAAGAGCCGCCGGAAAACCGATGAACTGCACCAAGAGCAAAGCTTTGATGAGATCCTGGGAGTCGAATCCCAAGGCCGCGCCGTAATCCACGGCCATTTTTATGATGGTGTTGACGGCGTCGTTATAAAAGAGAAAAGCCAAAAGGAAATAAAACATTTTTTTGCGGGAGCGCAGGTGGTGAAAGAGCGCGCTCAGTTTCAAATTTTCGGCGGGGGCGGGATGCGCTTTTTCCCGGGTAAAGAAAAACAGCGGAAGGGAAAAAAGGATCCACCACACCGACACGCTGAAAAAAGAAACTTTGACGGCGGTGATGGGGGAGTCCCAGCCGAAGAGCTCCGGTTTCAACGTCATCACCACGTTGAGAAGAAAGAGCGTCCCTCCCCCCAGATAGCCCAGAGCATAGCCGACGCCGGAGAGCCAATCCAATTCGTCAAGGCTTGCGACCTCCACCAAGAGCGCGTCGTAAAAGGCCATCGACAACCCGAAATTCAAAGCGGCGATCACGTAAACCGTGACGGCGGCGAGGGCATTCCCCTGCGGCAAAAAAGCAAAAGCCGCGGTGGCCACACAAGAGATCAAAGTCGTGGCGAACAAAAACAACTTCCTGCGGGCTTTCCGATCGGCAAGACGGCCCAGTCCTAAGATGATCAGGACGATCAAAAGACTGGCCAAGGAGTTTCCAAGGCCCAGTAAAAAAGTGGATTGAGTGGGTTTTAATCCAGCGGCCCAATACTGTTTGAAAAACACGGGAAAAAATCCGGCCATCACCGTGGTGGCGAAAGCGGAATTGGCGAAATCATAAAGCGCCCAGGAAAATTGGGCGCGATCGAGTTTTAAGGACGAGAGTGTTTTTGCCACCAGCTCTTCCAAGCGCTGCGAAATTGTTCCGGATCCGTTTTTTCCGAAAAGCGCGGGCCCTTCGGATTTTCAATGCGCAGATAATTGGCGGCTTCACGCAAAAGCTCCGGGCTGTCGGTGTTTTCGATCATCGTCATGACCGTTTGGGTGTTGTCCTGCGTGGGGCGTCGGCGCATCCGCTGAAGACACAAAGAGCGCGCGCGGTCTCCGAAGGATTCATCCAAAAGACAGGTTTGATAAGCCCTTTTCAGGGATTCGGACCAGTTCAGCCCCAGTTTTTCCAATTGGTCTTCTCTTTGCTTGGTGGAGGAGCTTGCTGACAAAAGGATTTTAATCTCCTGCGCATAGGAATCCGTCCATTGCGAGGGCGCGAGATCCTTCCAAGAGGACCAATTCGAAGAGACCATGGCCCAAGGCTTTTCCCCTTCCCTGAGGGCCCACGTCGTCGGCGCCAATTGGTAAAAAGAGAGGCGCGCCCCGTCCACCTTCATCGTGACTTTTTCTTTGGTGTTGGAGGGTTTGAGGATGATGAAGCGGTCCACGCGAAAATCCTGGAGAGAGCGCAGCATTTGTTCGAGGAATTCAAAGTTGAAGGTGGGATTATTTTCCGACAGTTCCCAGCGTCCGTTTTTCTTTTCCACGGTGAAGTTTTCGTCTTTTGAAGAGAAAGACAAAGTTTTAAGCACTTTCACCGTGCGTTCGAAAGGACCGATCAACCAGGAACGCGCCAGGGGAAAACCGTCCACTCCGGAGCCGGTGATCATCAAACAGCCTTGGGGTCCCTTGAGGATGCCTTTGTCCAGATTCAGGTGGTTGATTTGGGTTTTCTGCCCGGGTTTTGAGACGCGCACCTCGATCTGAGTTTGGAATTTTCCGGGACAGGGGGCGGTGGCGGGAGTGGAAAGAAGAGTGAGCAAGGGGTCCAGGTGAGGGGAGGTGACTTTCTTTCCGCTTAAAAAATAGGACTTACCTTTTTGATCAAGCTGGTAAAGATCCCATTTGGTTTTCACCTGAACGTGCTGCTGGGCCACGGCGAAAGTCCCCGCGAGCGGCAGTGGAAAGAGAAAAAGAAAGGAAAAAAAACGCGGGAGCATAGCCTCCTCCTTCGGTCTGCGGTTTTTTTAAGAATACCTAGGTGTGGCTGAAGAGTTCAACAAGATGGCGGGAGCGCGGAGGATGACGCAGCTGAACAAAAGATCGGAAGGAGGCCGGAGTTCAAGGATTGAATTGCAGGAAGGCGGTGCTAAAATAAAAATGTTCGTTGAACAACATAAGGAGAAAACGTGGAAAACCTTCCGTTCTGGGGATTATTCCTCCAACAAGATTGTCAGCTGTGGGCTTCCTTAGGATCGGTGGCTTTGGTCCTGATTTTGGGTTACTTCGGAGCGCCTTTTTGGCTTTGGGCCTTGGGTGTCTTAGGGATTTTAGTGGGCTTTGGAGCTCCTTTGTGGGCCGTGATCGTGGTTTTGGCGGTGAGTTTGGTGTTTGTGCTGCCTCCGCTGCGCAAAATTTTGGTCACATCGGTGGTTTTCAAAACGATGAAGGCTCTCGGCTTGATGCCGAAGATCTCCGCGACGGAAAGAACCGCTTTGGAAGCGGGCGTGGTGTGGATGGAAGCGGAGCTTTTTTCCGGTAAGCCCAACTTCAAAAAAATGTTGGACCAGCCCTACCATCAACTGACGGCGGAAGAGCAAAGCTTTTTGGACAATGAGACCGAAGAACTTTGCCGCATGATCGACGATTGGGCTTTGTACAAAACCCGGGTGATGCCTCCGGCTGTTTTTGATTTCATCCGCAGAAAAGGCTTTCTCGGATTGATCATCCCCAAACAATACGGCGGGAAAGGGTTTTCCCATTCCGCGCACTCCGCCGTGATTCAAAAAATTTCTTCGCGCTCCATCGGCACCGTGATTTACGTGATGGTTCCGAATTCCCTCGGGCCCGCGGAACTTTTGAATCACTATGGAACCGAAGCGCAAAAGAAAAAATATCTGCCGGGCCTGGCTTCCGGGGACGAGATTCCCTGTTTCGGTTTGACCGAACCCACGGCGGGCAGTGATGCCGGAAACGTCAAGGCCGAAGGGATTTTGTTCAAAGGCGAGGACGGCGAGATTTACATCCGTTTGAACTGGAACAAACGTTGGATCACACTGGCTGCGATTTCGACTTTGATCGGATTGGCCTTCAAACTGAAGGATCCGGAAAATCTTTTGGGCCAAGGGGAAGATCTGGGCATCACTTGCGCGCTGATTCCTTCCAATGCCAAAGGCGTGGTGATCGGCAAGCGTCATGATCCCATGAGTATTCCTTTTCACAACTGTCCGACCCAGGGCCATGACGTGGTGGTGAAAGCCGAAGAGGCGATCATCGGCGGTTTGCAAAAAGCCGGTCACGGCTGGCAGATGTTGATGGAGTGTTTGGGAACGGGACGGGGAATCAGTCTTCCGGCCCAATCCGCCGGTGGAACCAAAATGGTTTCCCGCGTGGTCAGCGCTCATGCGGTGATCAGACAGCAATTCGGTTTGAGCATCGGACGCTTCGAAGGGGTGGAAGAACCCTTGTCGCGCATCGCGGGCACCACTTATTTGGTGGAAGCTTTGCGCCGCTACGTCTTAAGCGCCTTGGATCAAAACATTTCTCCTCCGGTGGTGACGGCGATCGCCAAATACAACGCCACCGAACTTTCGCGCCAGACCATCAACGACGGGATGGACATTCGCGGCGGCTCCGGGATCTCCATGGGTCCCAGAAACATGATGGCGGTGACTTACATTGGAACTCCGATCGGCATCACCGTGGAAGGCGCCAACATTTTAACCCGCACTTTGATGATCTTCGGCCAGGGGGCTTTGCGCGCCCATCCTTATGCGTTTAAGGAAGTGGATGCCGTGGAAAAAGGCGATCTGGACGGATTCGACCGCGCTTTTTGGGGCCACGTCGGTCACATCGTGCGCAACCTGTTTCGTTCGGTGATCTTGAGTTTGACCCGCGCCCGCTTTGCCCGCGCTCCTTTGAGCGGTCCTTCCCATCGCTACCTCCAAAAGTTGGCGTGGGTATCGGCCAGCTTTGCCATCATGACTGATTTGGCGATGGGGCTTTTGGGCGGAAAATTAAAATTGAAGGAAAAACTGACGGGCCGTTATGCGGACATTCTGTCGTGGATGTTTATCGCCACCGCGGTGATCAAACGTTACGAGGAAGAGGGCCGTAAACCCGAAGACAAAGTCTTTTTGGATTATTCCATGGCCGTGGCTTTCCATCGCATCCAGGATGCCTTCGACGGCATCTTCGGAAACATGGACGTGCCCGGACTTTATTGGTTCTTTAAAGGCCCGCTTCGTTGGTGGTCGCGGCTGAATTTTTACGGATTGGCTCCGACGGACCGACTCACTCACCGCGTGACCAAAGCGATGTTGGACAACCAAGAGCAGCGGGAACGTCTGACCGCGGGAATGTTTTTGACCGATGACCCGGAACAGGCCTTGGGCCGTCTGGAGCGCGCGTACAAAACCATCAAGGAGTCCGAACCGGTGGCCAAAAAAGTGCGTAAGGCCGTGAAAGCCAGAAAGCTCAACAAGAAATCGAAATCACTCTATGAGGATGCATTGAAGGCGCAAGTCATCACGCAGGCCGAATATGAGTTGATCGCGCGCGCGGAAGCCTTAAGGAACGACGCCATTCAAGTGGACGATTACACCGAGGAAGAATACGTCGCGGGCGGAAAATTAAAGGACAAAATCGAATCCCACGGGATTTGATGAAAAAGGCGCGGGACCTTAAAAACCGTCCGGGTGATCACTGCGCCCGCGCTTTTTGCCCTTTTCCCAGAAGACACCGTCTTCCACTTGAAATCTCATTTTTCCATCTGATTTGCCGAAGTTTCCTCCTCCGGAAGGGGAGGAAGCGCCCCGTGGACGCAGGTTCGGCGGAGTGAATCCGAAACGTCGGGGCGAAGAAGAAGTGGTGCCGCTGTCATTGGAAGACGTGCCGCTGTCATCCGGAAGATTGGTCACTCCGCTGTCCATCGGCGGCGGTGGCGGAATCGAGTCGTAAACCGGACCTTGAATGTCCTCATCCGGGGGAACTTCTTCGATGTAAGGAGCGGCGTCGTCGTAATCATCCATGATGGGCGGAGGAGGAGGGATGTCATAGTCATCCTCTTGAGCCAGGGCGACGCCTCCCGGACCAAGGAATTGGAAAAAACTGATAAGAAGTCCTAAAAATAAACCCATTCGATCCATTTTACCCGGCAGAGCTTAAAAAAAACAAGAGGCCTGACCGATAGGAAAAATATGGGAGCACCAAAAATCATGAACGAAGAGCAGGATCTGGAACAGCTTATCAGGGAGATTCCCGTTTTCGGGCAGTTTCCCGTCGAACTTCTGGCCCCGCTGATCATCGTCAGTGAAATCCAGGAGTTCCGCCCGAACGAACAGATCTTAAATCAGGGCCAGATGAATGACCGGCTTTTGTTTTTGATCACCGGCGAGGTGAGTGTTTTCGTGGACGGAGGCTTTGTCGGCAAGGTCCAGGAAAAGGGCGCTCTTCTCGGGGAAATGAGCGTGATCAAACGCCAGCCCTGCGGCGCCACTTTGGTCGCCGACACGGACGTGTTGATCGTGGCCGTGGACACCGAGGCTCTGCTTCGCAGCGGTGAAGCCTTTAAATCCCTTTATCAGTCGGTGCTTTATTGCATGTACTCCCACGTGCTGGTGGAAAAGTTGGAAAAGACCAACGAAAAGGCCAAGCAGTTCGAGGAAACCAATGCGCGCCTCAAGGCCGCCGAAGCGGATTTAAGATCCCTTAATGAAAACTTGGAACACCAGGTGCTCAAGAAGACCAAGGCCATCGAGGGCAAATTGACCAAGCTTCACGATGAAGTTCTCTTGCCGCTGAAGTCTTCTTCCGCTCTTTCCAAAGAGGATCAGAGCAAGGTGCTGGAAGCCTTGGAAATTCTCGGCCCGCTCAAGGATTCCCTCACCAACGGTTTGCGTTTGAAGGATCAAAAAATTCTTTATTGCGACGGCGCGAAAAAGAATCATCTGGTCACGAAGCTTGCTCTGGGCGGAACCGGCGCCCTTTTGGATCAGGCCTTTTCCTTTCAGGAACTTCAGGAAAAAATGAGTCAAAATGAATACGCTCTTTTGGTGATGGACGCTTCTTTTTTGGAGCACCTGGAGGACGTTCAAAACATGCAGCCGGATTGTTCTTGCATGGTGGTTTTGGACGGACACATCCGCGAGCATTTGGAAAAGTTCGATCAGTTGCCGCAAAATTTGCGGTTTCTTTTCCGCTCCGAGGACAAGAAGACCCAGATTCACAACATTTTAAGCGCGGTGACCAAGGTTTTGACCCATCAGATTTTCGGATTGGAGCCCTACACCGGATTCGGGGTGGAGGCTCAGTCGGAGCGGATCAAATCCAGTGATCAGCGCGCGGAGCTTTTGAGTCACATGGAGACTTATTTGGCGGAAAGCGGCGTGCGCTCGTCCTTCAGGGATCAGGCCCGTTTGGTGGCCGAAGAGCTGTTGATGAACGCCATTTACGATGCCCCTTGCGACCCCATTGAAAGAAAGCCTTTGTTCAACCATCTGGCGCGCACGGAGGCGGTGACTTTGGACGCCCCTCAACAGGGGAGCTTTTCCTATCTTTTTGACGGCACCCGCATCGTGGTGTCGGTGCGTGATCCCTTTGGTTCCTTGGAGCCTCAGACGATTTATAAATATCTGAAAAACAGCTACTCCGAGCGCCCTCAAGAGATCAATATGCTCGAGGGAAAAGGGGGTGCGGGCCGCGGTCTTCATCAGATCGTGGAGTCTTCCCATGAGCTGATTTTCAACCTCAGCCCGGAAAAGAAAACGGAAGTGATTTCCATTATTTATACGGACAAGGCGGAAGGGCTCGAGGGGGCTTCGAAAATTCAGCTCTTCGTGGAGTGAGGTCTTTTTGATCTTGCCTTCAGGGAATTCACGCTCTATAACCAATTCCTTATGAAAAAAGACACACATCCCCAATTCCGTCCGGTTGTTTTTAAAGACGTTTCTTGCGATTACGAGATGCTGACCCTGTCCACCGTAAAATCCAGAGAAACCATTCAGTGGAAAGACGGCAAGGAATATCCCCTGGTGAAGGTGGACATTTCCAGCCAGTCCCATCCTTTCTACACAGGCCAACAGCGCTTGGTGGATACGGAAGGACGTGCCGAGAAGTTCCGCAAAAAATACGGCCGCAAGTAATTTTCGTTTTCAGATTTTAAGACCTAAAAAGAAAGGGAAGGTGAGAAACCTTCCCTTTTGTCGTTTAGTCTTCTTTCACCAGATAGGTGACGTCCACCCGGGTGCCGGGTTGAGGAGGCTTGTTGAATTCGATGATGTTGCCGTTCACGCTCCACTGCACGCTGGGGTCGGCGGGCGTCAGCTTCACGTTGACGGTGCCGTCCAAAGGCGTTTTGGAAAGAGTGAGGGAAGACACCAGATTCAAAACCCGCTCGCCGATCTTTTTCAAAGGGGCGGCGTAGTCGGAGGCACAAATGTCTCCGGTCACTCCTCCGGTCAGATGAGCCAGTAAGGCGGCGTTCATTCCGTAAAAAGAGTTGGCCGAGTACTGACGTTCCTGACTCAAACAATCGGCGTTTCCGGGCTCGACCACGATGGCAAAACCGGTGATGCGTTTGGTGCTTTGGAAAATCAAGTTGGCGGTTTGCAAAAGCATTTGAGGCGTGGTGATCACTCCCAAACCGTTTCCGCCCTCATCCGAGTCGCTTAAGATCACAACCGCAAGTTCCGCACCGGGGCGGATCAAACCGTTCACCACTCCTTTTGCCAGGGCCATGCCGGTGGCTTCCAAGGGGCGCTCCACCACGGAGGGGCAGTTGCTGCCGCAGCCGACGCCTTCGGGGCGCACCACGGTGTTGGCGAAGACGTGTTCATAATCGGGAGTGTTTTTGGTCAATATGGATTCCCCGGCGCGTCCGGCAAGAGGCAGCAGAGATCCTTTAAGTCCCCAAGGACCGCTGGAAGTGTCCGTGGTGGTGATGCCGATCTGCCAGTCGACGTCTTTTAAAGAGTCGACGAAAGAAGACAAGCGGTCTCCCAGTTTGAGCTGTTCATCTTGCATGGAGGCGGAGTTGTCGATCACAAACAAAATGTCCACTTTGGAAAGCGAATCCGCGGGATTGGGATAAAAGCTTTCGCTGGCGGTCTTGTCACTGACGACGTCTTCCGAAGCTTTGGTCAGGCTGGCATCCGTGAACGATACGCCGGAGCAGGCCACGAGAGAGTTTAGGAGTCCTCCGAGGACCAAACTCAAAATCCATTTACTGTTCTTCATACACTTCTCCTGTGGGTGTCTGGACTTATGTCAGAGCAATTGACGGACCAAGGTCTGAGCCTCGCCGAAAGTATGGTTGCGGCGCATCAAGTGTCGAAGAAGAAAAAGAATTCTCACTCTGAAATGGAAGGGGAGTTTTAAAGAAAAATGTTTAGACCGCGCGAGTGTTCACGACACTGACGCTTTTTTAAAAAATAAAAAGGAGCGGATGCGATGCTTTCAGAGTTCTTTGAAACGTTCCATGACTTGCACCAAAAGTGTCTGAATCGACTCTTCCGTGGCGGAGTGACCGGAGAGGGTGACATGCAGAGTGCTTTCCGGCCACGCCTGATGCAGATCATAGGCGTTTTCAATGGGACAGACGACGTCGTAGCGTCCGTGCACGATTTCGCAGGGAAGATGGCGGATTTTGCCCACGTTCTTTAACAATTGTCCGTCTTGCTCCATCCAAGCGTGGTTAACGAAGAAGTGACATTCGATGCGCGCAAAGGCCAGGGCGAAGTGATCCTCATCGTGGTGTTGAATCATGTCCGGATCGGGAATGAGTTTGGACGTCGAGGCTTCCCACACGCTCCAGGTGCGGGCGGCTTCCAGTTGCACTTTTTGATCGGGAGAAGTCAGGCGGCGGTAATAGGCCGAGACCAGATCGTGTTGTTCACTCGCCGGAATGTGGGCTTTGTATTTGGCGAAAGCTTCGGGAAAAATTTTGCCGGCGCCGTTTTGGTAAAACCAATCGATTTCCTGTTTGCGGCACATGAAGATGCCTCTCAAAGCCAAAGCTTTCACCCGCTGGGGATGGGTTTCCGCATAGGCCAAAGAGAGGGTGCTGCCCCAACTGCCGCCAAAGACGATCCACTTTTCAATGTTCAAATGGCGGCGCAGTTTTTCGATGTCTTCCACCAAATCCCAAGTGGTGTTTTCTTTAAGCTCCGCGAAGGGGCGGCTGTTTCCGCAGCCCCGTTGATCAAACAAAACCACGCGGTAATGATCGGGATCGAAGTATTGTCGGTATTTGGGAAGGATGCCCCCTCCGGGCCCGCCGTGCAGGAAAACCACCGGCACTCCATTGGGATTTCCAACCTCTTCGAAATAAATTTCATGCAGGTCGGAAACTTTCAAATGGCCGGTCTGATAGGGCTCCGTCAGCGGGTAGGGGGTGGATCTCATGTTTTTATTTCTCCAAAATAGCGGTGACGCCCATGCCGCCACCGGTGCAAATGGAAATCAATCCGCGTCCGCCTTTATGGTCGTTCAACATCTGTCCAAGACCGGTGATGATGCGCGCTCCTGTGGCGGCGAAAGGATGGCCCAAGGCGATCGAGCCGCCTTTGACGTTCAAACGTTTGCGATCGATCGTTCCCAGGGGCGTGCTTCGTCCCAATTCTTTTTTGCAGAATTCAGGCGATTCCCAAGCTTTCAATGTGCACAGCACTTGGGCGGCGAAAGCTTCATGGATTTCGAAGAAATCAAAATCCGCGAAGCTTAAGTTGTTGCGCTCAAGCATCCGGGAAACGGCGTAGGTCGGAGCCATCAAAAGGCCTTGCGCTTTGGCGGGTCCGTGCACGAAATCCACGGCGGCCACTTCCATGTCTTTGAAGAACGCCAAAACGGGAAGACCGTTTTTTTGAGCGTAGTCTTCACTGCACAAAAACACGCAAGCTCCGCCGTCGGTCAAAGCCGAGGAGTTTCCGGCGGTCAGAGTACCCTCACCGCTGCGGTCGAAAGCCGGCTTGAGTTTGGCCAGCTTTTCTAGCGAGGTGTCAGGACGGACGTTGTCGTCTTTGGCGACGCCGTTAAAAGGAACGAGCAGTTTTTGATAAAAGCCTTCTTCATAGGCTTTGGCCGCCGCCTGATGGGAGGCCAAGGCCAAAGCGTCTTGTTCTTCGCGCTTTATGCCCCAAGCTTTGGCCATGAGCTCACAGGATTCACCCATGCTCAGGCCGGTGCGGGGTTCGACCACTCCGGGCGCCTTGGGCATCAAATCGCGGGGATGAATTTTTAAGAATTGTTTGATTCTTCCGGTCAGGGTTTTTTCCCGGCTGGCTTTCAGCATCTGATGGTTGAAGTTATTGCTGAAGACAAAGGGGATGTCCGAGTTGGTGTCCACGCCGCCGGCGATGCCGCACTCGATCTGACCCAAGGAAATTTTGTTGGCGATGGCGATGGCCGCCTCCAGGCTGGTGCCGCAGGCTTGAACCACGTCGTAAGCCGGCGTGCGGGCGCTGAGGCCGCTTCCCAAAAGCACTTCGCGGGAAAAGTTCCAATCCGAGGAATGTTTCAACACCGCGCCGGAGACGAATTCTCCGATCACTTGATCTTTCAAGCCGAGTTCGTTCACCAGACCCTGCGCCGCCGTGGTCAGAAGATCCTGGATGCTTTTTCCCATGTATTTTCCAAAAGAGCGGGCAAAAGGAATTCGCTTTCCGCCCACCACACACACTTTGCGACTCATTGTTTTCTCCTTATTGTGCGTATTCAACGGCTTGGGTTTGTCGAACCACCGTCACTTTGATCATGCCGGGGTAGTTGCATTCGTCTTCAATTTTTTGCGCCACTTTCTTGGACAGCTCCATGGCCTTTTGATCGTCCACATGGTGGGAGTTGACGAACAAACGCACTTCGCGTCCGGCACTCAAAATATAAGTGGCTTGGACCTCGCGGAAACTGTTTCCGATTTTTTCCAGATCCGCCATTTTTTGAGTGTAGGAATCCACGGTGGAGCGCCGTGCTCCGGGACGCGCGCCCGAGATGGCGTCGGCGGCGATGGTCAGGTAGGCCAGGTCCGTGGAAGGTTGTTCGTCATAGTGATGCGCGCGCACGGCGTGCACCACTTCGGGGGATTCCCCGTTTTCCTGGATGAATTCGGCGCCGATCACGGCGTGACCGCCTTCTTTGGAGTGATCCATGGCTTTGCCGATGTCATGCAGCACGCCGGAGCGGCGGCCCTTTTCCACGTCGAGCCCAAGTTCCGCGCTCATGAGTCCGCACAGCCATCCCACTTCGCCGACGTGAAAGTATTGGTTTTGGGAATAAGAGTAGCGGTATCTGAGCGCGCCCAGCATGGAGCGGATGGATTCGTGAAAATCGCGGATGCGCAACTCTTGAGCGATTTTGTTTCCGTCTTTCAGAATTTTTTTGAAGAGCTGTTTTTTCGAGCGGTCGGTGATCTGATCGATCAGGCCTTCGTTGATGTTTTTCTCGCGAGTGAGGGCTTCCAAGACCAGCCGTCCCAACTCCCGACGGACGGGATCGAATCCCATGATCGAGGCATTGAAGGAATCGGGATGGAAAACGATGTCCACGCCGCAGACTTTTTCCACGTAGGCTTTCAACTCCGCGTTTCCACCGAACAGGGCTTCTCTGCGCGCTTCATCGGCGAAGTGAACGCTTTGGATGCCGCGCTCAGAGCAGTAGGGGCGGGCGAAGCGGTTAAGGACCAGCGCCAAAATTCTTTTCGCTTCTCTTTCAGCCTGGACTTCGGCGTTTTGCTCGATCCATTGGGATTTTTTGACCCCGGCGTTTTTCGCTTCCTGTTTTAAGCTGGCGGTGACTTCTTCGATCAGGGCTTCGTGGGGATCTTTCACGCGCTTTTCCAATTCCTCGGAGAGGGATTTGGTCAGGCGGCTTTGTTGGTCCGTCAGTCTTTGCACCGTTTGTCCGTGGCTTTCTTGACGGCGCTGAATGTTGCGCAGTTGGTCCTCGCGGCTTTGCAGTTTGCGCCGTTCTCTTTGGTGCGCGGTCTCGAATTGAAGCACTTTCTGATCGATTTCCTCTTGAGCGGACTCGAAGCGCTCTTGGGCCGCAAGGACTTCGCTTTCGATTTCTTCCAAAGCTTCTTCGTGTTCGGCCTGGGCGTTTTCTTCCAAGGCTTTCAGCTGCATTTCACTCGCCAGCTCCGCGTCGCGCACCATTTCTTCCGCCTCGATTTCGGCGAGTTTGCGGCGGCTGCGCAAATTCAGGTAGGCGATTAAAAATCCCAGAAAAAGAGCGACGAAAAATCCCAAAACGAAAGGTAAAATCAAAGTGGTCATAACCATCTCAGATTAACACACTGAAAAGGTCCCGGTGAGGAAGAACAGTCTTGGCAACCCGCATCAATGCGTCGGATTTCCTCAATTCGCGGGCTCTTTTGGCCGATGAGAAAAGGTTCAATCTTCGAAAGGAACACCCTCATGGCACAAGACGGTTCAAGACGGCTCAAAAAAGGAGACAAACTTCTCAGTGAAGGCGATGCCGGCACGGCTCTTTTTTTCGTTCAGTCGGGAAAGTTAAGGACTTTCCTTGAACGCGGAGGGCGCAGCATCGAAGTCGGGGTGGTCGGGGCCCAGCAGGTCATCGGCGATCAGTGGCTTTTTTCCCAGGCCAAGAGCGTTTTTTCCGTGGAGGCTTTGCAGGAAACCCATTTGTTGGAAATCCCCATCGATGTTTTGAAGGGGCAGCTGGAGAAGGCCAATCCGGCGTTAAAATTGATCGTCAAGAGCATGGCGGACGAGCTGAAAGGCGCCCGCCACCTTCAGCGCTCCAAGGCTTTGGAAGGGGATTCTTCTCCCATGCCGCTGTCGCAGATGGCCAAATCTTTGAGCTTGATTCATTTGAGCGCCCGTCATTTGGGAAAGTCTTTGGAGGAAGGCGTGGAGGTGGATTGGAATCTTTTCCGTCAATCCCTGCAGCGTTTTTTCATGGAGCCTTCTTCGCGTCTGAAACAGTGGATGCTTTTGTTTAAAAAGAAGGGTCTGGCCCGCTTTGAGGTGAAGGTGGACGAGGATGGGGAAGAGGATTTTGGAAAAATTCTTTTGACCGATCTGCAGGTGCTCGAGGACTTCGCCGAGTTTTATCAGCATTATTATTTCAAGAGTCCCGCTCACGAGTTGATCAGCTTTGAGGACACTCCCTACCGAGTGGCCCGAGTGATGGTGGAACTTGGGGAAGGGCGTCCCGTCGATCACCGCAAGGCCACGGGCATCGAGGTGAAGGAACTCAATGAGGCTTACAAAAAAGCCTTCGGCGCCGAGTTTAAGACGAGCTTTTTTGATCACTTGGAAAGAAAAGGTTTGTTCGTAAAGAGGCAGTCTTTTGATGACGGCCGGTTGATGATTTCTTTTGATCATTCCGAGTTTTCCAAAGTTGTGAGCTATTGGGGTTTGCTGAAAGAGGTCGTGCGTTGGAACGAACTCGGCGAAGTGGACATGAGCGAGGAAAAAATCGAAGGAGCGGGCGGCGGCAGTGCGCTGCTCTGTCCGTCCTGCGAGGCCTCCTTGCATGAGGAACATCGCTTCTGTCCTCAGTGCGGGTTCAAGCTGGCCGCTTGAGCGGGACGACGCTGTTTGGCGCATTCCTCCAAGGTCTGCTTCTCCAAGCAAGTCTTATTCTGGCGTTTGGAGCCCAGAACATTTTTGTTCTTCATTCGGGCCTTCGTCGGCAGAGGCATCTGCTGGTCGCTTTTGTTTCTTCTCTTTGCGATACATTTTTGATTTTTGTCGGGGTCCTTGGGGTCGCCACGTTTTTCGTCAAGTTTCCGGTGTTGAAGACGGGGCTTGGAATGGTTGGGGTGGGATTTCTTTTTTACTATGGAATTTTGAAGATTCTGGAGGGTAAAAATGGAATTTTATTTTCTCAAAAACCCGGCGCCGCCACGACCGCCAAACAAGCGATTCCTGTTTGGCGTGGGTGCTTCTTTGTTTTCGGTTCTCTGGTTTTTCGGTCTCGCTCTTTCGGCTTCATTGGGTCGTCGTCTGCTCAATAGTTCCAAAGCCATGAGATGGGTTTCCCTGATCTCCGGGGCTCTTCTGATTTTCCTGTCCGTCAAATTGGGCCGCGACGTTTGGGGCTGGATTGGGGAGTTTTAATTTTTTGAGTGGCGGGATTTTAATAGTGAGGAGGCGTGAGCATGGTCCTGGAGGTGGTTTCAGGAGAAGCGGTCTCGTAAATACAAATTCTTCGTTGTTTCGTCGTCGCCGTAGGAGTCAGAGGTATTATTCCTCCTCACACCTCGGTTTGGGTTTATGAGACCGCTTCTAATAAACCGGCTCTCCTGGGGCCGAAACAGCGTCTGGCTTCGAAGGAGAGGGCCGTCTGGCCGCGGATTTTAAAGGCCTATCGAGATATAAATAAAATTCAGCCGGGAAAATCGAACCGGCCTCTGAATAGAATTCAGGGGATAGAGATTTATCAAGAGTAAGAGTGAGAGTGAAAGTGAAAGTGAGAATGAAAGTGAAAGACGAAACAAGGATAGGAAATGCAAACTCATAAAACACACAATCCTTGAGCCTCGCGGAATCCCAGAATCCCAGAATCAAAACATGGGATCAGGTTCTGAAATCAACGTCTTGGATCAAATTATGAGGAGCTGGCCGCTGAATCGGAATTAGGCCGCGGGATCAAAACCAAAATCAGGCCCATAACCAGACTCTTAATTAGACCTATACTCTTAACCAGAAAAGAATCGGGCCACGGAATCAAAACCTCCACACCGCCGGAATCTGCCTCGTGGATTTATCCCAAACGCCGTAAACCTCCATGTCGTTTTGAAAGAGATAGTTGCGTAAGTTTTGAAGATCCCGCCCCCAGTGCGCGATGCGAGTAAAAGGGCGGAATTTGAAAAGCCCCTTCCCAAGAAGTCTTGCCAGGAGCCCCGTAAAAGCCCGAATGAATTTAATGTAGTCCTCGCGGTTAAAGATCCTTAGGACAAAGTGGATGTGGTCTTTCTGGATGCTGTAGCCATAGGATTTGATGCCGAATTTTTTGGCTTGTTTCATAAGAAGCTTTCCAACTTTGTCTTTGTTCTTGAAGAGAATTTCCCTTTTTGATTTCAGCACCAGATGCATCGGGTTCTTGGTGGAGAGAGTCCTTTTGATGTGGCGCGTGTTATTGAGAGAGCCTCCACACGCGACAGGCGGTTTTGCCAACAGGCAGAGTTGCTTCATGTGAGTCTTCCCTTTCTTTGCCGTTCTTGTTCGGGTTTTACCACGGGTTTATAGGTCTTCTTTTTTTGGCTTTTCAAAAAGCAAACGATCTTAAACTTTCGCGCGCAGCAATCTTCCCCGCGCATCAACGACTTCGCCACGAAGACTTCGATATTTTCTTGAGACCCCTGACGTCCCGAATGAAAACCCCTCTATAAATGGATTTTAAGAGGACAAATAAGCTGTCAAATACTTTTTAGATTCAGACCGGGTGCATAGGAAACAAAGGAGATCAGTGACATGAGTGACACTAAATGGATGTGCATAGAGGTCGCACCATGCCCTGGAATAGGATGGAACCGATGAATGAGAGAGTCAAATTTATTGCTGCTTACTTGCCCGCATTATTTCAGTTTACCTAAATGCATCCGTTATTTGGGACCAGCGATCCATCCACCGCATGAATCTTTGTCGGGCGGTATCACGGGAGCTCAAAAACCGTGAGCACGAAGCGGGTCTATATGATCTTAAGAGAGCAAGGTCCCCTTCATACAAAAATATTTCCCCCTCTTTATCGGATATTTCCGTCAGAAACCCCGGCTTGAGGGCCTCAATGATAAAGCCATGGACTCATTCCTCTGTAATCGCCAAGCTCCTTTGGTACTTAAGAGGACGGCGTCTTGGCGCTGGCGTAGCGTTCGCGCATGGAGCTGCGGGCGTGTTTCAAAAAATAATCGGTGATGCCGAAATACGTGACGTGGACCAGATAGCGTCCTTCTTCCGAAGGATGTTCTTCGGTTTTGTACACGCGGGCGGCGAGGCAGCTGTTGGGGGCTTCGTCGAAAATGCCTTTTCGTAAGAAGAAAAAAGAGCCTTCCTTAAACGGCGTCGAGGTGTTGATGGTGGCGCCGAACTCTCCCAGTTGCGCCAATTCCACCGGCTTGGACAAATGGGTCCTGACCTTCGGTTGGATCCAACCCAGATTGGAAAAAACATAAGGAGAGTGCTTGATCTGGACGGCTTCGGTGAGCGCCACGGCCAGTCCCTTGTAATCCACGGGCTTCAGTAAAAAACTCACCACGTTTTTGCATTTCAGCCAGGCCTCGTCCAGACGGTCTTCGCGCTCCGACATCAGGATGATCTTCAGATCTTCCGCGCGCGCCAGGGCTCCGGATTTCACCGCGCGCTCGGTGAGGGCGGTCAACCAGGAATCAAAGTGCTCCGGCACGAATTTGGTGTCGATGATCAGCGCGGAGAGGGAAGAAAGCTTTTCCACCCGGGGCATCTTTTCGATCATTTGATTGGCGTTGATCGGCTTGAAATCCAAAGAGACTTCCTGATCGTTGCGGGCAAAAGAAACTTCGAAGCCGAGCCATCCCTTTTCCTTGGAGCGTACGAACAAGACCTTCTTTGCGGGCGCGTTTTCCACGCCCTCACTGAAGAAAACCTCGTTTTGCGTCAGCTTGAAAAGCTCCCACCAGCCGTTTTCGCCCTCTTTGAAAATCTCCGTCATCGCGTAACCGCAGAACTCCAGCTCCTCCGACGCCTGGGGAAGAACCTCCTTCAGATTTTTCGTTTCCGCCTCACACACCACCTTCAGGCTTCCCAAAGGAAGATGGGCGCTTTCGGAGGAGTTCGGCTGAAAGTCGGCGGGCAGGCCTTCGACGGCAAGTCCCACCTCAAAAAAGAGCGCATAGGAAGGGTAGGAGTTCAATGTCAGTTGAAAGACGTTGCGTTCCAGAAAATCCAAAGTGTTTTGCGCGTGGTTTTCGTCGTAATCGACGATCACCACGCTTTTCAGTTTCTTTTCCTCGTCACTCAAAAACATATCATCGGGGTTGAAGGAAAAATTCTTGGGATCCGAATCCAGGAGGCTTTGGTAATTGGAGTTTGAGTTCAACCACTGGCGCAGCTGCGAGACCTCTTGCTTTCTCATTCCGAAAAAGAAAAAGTAAACCAGAAATTCGCCCGGAACTTCGGGATGGGGCTCGCTTTTAAACACCTTGCCGAAAAAGCGGATGGTGTTTTTTCCCTGCGGAGGCTTCAAATAAAATTTTCCGCGCACCCCTTCTTCCAAGGGAGTTTTATTTCTGACCGCGAGGGCGCAGTCGTTGATTTTTTCCAGAGTCACGATTTTTGAAATCTCCACCGGATCCTTGACCTCTTGGGAATAAAGAAATCCGGGCTTCACCAGCTTGGGAAGGTTCAA
>Ga0182738_1001988_pt1 | contig 24783 bp, 22 predicted proteins | sample eDN5th30CBELigMG_FD_128876 | JGI IMG/M metagenome (GOLD analysis project Ga0182738, IMG submission 128876) | Enriched Miracle-Growth compost microbial communities from Emeryville, California, USA - eDNA 5th pass 30_C BE-Lig MG (version 2)... ...
CCATGCCGAGGGCCTTGCCTGTCTGGAGCGCATAGCGCGCACGATCTCGGACGATGTCTGGGTGGTCGCGCCCGAGACGGATCAGTCCGGATTCGCGCATTCGCTGTCGATTTCGGAGCCGCTGCGCCTGCGCCAGGTGAGCGAAAAGCACTATGCGGTGCGCGGCACGCCGACCGATTGCGTCATCATGGGGGTGCGCAAGATCATGCCGGAGCCGCCGGACCTGATCCTGTCGGGCGTCAATTCCGGGGCCAACCTTGCCGACGATGTGACCTATTCGGGCACAGTTGCCGGTGCGATGGAAGGGACGCTGCTCGGCATTCGCTCGATTGCGCTCAGCCAGGCTTACAATGTGGTGGAGCAGTCCCGGCTCGTGCCATGGGAAACGGTCGAGACGCTCGCACCCGCACTTTTGAAGAAGCTGCTGGCGATCGATCTGCCTGCCGGCGTTTTCCTGAACCTGAATTTCCCGAACTGCCTGCCGGAAGAGGTGGAAGGCCCCGTCATCACCAGCCAGGGACGGCTCGTCCATAGCCTCTGGATCGACGAACGCGCCGACGGGCGCGGCTTTCCCTACTACTGGCTGCGCTTCGGGCGCGAAGCGCCTGAACTGAAGGTAGGCACGGATATTCATGCCGTGCGCGGGCGGCGCATCTCGATCACGCCGCTCAAGCTCGATCTTACCGCCCATGAAATCCGGGATCAGTTGACGAAGGCACTGGGATGAACAGCCCTTTCGATGACCGCGAAGGTTTCGCCGCCTTTCTGTTGAGGCTACGCGGCCGCGGCATCGTACCGAAGGACCTCATCGCTGCATTCGAGGCCACGCCGCGCCGCGCCTTCATCCAGCCGCAATGGCACGACCTTGCATGGTCGGAACGCATGCTGCCCATCGAATGCGGAGAGACGATGGAAGGGGCCGACCTGCAGGCCGCCGTCATCGCCGCTCTCGGGATCGAGCCGGGCAGTCGCGTGCTCGAGATCGGCACCGGCTCGGGCTATACCGCCGCCGTCATGTCGCGGCTTGCCGCGCGCGTGGTGACGGTCGATCGCTTCAAGACACTCAGCGAACAGGCCACGCAGCGTTTCGAGGCGCTTGGAATAGCCAACGCATTTGTCCGCCAGGCGGATGGTTCGAACGGCTTGCCCGGCGAGGGGCCGTTCGACCGCATCGTAGTGTGGGCGGCTTTCGAGAGTCTCCCGCGCCCCTTCGTCGATCAGCTTTCCAGCGGTGGGGTGATGGTCGCTCCCATCGGTCCCGCCGAGGGCGAGCAGCTCATGGCAAAGCTGACCAAGCTCGGCAGCCGTTTCGAGCGCGAGGACATCGGCGTCGTGCGTTTGCAGCCGATGGCGCAGGGCGTCGCCGCCGCGATCTGACGGCCGGCCCGGATTTCCTTTCCGATGGACGATTGTACGACCGGCTCTCGAAGTCGGAGCGTCCGATCTCGCTGCTGCGCCCGCCTCTTAACCGACCAGTAACATTAACGCGCTTTAATCATGGTCAGTTTGGTTAATGGGTACGCGGGTTATTGCGATGCGGTTCAGTATTTTGTCCAGAAACGAACGCATTTTGGTGCGCGGCGCCGCCCTTTTCGTGTTGGCCAGTGCGACTGCCGGCTGCAGTTCGCAGGTGGCGCGATTCGGCGGCATCGACGACATCTATACGGCGTCGACACCTCAATCGACGCAGGTGGCGCCAATCGCCGCCGCGCAAACCACTCCGGTGACACGCGGCGCACTGACGCCGGTTTCCTCGCAGCCGCTCCCGCCGCCGACCCAGCCCGCATCCGTTGCTTCCAGCACTGCGCTTGCCCCAGCGCCCCAAGTTGAACAGCCGCGTAGCGTCGCCGCTGCGAGGCCGCTCGAGCCGGCGCCGGAGCGGGTTGCTGACGCGCGGCCGTCGAATCCGGCAAGGGACAGCCTTCCGTCGCGGGTTCCGCAGCCGGCTCCGTCCGAAGGTCGCCTCGGCGTGCTGCCGCAGACGCCCAAGCTGAAAGAGGGGGAGAGCGGGCTTGCATCCAACGCGCCGGCCAACAGCAACGCGCAGGCGGCATCCGTACCCGGCACCTATCGGGTGCAGGAGGGCGACACGCTGACCCGGATCGCCCGCAACCATGGCGTCACCACCACGGCGCTGAAGCAGGCAAACGGCTTGAACGATGGCATCGTCCGCATCGGACAAACCCTGCATATTCCCACAGGCGGTGCGACTACGGTTGCCGCGGCGACGCCCGCCAAGCCTGAACCGGTGACCGCGGCCAAGGCGGAGCCCGCCAAGCCTGCGACTACGGCGCCCGAGACGGCTAAGACCGTTTCCTACACGCCGCCCAAGAAGTCCGAAAAGGTCATCGAGCAGGCAGAGCAGGTTGCCGCGATCGCGCCGGAATCGACCGGCATCGGCAAGATGCGCTGGCCGGTGCGTGGCCGCGTGATCTCGTCCTATGGCAAGGGTGGCGGCAAATCCAACGACGGCATCGACATCCAGGTGCCGGAGGGCACGTCGATCAAGGCTGCCGAAAACGGCGTCGTGATCTACGCGGGCGACGGTCTGAAAGAATTCGGCAATACCGTTCTGGTGCGCCATGAGGATGGCCTGGTCACCGTTTACGGCCATGCCAGCCAGTTGAAGGTTTCGCGCGGCGAGAAGGTCAAGCGTGGTCAGGAAATAGCGCTGTCGGGCATGAGTGGCAGCACGGATTCGCCCAGGCTGCATTTCGAGGTGCGCAAGAACTCGACTCCGGTCAATCCGTCCGGCTACCTTGAATAGGCGGCAGAGCATGATCCCGAAAAAAACCCGCTCTCATGGAGGGCGGGTTTTTCGTTTCCGGACGGAAGGTCGAATCTCCGTTCCGGGGCGGCTCAGTCCTTCAGTGGCTGTCCCAGCCGGCCGGCGAGATCCTGGATGAACTGCCATGCGACGCGGCCTGAGCGGCTGCCGCGCGTGGTCGCCCATTCCAGCGCCTCGGCGCGCAGGGCATCCGCTCCGATCCTGAGGTCGTGGTAGCGGGCATAGCCGCTGATCATGTCCAGATATTCATCCTGCGAGCATTTGTGGAAACCGAGCCACAGGCCGAAGCGGTCCGACAGCGACACCTTCTCCTCGACCGCTTCGGACGGGTTGATGGCTGTGGAGCGCTCATTGTCGATCATGTCGCGCGGCAGGAGATGCCGGCGATTCGACGTCGCATAGAAGATGACATTGGTCGGCCGCCCCTCGACGCCGCCTTCCAGCGCTGCCTTCAGTGACTTGTAGGACGTATCGTCGTGGTCGAAGGACAGGTCGTCGCAGAACAGGATGAAGCGGAAGGGCGCCGCCTTCAAAATGTTCATCAGCTTCGGCAGTGTGTCGATGTCCTCGCGATGGATTTCGATCAGCTTCAGCGGCGCTGCATCCTTGTGCTCGGCATTGATCGTCGCATGGGCCGCCTTCACCAGCGATGACTTGCCCATGCCGCGCGCGCCCCACAACAGCACGTTGTTGGCCGGCAGGCCGGCGGCGAAGCGTTCGGTGTTGTCGACCAGGATGTCGCGCACCCGATCCACGCCGCGGATCAGGCCGATATCCACCCGGTTGACGCGCTGGACGGGTTCGAGGAAGCCCGGACTGGCATTCCAGACGAAGCAATCGGCGCTGTCGAGATCGGTTTGCGGTACCGGCGCTGGCGCCAGCCGGCCAACGGCCTCGATCAGCCTGTCGAGCTTTTCCGTCAGCGTTTCCAAAGTGTTGTCGGTCATCCTGCAATCCATCTTCCTGAGAGCGCGGACCTTAGATCAGTAAAGGGCGGTTCGATTGAGCCACCTGTCGTTACGGCAGCGTCCAGGTGAACCGACAGGTGCCGTGCTGCCCGTAGAGCTCCATCAAGCCTGTAACATGCGTATTAGCGCCGGAAAAGCTGCCCTTTCAGCCGCTTGCGCGGTTGCAAAGGTGGCTCCAACCACTATATTCCGCGCAACTTTCGCAAACGGCCCGGAGGGGGCCTTTCTCAATTTTCAGGAGTTTATGATGTTCGTGACACCGGCATACGCACAGGGCGCAACCGGCGCCAGCCCCGACATGCTGATCAGCGTTTTGCCGTTCGTCCTGATCTTCGTGATCATGTACTTCCTGATCATCCGCCCGCAGCGTCAGCAGCTCAAGAAGCGCGGCGAAATGCTGGCCGCCATTCGCCGTGGCGACACGGTGGTCACCGGCGGCGGTCTCGTGGGCAAGGTCACCAAGGTGGTGGGCGATCATGAACTCGAAATCGATCTCGGCGGCGGCCTCAAGGTGACTGCGATGCGTTCCACCATTGCCGAGGTTCGCGTGAAGGGCGAGCCGGTGGCCAACCAGAACGCGAAGAACTAAGCGTTCTTCGCCAGGGCATGACTCATGGCCGGGATTATCATCCGCGAAGCGCATTTTCCCGGCCGGGCACCGATCGAAGCCTATGGCAATGGCGGCTTCCGCTTTGCGGATATGTCGCATCGCGGCTCGCTGCTGTGCCTGCCTTCCGGCATTTATGGCTGGGAGCCCGCGGATAGCGCCGCACTTGCCGTCGCGGATTTCGAACGGGTTCTTGAAGAGGCCGCCGATATCCAGATTTTGCTGGTCGGCACGGGACGTGACTTGCGGCCCCTGCCGCAAGCTTTGCGCACCGCCTTCCGGAACCTGAACATTTCCTCCGATCCCATGTCCACCGGTGCGGCGGTCAGGACCTACAATGTGTTGCTGGCCGAGGACCGCGCGGTGGCCGCAGCCATGATTGCCGTCGATTGACATGGACGATCATGCCGGCATCGTGATGAACGCGGTTCGTGCTGCCGATCGCGACCGTTATCTCAGCGCCCTTTATGCGCCCGAGAACAAGCGTCCTGCGCTGTTTGCCCTCTATGCCTTCAATGCCGAGATCGCCGGCGTGCGCGACCGCATCCGCGAGGCGCTTCCGGGCGAGGTGCGGTTGCAATGGTGGCGCGACGTGCTCGAAACCGGCACGAAGCAGGCGGCTGCCGGCCATCCCGTCGCGGAAGCACTGGTCGAGGCCATGGCGAAGCACCAACTGCCGCAGGCGGCGTTTGCCAATTATCTCGAAGCGCGCATATTCGACCTCTACAACGACCCGATGCCGTCACGGAACGATCTCGAAGGCTATTGCGGCGAAACCGCGGGGGCGATCATCCAGCTTTCGGCCATGGTGCTGGATCGGGAAGCCGCGAGCGAATTTTCCGCGCTTGCCGGCCATGCCGGTTGTGCGCAGGCAATTGCCGGCTTGCTGCGCCTCTTGCCGCTGCACCGCGCGCGCGGACAATGTTTCGTGCCGCGCGATATCCTCGCGGCGGTCGGGTCCTCGCCGGAAGAGTTCATCGGGGACGGCGGCGGGCAGGGTGTCGAGGGAGCTCTCGCGGCTATGATCGCGCTTGCGGTCGAGCATCTGGCCGCTTTTGAGAAGGGTGCGGGCGCATTGCCCGCATCGCTGCGTCCTGCTTTCCTGCACGTGGCTCTAACCGGTGCATATCTCAACCGGCTGCGCCGGATGGGAAGCAAGGCAGTTGTTGAGCATGCCGAGGTGGCCGCGTGGAAGCGGCACGCGATCCTCTTCCGCCATGCCGCGCGCGGTTGGAAATAAGCGGGCAACCCGTTGTTGCCTTCAGGAAGTTGCTGAAACGCGCCGCGTGTGGAACAGAATGCGGGGTTCTCCACACGCGTTGAAATAATCTCTGCGCAAGTCGTGGAGACGCTCAGCCACCGCCATCGAGGGACCATTCTCCGGTGAGACGATCGAACCGACCTGCTTCTCGCCCGTAGAGCGGAAGGCGAAATCGAGTACGGCGCGGGCGGCCTCGATGGCGTAACCTCTGCCGCGATGCTTCGCCGCCAGATGGTAGCCGATTTCCAGAACCTCCTCTTCGCCCGCGCACTGCCATGTGAGCCCGCAATCGCCGATAAGTTCGCCTCCGTCCAAGGTCAGCGCCCACAGGCCGAAACCATGCTCGGCATAGTTGCCGAGATTCCATTCCACCCAGTCATGCGCGGCCTGTATGTCTTGCATGGCAGGGTAGAATTGCCGCGCCAGCGGATCCGCGAAGATGGACCATATGGCTGGCACGTCTTGACGCCTCATCTGGCGAAAGGTCAGCCTTGCTGTCGGGGACGGGAGCATGACGGCTTGCGGTGTCAGGCGGCAGCCTCGGCCTGTTCGCTGAGGCCCAGCCAGGTCCGGCAATCCGCAAGCGCACGCGCGGTGATCGCGTGACGCTTGGCCACCGTCTTGTCCTTGCCGCGTAGGCGCTTGCCTTCAATCTTCGGGGCCTCGACGGGCGGGAACAGGCCGAAATTGATGTTCATCGGCTGGAACGACCGCTTTCCCGGCTCATCGTCGGACACAATGTGTCCGCCGGTGATGTGGTTGAGCAGCGCGCCGAAGGCTGTGGTGACGGGTGGCGTCGAAACCATCTGCCCTTGCAACTCGGCAGCGGCGAAGCGTCCAGTGAGCAGGCCGACGGCGGCCGATTCCACATAGCCTTCACAACCGGTGATCTGGCCGGCAAAACGCAAGCCGGCTCGGCCCTTGAGTTGCAGCGTTGAGTCGAGCAGCGTCGGCGAATTGATGTAGGTGTTGCGGTGAAGCCCGCCAAGTCGCGCGAAATCCGCATTCTCCAGCCCCGGAATCATGCGGAAGATGCGCACCTGCTCGGCATATTTCAGCTTCGTCTGGAAGCCGACCATATTGTAGAGCGTGCCCAGCGCGTTATCCTGCCGGAGCTGGACGACCGCATAGGCCTTGACGGTCGGATTGTGCGGGTTGGTGAGGCCCATCGGCTTCATCGGCCCGTGGCGCAGCGTCTCCACGCCGCGCTCGGCCATGATCTCGATGGGCAGGCAGCCATCGAAATAGGGCGTGCCTTCCCATTCCTTGAACTCCGTCTTGCCGCCATCCAGCAGCGCCTGCACGAAGGCTTCGTACTGCGCCTTGTCCATCGGGCAATTGATGTAGTCCTTGCCGGTGCCGCCGGGGCCGACCTTGTCATAGCGCGACTGGAACCAGCAGGTGTTCATGTCGATCGTGTCGAAATGCACGATCGGCGCAATGGCGTCGAAGAAGGCCAGCGCATCCGCGCCGGTGCGCTGCGCAATCGCTTCGGCCAGCGAGGGGGCGGTAAGCGGGCCGGTGGAGATGATCGCCTGTTCCCAGTCTTCCGGCGGTAGTCCGGCCACTTCCTCGCGCTGGATGGTGATGAGCGGATGGGCTTCGAGCTTCGCGGTAACGGCGGCCGAAAAGCCGTCGCGGTCAACCGCCAGCGCGCCGCCGGCCGGAACCTGGTGCGCGTCGGCGCAAGCCATGATCAGCGAGTTTGCCAGCCGCATCTCTGCATGCAGCAGCCCGACGGCATTCGCCTGCGCGTCATCGGAACGGAAGGAATTGGAGCAGACCAGTTCGGCCAGGCCGTCGGTCTTGTGGGCATCGGTGCCGCGCACCGGACGCATTTCATGAAGGATGACGGGCACGCCGGCCTGTGCCGCCTGCCAGGCAGCTTCCGAACCGGCCAGACCGCCGCCGATGATGTGCAGGGGTTTGTTTGTCATGGGTGGGAAATAGGCTGATGGAGGCAGGAAATCAATCGAGCTTGCACGGCCTTGCCCTGAAACGACAACACCCGCCGGGGGAGGAGGTTCCGGCGGGTGTCGTTAGAGTGGTCAGTGACGGGAGGAGGATATCACTGGCCTTATTCATCGGGGCCTGGGAGGAGGTAGGCGCCGACGAAATTTCTTTCGCCGTTTGGAGGGCGCGAAGACCCTGGGAGAACAGCACCTGCCGGGGGAGGAGGTCCGGCAGGTGCCGTTTAGGGTGGTCAGTGACGGGAGGAGGATATCACTGACCTTATTCGCCGGAACCGGGAGGAGGATTGCTCCGGCGAAATTCAGATTAGATCGAGCGGCGAGCGACCGAATGAATCTCGCTACGGTTGATGCCGAGGTCGTTCAGCTCGCGATTGGAAAGGCGGCTCAGCTCGGAGACGGTCTCGCGGTAGCGGCGCCAGTTGCGGAAGTTGCGAAGGATGTTCATTTGTTCTTGCTCTCTATATTGCCTGCATGGCCGGACATGGGCCGAGTGGCCCGGTATTCAGATCGAACCGATCAGATCGACTTGCGCGCGACGAAGGGAATGTCGCTGCGGTTGATGCCGAGGTCGGTCAGTTCGCGGTTCGTAAGGCGGCTCAGCTCGGAAACGGTTTCACGGTAGCGGCGCCAGTTGCGATAATTGCGGATCAGGTTCATGGTTGGGCTCGTTTCGTCTTCAATTCATTTGTCAATCGCTGTGTACGCCGCGTAGATAGTCCTGTCCGTCATGCTTTAAAAGAGCCGTGGTTGCATGGCAGCAATGCGTTTTGTGCATTGCAACATTAATCGGTTTTAGAGGCTGTGGCGCAATTGTGACCGGATCGTAGAAATCCTGTGACAACAACGGTTTAGGCGTGTTCTTTTTGCATCGGTCAAGTCTGGAAGGTACGCATTGGCACCATATTCAGCACGGGTGAGACAGGATATCGCACGCTGGGTCGATAAGGGGCTCATAGATGCTGCGACGGGACAGGTTCTTGCAGGCGATGTCGAGGCAAACGAAAGCCGTCTTTTCAGTTTCGGTTTCGTTTTGGCTATCATGGCCGCGTTGCTGCTGGGAGCGGCGCTGCTGCTTCTGGTCGCCGCCAACTGGGAAGTCATTCCGCGCCTGCTTCGGGTGACGGGCCTGTTCGCTATTATTGTCGTCAGCTATGTCGGCGGTGCGCTGCTGAAGCGCCGAGGGCAGGGCGCCATTGCTGAAGCGTTGTGGTTGGTCGGTGCGGCCGCCTACGGCGGCTCGATTGCGCTGATCGGGCAGATGTATCACCTCGATGGCGACGAAAGCGCAGCCATGCTGGTCTGGTGCGTCGGTACGGCATTCGCGGCCGCGATGCTGCGTTCGGGGCCGCTCACGGTCGCTGCAGCCGGTATCGGAACGGTCTGGATGGTGGTGACGGTTTTCAATGATTGGGATCTGCACGCGCTTCCGCATTTATTCGTAGTCATCGCGGCGATCGTGTGGTTGGTCTCCTACTGGACCGGGAGCATCCGGGCGCGCCATGTCATATTGCTGTCGCTCATTCTCTATGCGGGCCTGTTCGGCATCCTCCACGATGCGACGGGCACGGGTATCGCTTTGGCGATGATATCTGCGGCGGTGTTTGCTCTGGCGGTCTATCTGCCGCAGCACGTGGAGGCAGTGGTTCGCTTGCGCGGCCGCTTGGCCGTTCATTGCCTGATCGGCTTCCTGTGCGGACTTGCCATGGTCCACATCGATCAGGTCGACGAGGCCGGACGTCTCGTCATTGCAGCCCTTGTCACCTTTGGCGGCGTGGCTGCGGCGCTCTATCTCGCAGGGCGTGACAGCCGGATGCTGCGCTGGATCGCCTATGCGGGCTTCGGGCTGGAACTGTGCTTCCTTTATATAGTGATGATCAGCAGCATGCTGGGCACGGCCGGTCTGTTCCTCGCTTCCGGCATCGTTCTGGGCATCATTGCAATCGTCATCATCCGGGTCGAAAGGCGCATCAAGGACGGCCCCCTCAAGCAGGCGGGAGCAGCGTAATGACCGGAAGCAGGCTCTTGATCTCGGCAATAGTCCTTTCCCTGCTGCAGGTCGGTTTCCTGGGCTGGACGATCGCATCGCGCGCCATGGTCCTGCGCAGCGGACAGGAGGTGCTGCTGAAGGTGGAGCCGGTCGATCCGCGCGATCTGCTGCGTGGCGATTTTGTCCGCCTTGGCTATGAAATCTCCGATGTCCCGGCCGGTCTGGTCGTCAATCGCGGTACCCAGGCACAAGCGGACGGCATGATCCGCGTTCGTCTGCGCAAAGGCGCGGACGGCTTCTGGCATCCGGTTTCGGCAGCATTGGGCAGCAGCCTGCCCGCAGCGCCCACCGACGGCGAGGTGGACGTTCTTGGAACCATTTCCTCCGGCCTGCCGCAAGACGAGCACGCCACGTTGCGCGTCGACTACGGCATCGGCCGTTTCTATCTGCCGGAAGGCGAGGGCAAGGCGATCGAGCGCGATATGCGCGTGCGCAGCTTCGGCATAGTGGCTGCCGTCAGTGCTGACGGCGCGATGCAGATCAAGGCGTTGATGGACGGCGACAGGAAGCTGTTTTCCGAGCCGCTTTACTGAGGCTCCCCGGCCCGCTTTGCACGCGGGCCGGGCATTGCCTGTTTCGGGTCACACGCGATGGCCGCTCCTCACGCCTTGATGGCGATGATGGACTTGTTGAGCTTGGCGAACTTCTCGTGGCTGATCGCAGCATCGGGGAACAATGCAGCCATTTGCCGCGAAGATAGCAGCGTGTGGTGCTGGATGATGTCTTCGGCTTCTGCCTTGTCTTCGATGCGGCGGAAAAAGCCGAGGGAATAACGCATTATCAATGCGCAACGGACCCGTTCCGGCAAATATTGGAAGCCAGGAAAGCGGAAATGCGGTTCGTACGGGAACCAGTAATTCGGTGTCTGGACATAATAGCGCGGCGCGAGTCGGCGCGTATTGTCCGCGAATGCCTGCATGTCTGCGTAGGCGCCGACATGCTCGATCACCGAATTCGAGTGCACGAAGTCGAATTCCTGCCCTTTGAATAGGTCAGGATCGGTCGCGCTCATCTGGTGATAGGTGAAGATACTGCCATTCTCGGTTGAGGCTTCCAGCGTATTCACGATGGTGATGTGCAGGCGGTTGCGATTGGCTTCGATGAATTCCTTACCGATGTTCCAATAGGTTTCCGTCCCGCCCAGGTCGAGAATACTTGCCGATCCCTTTTCATCGATAATGGACTTCAGGATATTTCTAATTGTCGCGAAACGCCTTTCTCGAAACTTAAACTCGATACTGTTTCGATTGGTGTAAGGATCAATTTTCGGTTTCGCTAATATATTTTCAAATATATCGCTTGCGCTCATGGCTACAGCTCGCGCTCCATTGCTAATTAACCGGTTGTTAACTGTTTTATTCGCCCTGTCCATCTCCGTGCGTAAATTACCGGAAAATATGGTAAATACGCGCCCCGGTTCGGCCGACAGGGAAACTCCAGGTTTACTGTCGATGCGGAACGGCAGGCGCCTAAAATCCGAGCTGGTCAAGAGCAATTTGCGCCCACCACCCATGATTGCACACAGAATTTCACCGCTCTGTGACGCGTGGCTCAGCTTCTCGCAAAAAGCTGTCGCGAGATCTTCTGTGCGACCGCCCGCTTAAAGCGCAGACATCACCGGGCGCGGCATTTCATCGAGGTCGGGAAGAGGTGGTGCGGATGAAGGGACTCGAACCCCCACGCCTTTCGGCACCGGAACCTAAATCCGGGGCGTCTACCAGTTCCGCCACATCCGCAGGTGCGGTCGCAAATCTCACGCGGCCATCATTATGTCAATGTCGCAATCGAACGATAGGTGTACAAGAGTGTTTTGAAAGGGCGGTAACGCGCGAAGAGTGTTGAAAAATCGGTCCGTCTATGACAAAAGGCGTGTCGAATGTGACGGGTTACAAATTCACGCTTCGAGCGAATGTGGTAAGAAGCAGCCAAAACAAAGACTTACCCAAGTTCTGGAGCGCATCGAGAGTAATTGCTGTGTTGATGGCAAAACCATCCTGCACATATTGCTTCACCCGCACCGAAGGACTATCCCGCCACGAAAATCTCCGCAGGTCGAGCGGTATGCCGTTTGCCCCGTGGCAGTCGTGAAAACAAAGGTTTGATGATGCAGGTAACCGAAACTCTCAATTCCGGTCTTAAGCGCGAAATCAAGGTAGTCGTTCCGGCCGGCGATATGGAAGCCAAGCTCGTCGAACGGCTCAACGATGCCAAGGACAAGGTTCGTCTCAATGGCTTCCGGCCGGGCAAGGTGCCGCTGCAGCACCTGCGCAAGGTCTATGGCAAGTCCTTCATGGCCGAGGTCGTGAACGAGATCCTGTCTAATTCCACGCGCACCATCATCGCCGAGCGTGGCGAGAAGGCCGCCATGCAGCCCGAGGTCAGCATGACCGAGGACGAGAAGGAAGCCGAGAAGATCCTGGCCGGCGGTGCCGACTTCGAATTCCAGCTTGCCTATGAAATCGTCCCGACCATCGAAATCCAGGATTTCAGCAAGATCGCCGTGACCCGTCCGGTCTACGACGTGCCGGAAACGGAAGTCGACGATCAGGTCAAGCGCATCGGCGAATCCTCGCGCTCCTACGAGCCGAAGGAAGGCAAGGCCGCCGAAGGCGATCGCGTCACCATCGACTATATCGGCAAGATCGACGGCACGCCTTTCAATGGCGGCACGGGCTCCGATCAGCCGCTGGTTCTGGGTTCGAAGGAATTCATCCCCGGCTTCGAGGATCAACTCGTCGGCACCAAGGCCGGCGATGAGAAGGTCATCACCGTGACCTTCCCGGAGGAGTACGGCGCCGCGGAGCTGGCCGGCAAGGAAGCCACTTTCGACATCACCGTCAAGGAAGTCGCCAAGCCGGGCGAACTCGAAATCAACGACGAGATGGCCAAGAACCTCGGCCTCGAATCGCTGGAGCGCCTGCGCGAGATCGTTCGTGGCCAGATCGAGAGCCAGTTCGGCTCGATGACCCGCCAGAAGGTGAAGCGCCAGCTTCTCGACCAGCTCGACGAGAGCTACAAGTTCGAGGCGCCTTCGAAGCTCATCGAAGCGGAGTTCAACAATATCTGGGAGCAGGTCAATCGCGACCTCACTGCTGCCGGACGCACTTTCGCTGACGAAGACACCACCGAAGAGGAAGCCCGCGCCGAATACCAGCGTCTGGCTGAGCGCCGCGTGCGCCTTGGCTTGGTACTTGCCGAGATCGGCGAGAAGGCGGGCGTGCAGGTGAGCGATGAGGAGATGCAGCGCGCGCTGTTCGACGTCGTGCGCCGCTATCCGGCCAACCAGCAGCAGGAAATCTTCGAGTTCTATCGTGGCAACCCGAATGCGCTTGCCACGGTGCGCGCTCCGCTCTTCGAGGAAAAGGTCATCGACCATCTGCTGACTCAGATTTCCGTCACCGACCAGAAGGTGAGCAAGGAAGAGCTGATGGCCGACGACGAGGACGAGGCCGCCGAGGCCAAGCCTGAGAAGAAGACCAAGAAGGCTGCCGCCAAGAAGGCCGACGACGCTGCGGCCGAAGAGCCGAAGAAGAAGGCAGCGCCGAAGAAGAAGGCCGCCAAGGAAGGCGACGCCGAATAAGGCGCTCTTTCAGAAATGATAATGAAAAGGCCGTCCGGATCGGGCGGCCTTTTTCTTTGCCTGTCTGTGCGCCTTGCCGGTGCTCAGGTCGTGAGGACCGCTGATCAGATCAGCAGCAGGCCCTTCATGCTGGCGTGACCGTTCTTGCCGATGATGATGTGATCGTGCACGGCGATGCCGAGCGGCTTGGCAATCTCGATGATGGTCCTGGTCATCTCGATATCGGCGCGCGACGGTGTCGGGTCGCCGGAGGGATGGTTATGCGCGAGAATGATGGCCGTGGCCGATAACTCCAGTGCGCGACGCACCACTTCGCGCGGATAGACGGGGGTGTGGTCCACCGTTCCCATCTGCTGCACCTCGTCGGCAATCAGCGCGTTCTTTTTGTCGAGAAAGAGGATGCGGAACTGTTCGCGCTCTTCAAACGCCATCGCGGCACGGCAGTAGTCGAGCACCTGGCTCCATGAGGACAGCAACTCGCGCCCGCGAATTTCGCCTCGCGCCATGCGCCGCGCCGCGGCCGCCACGATCTTGAGGTCGAGCGCGGCGCCTTCACCGATATTTTCCACCTCCCGCAGCAAGCGTTCCGGTGCGCCAAGAACTTCCGCGAGAGATCCGAAGCGTTTCAGCAGCGCCTTGGCGCGTTCCTTGGTGTCGGCGCGCGGGATCGAACGGAACAGCAGCAGTTCGAGGATTTCGTAATCCGAGAGCGTGTCAGGCCCGGTCTGCCGGAAGCGCTCGCGCAGGCGCTGGCGATGGCCGAGATAATGCGGCTTCTCTTCCGACGGTGGGGAAGGTTTCAGGTCTCGCGGCGGCCGTTCGGCGAAAAAACTGCGCTCATCGTTGCGGTCATCGACCATGCAATCCCCCCGGCTTGCTCGCCGGACGTGACGGCGTCCGGGAGGATATTAGAAAGGCAGGCCCGGCCGGTCGAGCCCCTTGGGCGACAGCGTGAAAATTTCGCAACCATCTGCGGTTACGCCCACGGTGTGCTCATACTGCGCCGAGAGCGAGCGGTCGCGCGTGACGGCGGTCCAGCCATCGGAGAGCACCTTCACATGCGGCCGCCCGAGATTGATCATCGGCTCGATGGTGAAGATCATGCCTTCGCGCAGTTCGACGCCCTCGTTGGAGTTGCCATAGTGCAGGATGTTCGGCGCGTCATGGAACAGCAGGCCGACGCCGTGCCCGCAGAAATCGCGCACCACCGAACACCGCTCGCCTTCCGCATAGCTCTGGATGGCCGCACCGATCGCGCCGGTGCGCGCGCCGGGCTTCACGGCCGCAATGCCGCGCAGCAGGCATTCGTAGGTCACTTCCAGCAGGCGCTCGGCGGCGCGCTTGGTGGTGCCGACCGGATACATGCGGCTTGCGTCGCCATGCCAGCCGTCGAGGATGTAGGTAACGTCGATATTGACGATGTCGCCGTCGCGCAGCGGCTTATCGTCGGGAATGCCGTGGCAGACGACGTGATTGATCGAGGTGCAGGTCGATTTCGTGTAACCGCGATAGTTCAGTGTGGCGGGCAGGGCGCCATTGTCCATGCCAAATTCGAAGACGAAACGGTCGATCGCGTTGGTCGTCACGCCGGGCTTGACGATGTCGGCCAGCTCGTCGAGGCAGCGCGCGGTGAGGTTGCAGGCCTTGCGCATGCCCACGAACGCATCCTCGCCGTAAAGGCGAATCTGACCGGTATTGCGAAGTGGTGCCGTTGCGGCGTCCAGATAAGTGACCATGTGATAAAACCTGCGTGTCGAAAGGCGGGTGCGCGAAAACCCAAGACCGCCATGATGTGACACCTGAGGGCGTTTTCTTCAAGCCCAAAGGCACGACCAAAGCCACGAAATGCGACCGATTGCTCCGCATGGAAAGGGGTTCTCGGGTCGGTATCGGTGGCTGCGGCCACGTGTAAGGTGTTCATCCAGTATTATGCCTTTCTCGGCGAGGGGCGGGCCAAAGCGCTGTTTTCCGTCGGTTACAGATCATGAGACGCTTTGTGGGGAGTTGACCGCAGCCAGGACCGAAGGCAATTTGTCGCCCGTGCCGCAAGCCATGGTAGCGGCGGCGCCGTGGATCGGGGGACCATCGAGGCTTTTGCGTTCGATGACGTGCCGGATTCACGACGGTGATGCCGGTTTCGGGCGGGGGGCTTGGAACCGGCATCATCCATCCGATCTTATATCGATGGGAAAACGCAGGCCGTGCCGCTTTCCTTCGCGGGATAGACGTGATACGAGCCGGTGCCATTCCTGACGGAAACAGACGAGTCGACGCTGCTCATCCCGAGTACAGCGCGCGTTTCCCGTATCGAGGGCTAGGCATGGCAAAGATCATAGAAACCGCAACCGGCGCCACGGCGCTGACATTTGACGACGTGCTCCTGCAGCCCGGTCACTCCGAAATCATGCCCGGCCAGACGGACATCGGTACCGTGATCGCCGGCGACATAGAGCTGAACATTCCGATTCTTTCGGCCGCCATGGATACGGTGACAGAGGCAAGGCTCGCCATCGCCATGGCGCAGGCTGGCGGTATCGGCGTCATCCATCGCAATTTCACGCCGGCCGAACAGGCCGAGCAGGTGCGGCAGGTCAAGAAGTTCGAATCCGGCATGGTGGTGAACCCCGTCACCATCGGTCCCGATGCAACGCTGGCCGATGCCCAGGCGCTGATGCGCGCGCACGACATTTCCGGCATTCCCGTGGTCGAGAAGGGCGGTACAGGCGGCCATAGAACCGGCCGCCTCGTCGGCATTCTCACCAATCGCGACGTTCGGTTCGCGAACGATCCGGCCCAGAAGGTCCATGAACTGATGACCCGCGAGAATCTGGTCACGGTGAAGGACAATGTCGATCAGACCGAAGCCAAACGCCTGCTGCACCAGCACCGCATCGAAAAGCTGCTGGTGGTGGACAATGACGGCAACTGCATCGGCCTCATCACCGTCAAGGACATCGAGAAGTCGCAACTCAATCCCAACGCGTCGAAGGATTCGCAAGGCCGCCTGCGCGCGGCTGCGGCCACCAGCGTGGGCGATGACGGCTTCGAGCGTGCCGAGCGCCTGATCGATGCCGGCGTGGACCTTTTGGTCATCGACACCGCGCACGGCCATTCCCAGCGCGTGCTGGATGCGGTGACGCGGGCCAAGAAGCTCTCCAATTCCGTGCGCATCATGGCCGGTAACGTCGCGACCGCCGACGGCACGCAGGCGTTGATCGACGCCGGCGCAGACGCGGTGAAGGTCGGCATTGGGCCTGGCTCCATCTGCACCACCCGCATCGTCGCGGGCGTTGGTGTGCCGCAGCTTTCGGCGATCATGGCCGCCGTCGAAACCGCACACAAGGCAGGCATCTCCGTCATCGCCGACGGTGGCATCAAGTTCTCCGGCGATCTCGCAAAGGCGCTTGCCGCCGGCGCCAGTGCGGCCATGATCGGTTCACTTCTGGCCGGCACGGATGAAAGCCCCGGTGAGGTCTATCTCTATCAGGGCCGTTCCTTCAAAGCCTATCGCGGCATGGGCTCGGTGGGTGCCATGGCGCGCGGCTCGGCCGACCGCTATTTCCAGGCGGAAGTGCGCGATACGCTGAAGCTGGTGCCCGAAGGCATCGAAGGGCAGGTGCCTTACAAGGGGCCCGTCGCCGGCGTGCTGCATCAGCTTGCCGGCGGCCTGCGTGCCGCGATGGGCTATGTCGGTGGCGCCAACCTCACGGACTTCCGCGACAAGGCGACCTTCGTGCGCATTTCGACAGCGGGCTTGCGCGAAAGCCACGCCCATGACGTGACGATCACGCGCGAAAGCCCGAACTATCCCGGCAGCTTCTGATCGAAAAGATCACGTTAAAACAATAGCTTGGGTGCGATAAAACATCATCGCACTCAAGCGCAGTCGCCCAAAGAAAAGCGGCCGCTCCGATCCCGGAGCGGCCGCTTTTGCTTGGAGAGTCCCGGCCTCGACCGGTGCTATTTGGTTTCGAACACGACCACCTTGCGCTGTTCGAATTTCACGCCAAGTTCGCCGCGGACGAGCCGTGCAGCGTCGTTGCCGAAGACTTCCCGCCGCCAGCCGTGCATGGCCGGCACGTCCGCCTTGTCACCCTGGGCGGCGATGCGATCGATGTCGTCGCTCGATGCCAGCACCTTGGCGGCCACGCCTTCCTTTTCGGCAATCTGGCGCAGCAGCACCTTGAGCAGTTCGGCGGCGGCATTGCTGCCTTCCGGCGCGTGCTGTTGCTTGGGCAGCCTGGGCAGGTCTTCCTTGGAAAGCTGCAAAGCCTTGTTGACGATCTCCAGCAGCGCGGCGGCGGTGGAAGAGCGTTCCCACCCCTTCGGCACGGTGCGCAAGCGTCCCAGTGCATTGGTGTCGCGCGGCTGCTGCTGGGCGATTTCGTAGACTGCATCGTCCTTCAGCACCCGCCCGCGCGGCACGTTGCGTTCGCGCGCCTCACGCTCGCGCCAGGCGGCGACGCCTTGCAGCACGGCAAGCTCTATCGGCTTGCGCACGCGCATCTTGAGGCGCTTCCAGGCGTCGTCCGGATGCGGGTCGTAGGTTTCGCGGGAGGTCAATACCTCCATCTCCTCGTTGAGCCAGTGGCTGCGATTGTCGCGCTCGAGTTGCCCCTTGAGATGCTGATAGACGTCAATCAGGTGGGTAACATCGGCCAGTGCGTAGGAAAGCTGCTTTTCGGTGAGCGGGCGGCTGCGCCAATCGGTGAAGCGCGACGACTTGTCGAGATGCGTCCCGGTGACTTTCTGGACGAGTTGGTCATAGGAGACGCTGTCACCGAAGCCGCACACCATGGCCGCCACCTGCGTGTCGAACACCGGGTGCGGGATGAGGTCGCCGAGATGGAAGATGATCTCGATGTCCTGCCGGGCGGCGTGGAAGACCTTCTCCACCGCGCTGTCGGCCATCAGTTCGAAGAACGGCTTGAGGTCGATGTCCGGCGAAAGCGGGTCGATCAGGGCGGTCACGCCCGGCGCAGCCATCTGTATCAGGCACAGTTCCGGCCAGAAGGTGGTTTCGCGGATGAACTCGGTGTCGACCGTCACGAAAGCCGATTTGGCGAGCGCGGCGATAGCGGTTTCAAGCTCTTGCTGAGTGGTTATGACGTGCATGAAATTTCTTTGGAAAGAAAGGAAAGTCCATTTCCTTTCAGTCCGAAGGCCGTTCGTCAAGCTTTGCGAGGAATTTAGAGCGTCTGCCCGGTGCTACCTTCCGCCATCGCCCCTGCGCCGCGCCAGCCGCGCAAAAACCGTCGATGTGCGCAAAAGGGCGATAAAGTGGCTGCGCCGGCTGGCGGGGACAGGTTCGCTGACACCCATGCGGTAGAAGATGATGACGATGAAAACGGCATAGACCGCAGCCGTGAAACCGAACAGCGCCTGGGGGCCGAGAAACTCCATCACGGTGGAGGCGGCGAAGGGGCCGCCGATGGCGCCGATCGAATAGAAAAGCATCAGCGCGGCATTCACCAGCACGAATTCATGGCTGTCGGCGCGATCGTTAGCATGCGCGGCCGACAGCGAATACAGCGGCATGGCGAAGGAGCCGAAGATGAACACCAGCACCATGTTGGTTGCAGGGTCGGTGCCAGCAAAGCTGGCCAGCGCGACGGCTGCAAGCATCGCAAGGAAGGTGGTGAGAAGCAGAACCTTGCGGCGGTCCCACCGGTCGGAAAGGCTGCCCAGCGGATATTGAATGAGCGCGCCGCCGATAATGCCGACGCACACGAAGGTCACCACATCCGCAACCGACATGCCGATCTGCTCGGCATAGACGGGCGACAGCGTGCGGAACGCGCTGTTGGTGATGCCGACCGCGACGCAGCCGATGGCGCCGACCGGCGAAATACGCCAGATGCGTACCAGGTCGAGCTTGACGTCCTCGGGCGCTTTCGGGTTGGAGCGGTCGCCGAGCGACACCGGCACCAGCGAAAGGGTGATCATGATCGACATGATGGCGAAGATGGCGAAGCCGCCGGCGCCGAAGACGGGAATCATGAACTGCGCGCCTGTCACCGAGCCGATGTCGATGATGCGATAAAGCGCGAGCAATCGTGCGCGGTCGTGATTCTTCGCGCCTGAATTCAGCCAACTCTCCATGACCGTGAACAGGCCGGCGAAGCAGAAACCGGTGACGAAGCGCATGGCGGACCACATCACCGGGTCGATGACCAGTACGAGCAACAGCGTGACCGCCGAGGCGATGGCGGCGAGCGCGGAGAAGGAGCGCACATGCCCGACTGACTTCATGATGCGCGAGATCGCCATGCAGCCGAGCAGGAACCCTGCGAAATAGGTGGTTCCCATGAAGCCGATGACCGTGGGGGAAAAGCCTTCCTGCGCCCCGCGCAGCGCAATCAGCGTGCCTTGCAGGCCGTTGCCGCCCAGCAGGAACCCGGCGGCGATGAGAAGGGGGATCAGCGGTCGAATGGAGGACATCAGGCAACTGTCTGGTGAACGAGCCCGATTTGTGGACCATAGGTGAACGCTTTGCCAGCATCAAACCGACGCCAAATGATCCAGAACGCGCCATCGCCTTGACAAAACACTGCGCCCATGCGCTTTTCGGCCGAATTTTCCGGCTGTGCACGCATATGTGTCCGCATGGCCAAGCAACCCTCCTGACCGGAATTCATCATGCATCGTTACCGCACTCATACTTGTGGCCAATTGAGAAAATCGGATGTTGGATCGGTCGTTCGGCTGTCGGGCTGGGTGCATCGCGTCCGCGACCACGGCGGCCTGCTGTTCATTGACCTTCGAGACCACTACGGCCTGACCCAGATCGTCGCCGATCCGGATTCGCCGTGCTTCAAGATCGCCGAGACCGTTCGTGGCGAATGGGTCGTCCGCATCGACGGTGAGGTCAAGGCGCGCACCTCCGAGACGGTCAACACGAACCTTCCCACCGGCGAGATCGAGATTTTCGCCGGCGAGATGGAAGTGCTGTCGGCCGCCAAGGAGCTGCCGCTGCCGGTCTTCGGCGAGCCGGACTATCCGGAAGACATTCGCCTGAAGTACCGCTTCCTCGACCTGCGCCGCGATACGCTGCACAGGAACATCGTGCAGCGCACCAGGATCATTGCCGACATGCGCAAACGCATGGGCGAGGTGGGCTTCACCGAATATTCGACGCCGATCCTGACGGCCTCTTCGCCGGAAGGCGCACGCGATTTCCTCGTGCCGAGCCGCATCCATCCGGGAAAGTTCTTCGCGCTGCCGCAGGCGCCGCAGCAGTATAAGCAGCTTCTGATGGTGGCCGGCTTCGACCGCTATTTCCAGATCGCGCCCTGCTTCCGCGACGAAGACCCGCGCGCCGACCGCCTGCCGGGCGAGTTCTACCAGCTCGACCTCGAAATGAGCTTCGTGACCCAGGAAGACGTCTGGGACACGATGGAGCCGGTCATGCGCGGCGTGTTCGAAGAATTCGCGGAGGGTAAGCCGGTTACGCAGAAGTTCCGCCGTATCCCCTACGACACGGCCATCCGCACTTACGGCACCGACAAGCCGGACCTGCGCAACCCGATCGAGATCCAGGCGGTCACGCAGCACTTTGCCGGTTCGGGTTTCAAGGTGTTCGCCAACATGATCGCCAACGATCCGAAGGTCGAGGTGTGGGCGATCCCCGCCAAGACCGGCGGCTCCAGAGCTTTCTGCGACCGCATGAATTCCTGGGCGCAGGGCGAAGGTCAGCCGGGCCTCGGCTACATCTTCTGGCGCAAGGAAGGCGAAAAGCTCGAAGGCGCCGGCCCCATCGCCAAGAATATCGGCGAGGAACGCACGGAAGCGATCCGCACGCAGCTCGGTCTTGAGGACGGCGACGCCGCCTTCTTCGTCGCCGGCGACCCCGCCAAGTTCTACAAGTTTGCCGGCGAGGCGCGCACCCGTGCAGGCGAGGAGCTGAACCTCGTCGACCGTGACCGCTTCGAACTGTGCTGGATTGTCGATTTCCCCTTCTACGAATGGCTCGAGGACGAGAAGAAGATCGACTTTGCCCACAACCCGTTCTCGATGCCGCAGGGCGGACTGGAAGCCCTCACCAGCCAGGACCCGCTGACCATCAAGGCCTACCAGTACGACATGGTCTGCAACGGCTTCGAAATCGCGTCGGGTTCCATCCGCAACCAGCTTCCGGAAGTGATGGTCAAGGCCTTCGAGCTGACCGGCAAATCGCGCGAGGAAGTTGAGGAGCATTTCGGCGGCCTCTACCGTGCTTTCCAGTACGGTGCGCCGCCGCATGGCGGCATGGCGGCCGGCATCGACCGTGTTGTCATGCTGCTGGTCGGCGCCAAGAACCTGCGCGAGGTGACGTTGTTCCCGATGAACCAGCAGGCGCAGGATCTGCTGATGGGCGCGCCCGCCGAGGCCACGCCGACGCAGCTTCGCGAACTCTCGCTGCGCATAATGGCGCCTAAGAAGGAAGATTGAGAAACGCCCGCAAGCGATTCTCGTGGCAACAAAAAAGCCCGGCAGTGATGCCGGGCTTTTTTGTGTTTTGCGATCAGCTGGCCCAGATCCCGAAAGGAGAGCAGAGCCTACGCGTCATTCCTCGTTGGCGCGCACCGTGACGCCCAGCGTCTTGGGCAATTCCAGTGGCGCGGACATGGCGCCCGCCGCGATGAGCGCGAACGGCACCGGCGAGCCCGGCTCGGCTTTCACTGCGATGCTCTGCGGTTCGTCGAGGAACTGGCCGACTGCCGCCGTGATCTGGCCCGAAAGTTCGGGGTTGTTGAGCTGTGCCGTCAGGAAAGGCACGATCGCCTTGGCCTGGTTGGCGATGTCCGAAGGCTTCACGCCCTGCTGCCTGGCCATGTAGTCCAGCACCTTGCCGGTCAGCGAATCGTCGTCGAAACGGATCGTCGCGCCTTGCAGCGTCAATTGCTGCATCAGCCCAAGCGCTGCGAGGCCAAGGGTGGAATTGTCGGTTTCGGGTTGTTCGGCGATTTTCTTCTGCAGGTCCTGCATCGACTTCAGGAAGGCTGGCGTATAACCGCCCATCCCGAAGGTGAGGCCCAATGTGCCCGCATTGTCGACTGTGACGTCATATTGCGACAGCGACATCGTGCCATCGGAAGGCTGCCACGAGCCGGCAGCCTCGATATAGCCGCTGATGTTCCGGTAGCCGAGACCGTCGAGAACCGCTTTCGACTGCGGGTCCTCGACGCCGCTCAGATCGGCGGTGAATTTTTCCACCGAACCGGTGAATTCCATCGCCTTTCCGTCCTTGGGTGGCGTGACCTCCACCGAGAGGTTGGACAGCGAAAACACCGGCTTGTCGGCCGACTTGACGTCGAGACTGGCGAGCGACGCCGAATCGTACATCAGCATCGAGGCAACCACATCGGACGAGCCGGCAGCCGGCAGTGACACACCCGACAGCACCAGCGGGCTGAGTTCGACATCGGTCTTGTCCTCGGTGAAACGATACGGCTCGGTGCTGACCGTATCGATCCTGTAGCCTCCGTTTTCCTCCGCGACCCCTTCGAAGGTCACGTTGCCGATCGAAAGCCGCTCGTTTTCGCCCGGTGTGCCAAGGGTGACGCCTTCCAGGACCATTTTGGACGTGTCGCCACTGACGGCTTGCCAGTCCATGTCCATGCTCTGCGCCGCCAGCAGTTCCTTCAGCCGATCGGCAACGGCCGCAGCGTCCTGCGCATAGGCCTGCAGAGGCATGGATATGAGGAAGGTCGAAAGTGCAAGCTTTTGAAAAGTCGAGCGGATCATCAGCCGTGGTCCTTGATATTATTACGCCGTTAGCGGTTACATGCTCAAAGTTCGCAAAAAAAGGCAATCGGAAGATGGCGCATCTTCGCTGGCTAAAGCTGGTGCGTGGGCTTGCGCTTTTGCTTCAATTCGCCCTCTTGCCGCGAATCGCAGGGTCGGATAACCGAAAAACCATGGGAAAAGGGCTCTTGCCGCCGGGTTCCGGCGATGGCGATCATATTGAACCGGTCGATCTGAAGAAGGCGCTGGAAGAGCGCTATCTTGCCTATGCGCTGTCGACCATCATGCACCGCGCACTGCCGGATGTACGCGATGGGTTGAAGCCCGTGCACCGGCGTATCATGCATGCGATGCGGCTTCTGCGCCTCAACCCCGATCAGGGCTTTGCCAAGTGCGCCCGCATCGTCGGCGAGGTGATGGGTAAATTCCACCCGCATGGCGACCAGTCGATCTATGACGCTTTGGTGCGCCTGGCGCAGAACTTTGCCGTGCGCTATCCGCTGGTCGACGGCCAGGGCAATTTCGGCAATATCGATGGCGATAACGCCGCTGCCATGCGCTATACCGAAGCGCGTATGACCGAAGTGTCGGTGGCGCTTCTGGAAGGCATCACCGAGGATGCCGTCGATTATCGCCCGACCTACAATGAGGAAGACGAAGAACCGGTGGTTCTGCCCGGGGCCTTCCCGAACCTGCTGGCCAATGGCTCGTCGGGGATCGCAGTCGGCATGGCGACTTCGATCCCGCCGCACAACGCGGCCGAACTGTGCACCGCCGCCCTTCATCTGATCGAACATCCCGACGCCACCGTCGATGACATCGTCAGCAAGGAGCCGGGCGACGGGCTGATTCAGGGACCTGATTTCCCGACGGGCGGCATCATCATCGACAGCCGCGCCGCGATCCTGGAAGCCTATGAAACGGGCAGGGGCTCCTTCCGCGTGCGCGCCCGCTATGCGGTGGAGGATCTCGGCCGCGGAACCTGGCAGATCGTCGTCACCGAAATTCCCTATCAGGTGCAGAAGTCGCGCCTGATCGAGAAGGTTGCCGAACTGCTGCTGGCCCGCAAGCTGCCGCTGCTCGAAGACATCCGCGACGAGAGCGCCGAGGACATACGCCTCGTGCTGGTGCCCAAGAGCCGCACGGTCGATCCCGGCCTGCTGATGGAATCGCTGTTCAAGCTCACTGAGCTTGAAAGCCGCTTCCCGCTCAACATGAACGTGCTGTCGCGCGGCAAGGTGCCGAACGTGCTGTCCGTCAGAGACGTGCTGCGCGAGTGGCTGGAGCATCGCAAGGAAGTGCTGGTCCGCCGCTCGAGGCACCGGCTTGCCGAGATCGAGCGCCGGCTGGAAATCCTCGCCGGCTATCTCATCGCCTATATCAACCTCGACGAGGTGATCCGCATCATCCGCGAGGAGGACGAGCCCAAGCAGGTGATGATGGCCCGCTGGTCGCTCACCGACGTGCAGGCCGAGGCGATCCTCAACATGCGGCTGCGCGCCTTGCGCAAGCTGGAAGAGATCGAGATCCGCAAGGAGCACGACGCGCTCAGCGCCGAGAAGGCCGAGATTGAGCGGTTGCTGGCCTCCGATGCCAAGCAGTGGAAGACGATCGCCTGGCAGGTCCACAAGGTGCGCCGTGATTTCGGTCCCGAGGAAAACCCGGACATGGGCAAGCGTCGTACCACCTTTGCCGACGCACCGGAGCACGACCTGACCGACATCGCGCAGGCGATGATCGAGAAGGAGCCGGTCACGGTCGTCGTCTCGGAAAAGGGCTGGCTGCGGGCCATGAAGGGCCATCTCAGCGATTATTCGCAACTGTCGTTCAAGG
>Ga0182738_1001989_pt1 | contig 24781 bp, 23 predicted proteins | sample eDN5th30CBELigMG_FD_128876 | JGI IMG/M metagenome (GOLD analysis project Ga0182738, IMG submission 128876) | Enriched Miracle-Growth compost microbial communities from Emeryville, California, USA - eDNA 5th pass 30_C BE-Lig MG (version 2)... ...
CGGACGAGGTGCGTGAGCTCGCCCGACGCACCGCCGGTGAGCGGGAGTGTGAGCTGCGGGAAATCACTTCGGCCGCCACTGCCGGAGCTTCGGGAATCCACGGGATCGGTGGCTTCCAGCGGGCCAATTTCGCGGTCGCCGAAGCGGCCGCGGCCTGTTTCCTCGGCGAGGTCTCGCGGGTCAAGGCCGAGGAAGCGGTCGCCTCGCTGGTCATTCACGGCCGGCTCGAGCAGATCGCCCAGAACCCGCTGGTTCTGGCGGATGTCGCCCACAACCCGGCTGGCGCGCGGGCACTCGCCTCGTCGCTTCCGGAACTGACCGGGGCGGTGCCCGTGGTCGGCGTGATCGGGGTCCTGGCCGACAAGGATGCGCCTGGGATGCTGGCCGAACTGGCCGGGTCGCTGGACGCGGCGGTGTTCACGGGACTGCCAGCACGGGCGCTGGCGGCCTGGGGGAGGCCGGGCGCCCGGGCTTGGGACCCGCAAGAGCTGCGATCGCTGGCCGCCGACCTCGGCCTCGAATCAACGGTCGCAAGATCTCCGGCCGAGGCGCTGGATGAGGCGCGAGAAATGGCTCTGGAAAAGGGCGGGGCCGTGGTCATCACCGGTTCGCACTTTCTCTTCGCCCCAGGCGAAGGCGCCGCCTTTCCCGATTGATCGACGGGCAAGGAATCTCAGAATCGGGGGCAGAGGGTTCGGTCGCCGCCGGTTATGTCACGATTAGCAGGTGAATCGTCAGACCGGCTCCCGATTGCTGTCGATGATGGCGCTGGTCGCTGCGGTCGTGGCGATCGTGATCCTTGTCTTCTTCGGCATCGGGTACCTATTCGGAAGGATGTTCCTCTAGCACGCCATGCCTCTCGCCATCTTCGGAATTGAAAACACCGCCCTGAACCTGGCCGTCACCCTGGTGATCCTGATGCTGGTCGCGATCTGGATCGCCCTCATCGCCTTCACCTTCACCGACGCCCGCCGACGTATCGCCGATCCCTTCTTGGTCGGGTGCGCCACCGCCGCCTCGTTCTTCCCATTCGTCGGCACTCTCGTCTACACGATTCTCCGCCCGCCGGAGTTCCTCGACGACATCCGCGAGCGTGAGACAGACATCCGCGAGTCCGAGATGCGTTTGCGGCACCTCAAGCACAACTCCTGCCACAAATGCGGCTCGCCGGTCGAGAGCGACTTCATCCGTTGCCCCGCCTGCCGGACGCGGCTCAAGGAGCCTTGCCCGACCTGCTCGAAGCCGGTCGGCCTGGGCTGGAAGGTCTGCCCTTACTGCGAGACGACCCTGATCGCGCCGAAGCGGTCCTCCCGCTCCGGTTCGTCGAAACGTTCCAAGTCTTCCCGTGCCGATCGTGCCCCCGAGGGCGAGGAACGACGTCGTCGTTCCGGCAAGGCGCCGGCCGAAGCCTCCTCAAGCGACGGCCGTTCCTCCTCTCGTGAAGGCCGCTCCTCGCGCGAGAAGCGCTCGGAAGAGCCGACCCGCCAGGCCAAGAAGAGCTCATCCGGGTCAAAAGACGAGCCCGCCCGCAGCTCGCGGTCGAGCCGACGCAAGATCACGGTAAGCGACGAAGAGTCGCCCGAAGCGATCAACCGCGGCGACAGCTGATCCAGGGCCGAGGCCCGGTCCTGAAACCAACCAAACCCATAACGGAGTAACTAGACATGTCCCAGACCCTCATCCTGGTCAAGCCCGATGCCTTCGAGCGAGCCCTCACCGGCGAGGTTCTCGCCCGATTCGAACGCAAGGGCCTCCGGATCGCCGCCCTCAAGAAGCTGACCGCGACGGAGCAGATCGCCAACGAGCACTACGCCGAGCACAAGGAAAAGCCTTTCTTCGGCGAGCTGGTCGACTTCATCACCGGCGGCCCGCTGGTCGCCGCGGTGCTCGAAGGTCCCGAGGCCGTTGTCGCCGCCCGCCAGCTGATCGGAGCGACCAATCCGGTCGAGGCCGCGCCGGGCTCGATCCGCGGCGACTTCGCCCTCGAAGTCACCTTCAACATGGTCCACGGCTCCGACTCCGACGAGTCCGCCGCCCGCGAGATCGCAATCTGGTTCCCCGAAGGCATCTAGCCCGGGCGGCGCCAGGAGCCACCAGCCGCCCGCTGGCTTCGTCGGCGGCCGGGAATGACAGCTTCACGTACCCGCGTACTATCGCGGTCATTCCCGGCCTGTCTCCTCGTCAGCGGACGGCTGGAGGCCCCTGGCATCCACCCGCTGGAGCTATTTTCGGCCGATAACGACCGTGGCGCCCCACTCGCCTGAAGTGGCGAGGGTCACCGCGAGGCCGACATTCTTCATCAGACGCATGGTCGATTCGGCCTGGATGTCGCTGGTTTCGACCAGCAGGTGGCCTCCGGGCGCCAGCCATAGCGGAGCTTCGAGGATCGCTCTTCTCTGGACGTCGAGCCCGTCCTCGCCTCCGTCGAGGGTGATCGTTTCCTCGTAGAGACGTGCTTCACGAGGCATGAGCGGGAGTTCGGCGGTCGGTACGTAGGGCGCGTTCACAAGCAGCAATTCAGCCCGTCCACGCAGGGAGCGGGGAAGTGGCTCGAAGAGGTCGCCCCGATAGACCCGGCCCCCGACCTCGTTCACGTTGACCGCCGCGCAACGGGCCGCGGCCGGGTCGAGGTCTGTTGCGTGGAGGTCAGCCGATCCGAGCCCGATCGCCGTGGCGACGCCAAGCGCGCCGGTCCCGCAGCAGACATCGAGGACGGTGGCTCCGCGGCGCCCGAGGCGAATCGCTTTCTCGACCAGGAACTCCGAGCGTGGGCGAGGCAAGAAGACACCGGGCTCGACTTGGATCCTCAAGCCGCAGAACTCGGCCCAGCCGACGATCTGCTGGATCGGCTCGCCCGCGATCCGGCGCCGAAGCATCGAATCGAGCTCGTCGGGCGAGCCCGCGGACTCGCGCAGGACACCGGCCTCGTCCTCGGCAAAGACCGAGCCAGAGGCCCGAAGCCGTTCAACCAGATCGTCATTCACGAGCCCAGTTTGCCGGGTGGGTCGGATTTCCGGCCGGAACGCCGGAAATCCGACCCACCGGAAAAGACCGGTCCACGGGCGTCTTTAGGATTGGCGCGTGGGTGTTTCCGAGAAAGTGGGGCGTGACGATGCGGTTCGGCTTGCCCGGCGGCATTACCTTGCCCGGGAGCGGATCGACATGCAGTCGCTGGCCAACGAGCTGGGGATCGGCCGGACCACGCTCTACCGATGGGTCGGTGATCGTGACTCGCTGATCTCGGAAATGCTCTCGGAGATGGTGGTCGAGGTGATCGGCACCGCGATCGAAGAAGCCGAAGGCAAAGGGCTCCACCGGACGATCGACGGCATGCGCCGGTTCATGGTCACCACCGCGGGTTTTGCCCCGCTCCGGCACCTCGTCCAGAGCGAGCCCGAACTGGGTCTCCGCGTGATGCTGGCGCCGGGGTCTGGCGTATCGACCGCGATCACCGCCGAACTCCAGGCCGAGATCGAGCGGACCCGGCCCGAGTGGGCGGGAGAGAAGGCGGCCGAGCTGGCCGATGTGCTTACCCAGATCGGCATGGCCTACGAGTGGGGCAACATCGCGGTTCGCTCCGAGCCGGAAATCGACCGGGCGATCCGGGCGATGGAGACCCTGATCCGAGCCGCCGACGCGGCCTGACCTGCGATTCTGCCCGGGTGCCAGGCGTCAAGGTCATCCTCGCTTCCGGCTCTCCCCAGCGGCGAGAGATCCTCGAACGGCTCGGGATCGAGTTCGAAACAAGGGTTCCGGGGGTCGAGGAGATCGTTGAGGGCGATCCCGCAGAAGTCGTCCTGACCAACGCCCTGCTGAAGGCCAGGGCGGTGGCGGAGGATGCTCCCGGCTGCCTGGTGATCGGCTGCGACACCGACGTGGTGCTGGAAGGGCAGGTGATCGGCAAGCCGGAGAACGAAGAGATGGCCCGGCAATACCTGGGCCGTCTTTCCGGGCGTAGCCACCGCGTTCTCAGTGGCCTGGCCGTGGTCGGACCCGGTCCGGAAAGCGTCCGGAGCGGCGTCGCTGAATCGAAAGTCACCTTCCGCCAGCTCAGTGAAGGCGAAATCAAGCGATACCTGGCAAGCGGTGAGTGGCGCGGAAGGGCCGGAGGGTACGCAATCCAAGGTCGGGGTTCGGCCCTGGTTGCGGGGGTCGACGGGGACATCGCGAACGTCATCGGCCTGCCGGTGGGACTGATGCTGGATCTGGCTCCAGAACTGGATTTATGAACTCCTGAGCCGGCCCCGGTAGGCTTGGCCGACGCTGCAATCCTTCCCGCAGTGACCTGTCCGGATGAGCGGCCCTCTCGCCAAGGTGAGAAAGTCGCCCCTCCGGGGCCCGCGCGCCCCGGCCATCCGCGCCGAGCCATTTTCTTCCAACCGACCCCGAGCCCACCATGTACCGCAAGCAAGTCCGACGTCGCCGTGCCGTGCTGATCGGTCTCATCCTGCTCGCGTTCGTCTTGCTCACCTTCACCTTCGGCAGCGGATCGGGCGGGATCGGCGGCCCCCTCGGGACCTTCTTCGACCCGATCACCAACGGCGCTTCGAGAGCGCTGAAGCCGGCCCGGGACCTGGTCAACTGGTTCGACGAGACGATGGCAGCCCGCGGCGAGCGCGACCGGCTCCAGAGGGAGCTGGAGGAGGCCCGCGGCCTGGCGGTAGCGGGGCAGGTCGCGCTGAAGGACAACCAGCAGTTGCGCAAGCTGGTCAACATGAAAGAGAACGGGAAGATCCCCGACGCCTATGACCCGGTGACGGTGAACGTGGTCGGGCGCTCGCCGACCGTCTGGTACACGACCGTCAACGTCAACGCGGGCTCGGCCGACGGGGTGGCGGTCAACGACCCGGTGATCAGCGGCGACGGCCTGGTCGGGCGGGTCAGCTCGGTCAGCCATTCCGGTTCGGTCGTCACCTTGATCTCGGACAACTCCAGCGCGGTTAGCGCGATGGTCCTTCCGGGCGGTGCGCAAGGCGTGGTGCGGGCGAAGGTCGGGGATCCCCAGACCCTGGTCCTCGAGTTCCTCGACGAGACGAAGAACATCACGAGCGGCCAGACGGTGGTTACCTCGGGCTGGCGCGGTGACGGCCTTTCCTCGCTCTATCCGCGCGGTATCCCCATCGGCGAGATCACCCGTGCCCCGATCGACGAACGGGAAGCGATTCAGTCGGTTGAGTTGAAGCCGTTCGCCGACCTGCGCAACCTCGACCTGCTGCAGATCCTCACCGGAGGCAACCGCGGATGATCATCACGACCCGCACGAGCGCCCGGATCGCCGGTTTGATCCTGCTCTTCACGGTCCTGCAGGTCTCGTTCTTCTCCCAGATCGAGCTGCTCGGCACCTCGATGTGGATCCTGCCGGCTTGCGCCGCGATCTTCGGCCTGCTCGGTGGCAGCCTGATCGGGGCCAGCATCGGCTTCATCTTCGGCTTCTTCGGCGACGCCCTGACCGACGGCCCGCTCGGCAGCGCCTGCCTGGTCTTCATGGCGGTCGGCTACCTGGCCGGCCTCTACCGCGAGCGTGGCGACTTCGTCGACCGGCCGACCGTACTCGTCTCCTGCGGGCTCGCCACCCTCGGGTCGAACCTCGCGCTGGGGCTTTACACAGTGGTGATCGGGGTCGATTCCACGCTCAGCGCCTCGCTGGTTCCCGACCTCATCCTGCAGGCCATCTATGGTGTTCTCCTGGCGATTCCGCTCTACGCGCTGATTCATCGTGTTCTCAGACCAGCGTTGATTCGCGATCCGGCCACTCGCCGGCGGCCCGTCGACCTCGATCAGTGGGCCGATGATTTCGAATCGCCTTCAGGAAACGGGCCAGAGGCATTCCAATGAGGATCGAACCCCTAGCACCAAAGCCAAGACCGAAGCGGAGCCTGCCCTCACGCCGATTCATGGTGATCGGCTCGATCGGCCTGATCATGCTCGGGATTCTCTTTTTCCGGCTTTGGTCGCTGCAGATCGTGACCGGAGACAAGTACCTGGCGGAAGCGAACCAGAACCGCACCCGGGAAGTGCGGGTTCCGGCTCCGCGAGGACGGATCCTCGACCGCGAAGGCGATGTCCTGGTCGACAACCGGACCAGCATGGCGCTCCAGCTCGACCCGATCGAGATCCCGTCCGGTGCGGCGGAACGCCGCGAGCTCTATGCCCGGGTCGGCAAGGTCCTGGGCCACAGTGCCGACTGGGTGAGGAAGAAGGTCAACGAGACCAAGAAGAACGACCCGCCGGGCAGCCCGATCACCCTCGACCAGGATGTCGATGACGACATCGTCTACTACCTGCAGGAACATCAGGCCGAGTTCCCCGAGGTTCAGGTCAACCGGATCTTCGTCCGCAAATACCCGCAGGGCCTGCTCGCAGCTCACATTCTCGGCAGCGTCGGCGAGGTGACCGCGGAGGATCTCGAGAAAAACCCGGACAAGGACCTGGGCGCCGGTGACACCCTCGGCAAGACCGGCGTCGAGCAGACCTACGACGACGTGCTTCGGGGCAAAGCGGGCGAGACCAGGCTTCAGGTCGACTCGACCGGGAGGGTGGTGAGCCAGTTGCCGTCGACCCTGCCCGAGCCCGGTCAGAGCGTGCGGCTCTCGATCGACGAGAAGGTCCAGGAGGCGGGGGAGAGTTCGCTGCAGAGCATCGGCTTGCCCGGTGCCTTCGTGGCGCTCGACGTCAACGACGGCCAGGTGCTCGGCCTGGCCTCGAACCCGACCTTCGACCCCGACATCTTCACCCACCCGCTGACTCAGAAACAGGTCGACGATCTCTACGACGAGGACCTCGGGGCGCCGCTCTTTGACCGGGCGATCGGTGGCCAGTACGCGGTCGGCTCTACCTTCAAGCCGTTCACCGCGCTGGCCGCGCTGGACGGCGGCTACATCACGCCGGACGAGGTGGTCAACGACACCGGCACGATCACCATCGCCGATCAGGAGTTCGACAATGCGGGCAAGCAGGCCCACGGCCCGGTCGACCTTCATCGGGCGCTGGAGGTCTCCTCGGACATCTACTTCTACAAGCTTGGGGCCGAGATGAACGGAAGCCGCCAGTTGCAGGACTGGGCCGGGGATTTCGGTTTCGGCAAGGCGACGGGGATCGACATCCCGGGCGAATCGGAAGGCTTGGTGCCGACCCCGAAATGGCTGAATGAAGCGCATAGAGAAGAGCCGAAGTACTACGACCCTTGGGTGATCGGGCAGAACATCCAGCTGGCGATCGGCCAGGGCTACCTCCAGGCGAGTCCGCTCCAACTGGCGGTCGCCTACGCGGCGCTCGGCAACGGCGGGACCGTACTCAAGCCACAGCTGATGCTCCAGACCGAGGATGCCGCGGGGCGGGTCAAGAGCGAGGCCGAACCTCAGGTGGTCGGCCAGATCCCGATCGACCCGAGCGCCCGGCAGGTGATCATGGAAGGGCTCCACGACGCTGCTCAGGCGCCGGAAGGCACCTCGTACAAGGTTTTCGGCGGATTCCCGGTCAAGGTGGCCGGCAAGACCGGTACCGCGGAGCGTGCCAACGAGGCGGACCAGGCTTGGTACGCCGTGCTCGCCCCGTACCCGAACCCGAAGATCGCGGTGGTGGCCACGGTTGAAGAAGGCGGCTTCGGCGCCGACACCGCCGCGCCGGTTGCCCTGCAGATCCTCCAGGCCTACTTCGACAAGGAGGCCCACGCGGTCTCAGGTGGAACGGGGAGCGTGGAGTGATGGAATCCTCGCGACTGCCGCGTCACGCGCCGAAGCAGCCGGTCAAGCTGCTCGAGCGGGTGGGACTCGCCGGGATGGACGGCTGGCTTGCCTTTTCTGCTCTGGGCCTGATCGCCTGCTCCCTCTTCACGCTCTACGAAGCGTCCAACACGGTGATTGCCGGGGCACCCCAGGAGTACGTCCAGCGCCAGGCTCTTTATGGTTTGGTCGGAATCATCGGAATGATTGCCGTCTCCCGCATCGACTATTCCCGTTTCCGGGAACTACGTGTCGGTATCTACACGTTCTTGTGCGCCTCGATTTTCGCGGTGTTCACATTCGGCGTGGCCGCACGCGGGTCAACGAACCAACTTGAACTTCCTTTCTTCACCTTCCAGCCGGCCGAGCTGGGCAAGCTGCTTTTGATTCTTGCCCTGGCCGGATTCGTGATCGACGGCGCCCGCAGGGGCTCCGAAGGTCAAAGGACGATCCGTATCCTCGCGCTCGGCCTCCTGCCGACTGGCCTGGTCCTGCTTCAGGACCTGGGCACGTCGCTGGTGTTCGCCGCGATCACCTTCGCGATCATGGTCGCGGCCGGCATCCGCTGGCTGCATCTGGCCGCGATCGGGGCCGTCCTCGCAGTTTTTGTCGCCGTCGTCCTGGTCGCCCTTCCGGCGGCCGGACATCCGGTGCTCAAGGAGTATCAGACGGAACGGCTTACTTCGTTCCTCAGCCCGTCGTCCGACATCGGTGACGCGGGCTACCAGCAAAATCAGGCCAAGGTAGGAATCGGAGCCGGTGGAACCACCGGCCGAGGAAACCAGGCCACCCAGTCCCGTTTCGGCTTCGTACCCGAGCGGCACACGGACTTCATTTTTGCCGTGGTCGCCGAGCGTTACGGATTCGTCGGCGCGGCGCTGGTCTTATCCCTTTTCGCCCTGCTCTTCTGGCGGGCGCTGCGTCTGATGACGCTCTCGAAGAATTTCTACGGAACCCTGGTCGCGGCTGGAATAGCCGCCGCGATCATCTTCCAAGTCTTCGTAAACGTGGGAATGAACCTCGGCATCATGCCGATCACCGGCATCCCGTTGCCGCTGATGAGCTACGGGGGGTCGGCGATCATTTCGACCTTCCTGATGATCGGGGTCCTGCAGAGCATCCACATCGAGTCGCACGCCGCCCAGAGGAGTCCGTGGATCAACTGATGGTCCAAGGGCATCCAATCTGAACGGAAAACGACTTAGAACATGAAAAAAACGATTGTTGTTTCGGCCGACCGCGGCGAGACCCGCGTGGCCGTACTCGAGGCCAAGACCGTCAAGTCAAAGCGTGAGGTCGCCGAGGTCTACATCGAACGCCGGGGCGGCCGCTCCCTGGTCGGGAACATCTACCTGGGCAAGGTCGACAACGTCCTGCCCGGGATGGAAGCGGCCTTCGTCGACATCGGCCTGGAGCGTAACGGCTTCCTGCACGTCGACGAGATCCTGTTGCCCGACGGTCAACAGGCCCCGCGCCGGGGCCGTGGCCAGGGCCGGCGGATCGACGAGCTGATCAAGCCCAAGCAGGAGATCCTGGTTCAGGTGATCAAGGATCCGATCAAGTCGAAGGGCGCCCGCCTCTCGATGAACGTCACCATCGCCGGCCGTTACCTTGTCTACGCGCCGAATGGTTCCGGCGTGGGGGTGAGCCGCCGGCTCGCCGACAAGGAGCGCGACCGTCTGCGTCGTATGGTCAGCCGGACCTACGACGGCCCCGGCGGGCTAATCGTCCGTACCGCCGCTCACGGCGCCAAGAAGGCCGACTTCGTCCGCGAGATCGCTTACCTTCACCGCCTCAACGATGTGCTCGAGAAGCGCCAGAAGGACGCCAAGGCACCTTCGCTCGTCTTCCAGGAACAGGATCTGCCGGTCCGGGTGCTCCGCGATGTCTTCCTCAACGAGTTCGACAAGGCGATCATCGACGACCAGAAGCAGTTCGACCGGGTGACCAGCTTCTTCCAGCGCACCGCGCCGGAACTGGTCGAAGGGGTCGAGCATTACAAGGGCAAGAAACCCCTGTTCGAGAAATGGGAGATCGAAAAGGCGATCAACTCGACCCTCGGCCGCCGTATCGACCTGCCGTCCGGCGGCTACCTGATCATCGACTACACCGAGGCTTTGACCGTGATCGACGTCAACTCCGGGTCCTTCACGGGCCGCGGCAAGGGCGGCCTGGAGGAGACGATCACCAAGGTCAACACCGAGGCCGCGACCGAGGTCGTGCGCCAGCTCAGACTGCGGGACATCGGCGGCATCATCGTCATCGACTTCATCGACATGGCCAAGGGCAAGAACCGCGACAAGGTGCTCGGAACCCTCCGCGACGCGCTCGACGCCGACAAGTCGAAGAGCTACCTGGTCGAGATCTCGCCGCTCGGACTGGTCGAAATGACCCGTCAGAACATCACCGACGGGGTGCGCGAGATCCTGACCGTCCAATGCCCGACCTGTGAAGGCGAGGGGGTGGTGCTCTCGGCGGAGACCGTGGCGCTCGAAGGCCTGCGCAAGATGAACGAGATCGCCGCCGACCACCAACAGGACGAAGCCTTCCTGATCCGGGTCAACCCGAAGGTGGCGGCTCTGCTCAACGACCCGGACTCCGGGCTGCTCGAGCTGGAGAAGGAGACCGGCAAACAGTTCCACTTCGAAGGCGGGGAGGCGCTGGCGATCGACAACTTCGAGTTGATCGAATCGGGCGAGAAGCAGGCGATCGAGGAGCGGGCGCTGCCCTTCCGTCCGGGCGAAGAGGTTTTCGTCAAGGTCGAAGAGCCGCACATGTACAACGCGGATGACGCGATCGCCCGGATCGACTCCTACATCATCAGCATCACCGGGGCCGCGAATGTGGTCGGTGAACGGAAGATGGTGCGGATCGAATCGGTCGAACGCGCCTCAGCCGTGGCCGAGCTGCTGCCCGATGAAGCCCAACCGGAAGAAGCGAAGAAGAAGCCGGCCGGGAGGAAGGAAGGCTCCAGTAGCGGCCGCGCCAGTCGGGGGAAGAAGTCGGATCCGGAGGCCGACACCACGGAAAAGAAGTCCGGGCGTGGCCATGAGAAGAAGGACCAAAGCGGCCGCAAGCCCAAACCGGAAGCCGAATCCGCCCCGAAAAAGGACGAAGACGGTGAAAAAGACGACAAACCGGTAAAATCCGGCCCGTTCGGCCTGAGGCGCGGACGACGCAGGCGTGGTCGCAAGAAGGCTGACGCCGGCAGTTGATCCTCAGTCCCGCCGACTGAAGGCTGAGAAGACTTAAGTCTTAGAAGACCAGACAAGGATTCGAGTTAAAGACATGTACGCGGTTGTTGAAAGTGGTGGCAAGCAGTACCGGGTCGAACAGGGCTCGGTCCTGGTCGTCGATCGCCTGAAGGCCGAAGCGGGTGACAAAGTCGCGCTGAGGCCAGTCCTGTTCAAGGACAAGGAGATCGTCGTCGACGCAAAGGGCCTGGAGAAGGTCAAGATCGAGGCGACCGTCACCGAGCACCTTCGTGGCGACAAGATCAAGGTCTTCAAGTACAAGCCGAAGAAGGGCTACAGCCGCCGCGCTGGGCACCGGGCTGAACTGACGAAGCTCGAAGTCACCTCACTGGGCGGCGCCAAGAAGGCGGCGCCGAAGAAGGCCGCCGCCGAGAATGCGGAAAAGCCGAAGGCCGAGGCCAAGGCGGAAACCGCGGAGAAGAAGACCCCGGCCAAGAAGCCGGCGGCGAAGAAGCCCGCCGCCAAGGCCGAAAGCAAGACTGAAACCAAGGCTGCCGCGAAGAAGCCGGCTGCCAAGAAGCCCGCGGCCAAGAAGCCGGCCGCGAAGAAGGAGGACACCGATGGCGCATAAGAAAGGACTCGGATCCTCACGGAACGGTCGTGACTCGAACCCGAAGATGCTCGGGGTGAAGGTTTTTGCCGGAGAAACGGTTTCCGGCGGCGAGATCATCGTCCGCCAGCGCGGCACCAAGTTCTGGCCCGGCGACGGCACCGGCCTCGGCCGTGACCACACCATCTTCGCCACCCGCCCCGGCACGGTCGAGTTCAAACCCGGCCGCCGCGGCAGGACGATCTCCGTCACCCCGGCCGAGTAGCCGATCAATTAGATAGTTTCCGCTGGACATGGGATCGGCGGGGGCATTCTGGCGCATATCCCTGGCCGCGCTGGGGTTGATCGCTGCCGGGCTGCTCGCCTCTGGCTGCGAGCTCGAGCTTTCGAGCAGCTCGACCGGCGAGTTCAACCCCTCGGCCCCGAACGTGCTCACGGTGGCGACCGAACAGGTGCCGGCGGCAGGGTTCTGGCAGGGCACCGTCGAGCATCCGACCGGGGGCTTCGAGTACGGCCTGGCTCGAGCGATGGCCGACCGGTTCGGGTTGGACCGAGTCGAAATCCGGACGGTGCCATTCGGTCGCATGATCGAAGGTGATCTGGCCGGGGCGGACATCGGCCTCAGGCAACTGACTCCGACCCCCGAAAGGGAAGAGAACCTCAAGTTCTCGATCCCCTACCTGTCTTCGCCGCCCGGGGCGCTGGTCCGGTCGGGAACCGACGTTCCCGACCTGAAAACCGCGAAGGAACTCAGCTGGGCGGTTGCCGAGGGGACGACCCAAGTTTCGATCCTCGAAGATCAGATCGACCCCGACGAGCACATCGTCGCACCCAACCAGGCGGCGGCGATCCGGATGTTGAGACGAGGCGACGTGGAGGCGGTGCTCCTCGATCTACCGGTGGCGCTCGCGATAGCCCAGGTTCGGCCGCGGCTCGATGTTGCGGCCCAGTTCAGCGGAGACGAGGCGCTCGCCGTCGCTCTGCCCGAAAGCTCAGACAACCGCGAGGCTGTCGATTCCGCGATCCGTGCCTTCACCGCCGACGGCACGATCGGCGATCTCGCGGACGAGTGGCTCGGAACCAGCCTCGGCTCGTCCTCTTTTTCGGTCCCTGACGTCCCCCTGATCCGATGATGGAGAAACCTTGAGCCTCCAAGCCCCGGAAGGTCCCGCCTGGGAATTCACCGTTTTGTTCGCGATCGTCTTGGTCGGTCCGATCGTGGTTCAACGATTCCGGCTCCCGGGGATCATCGGGCTCCTGATCGGGGGGTATCTGATCGGCCCGAACGGCCTCGAGATCATCTCGGCGGGTAACACGACGATTCCCGACGTGGGCAAGCTGGGGCTGCTCTACCTGATGTTTGTGGCCGGGGTGGAGCTCGACCTGACCCTGATTCAGCTGCACCGTCGCAGCGTGGTCATCTTCTCGCTGCTGACCTTCTCGGTTCCGATGCTCTTCGGCACCGCGGTCGGGCTGTTACTGGGATGGTCCGCCCCCGCGGCATTGCTGCTGGGGTCACTGCTCGCCTCCCACACGCTGCTCACCTACCCGATCGTAAGACGGGCCGGCCTTGCCTCCAACCCGGCGGCGGCGACCGCGATCGGGGCGACCGTTGTGACCGACACCCTGGCCCTGGTAGTCCTGGCGGCGGTCGCCGGCACGGAAACGGGCAGTGGATCGACGGTCACGATCATGCTCCAGCTGGTGATCGGCCTCGTCGTGCTCGGGCTGGCCACGCTTTGGCTCACCCCGAAGGTCGCGAGCATCGCCCTCCGTCGGCTCGGCGGGGAGAAGACCGTGCGCTACCTCGTCGCGGTCTGCGCGTTCCTCGCGGCCGCCTCGCTTTCCGAGGTGTTCGGGATCGAAGGCATCGTCGGAGCGTTCTTCGCCGGCCTCGCCCTGAACCGGCTGATCCCGAACGGCGGGCCGTTGATGGACCGGGTCGAGTTCTTCGGCTCGGCCGTGTTCATCCCGGTCTTCATGGTTTCGGTCGGGCTGATCCTCGACCCTGCGGTGATGGCGGAACCATCTACCCTGGGCCTCGCCGCTCTGCTGATCATCGCCTGCATGGGCGGAAAGTTCATCGCGGCTTATCTGACCGTTCCCCTACTCGGGTTCACTCGTGACGAGTCCTCGCTGGTCTTCAGCCTGACCAGCCCACAGGCCGCGGCGACGCTCGCCGCGGTGATCGTCGGTCTGAACATCGGCCTCTTCGGCGAGTCGGTGGTAAACGCCTCGCTCGTCGTGATCCTGTTCAGCGTGGTTCTGAGTACCGTGGTGGCGGAACGGGCCGCATCGCGCGTACCCCCGCCGGCCGGTGAGGAACGGCCGCTGGGCGCCCATGTCGCGGTTGCGATCGAGGCCGGGCAGGCGGCCGAGGGCGCCTTCAGGGTCGCGTCCTGGATTGCTGCGCCCGAAGGGGGCGCGGCCACGGTGATCGCGGTCGACGACCCGCGCGCTCCGGTGATCGACGGTGAAGTCCGCGAACGGCTCGACCGCGAAGCCGTCGCGGCCGGGCTCGATGCCGATTTGCGGGTCGTCCACGATTCGTCCTACGCGCACGGCGTCCTCAATGCCGCCACCGCGGCCGGTGCCTCGGTGCTGATCGCGACCTCCGGACAGAAGTCGGCCACCGCGGCCGGCGGTTGGGCGGAAGCCGTCTCGGAATCGTCGTCGATCCCCACCGCGATCCTGCGGGGTGAGATCGAGTCACTCGACTCGTTGCGGGTTATGGCCGACGATGAATGCCCGGGCGGCTCGGCCTTGGCGGAACGGATCGGTCAGCGTCTCTCCACCCGCAGCAAGGGTGAGATGAAGGTCGAGCGTGATCTGGAGTCGATCCCGGTTCCGAGGCCGGGAGAGCTGCTGATCCGGCCGGTCGAAAGCTGGGAGCTGCTTGCCGGGCTCCCCGACGTTCCTGCCGGGGCGGCCGTGATCGCTGTGCCGGACCCGACTCCGGTCGCGCCGATCCCGGTCTCGGACTGAGGTGGGGCCGGCCCGCGTTACCGTGGGTCGGGACATCTCCGTACCCTAGGTCCGTGCTTTACGACAAAGCAAAAATCTATGTGGAGGGTGGGGCCGGCGGCAACGGCTGCATCTCCTTCCGGCGCGAAGCGCATGTGCCTCGCGGTGGACCCGACGGTGGTGATGGTGGTCACGGCGGCGGCGTCCTGCTCAAGTGCGACCCTTCGCGGCGCGACCTGGGAGCTCTCCGGTCCAAGCATTTCCGGGCCGAAAGGGGGCACCACGGGGAAGGCGCCAACAAGCAGGGGGCGCGAGGGGAGGATCTCGTCATCCCGGTGCCGCCGGGCACCCAAGCGAGCTCCGTTGACGGCACGCTGATCGATCTGACCGAGCCCGGACAGACCGCCGTCCTCGCCCGGGGTGGCCGGGGAGGCCACGGCAACAAGCGCTTCTCCACCTCTGTCCGGCAGGCGCCGCGATTTGCCGAGAACGGCACCTCGGGTGAATCCGGCTGGGTCGAGCTGCGACTGAAGCTGCTGGCCGACGCCGGCCTGATCGGTCTTCCCAACGCGGGCAAGAGCTCGCTGCTCTCCCGGCTGACCCGGGCTGACCCGAAGGTCGCCGATTATCCGTTCACAACCTTGGAGCCGGTGCTGGGCACGATCGAAACCCCGGACCGCCAGGTCGTCCTGGCCGACATTCCCGGTCTGATCGAAGGGGCAGCCGAAGGGGCCGGGCTCGGCCATGAGTTCCTCGCTCACGTCGAGCGTTGCGCGATGCTGGTCCACGTGGTCGAACTCGCTCCCTCCGAAGGGGAGCCGCTGGAGAACTACCGGGCGGTGCGGGCTGAACTGGCCGCGCACAGCACCGGACTCGAGGATCTGCCTGAGTTGCTGGTGCTCTCCAAGTCGGATCTTTGGACCGAGGCCGACATGGCCGAACAGGTCGAAGAGTGGGATCAGGAGCTAGGCAAGTCGGTGCTCGGTGTCATCCCCGTCTCCTCGGCGACCGGCGCGGGCCTCGAACGGCTCAAGGAAGCGATCGTCCGCTTCGTGCCGGATCACGTCGAAGCGCCGGTCGTGGCTTCTTCCGACGGGGTCGAAGTCGATTTCGAAGCCGAGCACCTCACCTACCGGCCCAAGGGCGAAGGCGGCTACTCGGTCGAGCGGGAGGACGACGGCGCCTTCCGGATCCACGGTCACGGCATCGAAGTGTTGTTCGAAAGGTTTGACACCAGCAACGAGGAAGCCCTGGCTTACCTCGAAACCCGCCTCACCGAGATCGGCGTGATGGCCGAACTCAAACGCGCCGGATTCGAGTCGGGAGATGAAATCCGGGTCGGCGATCTCGAGTTCGAACTGTATTGAGAGGTGAGGTGGGAAAAGTTGGCAATAATTGCCAGCTTTTCCGGTCTCGGCCCTGAGCTGGCGCCTTGAATAGGCTTGGTCGTCTATGACCCTGGTGGTGAAACTCGGTTCCTCGATCGTTTCTGCCGATGACGGCAGTCTTCGGGAAGAGGTGCTTGATTCCGTCTGTGCGCAGGCTGCTGCCTTGCAGCGGGCGGGGGAGCCGTTGGTCATGGTCACCTCGGGCTCGATTGCCCGGGGCATACGGCTGCTCGGACTGGAGGCGAGGCCGCGGTCGATCGATGAGCTGCAGGCCGCCTCGGCGGTCGGACAGGGCTCGCTTTTCCGAGAGTACGAGACCCGGCTCGAAGCCGGTGAGGCGGCCGCCGCCCAAGTGCTGCTGACCGCCTCCGACGTCGCCAACCGGACCACCTACGTCAACGCCCGCCAGACCCTGCGCCGGCTGCTCGACTGGGGCGTGGTGCCGGTGATCAACGAGAACGACACCACCGCCACCGACGAGATCACCTTCGGCGACAACGACTTCCTGGCCGCCCAGGTGGCGATCATGCTTGAGGCGCGGCTGTTGGTCCTGCTGACCAACACGGACGGCGTCTACACGGCCGACCCCTCGCGCGACCCGGAAGCAAGCCTGATCGAGGAGGTGAGCGACCCGGCCGAGCTGGAATCGATGGAGATCGGCGACCGGACCTCGGTCTTCGGCACCGGCGGCATGCGCAGCAAGGTCGCCGCGGCCGGCATGGCTAGCGGATCCGGCATCGAGGTGAGGATCTGCAACGGGACCGTTGACGGCACCCTGGCCAGCGCCGCGGCCGGCGACCCGACCGGCACCTGCTTCCGGGCGATGCGCAGCGACGCGCCGGCCTTCAAGCAGTGGCTCCGCTACGCCAAGCCGGTCGCCGGGCGGATCGTGGTCGACGACGGTGCCGCCCGCGTCCTGAAGAAGAGCGGATCGAGCCTGCTGCCGGTCGGGGTGACCGCAATCGAGGGTTCATTCGAGGCCGGCGACGCGGTCGAGGTGGTCGCGGGCGGCACGGTGATCGGCAAGGGCATCGCCAACTACTCGGCCGCTGAGGCCGACCGGATCAAGGGCATGAAAAGCGCCGAGGTGCTCGAACTGATGCCCCAGGCGGCGGAGGAACTGATCCACCGCGACTACTTCGTGCTGGCTTAAATGAGTAGTTCCACGATCCCGTGGAACTACTCATCTAGGCCGGCCGGCCCAGTCTGTATTTCTTCCTGATGGTCTGCTTGTTGCCGGCCTTGTCGGTGACCTTGACCGTGACCAGTACCCGCCGGGCCGCGGGGGAACGCCTCAGCAGCCGGACGTTCTTGCGGCTGAAGGTGAGGCGGGCGGTGCCGGTGTTTCCGGGCAGCACCCGGATCGACTTGCGCGAAAGGGTCACCTTGCGGCGCTTGCCGCCCACCCGGACCGGCTTTCTGGTCGTCACCGAGATCTTCGCGGCGCAGGGCCCGTTCGCCTCGTTCACCGGGCAGGTCAGCTTGAGGCCGGCAAAGCCCTTCTTCGACACCCCGAGGCGTTTGCCGAGCAAGACCAGTCTCACCTCGCGGTCCGGATGGATCACCCAGGGCTCATACCCGTGGATCCCATCGTCGGCAGCGAAGATAATCCCGTCACCACGTTCGGTGAAGGTCCCGGGGTTTGATCCGTCCGGCCCGGGCAGAATGTCCATGACCAGGTGGGCGCCGGTTTGGTCGAAGACCCACGGCTCGTACCCCTCCGCGGGGGTATGGGCCAGGAAGTAAAGCCGACCGCCGGTCGCCTTGAGTCCGTACACGCCGTCCGAATCCTTGGGGAAGTCGGGCGTCGCCGGGGTGGATGTCGTGCCGTCCGTTCGAAAGAGCTGGGAGCCGAAATCGGGTAGGTAGGCCGAAAAATAGACTGATCCGTCGAACTCGGTGAAACTGCTTGCGTAGGAAGAATCGGGACCGGGCGCAAGGTCTCCGATCTGGATCGTGGAGGTTCCATCCGTGACCCAAGGTTCGCTGCCCGAAGCCGAGCCGGTGGCCTGGAAGTAGAGCTTATTGCCGACCGAAACCAGATCCGAAGGGTACGACGAGCCCGGGCCGGGCTCGACATCCTTGACCAGTGTCGCCGCGCCGCCGCTGGTCTTGAAGAGCTCGTAGCCGGTGACTCCGTCGGAGGCGGTCATGTAGAGGTTCCCGCCCATCACGGTCAGATTGCCTGCCTGTGAGGACCCCGCACCGGGATAGATGTCGGCGACCTCGCTGGTGGTCAGCCCGTCACTCGCCCAAAGTTCCTGGCCGTGGGTGGAACTGTAGGCCGAGAAGAAGACTTTGCCCTGGTAGGACCGCAGGCTGGTGGGGCTCGAGGATCCGAACCCCGGGTAGATGTCAGCGACCATTGTCGCCACCCCGCCGTCGACCATCCAAAGCTCCCGGCCGTTGGTGGAATCGGCCGCTGAAAAGTAGATCCGGTTGCCGACCCTGACCAGTTCGAAAGGGCTGGAACCGGACGGGCCGGGCACGATGTCCTTGACCAGCTGGGTGGTGCTGCCGTTCGATCGCCAGAGTTCCCTCCCGTGGTCGGGATCACCTGCGGGGAAGTACACGAAACCGTCGAGTTCCACGCCCGGACCCGGATTCGACGACTTGAATCCCGGCGAGATATCTGAGATGAGGCTCAGCTTCGGACCATCCACCAGCCACGGCTCGATACCCGTAGGGCCTGAATTGGCGGAGGTCCAAAACCGATCTCCGATCGGTTGAAAATCACCGACGGAGGAGCCGCTCGGTCCCGGATTGAGGTCCTCGAAGAGTTCCGCTTGAGGCACTGCTGCGCCGGCTGGAACAGCCCATAAGGCCAGCAGACACGATGCCGCCAAGGTCGTGATCAGCCGTTTCACCGGGGCATCACCGCCTTGACCAGGATCTTCACCCGGGCTGAATTCCCGGCCTGGTCGCCAACTTTCGCGACCAGCCGCAGCTTGCGGGCCTTGCGCACCTTCTTCAGCAGCCGACGTTTGGCCGCGCTGATCCGAACGACCGCCGTGTCGGTACTTCCGGCCGCCGCCTGGAAGCTTCCCTTCGCGAACACGACGACTCGCCGCTTGCCCCGGAAATGGACCTTTGACTTCGTGGCGAGCGTGAACTGGCCCGAGCAGGGGCCGCTTACCTCGCTGGCCGGGCAGCGCAGCTTCAGGTCGGCGCGACCGCTGGGTCGGAACCGAAGCCGGGCCGGTCCCTCGATCGTCACCGTCACGTCGGGCGGGATCAGCTTCCAGAACTCGCGTCCGTGGGTGCCGTCGTCGGCGGTGAACCAGGTTTCTCCTCGATACGGGAAGAAGTTCCGCGGGGAGGATCCGTCGGTGCCCGGCAAGATGTCCCCGACCAAGGACGCGCCGGTCCCGTCGGTGACCCATAGCTCGGAACCGTGCGCATCGTCCCGGGCGCGAAAATACGAGGCCCCGTCGAGAAAATAGAAGTACCTGGGGCTGGAATCATCTTCGCCGGTCCGGATGTCGGCGACCAGATTTGCGCTGCTGCCGTTTGCGATCCAGGGCTCCTCCCCGTGGGTGGAGTCTTCGGCATTGAAGATGATGCGCCCGTCGCCGAAAGGTGCCGGGTACTCGAGGTCGGAACCCTCTGGGCCGGTGGCGATGTTCGAAACCATCGCGGTGGACACACCATCCGTCGACCAGGGCTCGTCGCCGTGGACGCCGTCGTTGGCCGAGAAGAAGAGACGGTTGCCGGAGGCGATGAGTTCGTCTGGATCGCTGTACCCGGCACCCGGATAGATGTCGGCCCAGAGCGCCGTCGTGGTTCCGTCGGTTCGCCACAACTCCCGGCTCGTTCCGGACTTGTAAGCGCTGAAGTAGAGGTGCTCGCCCATCACCGCCAGGTCGTCCGGTGAACTCGACGAACCTCCCGGCTCGACGTCGTAGGCCAGGCTGATCGTGTTGCCGTCCGTCCGGAAAAGCTCATCGCCGGTCGCAGCCGTTTCGGCGGAGAAGTAGAGCTGCCCGTCGAAGGGCGTCAGATTTTCCGGATCGGAGTCGCCGGAGCCCGGCACCAGGTCCTGGACGATGGTGGTCGTGTTGCCGTCCGTCTTCCAGAGCTCCTCGCCAGTGGCGGGGAGGTCTGCGGTGAAGTACAAGGTGTTGCCGACCACGGTCAGATCGTCGATGTAACTCTCGTCGGGGCCAGGGTTCAGGTCGGCGAAGAGGGTCGTGTTCGTTCCGTCGGTCCGCCACATTTCGTACCCGGTGTCCTCGCCGTATCCGAGGAAGTAGAGGAAGCCGCCGAAACGGACGAACTGGCTGGGATCGCCATGGCCCGGGCCCGGCACCAGATCCTTCACCAAGCGGGCCGACTTCGCGTCCGTGGTGCCGTACAGCTCGTCGCCGAGTTCAGCTTGGGCGGCAAAAAGCAAGTTGCCGTCCAGTTCCGCCGGATCGGATGGATACGAGCCGCTGGGACCGGGGACGACATCGAGCGCCAAGCGTGGAATCTGCACCGCCTGCGCCGGTAATGCGAAGACCAGCGCCACAGCGAGCACCGCGGCGGAAATCGCGACGTATCGGAGCTTCGCTATCGGTCCGGCTTTGTGCATGCTTCCCCAGTAGCAGCAGTGTCCCCCCGAAGTTAACGCCCAGGAGGCCGCCGGTCAAGCAGTTCTCTCCGAGCCGGTACGCTTCATTTATGGAAGCGACCGCCACCGACATAGCCGCCGACACGATCACCGCGAAGTCCGCAGCCCGCGCGATGGCCGCGGCGCCGAGCGAGGTCAAGAACCGCGCTCTAGAGGCGATCGCCCGCGGACTCGGGGAGTCGGCAGAAGCGATTCTCGAGGCCAATGTGGCTGATCTGGCCGATGAACGGGCCCAAAGTCTCTCGAAGGCGCTGACCGACCGGCTCACGCTGACGCCGGAACGGGTCGAAGCGATGGCCGCGGGGGTCCGTGAGGTCGCTTCGCTCGACGACCCGGTCGGTGAGGTGCTCGAAACCAGCACCCTCGAGAACGGTCTCGAGCTGAACAAGATCCGGGTGCCGCTGGGAGTGGTCGCCGTGGTTTACGAGGCCCGTCCCAACGTGACCATCGATTGCGCCGCGCTGACCATCAAGTCCGGCAACTCGATCCTGCTCAAGGGCTCGAGTTACGCCGAACGCACCAACACCGCCTTGGCCGAGGTCGTGCGGGCCGGACTGGCCGATGCCGGGCTGCCGGAGAATGGGGTGGTGATGTCGGTCGGCGGCGGTCGCGAATCGATCGCTGATCTGGCCACCCAGGATGGGGTCGTCGACCTGCTGATCCCGCGTGGCGGCGAAGGTCTGAAGAAGACCCTCGAAGAGGTCGCGACCGTGCCGGTGATCTTCGCCGCGGCCGGGATTTGCCATGTTTACGTCCACTCCGACGCCAACCTGGAGATGGCCCGCGCCGTCGCCTACAACGCGAAGATCCAGCGTCCGGGTGTCTGCAATGCGGCCGAAACGCTGTTGGTGGATTCCGAGGTCGCCGCGGCCTTCCTGCCGCCGGCCTTGGCCGAGCTGGCCGAAGCCGGGGTGGAGCTGGTCGGCGACGAGGCGACCCGCGACAACGCCGGTGACACCAAGGTCGGTGCGGCCACGGCAGAGGACTGGGACACCGAGTACCTCGACCTGAAGCTGGCGGTCCGTGTGGTCGATGACCTCGATGAGGCGATCGAGCACATCAACCGCCACGGCAGTGGCCATTCCGACGCGATCATCACCGACAACACCCAGGCGGCCGACCTCTTCGCGCAGGGCGTCGATTCGGCCGCGGTCTACGTCAACGCCTCAACTCGTTTCACCGACGGGTTCGAGTACGGCATGGGGGCCGAGATCGGTGTTTCGACCCAGAAGCTTCACGCCCGTGGCCCGGTTGGTCTGCGCGAGTTGACCACGATCAAGTACGTGGTCCGCGGCGAAGGTCAGGTTCGCGGCTGACGTGACCGCGGGTTCCAGGATCGGGGTTTTCGGATCCTCCTTCAACCCTCCGACCCTGGGCCATGAGGTGCTGCTGGCCGAGGCCGGATGGCGTCTGAATCTGGAGCGGACCATCATCGTGCCGACCGGCGAGGCCTGGCACAAGGCCACTGTGGGCTCCCCGGCCGGGTCCGTGCGGATGGCCCTGGCCGAGGCCGCTTTCGGCCCGGTGAAAGGCCTCGAGGTATCGGCCAGCGAGGTAGAGCGGGAGGGTCCGTCCTACACATGTGACACCCTTGAGGAGATCCAATCTCTGAATCCGGACAGTCAGATCTTCTTCCTCGCCGGCTCGGATGTCGCCCTCGGGGTGGGAGGATGGCACCGTCCAGAGCGGGTTCTGGAACTGGCCAAGTTTGCGGTGGCCCCCCGCTCCGATGTCGCACGCCAGGCGGTCACGGACGTTTTCGAAAGCCTCGGCGCATCCAATCGGCTGGAGTTCTTCGAGATGCCCCGGATCGGGATTTCTTCGACCCTGGTCAGGGAGCGGATCGCTTCGAATCGTCCCTGGAAACACCTGGTACCGCATGAGGTGGCGGAAATGATCGACAATGAGGACCTGTATGGCAGCTAGCAGTGAAGATCTGAGCCGGGATATCGCCCGGCTGGTGGATGAAAAGCTCGGCGAGGATCTCGTCTGTCTCGACATGCGCGAGCTCGTCACCTACACGGACTATCTCATGATCTGCACGGCCCGCAACGAGCGGCAGGCCGAGGCGATCGCTGACGAAGTCCACCTGCGTCTCAAGCATGACCGCTCGCTCCTGCCCGTCAACCCGGACCGTTCCGGTGATGTCGGCTGGACCGTGCTCGACTACCTCGACTGCGTCCTCCATATCTTCACCGAAGAGGCCCGCAGCCGCTACGACCTCGAAGACCTCTGGCACGAAGCGCCCCGCATCGAGTTGGGTCTCGACCACACCGGCGACAAGTCCGCCTCGGCTGCCTGATCCCGGTAAGATTCTTCGTCCCCTTGGGGCTGTAGCTCAGCTGGAAGAGCGCCGCCATGGCATGGCGGAGGTCAGGGGTTCGATCCCCCTCAGCTCCACTCCTCGATGCGTAACAAGAAACCGTTCGATTCGAACGGAAAGTTGTTACGCACGCTGCCTGCTCCCCGAAGGGAGAGGGCCGGTCTCAGGGTCGGCGCCCGTTCGAAAACCTCCTGGCCCCGGAGCCGGGGGTCCTGCTACGAGGTGGGTGGGGGCAGGAAGTTGGCGTGCGAGATCAGGCGCCAGACTTCGCCGGTCTTCTTGAAGGTCGACAGGCGGGGAATCCAGACCCCCGGCACCTTGTTGCCGTTGACGATCTGGTCCGTTTTCGCCTCGAAGCGGAAGACCCTCACGTCACCATGGTGGGTGGCGACGATGTTCTTGACCTTGAAGGCAGCGACCTCGGAAGGATTTTTCAGGTACTGGGACTTGTTCAGATAGCTGCCGTCACCCCGCTGGAGAAGGAAGGCGGGATCGAGGAATCGCCTGAGGCCCGCGGTGTCTTCTTTTTTCAGCAGCCGCAGGTACTCGGTCGCCATCCGATGCTTGGACGGCCAGCCTCGGAGCACACCCGACTTTGCCTTGGCGGCAGGCGCCTGGTTGACGAACTGGGATGGACCGGCGATCAGGCCCAGGGTCAGCAAACCGGTGGTCAATGCGAGTACGAGTCGGCGCGTGAAACGCGGGGTCAAGGCTTCCATGGGTCTCCCGGTGGTCGGTAGGTGAATTCGGTGAGGCGAGACTACTCGGCAGCCCGGAAGCAGACAAGCAAGGTGGGGATACACTCGGCGCATGAGCGATCTTCGGATGCCCGCTGAATGGACGCCCCACGAGTTGACCCTGGTCGCCTGGCCTCAGCGCGAGGAGGCCTGGCGGGGGACGACGATCGACGAGGCACGAGACACCCATGCTGAGGTCGTTGCGGCGATCAGCGAGTTCGAACCCGTGCTGCTCGTGGTCGCGCCGGACCAGACTGCCGACGCCCGGAATCGGGTGCCGGCCGACAACGTCGAGATCTTCGAGGCACCGATCGACGATTCCTGGCTGCGTGATTCCGGCCCGATCTTCGTGACGGGTGAGGGCAAACGGGCCGGGGTGGACTTCGTCTTCAATTCGTGGGGCGAGGCGTTCACGCCGTATGACGCGGATGCGGCGATCTCCCGTCGCATCCTCGAACACCTCGGCATCGAGCGGATCGCCTCCGACCTGGTGCTGGAGGGCGGATCGATCGCGGTCAACGGCGAAGGCGTGCTGGCCACTACCGAGCAGTGCTTGCTCGATCCGACGCGGAACCCGAACCTGGACCGCGAGTCGATCGCCGCCGAACTGTCCGAGAAACTCGGCATCGACCAGTTCATCTGGCTCCGTCAGGGCCTGGTCGAAGACGGCGATACCGACGGCCACGTCGACAACATCTGCGCCTTCTTCGATCCCGGCAAGGCTCTGCTCCAGACCGCCCCGGAGGGAGACCCGAACTTCGAGAACGCCCAGGCAAACTTGCGGATCCTGCGTGAAGCCGGGGTCGAAGTGGTCGAGCTGGATTTGCTGCCGCGAATCGATCGCGATGGCGAATCGATCGTGGTCCCGTACACCAATTTCTACGTCGCCAACGGCGCCCTGATCGTTCCGGTCAGCGGAATCGACCCGGACATGGATGCCCAGGCACTCGAAATGCTTGCGCGCCTGTACCCCGGCCGGGAAGCGATCGGGATCGACGGACGGACCCTCGCCTTGGGCGGGGGAGGCATCCACTGCATCACGCAGCAGGTGCCGGCGATCTGAACCACAAAATCCGCGGAAACCCCCGCTGAGGGAGGTTTCTGCAACTTGTGTGGGTTTTCAGCCTTCGGCGCGTTCCTTGAGCCCCTCGGCGGCGTCCTTGGTCAGCCATTCCTTCAGCTTGTCCTGGACCGGGCCCTTGACCAGCAGCCCCAGCATGCGGCCGGTGTCA
>Ga0182738_1001990_pt1 | contig 24762 bp, 13 predicted proteins | sample eDN5th30CBELigMG_FD_128876 | JGI IMG/M metagenome (GOLD analysis project Ga0182738, IMG submission 128876) | Enriched Miracle-Growth compost microbial communities from Emeryville, California, USA - eDNA 5th pass 30_C BE-Lig MG (version 2)... ...
AAATTGATAGGGAACCTCGCCTTAAAACTTTGAGGCCAGCGATATCTCCTGAGTTTAAGGGTAATATTTTAAACTCCAAAAACCTCATGAAATATTATTATTTTTAAATTCGTCCTTCACCCTTCTCAAAAAGAAGAAATGCCAACAAAAATAAATCTAATTTTATCTCTCAGAACTCAAATCAGTATTTGATTCGCGTTATTCTCAAGATCCCTAATTATCTGTCCCATTAAAAATCCTCTCCTTAATTACAAAATCTCTCCTCTTTATTAATATCAATATATCTTTAAAACCTCTACACAAAAAAATTCCCCATCTCCAATGATCACTACTGACACCGACAGAGAAAAGGTTGAACTTTATCTTAGCTGCAAGAAACTCAAGAATCTTGATGGATTCAGTAAAAGTGACCCTCAAGTCAAACTTTATCATAAAGTCAATGATCAATGGCAACTCTTAAACCAAACTGAGGTCGTTAAGGATAACCTTAATCCTCTCTTCAAAACCACCTTTCTCCTTGATTTTATCTTTGAAACCCAACAACCTCTTAAATTCGAGGTCCTTGATATTGACACCCCAACCACATCACAAACTCTAGGTATTGTTGAAACGACCCTTGGAGCCATTATGGGCGCTAGAAAACAAACCTTGACTCAAGATCTTCATTACAAAGAAAAATTCTCTGGTACTCTTGTTGTGAAAGGAGAAAAGGCCGATGAGAATTGTAATAAGGTGAAAATGCAATGGACAGGAGTCAAGTTGATGAACACTGATGGCTGGTTTGGCAAAAGTGATCCTTTTTTGAGATTCTTCAAGATTAGATCTTCGGGAGAATTGCTTCAAGTCCATGAGACTGAAACTGTTCAGGACAATCTTAATCCTGTGTGGAAACCTTTCAAGATTTCAGATATTAAACTTGGATCTAGTCATTCCAAGACATTCAAAATTGAATGTTGGGATCGTGAAAAGGATGGAAATCATCAGTTTATTGGAGAATGTGAAGCAACTCTTGATATGTTAAAGGACGGAGCAACAGAATTTGAGCTTGAAAATTCAAAGAAAAAGTCCAGTGTTGGCAAACTTCACCTTTCAGAATTCTCTATTGAATACAAGAAATACACTTTTATCGACTATCTTAAAGAAGGAACACAACTTAATGTTGCCGTAGCTATCGATTTTACTTATTCAAATGGTGAGCCTAAGCATCCCAACTCTTTGCATAGACTTACAGGAACCCCTCCCAATGAATATCACCAAGCTATTTCTTCAATCTGCCCGATTATTTTAAACTATGATTCTGACGGAACTGTTCCTGTTTATGGCTTTGGCGGAGTGCCTCCTTTTTCAAAAGAAGTTTTGCATTGTTTCAGCCTGACTGGAGACCCCAATAAGCCTGAAGTAAATGGCCTTGCAGGAGTTTTGGATGCTTATAGAAAAAGTATAACAAATGTGGCATTTTCAGGGCCAACTTATTTTAACCCAATCCTTCAAGAAACAAGCAAGCTTTGTAGAAATATCAAAGAGAGGAGGTTGGATCAATATGTTGTGTTGTTAATTTTGACTGATGGTGTGATTAATGATATGAAAGAAACAGCAGAAGCACTTGTAAAGGCATATGATCTTCCTTTATCAGTGATTATTGTGGGAGTTGGACAAAAGAATTTTGCTGAAATGAATAAGCTTGACGGAGATACTAACGCTTCTGCGGCTGCGACTAATCAAACAAAGAGAGATATTGTCCAATTTGTACCTTTTCGAGACTGTAAAAATGATCCAAAGAAATTGGCTGAGATGGTTCTGGCTGAAATTCCCAGACAGTTGGTTCAGTATATGGAACAATATAAGCCAAAAGGACAAAATGCTGAGGCTCTTGCTGCTATGTTTGGTGCTGTTAAAGTCAACATCAAATGAATATTCACTGCTATTTAGCTTCAAAACTTTATCTAAATAATTCATAATATAATTAAAGGATATTCATAGTTATCGAAACAGAGGAAGAGAGAAATGTTGTTCTTCAAAATTCAAATATGAAAAATGCTTTTCTTCAATGTTTCTTTGTGAAAAAATCTAACGAATATGGTTGAGTACAAAATTAGAAGGGGAAATCCATTCTGTTACATAGATGAAAACTTGATTGAGTTGATTGACATTTCGACTTTATTTTTCGCTTTTCAAATTTGGAATTTTGATTCTAGATTTGATTAATCAACATTTCTAGATCTTTAATCAATTCAACCAAAAATCCTTCTAGAAATTTTCTTCTCACAAAAACTCAGTCAAGTTCCTAACAGTCAAAATCTTTCCACTTAATTTTTCAAGATTGATGTAATCTTCTCTTCTTTTTGAAAAATTTGGCTATTCAAGGCAACTTCTATTCAGTTAATACCTCCCAAGGATGGCAAATGGATTCTGATTTCCTGAAGCTCGAATTTTCAAGACAAAAATTTGACTTGTTTATCAAAGAACATTCCATCCTCCATTGTCTTGAATAATTAATTAATTAACTAGTATTTTAACTGAAAAATGCAAATTCCCCTTTAAACATCTTTCAAGGCAAGAGAAGAATCCCTTCATTTGGTGAGGACTTTGCCCATGGATATTTTCTAAGCTTCTTTCGAGTAGAAGCAATTTCTTTTCCCAATTTTCTTGAATAAATGATTTTTTTCTTTTGAAAAAGCCAAGATATTTTTCTAACTAAATAAAAGTGAGAGAAGAATTTTGTTGAAGACTGTTATACAGGGCGAGTATTAGTGAGTTCATAAACAATATAAATATCGAATTACAATTCTGTCAGTTGGAGAAAAAAATGTCCAGACAATAACACAATAGGTTTATAGACATACATACTTCTTTGAAATTGATCAAAAAGCACACCATCAGAACATTTCTTTGAAAGGATTCGATTTTCTTTTAATTATTTTTCTTGTTTTGACAATTTTCAATTCAAGGCAAGATAGAGAGAAAGACAATGAAGAAGAATGAATTAATTCCAACTCACATGGGTTTTCGATTTCCCTAAACTTAGAAGAAATCTTTTCTGCAAATGGGGCATCTTCTTTGTCTTCTCGCCCATTTATCGATACACTTTCTGTGGAATCCATGAGAACAAGTCAATGTTGACATATCAAATCTTGTTTCAATTTCTTCCAAACAGATTGAACACTCTGATACAGGCTTCTTTGATCTCTTTTGACCGCATTTTACCCTACTACAATCATAGTCTTCAATTTTCTCAATTTCATTATTTGTCTTGATTTTTCTTAAACTTTCCAAATTACCTCGTCCCCTTCCTGATCGAGGCTCAACGGAACGTCTTCTATATTGATGTAATTCCTCACAAGCATCAACGTGAGAATGATACAACACAGAACTGAGAGTACGATCGCAGTATCTGCAATTGATTTTGATGTTTTCGGGGTTCTTAGGACACACCCGGAGGTGTTGTGAGTGGAATTTAACATAGCAAGGCTCATTGCAGAATTCACAAGCAATTTTTTCGAGTTCTGGTTGACAGGAAGTTGATCCTGTGCAGTTTGACTGAGATTCTAAAAGAATTCTCATATTGTTGGGGTTTGATGCACAAAAGCGTTGATGCTGAGCGTGAAACTGGGGAAATTGGTACTCCTGACAGAATTCACACATGATTTTGTTGCCTCTTGTTGTTGTTGTGGTTGTGGTGTCACGGCTCTGATGTTCATCGGAAGGGGTGAGAACTTCAGAGTCTTCAGAACAAGAGGAGAAAAATGAGAGATCATCAGTTTCAGGATGTTGACTGTCAACAGGCTGAAGGATTGTCTGAATGTTTCCCATTACTTTTGATGTAAATAAGGGTTGAGGGAAATACAAGTTTTTTAAAGTAGAAAACTCTGAAATAGATTATTAACAAAGTTTGTCCCTATTTAATTAATCGAGACTGACATTGCAGTGAAAGCTAATTCTATTTCTGGAATAACTCTAAAGTATTTTTCTGTTAAAATTTTAAATCTAGTCAGAAACAATGAATCTTCTTTTTCCCCCGTTTGCCCTGAAAATTGTTCTCTTTGTAAATGAGAACAAAAAGCCTTCAAAACAATTTTCATTGAGAATCCTCCTTTTCCATAGACTTTGTCAACGCATTGAAGGTCTTTTTTCAGAGGAAAGTGTTGAGATTAGGAGTGAAAAAGCCCAGTTTCAATCCTAATTTATTCTAGAAAATCCTTCACTTGACAAACCAGTTGATACACAGAAATTTCTCAATCTTACTGATTTCACTGATTTCTTAAAGAAATCAAACCTTCTTCACTAGCTTATCATTCGATCCAACGGCCCAATTGTTTCTATTTTCCATGTCTCAAAACGTGACACCTGTTTAATAAACCTTATTCTCTCTTATATTTTGGGTGTATAGGTGTGAACAAAGGTTTTTAGAAGGCTTTAGAGGGTTGACTGTCTGTCTGGAGAGGAGGAAAAAGTGACTGTTAATTGGTTTTTTTTATTGGTATTTAATTTTTTAAAAAGACTTGAGGATTTTTCATCTTTATCAAAAAGATGTATATGAATTTTTCACCTTTGAAAACTGACAAAGTCTTTTTGAAATGACGTGTCTCTATACTTGAAAACCCACTTCTGGCTGAAACTAAATAAAAAATTATTTCTTGTAAAAAAGAAAATCCTCTCTATTTATTTTTGCACAGAGGGCAAAAGTTCAATAAAACATAGTCAGAATGATGTGGAAAGCTATGGGAAAGCCTCAAGACAAAGACGGTGTTGATCCTCAAAGGAAGATGTGGCGATTCTATTAAAAATTTTCGCCAACCAATCTCCTGAATTTGAGGTTGAATACTGAAATTTAGATTTACAAAAATCGAAACAAAAACAGTTATTTTTGGTCAAGACTTTGTTATTCAAATTCACTTTTCCGCTTTCCGAAATGCTTCATTACAGTTATGATTGTCATCATGGCGTGAAAAAAGTTGGCCTCTCATTTTAACTTTAAAAATTTCACTCGAATTAAGTCTTTTCCCCAAGTATAAAAATCTCTAAAAAAACAAGAAAATTTCAATGAGAAAAAAAAATAAAAGAGATTCAAACTTTAGGAGCCATCTCAAAAATGCTCAAGTTCTCGAGAGAACAATATTTCGGAAATGGTTTTTCTCTACTATTTGTTTTAAAAAAGAGTTTAAATCGTATGAGCATATCCAACGGTATGATCCAAAATTAAGTAAAATTGAAAAGATTAAAAGTTAAAAACATAGTAAAAAGAAAAAAATTAATCCTGAAAAGGTCTTCCTTCATTTCAATCTAACTTCATTAAAAGTCCTCTTCTTCGAGTTTTCTCTTGTTTGAACTTCTGAGTATCTCAATAAAATCCCCGCCCTTGAGAGTTGACAAAAAGCTATCCAAAGAAGAGTAACTGGAAGAATTAAAATTATTATTCTGACTCTCAATCGTATTTTTAATTCTTCACTGTCTCCAGCTCACTGTTCAATTAAAACACTGTTTTCTTTTAGATTGAAATCTCCACTGGATCCTTCTTCAATACCTTGGATCCTTTCAAACTAATTCGTTGAAAAAGAATGCTTCGGACTATGTTACATTCTCCTAAAACAAACATTCATTCTGCTTCAAAAAGCTCTCATTTTGTCACTTTGAGGCTCCTTCTATTTCTTAGTTTCAATTAATTTCAGAAATCAAAATTTTCTCATACACACTCATGTATTTCAGAAGAGCCCAAAGCGTTTAATGTTTCTCGAAGAAATTTGGAATAGGGTGTAGAGAGAGTTTTGAGAGCATTTAAAAAAAATTCTGCCCTATTTCTTGCCTGAAAAATTTTCAAGCAGATCTGGTGTTTTTCTTGGAAAAGATTTTTGAAGTCAAAATTACATTTTGCTCATCATGAGTAAAATAAAATTTATTTGGCCAAACTTTCAAACAAAAATAAACCATTAAGATATCTTCAGAATGGATGCCAGAAATTTATTCTAACTCTTTCATGAAATTGAAAAAAATTCATTTATTTTCTGACTTAGTCCTCTTCAAAAACCAAAAACTTAAAATAAGCATCAAGGGGATGATGAAAAGAAAAATCGATGAAGCTAACAATAACATGCTGTCATTCACAAATTGATGCTCAATAAAATTTAATTAATTTTGATCAATCAAGATGAAAAAACAAAATAATAATTCCATCCATAATTCGAACGAAATTTTTAAAACATTTTTTTCCCTTCATCAACCCCATTTCTTCTTTCAATTAGGAGCATTTTGTAGCCTACCTCCCCTCAATAACCTACCAGGAACTTACTTTTTTGACAAGTAAAGACATCATCATCAATAATGATTTATTGCTTGAAAAGCAAAAGTTCTTCTATAAACATATAAATACTGTAGTTAATACTATAAATATCAATTAAAAACAAAGAGTTTGTCAACATCAAATATAAAAACAAAGATTTTTCTTAACAAGCTACATGAATTAAAAAGACTGCAGATATATACTGTGAATGCATTTCTTCTCTGGAGCGGCAAAAAAAAGCCTGTCTTCTTTGATTGCTTCGACACCTGTTTATCATTTAAATTGCGCCATTTGAGCCCAAATCTACAATATTGGATGCTATTTGGACGACTTCCTGTTTCTCCATTTCTGATTCTTTATCTAAAAGTTTCAAGATCATTCCATCATCTTGAAGTGAATCATTTTGTCCACAGTCTTCTTGTATATCAAATTCTATAGAAAGATTTGTTGATAAATCATGGTCATCGCTTGATTGGTTACATCTTTCTTTGTTGACTTCAACCAAATCAACATGAGAATTCGACATAGAAATCGTGTCAACATTATGATCAGCCAAAATATTTTCATGATCTTCGTGGTCTTCTTCTTGGATGATCAAGCTAGGATCTTCAAGGTAATAACAATCTCTTGAGAAAGTCTGGTCTTCATTGAATGAAGAAGCGATAGGACTGAGCTCCTTGAATAAATTTTCATAGTCTTCTTCGATATTATCTTCATAAAAGACCAGATCTTCTCCGACAATCTCAGAGACGGTCAAGTCGCCTTCAATCGTTTCATTCAAGATTTGATTTGGTTGTTCAATGCTTGGAATACGAATAAGTTGATCAGTTCTTGCGAATTCTTGAAAGTCATTCGTCGCTTGAGTCATCTTTTGAAGAAAAGCTTGACATCCAGTTCTAGGAAGAACGTTTCTGCGGTCGCATTGAGGAGAAATTTGGCTGCTAGAAGAAGCTTCGACTTTGAGGTTATCGAGTTTTTCAAGGAGACTTCTAAGATTGTTTGTGATGTTATCAACTTCAGAAATGGCTGGATCTGGTTGAAAAGTGTAGCTGATGGGGCCAGAAGGGCTGAGGGAAGTTTCGTGGTTAGTCATTTAAGGGATTGGTAGTGAAAGTATAAAAGGTAATATTTGAATTATAAAGAATTAGACTTGTTGAAGGACTTAAATAGTTATCCATGATTTCTATTTAAATCTGAGAGATTTTGGTTTTCGGATTTCACAAGGATTCAAAATTCGACCAAATTTCCCCTTGATTTAAAATTTTAATGAAACAGTTTCTAACGGAGAGAAATTTTTTTCATTTGATTTTTCTTGGCGAATCAAAAAAACTTTTTATTTCTGGTCTTACTTTTGTTGCTTTCAGTAATTTCGCATACAGTAAATCCCACTACTAATTTTATTTCTCATTCAATCGCAAAGGAGATCTCGTGCTCAAGTGGGGAGAAACTCAATAGGGCAAAGTCAAACTGCTTGAGGTTGACTTGTCAGAATCTAATTCAGGACGAACCAAGTCTTTCAAAGGGTTTTTTTGAGGTTGAATTGAGCTGAATTTGAATTATATTCCTGTGTGTTTCTTCTAATTTTGGATTAGTCCTTCCTATCAATATCGCATTATCCTTCCCTTTACTGAGAACCAGACACAGAAATTGCATCTATCAGAAATTTTATCAAAATATGACTATTCTTGGGGTATCTTTACTGGAAAAGAAGGAGAAATTAATTTTGGCTTGTTTTACAATAGAGAAGTCTTTCTCAAGGGAGCATTTAGGAATTGATTAGAGAGAGCTGACAAAAACTAATAAAACAATTTGTAGGTCGAAAGGTTCGAAATTATTTTTTCTCTGTTAATGTGAAAGAAAAAACATCCGCTCGATTTTTTCAACCTTTGGTCGAAGTACAGTGTAAAATTATTTAAATTAATTCAGAAGACTTAACGAATCATAAAATTAAAGGTTCCCAGTGGGTTATTAAGAACTGACCCCTCATATAGTAATTATCCTTTTTATTAATTTTTCACTATTACATTTCTTGGCTCCTCTTTCTCAATAGAGATATTATATTGCTCTGTTTGGGCTCAGTGAAAAAAAAATTGAGTCACAGTTCTTTGAATGAAGAAAAAGTTTTCAAGTTTGGAACATTGACGCGATGCTCTTGGTGAGAGTCAACAAGGGGCGATGCATTTTATGAATAGGGTAAAAATCAATGCTTAGAAAGGCGAATTTTTTAACAAAAAATAATTTTAGCCCTTTATAAATTTAAGACTAATCTTTCTTCAAAATTCAAAAATTTTCATAATTCATATTTTTTGAACCTCAATTCTTTGAAAAGAAAAGAAAATTCATATGATTAAATTACTGGATGGTATAATAGTAGTAGATAAAAAGAAAATACTGTTTCTATGTAAGTTAGCATATCAACATCAAAGTGAATAATAATGATTGACATCATTGTTTACATCATAAATTTAAATCAGAAAATACAATCTCACCTAATCTTTTATTTACAAATAAATCAGTTTAAAATGAACAAGAAATTCCTTAGAAGGATACTTCATATTGTTGTTGCCTGTTATAAACTCGCTCGGCAGTATCAACAACTTTGACCATATCAAGTCTTGGAAGATTCTTAACCTTCAACACGCTTTTGATCTCTCTTCTACAAATATGACACTTATTACTTATTTGCCAACCCAACATAGCGCAATCATAACACATTCCTCCATGTCCACAGTCCATGACAACAGCATCCGCTTCTTGATTCTCACAGACAAAACAAGATTCTTTTTCCCCAGAATCCAAATTATCCAAACTTCCCATTGATTTTCTCACCTCTTGAATGATATCCTGATCATCAAATGAATAGTTCAAATCATCACGATCTGAAAGCGTGGGAGAGAGCTCTTCTTTTTTCTCTACAGTTTCTTTAAAACCTTTCAAGTTTGGGAGATGACTCTCAAATCCCAAGCTTATTGATCTTTTTGCGCACATTTTGTGGCCACTTGAGACTGGTTCTGAAGGCAAAGGAGCAACAACATATTTTTTCGTTTGGGAATATTTGGAAAGCTTAGCTCGACTAATTTCTTTGTTCCATTTGTCAAGAGTTGCTTTTTCTGATATAAACATACTCCTTTGTAATGTTGAGAAATATGTCGAAGTAACCTTTGCCAAATATTGATGTTTTGTCACTGGAGTATAGCTCGTATTCACACGAACTTCTTGACCTTGAGCTGTTGAAACGAGCTCTCCCATTTCATCAAGAATGCTCAGGGTCTCATGCTTCAAAAATAGCAACAATCTTCCTCTGAAGATCACAGTAAATAGGACCAAAAACACTGAGACAAATGTTCCAACATAGAACAAATTCACGAGAAAAGGAAGATCAGTCCCTGTGCTCAGCTTATGTTCAAGGCAGATGGTCACAGCGCCCCAAAGCACATTAGAAAGAGCCATAAGGAGATAAAGAGCAGTGCCCACAATAGCAGGAACGCCATTAGCTTCATAGCAGGAATTTCCCAAGAAGGTTGACACAAAGATAATCAGCAAGACAACCAAGAACATCAGGGAAATAAAAGCAACAGAAATGATCACGAATAAAGCGAAACCCCAAGGAATAAGAGTTGATCCATCGATTTTCAGAGCAATAAAGAATAATTGAGTCCAAAGAGTATATTTAAAAAGAGTCTCAAACGTTTTTTCCCCAAAAGTGGCACTTTCTGGCCCAAGAAAAGACTCCATGATAATAGTGATCCAGCCGATCAGAGTAATGGGGAAAAGGCTGAGCGTGTATCCAGAATTGAGCATTCCCAAAGAAAAGATGTAGACAGCAAAGCATGTCCAGTGAAGAACTCGGAACATTTGAGCTTTTCCTTCACTGTCACTCAAGCTCATCTTTCCTTTAAGATAGAGAAGAGTGAAAATATTCATGACGCAAAGGAGGGAGATGATATAGAAAACTGTATTTGCTGGCAGTACATTGCTTTCATACAAAGTTCCCAGGATAAATCCCACGTAGTTGGCAAACACAAACGACAAAATGTTCTCCATTTTGCCTCGAGCCAATCTTTCTATCGTCTCACCCACATCAGCATTTTCCCTTCCAGTTTCAATGGGCATCATTATTACAGCATCATCTCTTGGCTCAAAAATATCAGGAAATCCACCCTGAGGCTCTTGAGGCTGATTATTCTGGTAGTTACTGTTAGCTTCAAGATCATGTTCAAGGGAAGTGTCATGAAGATTAAGTGCTGCAGGGTCTTCTGATGATTCAAAATTTGTCACAGAATTACTCGAAAGAAGATTATTCTCGGAATGGTTATTCAATTCAAAAGTGCTGTCAGAGCTCTGGTGAGGTCGTCTTGGAGGTACATTCCGGCCTTGCCTTCCATCATTGTTAGAGTTAGTGTTCATTGTTTCGTTAAAATTATCTTTTTAAAAAAGATTATCCCAATGTTTTAATTTAAGCTCTCAACTTTTTTAGGGCACTCGCCCGCGAGTTTTATTTAATAATTTGAACTTTCTGGATCTTATGGATAACTCCTTTGATCTTTGCTTAATAGGGCGATTGATTGAAGATCTTAAACGCTTTTGCTTCCTCCTTCCGTTAATTCTGTTAATTCTTTCGTTGGATATTTCAAAGCAATAAAACGAGATAAATTAGAACTTTAAAAATGGTGAAAATGGGGATGAGAAAGAGATTTTTATAAATTTGGACTTTGGATTAAGAACAAAAAAAAGAAGAATGGTTTTGTCTGGTTTGAAATTAAATTCTTGCCAAAAGTCTAACAGTCAATTCAGTAATTGAAGGAATTATTGGACTTTGCATATAATTTAAAAAATGGTTTAATTTTTTAATTTTAGACTCTCACGCGGGCAAGTTGATTTCCTCTTCCTCCTTCAGTTATTTCTCAGAGACTCATATGATTTCTCACTTACTTGTTCTGAAACCATTTCCAAGAGCACTGAGGTCTCAGTAATTGTTCTAGAAATTCAGAGAGGATCTTCTTTATTGGAAGAAAAATATCCATTAAGAAACTCAAATAAAATCGAGATCATTCTGATGAACCCTCATTCAATTTATATTCGATATTCGAAAACCTCTGCGCTGAAACATCGTTCCTTTTATTTAAAATAGTTGGTTTCAAGCTCCAATTTGAATTCTTACTCAATAAAAATTCTCAATGAGTTATTTTTTCGAAGAGAAGAATTTTTCATTCTGACTCCAACCATTTTAGATTCATTGAAAATTTTCATCTTGGGATTGAGTCTTCCAGTGTCAAAGGATAGTTTGCATCTCAAGACTAAAGTAAATCTCTTTTTCTATAATATTATCAGGATTTCAAACAAAATTTTCTCAAGAGCCGCCAAAAATATTAATGGAAATAAAAATCAAGTTTGAAAGAACGGCATAAGTTCGAGGAAAAATTCAGTTATCAAAAGAGGGTAAAAAATATTTTTTACATTCCTCCAAACTAAAGTGACAATTTTCTTTTCGAAATCATCATCAAGTTTTATTTAAAATCAACAATCAATACACAATGAATGATAATCACTCCTTCATTATTTCATATATAACTTCTTAAAATAAAGTTATTAACACAAGACAAATGACAAGTCATCATCATCATTTACATTATTTTACAAACAAACCAACAACTTTACTCTCACAAACCACTCCCTCCCCTCTTCACTGCAATATCCTATTACAGATAGGACATTTAAGATGTTCAATGACATTGACAGCCTGAACCCATTCTGTAAAGCAGGTCAAGTGGAATATATGTTTACATACCAGTTTTGCCAAATGCTCATCGGTTCTAAACGGTTCTAAACAAATCGAACATTCTGTTTGCTCATATTCATTATTTGTATTTCGATAAACCACCATATTTAAAATCGTATTATTTGTCAAAATTTGAGCCGCTGTACTTCTCATATCAACTTGACCAGTCTCTCCATCTTCCACCAATCTTATTCCATCCAGTCCTTGCATATATCTTATCAATCTTCTTCGTCGATTTTCGGAATAAAGTTTCTGACATGTTGACACTGTAAAACTCAGTAAAATCAATACAAACAAAAGCTGTGAACAAAGCCTCAAAAACGTAAACAAATCTTCCAATAAACTCGGCACCGCAGTCATTACATACTCCAATTTAAAATCCCTTGCATTTCCAATTAACGATTCTTCCACCCAAGCAAAAAACACTACATTACTCGCTTTAAAGTTTGGCTGTAATTTTTTTTCTGTCGATAATGACAAAATCTGACACTCTTTCATATAAATCTGATCTTCACAATACTTCATGTAAATCGTTGGAGGGTTATCCCAGATATTTGGCGCCACATTTTCTAGATGAAAACTCAGCTGTATCTCATTAATATCTCCATATTGAGGCTTCGGATACCACAAACAAAACTGGTTCTTATACACTGTCGGACTGCTAAACGTTATATTCCCAGCTGCGTCTTTATAGATCCTTTCTCCACATGGCTCTTCCATTGCACATTCAATTGCTGGCATAAAAAATCCATCCATGATATCACCCTTTGTCTTTTTATTAACAGGGCAATTTGTGGCTTGCTTGCATGTTCCATCACACCAAGAACAACTTTGACTAAGTGTGCAATTCAAACAATCCGTCAATTGTGAACAATGGTTCTGCGAGATTTGCACTTGAAGTTCATCAAGGCATTTCCCAGATTTCTTGTCAGCTTGTTTATTATTTCGACATGCAAAACTACATTCTCCATTGGTGTCTAATGCTGGATAAGCATCTTCAGGCAAAACAACACCTGCAGACGACAGGTACTCAGGACAAGATAAGCAATTATCGCCAAATTTATTTATTAAACGGCAGATCTTGGGACATTTCTTGATCATAGGGTCACGTCCCGTGATTAAAGTGTGATTTTTATCCACGATATCCTTGCAGAATTGGCAAGATTTACTCAGTCCTCCTTGTGAAAATCCATCTTTGCAAATATGGCAAGATCTATCTGCTTCATCCATGAAATAGTTCGGCATACAATAAGGAAGGAAATACGAGAAATCTCGATGTGAAGCAGATGGAGAAAGGAGAATTCCATGCTCTTGAAGCCCACCGTCATACTCCCGCATTATAAAATCAAAGGAATATCCCATTGCATTGGTGGCATTATGGTAATTGAGCTCATAAGGATGAACTGGACAGTCGAGAGGAAGAATTCCTTGTGTGGGCTTTTGGAAATTGTAGGTGAGTAGTTGGACGCCAGGGAGATTTATAAGCACAAGAAAAGTGTTCTTTTTATGCTTGACTTTGAGCTGATATTGGTCAGAGACATTGTAGTAATCTTTCAAGTCAATGCTGCATTGCTTGTTCAGGCTGAATTCGTTTATTGTCACTATTAGATAAATCTCAAGGAATAGCTCTTTTTTCTCCACATCCTGAAAAATAAAGAACAAATAGTCTTCACTACTCGTCATCTGTCTGATTTCATACCCTTCTTTAAGAATATTCTTTTCAATAAAAACAAACTCTGGGTCTTCGAAAAAGGATCTGAAAGCATACACCCAGCCTCCTTGTAATGCAACAATAAAATAATCTTGCCCATAGATCTGGTCTGTGTATATTGTAGCCTCTTTAAAACTGCTTGATTTTAATGCTTCTTCTAAATCTTCGCTTGGAAATAAAAGACTATGTGAATGTCTCGCTCCACCAATCACAAAACTCTTTATAATAAACTTCAAATCAGAACCAGAGTCTTGTAATAATCGGGTTCCTGAAGTTCCTCCTTCTTGTGGAGGATTATTTTCAGCCTTGTGGAATTTCAAATCTGGATAGTAAATCATGATAACCAAAGAGTATGTTGGTTTTGCTTTAATTCTCACCAGAACTGGAACTTCATACGTGAGATCTTCATAACTTTCTTTATATCGAGAATCAATGAGAGTAAGCTGAGTTAGACGGTTTAGAGTGACTGCAATAATGTTGTCATCATTCATATCTGCATCAACAACGGAATCGATGATTTTGATCGAGGTTGAGTATTTATCTGAAGGGAAATCTCCTTGGAAAATGTGAACTCCGTCCTTGCAAATATAAAGAGCTGTTTTGTCAGCTTTAATTTCGCATTGGTCAAGAGTTTCATGTTGAGCGATGATCTGGAAGTAAGGCTTGTCAGCGTTTTTGGGAGGAGCAGCAGGAGCTGAAGAGATGGATTTGAAGAGAAAGCAAGCAAAGAAAAGGACTGAAAAGAGTAAGCGCAAATGGTAGTTCATTTGCAAAGAATTGCGGATAAAAATGCAGACACTATTTTTGAGTATATGATTAAAATTAAAAATAAGTACTTTGTGTTTTTTGAATCGAATTCAATCGAATTCTTCTCTGAAACTGTTTCCTCTCAAAACTTTAAAAACTCTCTTCATACAAACCTAGCCTCATTTTTAAACTTTCTTTCACTGATAAAGTCTTCAAGTAAGCAGTAAAAGCAAAAGAGAACTGAATGAGTTTTCTTTTGGGATAAACAAAAAAAGCCCTCCATTTGTCTTAAAACTGGAATGGAATAATTTTACTAATTTGAGTCTTGCATTAAAGATTAATATTTTATGGCTATATATAGGCAAGTTGGTACTGCTGTTTGGAGACGTCAAATAAAACGTATTTTGATATTACAAAGACGAGTTTATTTTACTGACAGTCGGAAAATTTCTCGACTTTAACAGGCAAGGATCTTTTTTTAGCTGTTTTGGTTTTCCTTAAAATAAAGTTCTGGCTGGATATTGGAAAATTAGAACTTCGAAAGAGCAAATCTCAAATTCATCCTCAGAGGTGATGACCTTGTTATCCATTCTTCTTGTGATTTGAATGGTTGCTTCAATAATTGGCTTCATATAATTTCATTTTTAAAGGTAAAACATTACTCTAAGAAAATAAGAAGACGTGTCTTCATCGAATATGCCAGGAGATCTTGGTGATGCTCAAAAGATTTACCGAACAAAAATTCGTCTTTGTCGAAATATTTTCACAAAGAATACAAGTCTAAATAATATCAAAAGAGTTTTTATCCACAGTCATAAATAGTTTACTGTACAAAGTTAAAAATCTCACATCATCATAAAATCTCTCTCCTCTTTCCTTTTAATACATATATTCAAAGCTGACTTTTGAAAAATTCTTACTTTCCATAACAGCTTTATAATGAGCATCACTAATCACTCCACAATACTTGAACCTCAAACCCACTGTCGACAATGATTTCAGACAATCCAACGCACCCAACAAGCTCTTCATCCCAACATCATTGATCTCTCTACAGTGTGCAAAATTCAGGTCTAAAGTCTCCAAAGCACTCAAATTCTTCAACCCTTCAGACAAATTTTCGATGCCCAAATTCTTCACTCTATAACAGCAAGCAAATACCAAATTTAACATTGTTAAACTTCGAACCTCTGCTATACTTCTTGACAAAGAAATCACGCCTTCATCATCAATTTGATCACAAAATGAGAAATTTAAGAAGAGCACTGAGAGGGATTTTAATTTTCCCAGGCCTTTAGAAAGCACTGTTAACCCTTCACTATTAATTGATGAACTGTAAAAGTTCAGATTTAACACTAATAAGCATGTCATTCTCTCAAAGACCGAAGAAAGATCACTTATTGCCAAATTAGTTGTGCATTTTAGATGTGAAAGGTTGAGATTGAATTCTTGAAGATTCGTGAGATGTTTGAGAGAAGAGTTGAGTTTCTTCAGGCCAAATTCTGTAATATTATGATTCACTGAAATATTAACAAGAAGATTTGTTAATTTTGGGAGATTTTGAAGGGCTAGACTGAGATATCTTATTCCCTGATCATCCATTCCACCAAACTTTGAAAAGTATAATCTGAGGTTCTTGAGGCTCTTCAGACTTTTGAGGCTTTTTGATAAGTAATAGACTGCTTTGCTGGTCATTTCATCACAACAAATTAGGCTTAGCTTTAAAGTTGAAAGAGATTTGAGCTGAGAGATATTGAAAGAGAGAATTTTGAGGCCTTTATCGGTTATTGCATTAGAAAAAGGGAAACATAAAGAGAGAGTTGAAAGTCTGTGGAGATTCCTCAAAGTCAAAGAAACATTCTTGAGAAATTTATCAGAAAATTTTGAAAAACTTGTCAAGAGAAAACGTTGAGAAAATTGCAAGTGTTTCATAAGCCGACAGAGTTTATCAATTCCTTTTGAGAGGACAATTTCATTGTAAGGAAGGTCAAGGTTCGCTGTATTCAGGATTTTGCAGTGATATTTGGTGTTTGTGAGGAGCTTATGAAAGATAAATTGTAAACATCCGACAATGAGTGGGTGATCGAGTTGTATCTTGTGTTTTTGAGTCTTGATAAGTGACTTTTGGTAGGTGGAAACTTTGAATTGTTTCAAACTTTCTGATGTTAAATCGGACATTTTCTTGAAAATTTTATTTTATTCTACTATTGAGAGAGAAGAAATAGCTTTTCAATATTTCATATAGATTTGAAAATTTATTCCATCAATCGAAATATTTCATACACAATGTTTCGGAGTCATCAAGAAATATATCTATTGAGAATTAATGAAGAAAGAAAGGTTCGAGGTCATGACATTAATCAACAAGAACAAGCCATCTCCTTTTTTTGAGGATTTTGAAGATGGTCTGAAAAAATTTTTTCTAAAAATTTCAAAGCTAAAATTTCCGAGGATTATTATTTTGGCAATCATTTTTAAAAAGATTTTCTCCCTCACTCCTGTCCTCTGCAATTCTCTTCATTTTGCTCTGGAAAGCATTTTACCAAAACTTCTTTCAATTTCTTGGAAGCTAACATCTCAGACTCAAGTGCTAAAATCTCCAAGCTTTCCACAACAGAAAATCAGAGAGTTGTGGTTTCAAACACAAAACGCAGTGAGTTTCTAAAGGCGTTGATAAACACAAATAGATTAACCCATTGAATTTTTAAAAAGGCAAACAAGAAAAATCTGGAAAATTTTTCTTCAGTTTTTTTTTCGGCTATCAGACATTGTCTGAAAAAATCATGAAAAAAAATTTCCTTTGATCATGATTTTTCAATGCTTTTGAAAACGAATTAAGCTTGAGAAATTGATCCAAAAGAACCCCGAACCTGAGAAAAAGGCCTTGACTCCCATCACAAAGAATCTTGTACTTTCTTCAAAACTTTGAAAAAGGGAAAATTATCATTAGAAAACATGCTCTTCACCGACATTTCAGATATCTAAAAAATTCAATGTGAATAAAGAGGGAGTCTCATCCAAAGAGATGAGCAGAATAGAAAACAAAAGCTATTTGACGAACGAGTTTACTGAATAAAAAAAAGTTACAATTTATCCAGTTAGTATTTTTGGGAGAAATCGAAACCTCCAAATTTGCTATTTTCCTACTTTGCATACAAATGAAAATTCTGAAGATAACAACAAAATTCTCTTGAGAGATCCTGAGAAACTAATGAATAATTTCCACCTGAAGTTGGTTCTCAACGGACAGCCTGAACAACAAAAATTCCTAACAAATAAAATCAATTTCACTGCTTACTGTTACAATAGCAACAATAATGCGTCCCAAAGAAAATATTAATTAATTTTAAAGCACACAACACAATACAAAAATTTTAGTATTTTAACATCGTTATCAACATACATAACTTTTAAATTAAACAGCTTTCTCATCTCATTAAATCAAAGGAGACATTCAATCATCCAATGGGAACATCTTTTAGTGGCTAAAATTTTGAACATAAAATCACAAAAAAGGATTTACCCTTATTCGCAAATTCAGAGACCCTCGCTTTGGTGAAGTCTCTGAAATGAAAAACAAAAAGACTGGAAAACTTGTCCTTATGAAGGAGCGAGAAATTCGCCATATCCCCAAATACAAAGATCTCCTCCGTAAATTCACCTACCGCTCTTCTTTATCCCATCCTAATCTTGTCCCCATTTACGGCTTTACTGGCATGGATGCTGCTGATATATTCAACCAAAATAGCAAAGTTTACGTTTATTTCGAATATCTCCAAAATGATCTTTTACAAACTATTCGAAACCGCAAAAGACCAATCTTCTCAAACCAAAAACCCTCAGAAAAAGGTTCGAAGCTTCAGCCCTTTGAAGAAGCTGAGCTCTTTGGACTCATGGTGCAGCTTGTTGACGTGCTTGAATTTTTACAACGCAATAAAGTTTACCATGGAGATATTCGCCCTGAAACCTGTTTTATTTCTAATGAAGGGATTGTTAAATTAGTCGACAGATGGTGCGTAAGTGACGAAGAAACTTTGGCAGATGAAGACGCAAGGCAGGGTAATAGAAGGGCGTTTGTGACGCCAGCGATATTGAGGGACATTGGAAATGGAATACAAAGAGGAAGAGGGGATTATAAGGATGATGTTTTTAGTCTTGGAATGACGTTGCTGGAGTGTGCTACGTTACAAAGCAGTAACAAGATGTACGATTGGAATTTACATGAGATTGATCTTGAGCAGTTAACTGATAGATTATTCGAAGTAAAAGAGCAATATTCGCCAAGATTGATGCAATTCTTGGCTGAAATGCTTCAGTTTGATGATGGGAAAAGACCGGATTTTATCGAGTTGAAAATGTTTTTGAATGGAGAAAACACATCAGGAGGTTTAACAAGCCGACCTTCAATGCAAACGTCAATAGAAGAAAATGTTGTTCAAGATGGTGGGATTCAAAGCATGAATCCAAAGACAATGGCAGCTTTAATCAAAGGATCATCGTCAGCATCAAAAACAGCAGGAAAAACAGGAAAAGCTACACAACGGAAATTCAATAATAAACCCAAAAAATTGGCAAAGAATTCAAAATATATTGTCAAGGTTGACGTCAACGAAGAAGAAATTGTTCAGAATACAAGAGAAGGCACATTGGAATCTCTTGCAGGATCAAAATCTAACTTTGATTATAATTACGATAATAAATTAGGATATGATTCAAATCCTCAAGTACTAGATTTTGAAATATTAACTTCATCTCAATAGCATCATTTCCCAAGTGATTACTTTAAAAATAAAGGAAAGCTCAGATCCCTCAACGAAGTCCTCCAAGAAGCCATCTTTAGACAAGCCCAACAAGTACTCGTTTGTTCTAGAAATTATTCCTAAATCACATTTCCACCAGCAAGCAAGCTTAAATGATTTGAACAGTCTTCAAGATCCAAAATCCATTCACTTTGAAAACCTTTCATCTTTAAGAAATGCTGAACCAAAAGATCAAGCTCACACTCAAGTAATCTTTCCTTCCAAATCCCACCTCACTTGACTCCTAGGCCACATCAAATCCTTCATCGCACCTGAATAACCCTCAAAGTATTCCTAGCCTTCATAACGTCCCTCCTGCTCATAATTACTCCGTAAGTTTTTGAATTTCTCCATAAAATAACCTTTCTGTTCAATAGAAAGCAGTACCTTTACCAAAACAAGCCAGTTTTGGAGAACCCCAGCCCGGCCTTAACCCTTCTTCTACAAATCCCCAACAGCTTCAAATCAACTACAAATACCTGAATCTCCCAAGACTTGATGAAACTTTCAATGAAAACTCCTCCCTCTCTATTCATCCACATAGCGCCTCACAAACTCCTCTGAACAGCAAGGGAACCCATAATGGAACTTCTCTTTATTATCGTTCTGGCTACATGAACCCATTTGTTGACCGCTATACTCCACAAGCCAACAAAAATCCAACTTCGTTCAAAAAAGCTCTCGAAAACCATAGCATAAATGTTCCCAGAAGTTCAAATACTAGCTTTGTAGAAATCCCAAAGAGAACTGTGAACTTGTCTTATCAGAGCGCCAACTTCTCTTATCAACTCCCTCAAGATCCCAAACAAATCAATGAGAACAAAAAGTTTACAGATCTTTCTACAGCAGAAATTGCAGCAAGTAATAAATTATTGGTTGATACTATTCTTGAAAAAGTCCTTAATGCTTCTGGAATCAAGAACGGGCCTTCTGGAAGAAAATCTAGAGGATCTGGAGCTCTCAACAGTATTCCTTCCACGACAAAATTGGCACAATCACAAATTATTTATGATCATCCTAATCAAAGAAATTCTTCAAATGTGGAAAATAAAGATCCCCTTCGTACCCAATACTTGAATCATCGCACAAGTCATAGTACTGGAGGTCCAATAAATTTCAATCTCTATGGAAGTTCATTGTTGAAAAAAGAAAATGAGCCTGAATGCAAGACGATTTATTTGGATTATTCTCCTCCACCAAAAGAAAGAACAAGCTATCTAAACGCACAAGAAAATGAACAGAATTTCGTAGAATCTCCTAGTCCCCAGGTACCATTTTTCTCGGAGATTCCCTTAACGAATATTCATAGAAAAAGGAGAATTTATCATCTAGATTGAAAGATGATATCAAAAGCTTAATGGATGAAACAAGACAAATCTTGTATTCAACCAAAAATTCTCTAGGCAAAAACGTCAAGTTAAATAATCACAAGAAATCAAGCTCTCTCTTATATGGGGGCAATATTACAAATCTTGACAATAGCCTTGTAATCAACCTCAACTCAAGTTTAAAAATGGAGCCTGGATATATCAGTAATGAGAGTAGTCGTCGTCGCCAATCATTTTATTTGCAAAACTAAAGCTTCTATTTGTTGTTTGTCACAAAAATTTTTTGTGATTTTTTTATTCCTGTTGCTGAAAGATATGGATTCTTGAGGACTATTTTATAAATATCATTCTTTTATTATGAGATGAGAAAAGTATTTATGTATGTCTGTATTCATCAAAGAAAGTAATACCATTATTAAAATCAAAGAAAATTCTCAGAGTTTCAAAAACTCATGTCAGGAAATTTCTCAAAAACAAAGACAAAAAAAATTTTGTTTTCATCAATTCACACAGTAACTTATTTTTTGTTCTTTTTGAAAAGTGTTTCCTCGTCTCACAATGAACAAGTCTTTTAAATATTGGTTTCAAAGGAAACAGCAAAGAAAAAGTCAAGTCATAAATTTATAAATTTAATCTAAAAATCAAGAAAGATTGGATTTAATGCAAAACAACTGAACTCTCAAGTATATGATCGATTAAACAGAAAAAATTTACCAATAACAACAAAGCGTCGTAGTTTTATCAATCATTAATTAAACAAAAAATTTTTCTTTCTACCGGTGTTCGAATCCCAAAGTCAGTCAAATTTTTTCCATGTCTCAGAATGATCTTAAGGATAAAATCCCAGACCAGTTTATGCAAGATCCAGGTTCGTTCTTTTTGTCCCTTCTCCATCTTACCATTACACCCCAGATAATATCGACTTGAACGACTACGAAGAAATTGAGTCAGAAATCATTACTCTCGAGCTTTCCAAAGCCCATGAAAAAGGCAAACTCAATTCAAAACAACAGGAAAAGTTCCTTGACAAGCTCGTAAAATCCAACCAAATTGAAGTTCAGGTCTTATTACTTTCAAAGCTTGACTTCTTATTCCCATAGAACCTTTTTACTGACGGTACGACCATCAAATTCGCCAATGAACTCGAATTTGGCCTCAACTATGACTCTCATGCTGGCACTATCCTTTATTTTGGTGAAAAAGAAGGGTAAATAGAGGAATTTTTTGTCTCTCATAGAGATTCTAGGGATATTGTGGAGGAAGAAAATGGAGTGGATGCGCAGAAATATGAGTATATGGGATCTTCGATAAGAAAGATGGTGTTTAAAGTGGATCCCAATGAGGAAAAGATGCAAGAAATATTGGGTATAAATACACAGGAAGTGAAGAAAACGATGGAAGAGGAAAAAGAACAAAGATTGGATTCGATTTACAATATTAAAGAAAAAAGAGATTTTGAAAATGGCGCTGGGGAAGATGAAGAGGAAGAAATTTTCTTGGAAGATGATAATGAAGAAGGAAGAAAGAAGACAAAGAATGGAAAATTGTTGGAAAAACATTTCAAATTATTGTCAAGTGGAGATATCAAAGATCTTTTATTGGAAGATCACAATAAATTAAAATCAGGTAAACGGAGTGCCATCAAAAGCTCACAACCAAATTTGATTCGGAAAAAAATCATTTCTGAAATCATCAGTCAAAAGAAAACTGAAGACAATAATAATTCTTAGAAAAACAAAGTTGATGTATTATTTTGTACATGTAAATCTAGAATAGAAAAATCCATGTCACTCACTTCTTCTTTCAAAAGTTATATATATTATTGATTTTTCATTCATGTGAGCTCAACAAATTTCGAAATTAAAATTGCTCGCAAAAATTCTTTGTTAAAAAAACTCGCTTGTCTTGAGGCAAAAGGGAAAATAATAAAAGTGAGGGTTTTTGAGGCTTCATAAAATTCAGACTTTGGGAGCCAGTTCATAAAAAATTTATTCCTTGAACTGACCTCAAAATCTCGTGATGATTTTGTATGACTTTTAAAGCTCTCTCTAATTGCAAAGAAGATTTTCCTTGATCTCGAGATAATGTAACTATGAAGCGACTTTTTCACATTTTTGTTACCGTTACCTTTATTCATTAAACTCACGTTACAAAATACAAGGATTAAAAATCCCTCTTCTCCCATCCTCTTTCTCCCACATCCTTGAACCTTCACTCTACTCAATCCCATCTCAGTGCTTCTTAGTTCTTCTCCCGTTCTCCATTCCTGAAACCACCAAAAATCCGCTCATATTTCCGTTAAAACCAAATCTACAAAATCCAAAATTATCTTAAAACAAGAAAGTCCAAGTAAAATTACAACGCGATAAGTTTTATATTTATTATTAAAATCCATTTATGACAATGATGATGAACAGCAGCAATCATCCCTACAGTGCTTATTCATCCACAACTCCCAGGCCAAACTCCTCCACTCATGCCATTGATAAAAATACTCATGCTCTTTCCCATCAAGGAAAACTTCAAAGTTGGGCTGATTCTAAGATCCTAACCACCAAATCCACAAAAAGTCCAACCAAAACCTCCGTCAAAAGCCCTAAATCTCATATCGACAGTCAACTCAAGGAAATCCTCGCTGCAGAGAAAGCTGCCAAGGTGCTCAGAAAGCCACAGTATTCTGCAAAGGAAAATACACAAAAATCCATCAGCCCTACCAAGAAAGGTATAAAGAGGTCTATGGATCCTCAGAATCACCCAATCTTAATCAACAATTACGAGCTAAACAACATCGATGCAAACAGACTAACTCAACTCCAAACTTTCGCATTACAACAAGAATTCCTCAGCCAGCCTGTGTATGGAGCTGAATTTGCTGAATGGGTCGCCAGAAAAACTGCTCACAGCACCAAGAATGCTGACAGAAGCCTTCGCAATTCAGAACAATTCTATCATTATAACCAAACTGAAGAAAGGCAACGCCAAAACAGCACTCATGATTTACACAAGAATGTTTGGCCTCAAAAAGGCGAAATTTACAGTCATAGACAGCAACTTGAAGCTTCTGTCGATGCCAATAAAACAGGCAAGAAACAACTCACATTATCTCCCAACTCTGCTCAAAAACGAGGAGTGAAAAGTATATTATCATCATCATCCACAAAGAATAAACCTGCAACACCTAAAGGAGGCTCTGTTGCATACAGTCTCAAAGTTTCACCTCGTAACGCTGATATAAGCCCCAAAATCTATTCCAACGATCCTTTAAGAGGAAGCTATGACGTCCAAGGAGCCCAACCCAAAAGATTCGAATTCCCAAAGACCACCAAAAATGAAACCAACAGCAAACCTAGAAATAATTTCTTCCAGGAAGAGTCTCCCGTAAAACTCAAGAAGAAGAAAGTCAAAAGTCCAGGAAAAAAGAAATCAAGCCAAGATGTCGAAATCACCGAATGGCTCAAAACTGCAAAGAAATCCAACCCTAACGTCCTCAGTGATATCCACAGTTACATGCAACTCGTCATGCATCAAAGAGGTTCCGAGCCTGAAATCCACGATTACGCTTATCCTCAACCTGATAATAAAGAGCAATATGCACTTTCAACAAGAAGTGCAGCTGACAGATATGAAAATAATAAGAGAGGCCATAATGTTCAACATCCAACTGAAGAAGATGATGGACAACAACCACAACAAGTGAGAAGCAGTGTAAAGACAATCTATTCAAGCTTAAAGTCTCCCAAAGAACAACAAGAACCAGTCCGTAAAAGCCGTCTAGATCAAAGTCCTCAAACAAAAGAAATAGTCAATGAGCTGTTAAAGAGGACAAATTCAAAGGATTTGATTATAAATCCCAATGCGAAATTTATGGCTCTAAGAAAACAAATCCATGAAAAACGCACAAAAGCGACCTTTAAATCAGCTGATTGGGGACTGCCTGGCGCTCAAAATAATCAAAGGGATTTGACTGATGACCAGCAATATAGACCTCAGCCAGATTATAGCCCTGAAAGAAATACAAAGGCGAGAAACCAGTCTGGAAATACAAGGTCAATGGAAGGTGCGCCAGTAAAAGCACAGTTGGATTTGATATTAAACAAGACCAAACAGATTTTAGGAACCTATAG
>Ga0182738_1001991_pt1 | contig 24756 bp, 22 predicted proteins | sample eDN5th30CBELigMG_FD_128876 | JGI IMG/M metagenome (GOLD analysis project Ga0182738, IMG submission 128876) | Enriched Miracle-Growth compost microbial communities from Emeryville, California, USA - eDNA 5th pass 30_C BE-Lig MG (version 2)... ...
AGTTTCACAAAATTTTATTCGTGAATTTCTCTTACAAGAAACAAGTCTCTTTTTCACTCAATAAATCTAGGACCTTTCTGAAAAAATCGAATAATAAATCCACAAAAGCTCTAAACTGAGGAGGATTAATTCAAGTTAATTCTAGCATTATTATCATCAACAAATGACTTATTTTCTGGCAAATTTATAATTTAGGCATCATTATTAATACCCTGAATTTTCATTTATTTTGCCCGAAATTATTTCTGCTCATTATTAAACATTGACAAGTTCCAAAGCGAATTTTAAAGAAATTTTCTATCTGTCTCGAATCCTCTATTCTCAAAAATGTCTTTTTTTTTATTTCTCTCAACTAAAAACTTATCTTCATATCACTTGGAAATCTCTGATTTTTTAGCTCATTTGTAATTTCCCTCCATTTTTCGAATACAGTTAAAAACCAAATCTTAGAATCTTAGCCTTATATTACGCGGACAAACATTAAAAATAACTCTGAGCATGCCCTTAATCCAGATTATATTGACATTTATTTTTCCCAATTTTTTTTCATCCAAACAAGCAGTAATTCATGGACTTGATCTTTGTTGGTATTTTAAGGAGAGTAATCAATATTATAACTCAATAATTCACGTGTCGGATTTGATTTTAGGTCGAGAAGATCGATCGTGTGAATAACAATTAAAGTTAGTCCTTAGAAATTCCAAAACGATCTTTGATCGAGAATAATTTCAAACGCTCCCTTCAGAAGGCAAGAAATTCAGGCAAATCTCAACGCGTGTAATCCTTTGTGGAATGAATTCTGTCATTCAGAAAATTTTGACTCTCAGAAATTCAAATAACATAAGAGCCATTTCTCAAAGGCAAACCAGGCAAATCTTACCTCAATTTGTTGTTGTTTTCAGAACTAATGTCAAGAGATTCTTTGACAAACATAATTTTAGCTTCATATTTATTAAATCAATTAATGCTAAATTTATTGAATTGAAAAGTCCCCCACTTTCAAGGATCTTTTCCAAACTCTATTTCGTAAAATCATCAAAATACCTATCAATTCTATCATATCGACCACGATCCAATCAAACTCATATAATTTCCTTCCCAAAATTCTTTATTCTAGAAAGATCTAAAGGATTCTTCGAAATATTGTGCAAATTTAAAATTTTATTTTTTCAATTAATATATAGGCTAACCCTAAAATAAAATTACCACTTTGGCCAAAAGGGCAAAAACGTCTTCTGTACCTGCTTTCACTTCCTTCACAAACCCTCACCTTTCCTGATTTGTATTACCTACTCATCAGATCCCTCCCTCATGCTCTAGTTTTCGTCTTTCTGGTCTTGTAGAGGATCTCTTTGTTTCAATTGATCGATTGCGCCTGAAATGTTACTTTTTAATTAAGCTTTAGACTTGAGGTTACAACCTAAATTTTTTCTGGTTAATTATAATCTATAGCTTTTTTATTTCAAATTTATAACCCTCTCGATGGAATTCCATGACATGAAAAACATTCAACTCCCTACAAAACCCACTCAAAAGTATCTTGTTGTCAGAAGTCCTGAGAAACCCTTCCAAAGTCTCAATTCAATGAAAGTCCATCGCTCTTGGATTAACAAATTTTTTATACAGTTAAGGTTTGTCAGTTTTCCAGTGATAATTCTTGTAACGAGCATAGTCCTGAACGTATGGAGATTGAGAACCTGGAAAGGGATAAAATGCTCGGATTCAATACCAAGTTCCAAATCATCACACAAGAAAAAGGCTTTGTCAAAATACAAGAGAGTCTCTCCAAACACGACAAGTTCAACCATATCGACTTTTCTTTCATGGGGTATTATTGGAAAAAATTTTATAACGGATAAACTCACCTGAAAATCTTTAGAGAAAATACAAGTGATGCTAAACTTGTTGCTTTTGCAAAAAACCTTGCCAATCAGGATAACCTCTCCTCCATTTCACTCTCCTTCCTTTGGTATGATTTTCAACCTTAACGGAGTTTCATTTATTCGACACTGCATTGAGTTATATTTCTAATCATGTCATATTAGGTGTTCCAACATCACCATGAAAGGAGTTCTCGCTCTCAATAAAGCTCTGCTTTATCGCAACAACCTCATCAAAAATTTCAGTATCACCTATAAAAAGTACGCCAATTTTCCTGATGTTTCCATCTAATTCTCTTCAATCAGTTCTATCAAGGATAGAGAACTCGTTAAGGACCTTGTTTCGGTATACAACATCCTCAAACGATTCTTTTCAAAAATCGAAATCCAGTTTTGGTAAGACTTTTTTCCCTCCAAAAACTGACAAACTAATTCTGTGTTAGCATAAAAGATGACGATGTCTCATATCAGTTTAAAGCTTACAAACTCCCCAAAAACTCTCCTTCTGGCCTAGAAACCTCCCTGAGCTATATCAGGTAAATCACTGCAATGAGAATAATTTTCCTAAAATTTTTGGAAAGATGCCCATATAGTCAAGAAGATCCTGTTAAGTTGTTTGCTGCGTTGAAACGACTTGTTGCCAAACTACACAATATAAAAAAGATAAACTTCAATTTCAATGGGTATTTTGTTCAATCTCACCATGTTCTCAATTATATAGATGGACCGTTCTCAATAATAATCATCTTGTCTCATTAAAAGAAGTCTTGATTCATCCTCAACTCTCCGTACTGAGTATAAATCTCACCAAGTAATGACTCTATTGCCAGCCTCAAACTGATTTTCAAATTTCAGATGCAGCGGGATCACGGATATTGGCTTGATAATTCTCAATAGAATTCTTTTAAACTTTGCGCACTTATCGAGTTTAAAAGTTTTACTCAATAGTCTGGCAATCACTGACAACACAATATCAACCCTTGGCACTTTCCTTACCAAACAAAACGATCTTAAACATCTCGAATTTGACTTGAATAGGTATTCCTTTGGGCTTTTTGATGGGAACTAACGTAAACTCCTTTAGCGTCTTGAGTTTAACCAATCTCAACTTATTCAGCAATATTGAAATAACTTCTCTTGAAACCCTTTATATTAATTTCGAAAAGTAAATCCAAACAAAAAACTTTAACTAAAAGTTGTTTTAGTTGTGAAAATATTAGAGGCCCTCTCCCAACTCCTTCAGATGTCCTCAAAACTTTATTCCACTTCAAAAATCTCACTAAACTTTTCATCAATTTCAAAGGGTAATATTCTAAATTTATCAATTCCCTAAAGATTTTTAGATGTAAAGAAATCACAAACCAGGATGTCAAATTACTTTGCCAAAGTCTTGCTTCTATGCAAAATCTCAAACACCTATCTCTCAATTTCACAAGATGTATAAAATTAACCGATGAAACTATTCAACATCTGGTTCTTCTTGATCATCAACAAATCAAAGCTCTTGGAACTTTCTCTCTCAATCTCTCAGCGTATTTATTCCATAATTCGTTTCTCTTTCAACTTCCCCATTTAGATGCCCACAAATTACTGATGAGGGACTTTATTCACTTATTGAATTTATTGCCCCCAGAAATGCAACTCTCACCCATCTGGATCTTAGATTTACGATGTAATTCTTCTTTCTCAAATCATCAATCTCAACTTCTCCAAATAGATGCCAAAAAGTTTCTGGGAAAGGATTTGGTGCTTTAATTGAATATTTAAATCGCAATCTAACCAAGATTGAACATCTGACCTTGGACTTTTCCGGGTAATCAATCTCTTCTTTATTTCATCTCTTCTAACCTCTCCCAATCATAGATGTGAGCAAATATCCGATGCTAATTTAGCATGTTTCAAGTCCTATCTTAATAAAAAATTGAGAGCTCTCAAACAATTTGCCCTTCATCTTGGATCTTCACAAATTACAAATCAAGGCTTTGAATATCTTACAACTCAAATCGGGCAGCAACTCCAAAATCTCAACAGCCTAGCCATTCACTTCAAATTGTAATCATTATTTTATTCCATTTAGTCATATTCTCCAAGGTCATCACAATTGACTGATGAAGGGATTAAAAACGTTGGGACAAATGCAATTTCGCAATTGAAAAAGCTTCATACTTTATATGTTGGCTTCAACAAGTACTCTGAATACCTCAATCTTAATCCTAATGTTTCCCAGTTGTGAGCTTGTTACAGATGAAGGAATGAAAAGATTAGTGGAGAATATCGGCGCTTCTACTAAAACTGTCAGAAACTTTTCCATGAATCACCACAGGTAATCAATCTCTTTTTATTCAAAAGTTCTCACCACCCCTCTAAGATGTAAAAAAATAACAAATGAATCAAAAGATTTTGTAAGAAAGACATTAAAATTTGTTGATACTTTGAGTTTGGGAACAGGAGTGCAAAACTTTTAGCATGTTAATATATTTAAAACTTTGAATATATCAATGTGGTAAAAGTAAATTATTTGAATACTATGCGTGTGTATAGGAGAGAAAGAGTCTTTACCTATTAACAAACATCCTAAAAACCTTGTTTTATTAATTAGGTCTATCTAATCTTTTCTTTTTTTAAAGTCTTCATCATTTCTATCATTATATAATATAAACAGGACTTTTTTAAAAACAGACCAAACAAGAAGAAATATCCATATTTACATTTTTCCTTTCAATCTCTTAGCAAGAGCATTAAAATTATCATATTTTATAAGAAGTTGACAAATCCAAGGATAATTCTCATAATTTGATAAGAAGCATACAATCCTCTGGCAAATCTCTCTGGACTCTAAGCTTTCGTTCTTGTACTGCGAGCTATCAGCTGAAAACAAAATCTCAAGCACTTTCTTATATTTGTTAAATTCTGAATGATGAATAAGCATATCAATGAAGCTTCGATACGATCTCCTCTCATCCTTGAGCTTTCCAAACTGAATAGTCTCATCAAACTGCTCTTCTGTCCAATCTGGACTTAGTGAGGTGAGCTTAGCCACAAAGTAATCAGCTGTTTTGGGATCTGAATGGTTTCCTTCTTCTTCCTTCTTCTTTTCCCATTTTTGAAGGAGCTGTTCGAGTTCTTGTTCAAATTTTGCTTTGTCTTGAATGTTACTATGTTGGATAGCTGCTACTCTTTCTGAATATGTCATTGCTTCCATCAGACTATGAGGTTCAATTTTTGGGAAATAATTATATTATTATTGTTCTATAAATTATTCTATTTTATCTCGAGCCAAAACTTTTCTTTAAGACTTGTGGGGATTTGACAGCAAAGTTTTCTCGAAAAGATTGTTGCCCTTTTCCATAAGATAGGGAAGGAGTTTAATTGTTAATAGTAGGGAGACAAAAATAAATTTCGTTTCCCAGGTTGAGTTTAAAATTAACTTAAACTCCTTCAATTTGAATTTTTTTGAAAAGGTAGAAGAATGAATTCCGGAAAAGATAAAGAGAATATCGACAGAATTGACGTTTTACTTGAACGAAAAAAGAAAAACATAACCGACTTGACCGAAAGGAAAAAGGCTGATCCTGCTTTTGTCAACAAGCTTCAAGGTCAAATCACTCAATCTACAAACAAAATCTCCGAACTCAATCATCGTTATAACCTCCTCGAACAAAAAAATAAACAAGTCTGTGATCCATTTCTCAACCTTCATACTTATTCAATCTCACTCTAGGCAGAGGAAAAGTGTCAAAAGCTCACTGAGAATAACAAAAATCTTTCAGAAGAAGTTGCACAAAAAGATAAGGAACTCAAAGGTCTCAATTCAAAAATTGGATAGTACTGAATTTGTCAGAGATCATATTTATCACCTCTCATAGTATAGCAAAAGAGAAACAGGCCCTAGGGGATAAATTGAAAGAAAGCAAGGCATATATTAATAAACTTGAACAGAGAATATTGAAAAATTCAAAAAGTACTCAAAGAACCGCCACTACTGTTGGAACTTACAAAACTTTTGAAACTGATGAAGAAGGAAGTTCAAGTCCTTCTCTTTCAAAACTTCAAGAAATCATCGAAAATCAAAAATACGAAATCAAACTTTTAACCCAAACCCTTCACGATAAAGAGACTAAAGAAAGAGAAACACCTTCTTTATATTCTCCATATACTCAATTCACTGAAGAAGATCATCATAGAGGAGGCATTTACGAACAAAAACAAGCTTTTGACAAACTAGCTCACGATTACCAAGCTTTGTCTTCAAGAGTAATTTTTTGAGAGAGATTTTGTGAATAATTTCCTGGTTAGTATAAGGAATCACAAGAGATCATCAATAGCTTGAGAAATGAAAGAGATTCGAGAGACCAAGAAGTTTATCTTCGAGATGAGAAATTTGAGAAAATAATGAAAGACACTGAATCCGTCAAATCTGTAAAAAAAAAATACCACTTGTTTCTTTTATCTCAATTCCCCTAAGGCAAAAGAAAGTGTTGAAAGAGAAAGGAATTCTTTGTACAAATATGCTGAAGAATTAAATTCAAAGATCCGCCAATTGACTGAAGAAGTAATTTGAGTTATAACAATATCTTAATTGATGCGAAGCATCTTAGCCTTCAAAAAGCATATGATGAAATCCAGCTGAACAACATGTCTGGACAAACAAAACTTCTTCAAGATATCGACGCTAAAAATGTCGAAATCAGGCAATTAAATGCAGCATTAAACCAAGAAAAGGCTAAGGTCAATGAAATGAACCAAAAGTTATCTGACGAAATGGGCCAAAGACAAGGCTACACAAGTGAGGTGGGTAGACTTGGAAAAATTGACGAAATCAACCAGTTGTTAAAGCAAGAAATCTTCAAATTGAAAGAACTTATTCAGAAATATGAAAAAGAAGTCGATTTCTATAAACAAGAAAACGAAGGTCTAAAGAAGGAGAAAGACAGTCTTCGTGCAGAACTAGAAAATTATAGCCGCACAAATTCTACAATCCAACAATCTATCGAATCTCCTAGCCTTCAAAATCTTCAAGTAGTCAAATTGCAAGATGAGCTTGAACAAGTTGAAAGCGAAAAAAATAAAATCAAAGTAGTTCTTGAGTGAGTTATAATGTATTTATTGAGACCTAGGAAACATTGAATCAAGTGATATCTGAGCTTGATACATTTAAAGCAAAGCAAAACGATCATGAAGACGCGTTAAAGCGCAAAGAAAAACAAATTGAAAATCTTGTGAATTCCAGAAATATGATGCAGTCAACTCTGGGTGATCAAGTCTTAAGCAAAGAGTAATTTATTACCTTGTAACTTTACCTAAAACTTCTTCTCAACAGAAAGGAGAACAAGAGATTGAAGGAAGAAAACTTAAAGCATAGAGAAGATATTGATGCATTGAGGGAAGAGAATATTTATATTCGAGATTTGTTGAGAAAACAAGAGAAATTCATTCATGAAAATTCTGCTACCATTACAAAGAGTAGACATAACAACTAAGATTACAAAAGTGGGTATTTGTTGTAAATATATCTCTGATGTCTATACATCAGGTACTTTGATTTCCCAGATGATGGGCCACATTTTCCCTGTTATTATAACCCTAAATAAAAAATTAGTTTTAACAAATTTCGTATTTTTATATCTATACCTGTCATTTTGACTATCGTAAGCAATTCCATTCAACACATAATCATTTTGCCATCGAAGTTTCAGCTCTTGCACTTTTGATTCTGCCAGTTTTTGTAATTCTGTCACATCCAATATCCTATGAAAATGAGGCTCTTTCTGAAAAAATTATATGCTACTTTTCAACATAACCGGTGACTGGATTAATAATCACAATTTCATTTTTATAATAAATGTTTGCCCAGAGTTTTCCTTTTATAAACTCCAATTCGTTCAAGTTTTTCACTATCGATTCATCAGATTTTTTAATCTACATTATTGATTTAGAAAATCAAACCACCTATTCCTTTCTTACAGTCAAAGTTTTGACGACGGAAAATGATTCTGGATCGACAACATAAATATTTTGAGTCCCATCACTGACATAGAAGTAAAGACGTGAGATTCCATCTGGGCCTTTTTCTTGGCGGCTTGTTATTCCCCACCCTGATTTTATCTCTTTTGGTAAATCTAAAACTTCTTTTTGTTCAAGAGTTTCTGCTTTCCAAACAAAACTAATCATTTTCATATCAAGAAAAATCTTCATTTATACACTTTTCTTTCTTGCCATGTTAATTGATAAATTAATGATTCTCCATTGATATTTACAAGTTCGCATCCTTCACCAAAATATTCTCGATCAAGTGGAGCTTCCAATCCAACTGTCATATCAGCACGATTTAAATAATGAATCGAAGATGATCCATACAATCCTGCAGATTCGATCAATGTATCTTGATCTTTTAGTATTAATCCCTGACTGCAAATCAATAAATAAATGACAAAACAAAATAGAGATCTACGTATAATACTGAATTGTTCCTGGTCTGATATGTGTCTTTATAATCTCAAAATTTTTTGTTACTGTAGTTGGTACAGGCTTTTCTGGTTCTGGACTCGACGTTTCTGGTTCTGGACTAGATTTTTCTGGTTCTGAACTAGATTTTGGTTCTGTGCTCGAGTCTTCAGATCGTCGGAGATTTCCTGGCTTATTCATTTCTGTTTCAGAATGGGATTCATTTCCGCTTGCTCCAACGATAAGTCCAATAACTGCAACGGTGATTAAGCAGCCAATAAGTAATTGAACTAGATTTTTCTTTATAGACTTCTTTATCTCATGGATGCGGTATTCCATCTGACTCGGATCAATTTATAAGCAGTCGCAATAAATTTTCGAAAATACTATTAGGTCATTCTGCCTTAATTTAGAGATATAAATTTAATATTTCGTTGCTAAGTTGCGAATAAGAGGAAAAATTCATTGATATATCATACTATTATCAAGGATTCTTCTTTAAATGAATTCCACAAACCTTCTCAGACTTTTTGGCCATATAAATTGCTCTACAGTGATTCAAGGGGCGAATAAGTAGTAGGATAATTTTTCTTTTTTTCCAAAAGAATTTCTAGTTTCAGTCAAATTATTTCAAAAAAAAAATGAAAAAGCCAAGTTTGGTGTCAACAACTAAGCAAGTGAAATTCGCCTGAAATTTTTTTTTCAGAAATTTTTTGTTTTGTTTTCAAGGATCATTTTTTTTGGTTCAAAATCTTCAAAGAGAAATCGATTATTTTTTCAGAAAAAACTTTAGATTTCGAACAGATAAAAAAAAAATAATTTTCCTCTTGAAACGAAGAAAGATTCTCTCCTTTGTGCCCTTTTATCTAGAATCTTTTATGAACAAATTCCTTTTTAGACTATCAATCAACAAAGAACCAAGAGGCTTCTTCTCTTCCCTAATATTAACGGGATTTAACTGTAAAAGGGTTATAACAGGTTGATTTTTGAATTAAACAGAGTTGTTCCATAAATAGTAGTAGCATGAATTTTCAATTCTATTTCAAATCAAGGCGAGTTCAGTTTTAGATTTGGGTAAATCTTTTCACATGCAAAATCTCAACTTAGTCAGAATTTCCACATTGAGTCAAAAAACCACCAAGGTTGAAAATTTAGAAGTTTGATATCAGCCGCCAGCGCTTCTTAAAAACTCGGTAAAATCCCTCGATACTTTAATAAAATTTCCGAATTACCGCCTTTTTAAAGCACCGATTTCGCCAGAATATCAATTTGATAGTTAAATTTCGAAAGGACTAAAAGATAATTTTTTCATTATGTCCTACCAAAATAAGTTTTTTCTCACAAAATCTTCTGTATCTTTGAAAAAATGGCTCATCATCTCTTTCTTCTTCATTCTTTAATAAAATAAATTTGCAATTAAAATAATTTCGACAAAGGCCATTATAATTTTTCTCTCCCTCAAAATAATATAATTTTTCAAAGAGAAATGAGAGAATTTTTGTTGGAGTCTTTTTATTCAAAAATAAAAAGAAAAGCATCATTGATGTGTCTTTATTAGAGACATAAGAAGAGGGATTATACAAAATAAAATAATATATCAAAAATGTCATGGAGGCGATTTAAACCTGCTCATAACCATTAGTGAGACAAAAATATAAATTACAGCAAAAATATTTACAGCTTCGAAAAGCCAAGGTATATATAAAATTGGTGTGTGTATAAAATAGTCTGACGATAGTTTGATGATGATACATGAGAAGGGAAAATTGTGTCTTTTCTTTCAAGAAAGTCCGAATTAAATAGCTGATCTTTTAGATTCCAAGTATCTCTTGAGGTCGATGACAATCATGGTGATATTGTCAATATTGTAGTGTTTTCTTTTGAGGACTTCTTCAATCAAATGCGAAGACAATCCGTTTGTTTGACCGAAAGCTCTGACAAGGTTAATGAGTTCTTTTTCATCAACTTCCTAAAAAAAATTTAGATTTCAATTCATCAAAAATCTAGTTACGTTCCAGAAGCCATCGGAGGCAAGAATGATGTATTCGTCGTTGGAATCAAATTTGTAATTGAGGACATCGGGTTCGGATGAGATGAATTGCTTGTAGCTGATATCACCAATAGATCTTGTGAGTTCAAGGGCTCCTTGAACCAAAAATCTAGAGGTGGTTCTTCCTTTCTTTTCAAAAACAACACCTCCTCTGTTTTCAACTCTGCTCTTTTCCTCTTCGTTGTTAGCTCTGTGTTCAACATTGAGAGCAAAGGTTTCATCGCCACGGATGACAACTGCTTTGGAGTCGCCCACATTGGCGACATGCATTCCCTCAGCATTCATCAAGGCGCACAAAGCGGTGCTGCCGCCTTGGATTTTCAGCTTCTCTTGGTTTCTGCAGACATCTTGGTCAATTTTATAAAAGGCTAAGGAAAATACATGAGACTAAATTTATTGGCGAATATTTTACTTTCTTTTATGGCCTTCTCGGGGTGGACGGAAAGCTCTGGGTGGTCAAGCACCATTTTATGGAGGTTCTTTTGCAAAAAGTCAGACACATAAGAGTTTCTGTGACCGTCATAAATGCCAAAGAATGAAGCTTCTGAATGGGTTTCAAAGGGAGTCTCGAAAATTGCCTAGACAAATCAGTTTACCAAGCCGCTGTATAAATATCTTACTCTATCTTCCATGTGTCTTCTGTGGCATTTTCTCATGGCTACGTTGTAGAATTCTTCTTCTTTGTAGAAATTATCATAAGTTGTGGCATTTTCGCTGACAAATTGGCCGTAATTGAAAGAAAATGGGCTTCTGTCGCTGCAATGGGGAGAACTTGATGTGGAGGATTTGGTGCTCTGGACATTGATTGAAAGGGGGAAGGATAACTTAGGGTGACCTCCGCGGGATGTGGAAGGGATGAGAGGCTCACATTCTTCGCTCATTGCGTCTGAAATTTCGATTTTAAGAGGCTTGATCTTTTTTTTGGGCTCGAGGTAATACTTGCCCTTTTCGACTGCTGGTGATTCGATGATTTGTAACACGTTCCTTTTTCCAAGGGAAGACTGCATTTTGAAATTTTTTGATTAAATTTTATCCCTTAGTTACAAGATTAGAATATATAAGTCATTGCCAGAAAATTCATGGTCTTAATGTTAGCATCAATTCATTTAGTAGCTATTTCAATAGCTTCTTGCCGAACCGAAACCTATGACAGAATCGACTCAGCCCTTTGAACAAGGCGGGGTCAAACTGTATCCTAACGTCATCTAACAACTTTTGTCTTTCCCAAAAAAGGAAAAATGTAGCAGAGTTTTCTCAAAAATGAAACCTCCTGGAATAATTTATTATTTGAAAAATTAAATATTATAAAGCGGGAAATCAAACTCATGATAAGCTAGAGCTACTTTGCCAGAGAACCGGTCATTTTCTCCATGATTTCATGTATAATAGACTTTTGGCTACCCTCTGAGACGAAAAAGATTTCGGGTTTTTTGCAAAAATCAGATCAGTGAGTCTTTTTATTTAATCTGCTCTCATAATAAATACATCTATTGACAGAAAAACTACTCCTCTAAACCCCTCCTTACGCATTGTCCTCGGCTCGCCCAATCCAGAATAATGTCAAACTCTTGTCTTGAAAATTTCAAGTTTGTCTGAAACGGGAATGCCACATTTAACGTTCGTCGGAAATTTGAAAAAAACAACATTACGAGGGCGAGCCTGACTTCAAATTCGCATTAAAAACAAAAACAAAAAACAAGTATTAAAACCTGTCTTAATTTTATTCAAAATCTCGAGTTTTGTAGCCGAAAGTTTTTTACCAGACATCAATTAAGTAAGATGAATAAATGTGTAATTTTAGTAATTTTAAATCACACATCCAATTCATCAATGCCAAACAAATCTAGATCCTTAATTCTATGATGTCCTCCGTGGTTTTTCTTCTTCATCGGTGTTCCCAAACCTCATCTTCAGCTCAATGATCAAATAAAACTCCAGTCGTTCATTCTCTCTATTGAGTTTGAAAGGTTCAGTTTTGTCTCCACTAGGAAAATATGAGCAATCCTCCTCGTGTTCTCTTTTCCCCTGCAAGGGGATTCTCAAGGTTGATGGTTATTTTTTGAGGAAAGTAGATTACGAAAAACAATGCGGAGTTTAAATTATGTTTGAGCCATTGTTAGGGCCAGATTTGAAAAACAATTTTAAGGTGACAAACAACAAAACTCATTCAAGTTTTTTATAAAATTTCTGAATTATTGCACGATAGAGTACTTTTCGACAATTTAGAATTAAACAAAAAAAAATTTTTGATGAAAACTTTGGATTTTTTTGGTTCAATCATAAAATCCTTAAACCATCAAAATTGTTTTCATTTAGAAAATCAGATCTTCAAGATATTTATTTCAACTGACGTTTTGAAGGTATTTCTTGAATTCATCCCTACGGTGAACTCAACACTTCTCAACTTTCTGAATCGAATGAAAATAATTTTTTCAGTCGTGAGTTTTTTCCCCCTTGAGTGGTTAAAACCTATTTTTATTCAATATACAATCTCATTTTTTTTTTCACAATAAATGTAACTCCCACCATCATACAGAACTGATTTTCAGATAGGGAGAAAGGACATTCTAGAAAACTGTTAAAAAAAAATTCTTCTAGAATGTCCATGTATCCGATAAATTCCCTGTCATCCAATCCCATGTCCTTTTTTCAACGTTTCTCAAAGAATTTTGAATAAGTTATTTCTTGGTAAATTCTGACAGAAATGGCTCGTTTTTTGCTTACAAGAGTTGAGGATGGGCGATTGGATCTTATTTCCTGGGAAAAATAAATTCTTGGATAAAATTCAAAAATGTGAAACTTCCATCATAAAAATGAAACGTTCATTTTATTTATAAAATTTATAATTTTTTTAAAAACTCAAATTTCTCGCTTCAAAACAAATTTTTACAAGGTCTCTTTGAGAGATCAAAACTTTCATTTACATTAAGATTCATGATTCAGAATGACAATACTCCAACAAATTATTTTTTCATGTCGCTTTCTCCATTTAAAAAAAAAAAAAATTCTGAATTTACCATAACACACGTATAATTTATTTATCTTATTGTAGACAAGAGTTTTTGCCCAACAAGCTATAATTTATCTCAAAAAATCACCTCACCTCAATAAGGAGAAACGTAATTTAAAGTCAAGAGGTTTTTCATCCTAAAAATCACAAGACAAACAAACTAATTTACATGGGACTAAATACAAAACATTACAGTTTGAAAACCACTTTATTCCATGATGATCCTTGGATCCTTCCTAAATTTCTGGAAAGATATACCTCCTTTTTCTCCTAATGTTACTATAATACAAACCAAAAATGCTGTGCGAGATGATGATCCAATCGCTGTTTGGAGGTGCTCAATTACTTCAAGGACATCCTTCAAATTTTAAACCTCATATGCAGACTTTATTTAATCATACCTCTTCTTCGATTCTCCCTGAAAACCACTCAATCAGTCCTTGCACCGTATTTGTACCCTATACAAAACTTTAAATCTTCAACGAAAAATCCCCTATACAGTGATATTTAATATTCCTCGTGCTTCAGGAATTCCTAATTTCAAATAGTGTCTCAGCATTTTACTTGACCTCAACTTCACATTTGTAAAGTCAACATCCAAGTATTTATCCTCAATCAACTAACAACGCATTGAAAAACAGTTTTAAATTAATTCTACTTGATCGATTCCTTCAACTTCTGAAAATGGATAGCTTTCAATTTTTGGTAAAATTGCAATCTTTTTTTCATGGCCTTGTTTTTTGCTATCTTTTGCCTCTTCTATTGCCAAACCATAATCACTCGTCCTATGATTAAACCTAACAGAATAGTTGGTCATTCAATAATCTTCTTCTCTTACGTCGCATTTGGATTATTTATTGATGGCAGTTTTATAGAACTTCTCTTTTCGCGAGCCTGATCCCCTTCTGTCGGGAAATATCCTGATTCATCATAATAAGTTTGATTTAGCGATTGCTGATCAAAGCTTCGATCATGAGCCATTTTTCCATACCCTTTGCTCATATAATAAGGTTCAATTGTTGAAACATTATGCTGGTTTTCCAGTAATTCGGTTTTTGATTGTCTCTTTTGTGGTAATAAATGTTTCATCGAATTTTGAGCCTGATTGAAAGACGTTCGACTTGCCATATTAGGACCTTCTCCAGAGATCATAGAGTTGTTTAGGTTTGCAGCCGGTTTCACAGGGCGAGTTTTGCCAACTGAGTGATTTTGTATACTCCGAGGAAGGCTGCTTCTTGCTACTTTCTGTGGAGGTTTCATGAATACAGGCTCACTTGACATCAGTTCTCCTTCAGGCTTTGGCTTATTTTTGTTTGAAAATTTGTTGAGAATATCACTGTAATCTCCAGATAAATCCTGTCGAGGAGCTGGATTTATTTTATTTATATTGGTATGAGGAATTGAAGACTGGATTTCTTGTTCTTCTCCTCCCGTTTTATAAGTTGGAGAGATCCTTTCTTGGCCAGGAGAGCTATCACCGTGATATTGCACAGTTGCTGAAGCTATTTCTTTTGGTAGAGCCTTTTGTATTTTTTGGGAAGAAACTTTTCCTTTGTTTATCACAAGCTGGCTTTCAACTAAGCCTCTTTTGTAAGTTGGAGAAACGACTTCCGGCGAGCCAGTTTGCTCAGATTCTGATGTTTTTCCATGAGTCACCAAACTTTTGGGGTCACTGCTCAGTGGATTTTGAGAATATGGAATCAACTTTTCCTTTGGCTTGTTGATGAGGAGTTGACTATCGACAACATTCTTTTTCTTGCTATAATCAATTGATTCTCTTGCTTGTTCAGATTGCTCTTCATCATTAAATGTAAACTGCTTCTGAGCCTCCTTTTTGAAATAATGTATAAGGAAAAAATTGGTTCAAAACTAACCTGGAGATAATAAGCATAAGCATTTTTGGGATCATTTTCATCTTGCTTGAAAGGAGGAGGAGGTTTTGTGGTCTTCCTAAGATTAGGGCTTTCTTCTCCCGCAGGCTCTGTTTCTACTGGCTTCAAAAGTGGCTTCTTCTGATCGTCCCTTGGTGAATAATCTGTCACCTGAGTCGATTTTGGTGGAGATTTCTTCACCGCTGATTGATATGGCTTGATGTGTTGAGGGGGAGAATAGCCACCAATATCATCTTGTCCAGGAAGATTCTTTATTGAGTTTAGATCGAGAGCTTGCAATTGAAGATCAAGGTTCGAAATCACTAAAAAGATGAATTGAAATTTTCCAAAATTCTCATCTCACTTTTTTCAGAATATTCATCTAATTTTCGAGGCGCATTCTTCTTTACTAAATGATTGACAAGGCCCTCGATTTTGAAGTTCAAAATCTGTTGATATTTGACCTTCACAGCATTGATATTGTAAAGAGAGTAATTTTTTATTTCTCGTAAATCATTTATCGTCACAGAGACCTTTTCTTGATCAAGAATGACATTCAAGTCATCGATCTTTTGCCTGAGCTTTCTATTCTCTGCTTGCCTCACAATTTCTTCAAGATTCATTGCATTCTCTAAACCCAAATTCTCTTTTGTCAAATATTTCGCATTTGCTGCTTTTATCATGAAATTCACATATTGTCTATTTGTAAATTAATAAAAATTTTCTCTTCTTTCTCTTCTTACTCAATAAGACTTTCAGCTTGATGAGGAATATTTTGACTGATAAAGTCAAGCATTCCACTTTGGAAAATCAGCTCATAATCCTGACTAATTATTAACAATCCTGCTGTATTCCAAAATTATGCTCACTAAAAAGTTGCCAGTTTGTCAATAAGCTTTAAAATTTCTTCTTTCATATGATCATCATGCGATGTGATCCTTGCCATTGAAAGCACTGAATAAACCCCATATTGACTTATTTGAGCTCTATTTTCGAACTTAATATACCCCAATAATCCTCAAAAAGATTTACTTGATTGGATAGTACTCAACTAAAGTGGTTAATAATTGGCATAGATTTATTAAAAAATCTTTATTTTCGTCGGCATTTCTTATGGCTTTTTCAAGATATTGAACAAATATTCTCAAAATCGGAGGATATTCCATAATCTTTTCTTGCAGTGATTTTTTATGAGGCGATAAGTTAAGCAGAATTTTTATCACAAATTCTTTCAATGCTCCTGCTTTATTCTTTTCTTGAAGTGCTGTGTAAACTTCTTTTGTATTCAATTTTTCGGACATTATCTTTGAAGCAGCCTTATTCTTTGACAGATTTAACAATATTTCAGCAACCAAAGATCTCTCATCTTTATTCTCTGAATTTATAAATCCACACAAAATCTTTATCATCTTCTTTTCTCCAAGAAGACCAACTTCCTCAAAGAAAGCAAAATTGTTTCTGATTGTGCTCAGGAAATCCTTATTCACTGCACTATTCTCTTTTTTCATGTGCTTGCCACATTCAATAAAGGCCTTGTTAAATTTCTCTTCAAATAATCTTCTATTCTCTTCTTTCAAATGATTTCCCAAAGAAGAGAAGGCTCGGATCAAAGTTTTCAAACATTGAAATTGAATACTTTCCATCTGATTCATAAAGTTCATCATACTTTCTATTCCGTTCTCAACAACTTTGGATTCAAAATCATTTTACCAAAGATTCCATCAACTTTATTCTGTCGATTCTGCAAATCATATGAGTTCACTATATTCAAAATTGCTTTCAAACTCAACACACTTGTTTCCAAATCAATATCACTATCAATATACTTTGAATGAAATTTCTCTATAGCTCAAGTACTTTAAAGAATTCGTCAAATTGTCAATAAGAATGGAAAAATCAATATCTTTCACGAATGCATTTTTCGACTCATTATCTAAAAATCATGAATAATGGATCATGAAAAATATAATGCCTTTATTCTCAAGAATTCTGGTCAATATCCAAAGAGCATCCTGACGGGTATTTAGATCAGCATCAAGAATTCGATCTGGCAGTTTGTTCAGTCCATTTATTGTACAAAGCGTGTCCTTTACTCTGAAAACAAAAAATTTATCCTATCAAATATATGAGACTCAAGTCATCATGGCCAAAAAAGACTTGGGATGAATTCATTTCAGAGCTTTTATTCACATTAGAAGTGTCTTTTTGTCTGGCTATAATGATACTGGTAAGAGTATTTCTAAATTTTCACTTACAAAAGTTATTTCTTGAAAAAGGATTGTTCATGTTTTACTTTTCTATCCACTTCAATAAAATTAAAGAATTATTTGGAACTAGCAATAAGCTGATATTTTTTCGAAATTCATAGAAACCTTATCAATCTCAAATAATTACATTCTGAGAAAGACTGGATTCTTTCAGTCAATTTCTTTTTTAAACTTTTTTCCTTCATAAATTCTTTGCAATTCTGAAAGGCCAAATATTTTCAAATTATTTCTTATCTTGTCCCTTCAACTTTGACTCTTTTTCATAATCAATATCTCACCATTTTTAATCTGACAACAAGGAGTTAAATTCCTACTTTAGTTATTCAGACAACCTTTCTCATGAAATCCAAAAAACCTATTTGTAACGAATTTCTTTTTTTTGAATATTCAAAATTTTTCTTAAAACGTCGAAACTATTATTAAATAATCTACTATTTAAAAAGAAAATGACCGACCCAGTTTTACCAGTCTTAGGAGCTGAGCATGGCTATCTCCTCGGATCTCTCCTTTTGTTGGCCCTTCAAGTTTTTGTCTATGCTGTTCTTGCAGGAAGAGTGAGAGGCCAAGTCTTTTCCAAAAAGTTTATGGATGATAAATTCGGAGATCTTCATTTCAAACAAACCCAAAATTCTGCACCTGCTGGAGGATTTCCTGATATGGGCTGCGGTAGGTACTCTGATGAATTGAGTTATTATGACTGGTTCAGAATGAACAATGCCCAGAGAAACCATGCTAATTACTTGGAGAATTTCTCACTTATGGTCGTTTCTTTGTTGATTGCAGGAATCTACTATCCTGTTCACGCTACTGGCATCAGTCTTCTCATCTTTGTGGCTAGAATCATGTACGCCTTCTATCTCACACCTAAAGGAGCCTCTTCAAAAGTCAGAGGTCTTGGATCTGGTCTCTCCAGTCTCGCTCTTTTGGCTGCTTTTGTTTTTGCTTTCATGTCTGTTCATCACCTTATCCAATTGCCTTTGGCTTATGGAAATCAATCTGCCACCACCACTGAAACTGCCGCTGCTGCAACAGAAGCAACTCCTCAATTTTTATCTTCTTAAAAAATATATGTATTTTATATAACAAAGCTATCTAAACTTTTCTCTTGGAGATGTTCATTCAACGATATCTAAATATTTGTTGACCTTCATCCTTTATCTTGAACTCAATCAATCAATAATATTCAGACATAGTTAGGAAAATTAATTACTCTTTGTTTGTTTAGTTATTGAGAAAAATAAAAATTCGGGAAATGTCAGGTGCAGTCTACTATTGTCTGAAAGCACTTACAGTGTGCTCAAGGGTTTTCCTACGTACATGTGGAGTTGGCTTGCTTCTCTTCTTTTTGGCGATGACGTACGTAGTCTGTGAATCGTTTGTTTCAGATATCCTCTCACATTATTACAAAAACAACTCTTTTATTGCTTACTTCGTAAGAAAATCCTTTTCTTTAAGTAACCTGTTATCAGCTTGGATCTGTCGCTTTCTTCTTCTTTACATTCAATGCTATTTATAACTATTTATCAGCAACTTTCAGATCTTCTGGAACTACTAGGGACTATGAGGTATTGGGAATTTGTTTCAAACAAAACAAAATAATTGTTAGCATCTTTTGCATAACGTCCAAGATGGATATAACACAAACTACTGCAGTGAATGTGAACTCCCAAAACCTGGAAATGCCCATCATTGCTCTTTTTGCAATCGATGTGTCATTGATCTTGATCATCATTGTCGTAAGTTTTTTAAAAAGAATTTACCCCTAATGAATAACGACAGCTTGGATCAATAATTGTGTTGGATTCAACAACTACAGATTTTTCCTCCTTTTCTTGACCTATACTTGCCTCACTTGTCAAACATATACGATATTCAATATCCCAGTTATTCTCAACTTAAATGGAGGAGTAATAATTATTTTTCGAGTCGAGTGATTCTAACCCCACGACTTTTATAGATTTTATCTCTTCCAGTTAGAGCTCTCCTGTCATCTCTTCTTTGCTTGACTCTCTCAATTGTTCTCCTTTTATTTGCTCTCTGGTCTTGGTATTTTTTTTAATCCAACTTTCACCTCATAACTCTCAATCTAGGTATTTGGCATTATCGAATCAAACATATATTGCCATCATTAAATCCAAAAATTCCGAAAATAACACATATGTAAGAAAGAATCAGTATATTCAGAGTCCAATAATTACCATATAATAGACAACAAAGAGTATTTTATGGGATAAACAGTTTTTGAAAACCAGATTAAGACATATATTTGGAACAGACAAAGTCGTCTATGCATTTTTACCAGCGAATAGAACACTCAACCTTGGCATGGTTAATCCTGAAGAGTCCGTGGAACTCATGTGCTAGAGCTAGAAAAATATTTACTTTTATTATTGGTGTTTTTAATATGTATGCCTCGATAGTTGTTAAATGTTGTTGTTTTTAACAGCTTTTTTTTAATTTCAGAAAAGCATTGAATCAAATTTGGCTGTTGAATAAAACTCCAGTGTTTTTTTTTAATTTAAATAAGAAGGGTGGTATCCTACTTTCTTTATGGAAAAAAGAGTCCACGAAAGAATCTCTACTAAAAGTCAGCATGAAGACATTGCTGAATCCCAAAAGTTCCTTTTGGAAAGTTATCCTCTCTTAACCCTCCCCGTAGCAATCTGAACATTGTTTTTCCCAAGTCATCTGTAACTGAAACCTTTGATAATCGGGAACAGTGCGAAAAGGAGTCCAACATCTTGGTCGCTCTTCGTGTCAGACCTATTATCCAAAAAGAAATCGAAAAAGGAGATTTCAGTATCGCTCGTGTTGAAGACAACCTCATTGTAACAGACCCACCGAGAATTTCACATCCTTACCAATTTTTAGGTTGTTTTGGATCCAGTTGAAATGGTTCATGAAGCTCAAAACAAACCTATTCTTGATGTCTTACATCGTTCCAAAGAGCAAAGCTTCGCTTTCGACAAAATCTTCAGTACCGAAACTCATGAAACAGTAATATATTTATTCAATCCGTGACTTCAACGTTTCCATCACAGATTTACAATGAAACCTGCAAAAGTTTGATTCATCCAGTTTTGAATGGGTATAATTCATGTGTCTTTGCTTATGGTACCACTGGTGCAGGAAAAACCTATACTATGTTGGGAAATCAGCAAGTGCCAGGAATCATGCTTTTAACTGTCAAGGATATTTTCGAAACCATCAAAACTCATTATAATGATAAAGAATTCACCATCATCGTCTCTTATGTCGAAATTTATAATGAAACTATTCGAGATTTACTCGTCCCATCTTCTGGGTATCTCGATCTCAGAGATGATCCAACCAGAGTAAATGAGCTTTCAACGTAAACACTCTCAACTTTCACCTAGGGAACATTGATATCAGGAGCAACAGAGCATAAAGCTGAATCATTGGAACAAATTATGAGTTTGCTTTTGTTGGGCAATAAGAGAAGAACCACTGAAGCTACAAATGCCAATCAAACGTCTTCTCGTTCTCATGCTGTCTTCCAAATTCAAGTCATGTCCGTCCCAAAAACCAAAAACATTGAAGTTGAAACAGTCTGCGGAAAACTCTCTTTGATCGATCTTGCAGGCTCAGAAAGAGGCACAGTCACTGAAAATAGAGGCATAAGACTCAGAGAAGGTGCCAAAATTAATCGTTCGTTGTTGGCTCTCGCAAATTGTATCAATGCCCTTGGAGATAAAGCCAAAAAAGGATTCTTTGTTCCTTATAGAGACAGTAAACTTACCAGACTTTTGAAAGATTCTCTTGGAGGAAATTGCAAAACTGTCATGATTGCAAATATCTCACCAGCCAGCACTCAGCTTGAAGAAACCTTGAATACTCTCAAATATGCCAGCAGAGCAAAGAATATCAAAACTAAAGTTGTCTCGAATAAGAAAATGGTCTCTATGCATATTGCAGAGTATAAAAATATCATCAATGATCTCAGAGTCGAAATTGACGAGCTGAAATCAAAGCTTAGCGAAGCCAACAATGGCTGCCAAAATCCTAACAATCATCATAATTTGCCTCCTGTCAAATATCACTCTCAGCTTCCAGGCCAAGACGAATTTTTGAATAGTTTCACAATCAATAGTTCATATAATCACAGAGAAGAAATGAGCGTCAGAAACGATCAACAACAAAAACATCCTGAAGATTGTGTTTGCTCATGCGGTCGAGAACAAGACAACGTTCAAGTTAAGCGCATTCAAGAAGAATTGTTTGAGAACTTCCAACAAAGAATCCAAATTAGAAGAGCGCTTAACGAGCTTGATGACCAAAATGAAATCAATATTCTTGAAATGAAAAAGAAAGAAGCTGAAATCCTTGATTGGGAAAAAACCGAAGAATCAAACACTCTCAAGTCCAGCAGAGATGAAGATCCTTTCAGAGTTCAAAAAAATGGATTTTTCAATCAAAAGAAAAGACCATTATCAGCGTTACCTGACCATATCAAGAAAAATTACAAAAGTATCAAAACTCTCAAAGTCTCCACTACCAAAAATACAGACACTAGAAACCAACTCAATGAACAGTTGTTGGAAAATATTGCAGAAGCAAAGAAGATCAAAAACTCCATCCCAAAAAGAATCAAGCATAAGGATAGAAAAGAGTATCTTGATTTGGTCATCAAAAATCACTTGCTCGACTTGCAAAATGTTGAATATGAACTTCATCTCAAACTCCAAGAAAAGGCCATCAATGAATTCAAAAATATCATCAAAAAGCAAAATCAACTTCTTGCCGAAAACAACATTCCTTTCGATGCAGAAATTGCCTGGGAAGAATCTCCTCGAGAAACTGACCAAGTCCAAACCGCCCCTGGCCTTGAAGACAATGTTGAACTCAACATTGATGACCTTGTCTATGACGATGAAGAACCACACATTTCTGATGATAACTCTTCCAGTGTAGACGAAGAAGAAGAACAACAACCTCCTGCTGAAAACAAACCTTCTAAAAAGGAACTCAAAGAAGTCAGAAGCCAAAATATCTACAAGGATCAGGAAAAAATTGAAAGACGCCAAGGTAATGAATGATTTTAGTTTGAATATTTTTTAAAACTTTCTCAACCTAGGTTCAAGAAGAGGAATTGGTGAATCAGATATTAATATTCAGATTTTGAGAAAAGAAAGAACTTCAGGAACTGGACAAGAGGAGTCAATTAAAAGATTTGAAAGTGATAAACAAAAAGAAAATGTCATTTCATCCATTGGTCTCAATAAAGAAAGAAGCCAAACTATTGGAAGCAGAAACTTGGATGAATACACTGATAGAAACCAATACGAAACCAACCCAAAACAAAAGACTGATTCTCAATCAATGTCTGAATCTACTAATCACAGAATATTGAAACAAATCACCAAGAATCAGCCCTTCGAAGCTTTACCAACTGTCCCTAATCAACCAAGAGATCGAAGCGCTTTTGATGCAAAAGTATTGTTTTTTACAAGTTAATTTCTAATAATTAAAAGGGAAGGAAAAACTCTGTTGGTGGTATCAACCCAGGCACTGCCATAAAGAAAGAGGATAAGCCGAAACCTGCTTCAAAAGGAAATAATCCATTACCTATCCTTAATTTACTTCGTGAAGGCAAATTGGTAAGAATTTGGTTTTAAAAAATTTTCCTAAAATCCCATAGAAAGGAGCATTACCGTCTGCATTAAATATTTATGGAGGCGCAGCCTTAAAAGAGCAAAAATTACTTGGAAAAAAGGTTTAACCCACCCACTCTTCCATAAGCTCCAAAAACCCCCGTTACTTATTCTTGATTATATAGATCCAATTTTTGTTTGTTGTATAATTACTTATATTTTTTATGTTCATTCATTTATTTATCTATTAATTATATAATATCATATAAATGTCTTAGGAAAAAGAATATTTTTGTTTTTCATCGAGTAAGACATGCATTCTATTGTTCATTTTTAAAAGCTTCTTCTCTTTTTCTCTAGAAAATTTACAGAGAAAATTCGGAAAAAAAGAAAAATTTCAAAATTAAAGAGTATTCTAGAGTCTCCAAGAAGCATCTTGAGCTTCTTAACCCGAAAGAACCATAAAAGGGATCAGAGAAAGTAATATATTTTCCAGTTGTGGTTTTTAGCTGGAACAGTAAATTAAATTTGAACTGATTTGCATGCATGCATATGTTTCTCTTAACACACTGGAAAATCAAAACTCAGTTTTTACTGAAAAATACTGCTTTTCTCCAACGTGTCTTTCTCGAATACGAAATTTTAAAAATCTCACTGGGCATTTAGAAACTCCCCTCTTTGTTTGACCATGTCCCAATTCAAAATTCAAAAAGAACGACTGTTAGGAAAACCTCAAAAGAAAAGCTATTAATCTCTCAATGTCAAAATATTAATTTTAAACCTAAAATAGAAAAATCCCGAGAAGAGAGCCTCCTATAAGGTTTCTCGTTGAAAAGAGGGATATTCTCAAACTTTCAATCTTTGAACCGCGGGATATCGCTGAAAAAATCAGTTTTTTGGTTCAATCTAGTTTGTTCTATTCGACTTCTAATTATCCACATAGATACATTAATTATTCCAAAGGCAAATTTATTCGCGCTCAAGGGTTTAATTTTCTCTTTTTTGAAGATTATTCAACATTTAGTTCAACATCAACTTTTTCCGTTAAATCCCTCAAGAGTTGCATATTTTCGACTTCTCTCGGAATTTGAATTCTCTCTAATTCATCATTTTTTGCAAGTCCCAATTCGGCCCCTAATAACTGTTCAATTAGTTAAATACAATAGAATTCAATTTGTCAACAAGTTTAAAATAAGAAACCCAAGTTGCCAAAATTAGAACTTGAAACTAACTGAAATTTTAGATGACTTTATTAAAAGAAAAATTTTGAAGGTGAACAACTAAAGTATGTTGTTTTTCTTTTTCACTAGATAGGAGACAGTTTAGTTGGGGTGATTTTCATCTTTTATTACATATTTTGGGAAAAATACATAAAGATGGGATTTGTTATTAAACAGTCAAGTATACATAAAATACAGAGAAGTGAGCAATAAACATTTCCTTTACACAGATAGAAAGTGAAAACTTTGAAAACCAAAAGGTTGTGCTTAGATCTTTTCGAGCTTAGAAGCAACAACAAGAGGATTTTCTTTAGCTAATTTCAAAGCAGCAGCAGCCTTGAAGTCAAAGGTACAGTCGTGATCTTCAGGCAATCTGTGAGATTTACAGAAAGTAAAACCACA